>Ga0326727_10006125_pt1 | contig 33375 bp, 30 predicted proteins | sample MB2enrmetagenome_FD_207643 | JGI IMG/M metagenome (GOLD analysis project Ga0326727, IMG submission 207643) | Lab enriched peat soil microbial communities from McLean, Ithaca, NY, United States - MB29MY | ecosystem: Environmental > Terrestrial > Soil > Wetlands > Peat | place: USA: New York...
ATAAAGAGAGTGGAATCTGTGTTCGAAATCATTGCGGAGCCGAACCGCCGCGCGATACTGAGCCTCCTGGTCTCGTCCCAACAGTCGGTGGGAGAGATCGAGCGTCAGCTTCGTATGCCGCAGCCGAGCGTGTCGAAGCACCTGCGAGTGCTGCGCGAGGCCGGTTTCGTGGAATCCATGGTGGACGCACAGCGCCGTCTCTACCGGCTGAAGCCAGGACCGCTTCAGGAGGTGGATGGCTGGCTGGCTCCGTTCCGCCGGTTCTGGTCCGCCCACGTGGATGCTCTGGAACGCCACCTCGACCGCATGGATCAGTCAAGGAAAAGGAAGACAAGGAGAAGACGACGCGGCCCAACCCGCGAACCTGGCAAAGGAGAAACGAAATGAAAATCAAAGTGACCAGCGTATACGTAGACGACCAAGACAAGGCCCTGCGCTTCTATACGGAGGTACTGGGCTTTGCCAAGAAGACCGATTTCAGTCAGGGCCCATATCGCTGGCTGACCGTGGCCTCGCCCGAGGAGCCGGACGGCACTGAGCTGCAACTGGCGCTGAACAACAACCCCGCGGCCAAAGCTTATCAGCAGGCGATGTTTCAACAAGGCCAACCCGCGGCCATGTTCTTCACCGACGACGTCAAGGGCGACTACGAGCGGATCAAGGCCCGCGGCGCCGCGTTCACGATGCCGCCCGCCGACGTGACCGGCGCGACCATTACGATGCTGAACGACACCTGCGGCAACCTCATTCAGCTCACCCAACTGGCACGCTATTCACACTAAGGAGAAGAAGGTGACCGATCGCGAGCAGTACGCGCCGGGTCCGGCCAGCGGGGCCGAGATACGAAAGGACGGAGAGAAGTGGACGCTCATTCTCGTCAGAGAACTGCGCCACTCGCCGGAAAAAGTCTGGCAGGCGCTGACCGACCCGGCGCATCTGCGCGAGTGGGCTCCCTTTGAAGCTGATGGCAGCCTGGGTACGGTTGGAACCACGGTGAAGCTCACCACGGTGGGAGCGCCCACGCCGCGGGTTTCCGAAACAACAGTGACCCGAGCCGACGCCCCCAAGGTGCTTGAGTACAACTGGGGTGGCAACGATATCCGGTGGGAACTCGAAGCCTTTGGTGGCGGCACGCGCCTGACGCTCTGGCACAACATCGATCGACGCTTCATCTCGTGGGGCGCCGCGGGCTGGCACATCTGCTTCGACGTCCTTGAGCGGTTCCTCGCGGGTGAGCCGCTTGGGCGCATCGTCGGCGCCGACGCCGTGAAGTTCGGCGGCTGGCAGCGGCTGAAGGCGGAGTACGCCCGGCAGTTCGGTATCGAAACACCCAACGCCCCGAAGCGTTGAAGCGTGGGAGAAGAAGGTTACATTGAACTGGAACAAATGGATTCGGCAGACCCACCGCTGGGTGTCCATTGCCTTTACGGTGGCCGTCATCGTCAATATCGTCGCCGTCGAACAGAAAAGGGAGACCTACTGGGTAGGCTTCTCGGCGCTGCTCCCGCTCATCCTGCTAATGATCACCGGTCTGTACATGTTCGCGCTGCCGTATGCCGCCAAGTGGAGCAGCGGGCGACGCACCGGCTGAACGCCGGCTACCGCGACCCATGTTTCCACGGCTTGACGCTTAGAGTCTTGCTGTATATCATGGTATATATCTTCGGAGAAGAGGGATTGATCGTGCGACAAAAAGCTAAAGTCTTTACCAATGGCCGCAGCCAGGCGGTGCGCCTGCCGGCCGCGTTTCGCTTCGACACCAAGGAAGTTTTCATCGACCGTAACCCGCGCAACGGAGACGTGATTCTGTCCCGCAAGCCTGCGAACTGGAGCGAAGTGTTCGCCGCGCTCGACTGTGCCGGCGTGCCCGAGGACCTTCTGGCCGACCGCGACCGGAGCCTGCCCCAGGAGCGAGAGACGGTATGATTTACCTGCTCGATACGAACACCGTGAGCACCATCGTCAAGGGCCAGTCCCGACGCGCCCGCCGCAAGCTCGAACGGGTGAGCGTCGATCACGACGTCTGCATCTCGGTGATGACCGAGGCGGAGATCCGCTTCGGCCTCGCCCGAGGGAAGCTCTCGGCGGCAACGGAGGCTGCCGTTGAGCTGTTCCTGTCCAAGATAGACATCCTACCTTGGGACTCCGCCGCGGCGCGGGCTTACGCGAAGGCCCGCGCCACGCTGGAACGAATCGGCAAGCTGCTGGCGAACATGGATCTGCTGATTGCCGCCCATGCTGCCGCCGTGGGAGCCGTGCTGGTGACGAACGACCACACCCTGCAAGAGTGCTCGAAGCATATCGACGTGAGGCAGACGGTCAATTGGGCCGACGACGTAGGGGTGAAACCGTGACTCCCCATCGGCTGATCGTTTTCGCCGCGAAGTGAGGTAGTACAGACTTTGTAACGTTCAAAGCCTGCGGTTCTTATTATGGTAAACGTCAACTTCTTGTGAACATGCGGCGATGGCGATCAAAGCCCAGAACCGTGGGTCGTGGCAGGGGAATGCCGCAGACTCTCTGCGATGCGAGAGTCTGCGCTACCCTGCTCGCGGAGGTTGTAGGTTACGCTGAGAGCAGCTAAATCAAATGCGAGAGTTGGAGGTGTACATGAAAAGGCCCGTCGCGGTGGAATCTGCTTCTGCATCCATCGACGAGAAGATCAAGGAACTTGGGGACTGGCGCGGGAAGACGCTCGCGAAAGTGCGCGAAATCATACACGAGGCAGACCCTGAGATCGTCGAAGAGTGGAAGTGGGTGAAACCCACGAACCCCGGAACACCGGTCTGGTCCCACGCCGGCATCATCTGCACGGGAGAGACGTACAAGGACCACGTCAAGATGACATTTGCCAAGGGAGCTGCGCTCGAGGACCCTTCAGGTCTATTCAACTCCAGCCTCGAGGGGAATGTCAGGCGCGCCATCGACATCCACGAAGGCGGCAAGGTCGATGAGGCGGCCTTGAAGGATCTCATCCGCGCGGCCGTGGCGCTCAATCTCAAGGGCAAGAGCCAGCCGAAGCCCCGGTGAGCGAGCAGCAAGCGGGCCGGCTAGCTTCATCGCAGGTCCCGGCCATATTTCCTCCCATAGGAGAAGAGCTTCGGCGCCTGACTCATACGCCAGGCAGTTCGGGGTCGAGGCTGCGCCGCCTATATGCAGATTCCCGCATATATGTGTCAAAATGCCACACCTGGGAGCGGTTTTTTCACAATGTGAAAGAACGTGCGCCGCCGATCTCCTTTATCCTTAAGCAGATAAAAAATATATTCTCATTATTCTCACCTTTTCCCATTTTCTCATTCCTGACATAGTAGGCTATATTCAGAGACCGAAAGAGCAGGTCCAATGGCCGAAGCTGCGGAAGTCGACAAGACGGCGAGACGGGAACGAGGCGCTGAGCCGAAGAGCGCACTGGCTTTGCTGCTGTTTCTGGCGCTCGTCACTTTTCACTCGTCACTGCTTTTCGGGCAGCGGTTCAGCCATGTCCAGGGCGCGATGGTCCAGGTGACAAGCGCTTTGACGAACAGCCCTTTTACGCTGACCCTGGCGAGCAACCCGGCGCAAGGGGACCTGGTGGTGGCGGCTTTCGCGAGCCTCGGCTGCACGAACGGCGGGCCGTCTCCGGTGACGATCAAGGACGCGAACAGCAACAGCTACACGGTTATTTCCACGCCCGCCACGTTGTCCCAAGGAGTCACCTCCGGTCTTTGCTCGGGCGGCACGGTTTACGCGAACTTGTGGCTGGGCTACCTGCTGAACGCGCCGTCAAACGCTTCGAGCACGATCAACGTCAGTTGGGCGAGCGGGCAGACCCTGGGGGACGTTTGGGCGGACGAGTTCAACCCCTCGGGCGGGAGCGTGACGTTGGACACGAGCGCCAGCGTGTCCAGCGGAAGCGCCACCGGGACGGCGATCAGCTCGCCGTCGATCACTCCCAGCCTGCCGAACGAGCTTCTTTACGGCGCCGCGGTTCCGCCTGAACTCGCGCCTCCCACCGGCAGCGCGTGTGCGATGACCGCGCCGGCGGCGGGCGCGGCGCTGGGCGTGTGGACGGGCGGGGCGGGGGGCATACCGCCGCTCACAAACTATGAGTCCGGCGGGGCGACGGAATACGATTTGAATGCGAGCGGCGCCACGGCGGTAAGCTTTACGAATCAGTGTTCGGGAGTGAAGTACGCGGCGATCGTGGCGGCCTTCAAATCCAAGCTAGCTTACCAGGCTAATCCGGTGGAAAGCAGCGCCAGCTCCGATTCGATCGCCGAGCAGGCGGCCCACTTCGCCACCCTGAGCGAAAGCCATACCACCGGCGACACGCTGGCCCGGCAAGCGAGCTACTGGCGGGGAGATTGCATCTCGCTCACCTGGACGCCGCCCGCCGGGGCGCTGGGGAACCCAGCTTACAGCTACAACGTTTATCGCGGCACGACTCCGGGCAATGAAACCGGGCCCATCAACGCCTCTCCGCTGGATGCCGGCTGCACGGGCCAGGCGAACTGCACCTACGTGGACTACGGGCCGCAGGCCGGGGCGGAGTATTACTACACCGTAACGGCAGTCTCCGCTGGCGCGCAGAGCCCATTCTCGAATGAGAGCGGCGCCGTGATTTCGCAGGACGCGGTGATGGAAACCCACGCCGCGAATGATGTGGTCTCGAGGGGCTGGGCGGGGATTCGAGGCGCGACGGAGAATCTGCTGGCGTATGATTCCTTGACCGCAGGGTCGTTTATCCCCGTCCAGCCCAAGCACGCTTTTGTGGTTCCTGGACGAACCAAAACAGGAGAGGCTCCCATTCACAGAGTGCCGTCAGGAGCGCCGCCTTGAGGGATCCTTATACCCGAGGGAAGCACCATGATTGTCCGGTGCGGGGGGGTAGCGCAGGCTTCGATCTTTTCGAACTCTGCGGCTTTTCTCGTGCCGCGTGAAGAGTCGCGGAGTCTCAACAGCAGAGACTCCGGGCTACCTACTTAATTACTGAACTAATAGATATCACTGACAGAAAATTGAAAAGTGCTGAGTTTGGTAGTGGTCGGCTAGTCGGTCTGAGATTACCCTAGTCCGACGTGGCGACGAAATTGCACCTCGGCAGCGCGAAAGTGTCCTGCTAACATGGTTGTTGGGGGATTGATGTGGATGGCATAATGTCCGACTCTTAGCGTGGTAGAGTCTTTATCGTTCGGGCCGATAGTCTCTTGGGAGGAGACAGGTGAGGAACCTAGTACTGACGTGCCTTGACAATGAGGTTAGGGGGTGATACCGTTGTAGAGGTTCGGGTTCATACAGACTCAAATGGATTGCGGAAATCTACCTGCCGTGGTAGCGTTGCGGGCCTAGATGTGACCGGTCGCCCCGGCGGCGGACGCGGGGAAAGGAGTGGAGGAGGGTTTATGTCATTGGGCGTAGCCTTTAAGGGGCCAGAGGGAATTGTTCTGGCTGCTGATAGTCGGGTTACTTTGAATGCTCAAATCCAGATACCACAATCTGCACAAGTTCCACATGGTCCAACGTCTGTTATCCTACCAGCGACCTTCGACAATGCTACAAAGCTACTGAGAGTGGAGAGCCAGAATTTTGTTGGTGCGATCACTTATGGGGCTGGGGCGATCGGACAGCAGGAACCGAGAACAGCGCACAGCTTCCTTCCTGAATTCGAGGCAACTCTTGAACCAAAGAAGCGACTCACAGTAGAGGAATTCGCCAAGAAACTTAGTAAGTTTTTTCTTGATAGATGGGTTGGGGCGCATATGCCGGTTCCTGTCATGCCTGGAGGGGACATGGTATTCTTGGTGGGGGGATATGACAAGGATGCCCCTTACGGGACGATATTTGAATTCTCTATACCATCGAAGCCGGACCCAGTGGAAGCAGTGCCTCCTGGACAATTTGGCGCTAGATGGGGAGGACAACATCAGATCGTGAATCGTCTGATTAACGGATTTGACCCAATGACTCCAAAAACTGCGAGAGATTTTCTTGGCGTCGCGGCACCGGCGCTTACGCCTGGGCAGTTCGATCCGTTGGAAGTCGAATTACGTACAAAAGTTTCGTCCAAAATACCTTGGCAATTTCTTCCACTTCAAGATCTGGTTGATCTCGCGATTTTTGTAGTTCGGGCGACAATTACTCTTCAGAAGTGGATAGTCGATATTCGCGGAGTCGGTGGCGCAATTGACGTGGCAACCATAACCAGAATCGAAGGATTTAAGTATATCCAACAAAAACAAATCATTGGTGAGGCAGGGTGAAACAATGAGCTATTACGAAACTGGTGAGGGCCTTTCAACTACAGAAGACTGGATTAAGTCTACGGAGGGGATGAAAATCTACGCCTTCGACGCTACATCAATTACATTGGGCTTAACGAGCCCGCAACCGCCTAGGATTCCAGGTTCGGGGAAAGAACACATATTGCAAGTTTCGCCGGACTTCGATGCCCCATTGGACCTTGGCACCTAGCGGTTGCATGGCGTAGGTACATTGAGGGCTCTCCTGGATACGCACACTTTTATATGGTGGGCGAACGACGACCCGTCGTTGACCGCAGCCGCTAGGGATACAATTGGCGATAGTGCGAACGAGATTTTCTTTAGTTCGGTATCCACTTGGGAAATGGCGATAAAAATTGCCATCGGCAAGTTGACGCTAGGCCTCCCGCTTAACTCATTCGTTCTTTCCCAAACATTACAATATCAGTTCAAGCCGTTGCATGTTACGTATGACCATACGTATCAAGTACAGTTTCTGCCCCACCACCACAAGGACCCGTTCGATCGCCTTCTTATCGCTCAAGCACTGGTAGAAGGTTTGGTGATATTGACTGCCGATCACGAGTTCCCCCAGTACGGGGTTCAAGTTGTTTGGTAGGAAAATGGAGAGCTTTTCTCGTCCCGCATGAAGAGCCGCGGAGTCTCAGAGGCAGAGACTCCATCTGCGCGCGGGGCAGCGGTCTGCGTCACTCGCCAACGAGGCGAGGAACCCCTCACCCGTCACGCTCCGGCTGATGAAAGCGCCGGAGCCTGACACCCTCTCCCCAAGGGAGAGGGCTTTTGAGTTAACTAGAGTGGGTAGCGCAGACTTCGGGCCTTTCGAAGTGTGCGGCTTTTCTCGTGCCGCGTGAAGCACCGCGGAGTCTCAAAGGCAGAGACTCCGCGCTACCGGCCCACAAGCCGGGGGCCTGTGGCAATGGCCAACGAGGCGGGAAACCCCTCACCTGTCACGCTCCGGCTGATGAAAGCGCCGGAGCCTGACACCCTCTCCCCAAGGGAGAGGGCTGCCAGTTAATCAGAGGGCTTTTGAGTTAATTAGAGTTTTTCTCGTGCCGCATTACCTGGCAGATCGGCGGGCCGAGTCTACGCCAGGAGCTTTTTGGCGACCTCGCCCGAGATGTCGGTGAGCCGGAAATCCCGCCCCTGAAACTTGTAGGTCAGTTTGGTGTGATCGATGCCCATCAGGTGAAGCACGGTCGCATGCAAATCGTGGATGTCGAGAGGATCCTCGACGACGTTATAGCCGAGCTCGTCGGTTTTTCCCAAAGTGATGCCGGGTGTGATGCCTCCACCCGCCAACCACATGGTGAAAGCGCGCGGATGATGGTCGCGCCCGAGGAACTTGGATTGCGCGCGAGCTTCGTTCATGGGCGTGCGTCCGAATTCTCCACCCCAAATGACGAGGGTAGAATCGAGCAATCCGCGCTGCTTCAGGTCCTTGACGAGCGCGGCTGAAGCCTGGTCGGTTTCCTGACATAGTTTGGGCAGGCGGTTGATGATGTCGTCGTGCGCAGAAGTGCCGTGATGGTCCCACCCGCGGTGATAGAGCTGCACGAAGCGAACGCCGCGTTCCACCAGTCTGCGCGCCAGCAGGCAGTTGTTCGCAAACGACGCCTTGCCCGGCTCGGTTCCGTACATCTTATGAATGTGCTCCGGTTCTTTTGCAATGTCCTCGAGGTCAGGAACGCTGGTTTGCATCTTGTAGGCCATTTCATAGGACGCAATGCGCGTGAGGATTTCCGGATCGCCCGCCGCTTTCAGGTGCATTTCGTTCAAATCCTTCAACGCATCCAGGGATTCGCGCCGGTCTTCAGGCCGAACCCCTTCGGGGTTGGTGAGGAACAAGACGGGGTCGCCCTTGGAGCGAAATTCCACACCCTGGTACACCGTCGGAAGGAATCCGCTGCCCCAGCAGGACTTGCCGCCGTCCGGCTGGTTTTCACCGGAAAGCAAGACGACAAATCCCGGCAGGTCGCTGCACTCGCTTCCGAGCCCGTAGGTTAGCCACGAGCCCATGCTCGGGCGGCCGATGATCTGGAAGCCGCAATTCATGAAGATCTGCGCGGGTGCGTGGTTGAACTGACTGGTCCCGATGGATTTGACAATCGCGATCTCATCGACGATATCCTGCAGGTGAGGCAGAAGCTCGGAAACTTCCGCCCCGGATCTGCCGTACTTCTGGAAACCATAGGGCGAACCCAGCAGTCGCGGCACGCCTTTGATGAACGCAAATCGCTGGCCCTTAAGAAATTCCTCTGGAATCTGTTGGCCGTTATATTGCTGGAGCACCGGTTTGTAATCGAGCAAATCGAGGTGCGAGGGAGCGCCCGCCATGAAGAGATAAATGATGCTCTTCGCTTTGGCGGGAAACATCGGCGGCTTGGCAGCCAGGGGATTGGGCGCGGGCCGGCCGGGAGTCACGACGCCGGCGGCCACGAGATCGCGGCCCATCAGAAGCGAAAGAGCCGTGGCTCCGACGCCCAATCCTGCCTGCTTGAAGAAGTAGCGGCGCGTGACCGCTTTGACCAGATCCTTCATGTCCGGAGGATACTCATCCGTCATCACTCACTCCTTCGTTATGGCTTCGTCCAGGTTCAGCAAGACATTCGAAACCATCGTCCATGCCGCCAGTTCGGGAAGATTCGAATGCGGTCCTCCGTTAACGCCGGCGACTTTGCCCGCGGCTTTCGGGTCAGCTTGGAAATGTTTAAGCTCGAGCCTGAAGTAGCTGAGGATTCGTTCAAGTTCCGGGGCGGAGGGGCGCCGGGTCAAACAAAGGCGGAATCCGTAGGTGGCGCGACTCGCGGGATCAGGACCAACATCTCGCGTCATCCTGCCGGCAAGCGCCTGTGCCGCCTCGAAGAACACAGGATCGTTGAGCGTCGTCAAAGCCTGGAGAGGCGTATTGGTGCGAACCCGCCGCACGGTGCAAAACTCGCGCGTGGGCGCGTCGAACGTTGACCAACTGGGATAAGGGGAGGTGCGGCGAATGAAGGTATACAGCGAACGGCGGTAGCGGTCTTCGCCAGTGCTTTCAACCCACTTGTCGTCGTTGTAGGGCCGGTCCCAGATGCCCTCGGGTTGGTAGGGGAAAACGCTGGGTCCCCCGATCTTCGTGCTGAGGAGGCCGCTCGCCGCAAGGGCGCAGTCACGGATCGTCTCCGCCGGGACGCGGAAACGCGGGCCGCGCGCCAGCAGCTTGTTATAAGGATCGCGTTCCTCCAGGTCCGGCGCAACGTCTGAAGATTGACGATAAGTTGCGGACGTCACCATCAACCTCAGAATTTTCTTGACGCTCCAGCCCTGGCGGGGGAATTCCGTGGCCAACCAGTCCAGAAGTTCCGGATGGGTGGGTGGAGTGCCTTGAGTGCCGAAGTCCTCACTCGTCTCCACGATGCCGCGGCCAAATAATTGCTCCCAGAGGCGATTGACCGCGACGCGGGCGGTGAGCGGGTTATCTTCCGACACCAACCACTCCGCCAAACCCAGACGGTTGGGCATTTGATCATCCCCCATAGGGTTGAGCGCAGAGGGCACGCCCGAGCACACCTTGTCTCCGAGGCTCGTAAAGGCGCCGCGAATGTGCAAGAACGTGCAAGGCCTTTCGAAGGAAGGCTTCTCGCGCATCACCAGGGTCGTGACAATGCCCAGCTTTTCATCCTCTTTCTTGATTTCCGCAATCTTGTCCCGGATGGGTTGCAGGGAAGGAGCGATGGCGCGGTAAGCGGCGGCAAGATCGTTCTGCTGGATTTCGGTGCGCTGCGCAGGGGGAAGATCGAGCACCGCGTGGAAGCGCGCCGGAACCGTCGTCGCTCGGAGCGGATCGGCCATCGTGGTAACGGAAATCCGGAAGCGGCCGATGGCGATCTGCGAGTGCGGCATGTCGTGCTTCAAGTGAAACGTAAGCACGGTGCCGCCGGCGAATCCAATGGGTTTCTGCGGGACGAGCACGCCACGCCGGACTATGAGTGACTTGTCCGTACTGAGTTGAATCGACCAGCCCTTGGGCCGCGGCTTGTCGATCACCAGGTTCTTGAAGCTGTAGCCCGCCGCATCCTCGTCTCCGGAATCCCGCTGAGAATCATCCGCGGCGGCTTGCTTGAAAAGGATCTTCTGCGAATCCGCCGTCCTGTCCGCGGGAGCGGCTTCAGCTTCGAAGTCGGTCAAGAAGAAATTACCATCGGGGGCGCGCCCCGGTCCCGTCGCCGGCAGGCTCGGATCGTTCATCACTTCCAGGCGCACCCCACTGATACCAGTAAGATCGGTGCGCGCCGTGACATCATAGGCGTCGGCGTCCGGATTTTTGCCGCCGGCCAGAAGCGATCCATCCGGCAGCAACGTCAGCTTAGCGCCGCCCTTCGAGACATAGTCGCTGGGGCGCAACACGGTCCACTGCGGTTCCGCGGCCTTGATATCGTGTTCCCACGTCTGCTGCGCGGCGGCAAGTTCCGGGGTGGGTGTATTCAAGACTGCTTCGAGCCTGGTGACTTCTTCCCGCAATTCCTTGCTCTTGGCGGCCTGTTCAGAGGTTGGCAACTCGAGGACAGCTTCGCGCACATACTGATCGCCGCCTCCGTCGTCGGCGACGTGAAAATCCTCGTCGGCGAAGAAGGCCAGGAAACGGTAGTAATCCTTCTGGGTGAAGGGATCAAACTTGTGGTTGTGGCACTCGGCACAAGCCAGTGTCGACCCCAGCCAAACCGTCGCGGTGGTATTCACGCGATCAACCTGTGAGTACCAGTAATACTCTTCCGGGTCAACGCCACCCTCCATGTTCGTCATCGTGTTGCGATTGAATCCGGAGGCGATCAGTTGGCTTGTGCTGGGATGCGGCAACATATCGCCCGCGATCTGCTCGATCGTGAACTCGCGGAACGACATGTCGTTGTTCAAGGCGTTAACCACCCAGTCGCGGTATTTCCACATGGTGCGAATGTGGTCGGCTTCGTATCCGTGCGTGTCGGCGTAACGTGCCAAATCCAGCCAAGGCGCTGCCCAGCGCTCGCCATAACGCGCTGAGGCCAGCAAGCGATCCACCACTTTCTGGTAAGCGTCCGGGCTCTTGTCCGCCTCAAAAGCGTCAACCTCCTGAAGGGTGGGCGGAAGACCAATCAAATCGAGGGTGACACGTCGAATCAGCGTCTCTTTCCCGGCTTCGGGGGACGGTGAGAGCCCTTCCTTCTCGAGCCGGGCGAGAACAAAACTGTCAATGGGATTGCGGCACCATCCGGGGTTCTTCACCTGCGGAACATCCGGCCTCACCGGCTTCAGGTAAGCCCAGTGTCTGAGCGGCGCTGCCGCAGCGGCCGGCGCCGTCGAATCCGGACCGGGCGCGCCCTGGTCGATCCACTTGCGAATGAGTTCCACCTCATTGGAATCGAGTGGGGGCGCGCCATAAGGCATCTGAGGGCGATCCAGCGCCAGCAAACGCCGAACCAAGGGGCTCTTTGCGCTTTCACCGGGAACAATCACCCGGCCATTGTCACTGCCCTTCAGGATCGAGGCGAGCGAGTCTAAACGCAATCCGTTCTGTTGAAGACCCGGTCCATGGCAGGTGTAGCAGCGCGCGGCGAGAATCGGGCGAATGCGGGTTGCGAACAGTTCTGAGGAGTCCAGTTCGACATGGCTGGCGACAGGCGTAATCTGCGCCGGCGCCACACCTTCCGCGGCCACGAAAGTATTCTGATCAATCCAGGCGCTAATCAGTTTGATCTGGGCCGCGGGAAGCGGGTTCGCGCCCATCGGCATGCGTGCCTCTTCACCCTCGCCGAGGATACGCTTTACCAATGGGCTCTTGGCACTATCGCCGGGGATAATCGACTTGCCGGACTGGCCTCCCCTTAGGAGATGGGCTTCAGTGTCGAGCCGCAAACCGCCTTGCGGCTTCTCCCCACTATGGCAAGGGAGACAACTCTTTTGGAAGATAGGGGCAATGTCCCGTGCAAAATCGACCACAGCCCCAGGTTTTGCGGGGGCGGGGGAAGACTGGCCGGCAATTCTCAACCCACCCACAGCGAATGTTAGGGCGAAGGCTGCGACCGCGACCGCCAGCATCCCCCGCCGGTCCTTTACACGCCGTGGATTTGCAAAGAAGCCCATAGGATTTGCCTGCGCGATCGCTCGCCGGCGGAACTGATCTCAGAATCCGACCCCCACGGGACCTATGCTGGCAGCATCTCCCCAGTCCTGTCAAGCAACCTTCTCGCGCTCTCTTACAATACCTGTCCCACAGCCACTTTGTGACCACGTAATTGACCGTTACGTTTGCGAACTCGTGCTTGCTGACGCTGCCTTCGCCGACGGTGTCCATTTGGTGTCCACTTTTGCATGGGAAGACAGAGATTATCGGGAACGCGATGGACAAGACAGAATCGCCGTTAGCTCCTCCTATTTACTTCATTTTATTAGGATTACAGGCTAACTCCAAGATTTGGTAGCGCTACCGGGAATCGAACCCGGGTTTTCAGATTGAGAATCTGACGTCCTAACCCCTAGACGATAGCGCCAAAGAGGCCACTCAATTTTTCTAGCATTCAGCGGCGGATGTTGTCAAGGCGCAGAGGATCTCACACGTTGAAACCGAGCTTTCGCAAGGCATCGCGATTCGCAACCGCAGCGGCGTCGGGGCCACCCAGGGTCGAATTGCCGGTATCCAACTCGACGATTCCCCAGCCGGAGAATCGAACGGCGCGCAGCGCTTGGACCAAGGCATCGTAATTGACCACGCCCAGCCCGATTTCGCAAAAGGGCGGGCCCATCGCTTCCACGCGATTGCGATCCTGCCGTGCCACGGCGGCGACTTCTTTGCGCGTATCCTTGAGGTGCAGAAAGCACAACCGTTGACCGTAAGTGCGAATGACCTCGGCGGGGTCCGAGCCGCCCAGCACCATATGAGCAACATCGGCAATCAGTTTCACGTATTTCGGGTCCGTGGCTTCGAGGACGCGCCCCAGGCCCTGGCGAGTTTCTCCGATGGTGCCGAAGTGAGGATGGTAGCCGAGTGTCAATCCAAAATCCTGCGCCATCTTTCCAACGGCGTTCATGCGCGCGCCGAGAGTTCTGATGTCGTCGGCTGAATATTCTTTCGTGGGGTCGCCTCCATCGGTCACCTGTAAGAAGGTACCGCCGAGGTGAGAAAAGAACTCAGCATAACCGCGTACTTCCACGGTCTCGTTTCCCTGTTTCCCCGGAGCCAAGCGCGCGGCGGAGCAGGAAAGGGCCACGGGCTTCAATCTCAGATCGGTAAGCTTTTGCTTGAGTTCCTGGGCTTTCCCGCCTGCGTAAGCCTCGCGCACCCAGCCCAACATCTGCACACCGCGAAAGCCAAGCCGCGAGACGACGTCGAGCCCATGGGCGAACTCCCTTTGCGGCCAGGCAATCATGGCATACCCAATGGGATTCGGCAGGACGTCCCGAGCCTTCGCGATCAACCCGTCGAACCCGGCTTGTGCAAAGCCCAGGACCGCCACAGCTCGCAGGAAATTCCTGCGGCCCCTTGAACGAATTTCACTGCCCAGCAGATCGGTCATAGTCCCATCCTAGCGGACACTGCGCTTGTGCCTACGCCCGCAGCGGTCCCACAAGCAAGAATTGAATGCCGGCAACTCTGCATGTTGTGTGAGGCGTTGGTGCTTGTCAAGGGCATTTCGAATGCGGCTACCCGCTCTGGGCGTATTGGCAGCGCATTGCGAGGAGGCCGGTGGCCGCGGCGATGTCTATGTCGGCGAGGAGCAGCCCTTCTTTATCGTAGGGCTGATAACATAGCAACGTCCCGTCGGGCCGCACCACCGCGGAAGTAGTCGGCGACCCGGGGCTCGCACAGTTCACCGAAGCGAAATAGCAGGTGTTTTCGGCGGCGCGGCACAGGATTGCCTTTTCGTGGAATGTGTTCGCAGGGTCGGCGAAAGTGAAGGGCACGTAACCCCCAGGCTCGGCCAGATGGAAATGAGGGTGGAAGACAATGTGAGCGCCGCGTCGCGCCGCCCACCGCACGGTCTCCGGGTAGCGCCAACCTTCGTGGCAGATGGCGACCCCAAAGGTCACCGGACCGATCCGGAAAATGTGCCTGCCGGAGCCGTGAGAATACGTGCTCTCCTCCGAGGGATCGAGTTGGACTTTGTCCTGGAACCCCGCAATTGTCCCATCTGGGTTCATCACCATTGCGGTGGCGTACAACCTGCCTTCGGCGACGCGTTCCGTGCCTAGGACGACCGCGATCTTTGCCTTTGCGACAGCAACCGCAACGGCCGACCAGGCGCGCTCGAGGAATGCAGCGTCGGGGGGTGGCACGTTGTTTCCCGCTCCTCGGTACCCAGGAACGAAGCACTCCGGAAAGCAAATGAGATCGGCGCGCCCAACAGACGCTTCTGCGACGGCTTGGCAGGCTAACGCAACAGACTCCGCCGGAGAGGCTGGAACTCTAAGGTTGGCGAGCGCGACTCGAAACATCTTGACCTTCTCTCGGTACAACACCAATAGGGGAAGGCCGCAGAGTCCCACCATCAGGGACTCTGCACTCTGTGAACAAATCAATCGGCTGTCATCCTGAGCGAAGCGAAGGATCTCCGTAGTTTCGTATGGTTCAACAATTCACGGACCACTCCAGAGATCCTTCGCTTCGCTCAGGATGACACATTTCGAATCCCTTCACACCTTCTCCCTGAAACGGAAAGGGCCTCAGTCCGGATAATACGCCGAGAATTAATACTTCGTCAGGGATGAGAAATTGAATTCGTGGATCTTCATGGAAGGGACCACCATTTCGAACGACTCTTCCCCGGCAGTTCGCTGAGGCTGGCCGAGCATCTCCACCTGGCGGAGCATCTCCACGATGCTCTGATTGAAACGCAGGTTCTTTACACCGTGCTTGGCCTGTCCATCCTCGACCCAGAAGGTTCCGTCGCGCGTCATGCCGGTGAGTATTTTCTGGTACGGGTCCACCTCGCGGATATACCAGAAGCGAGTAACGAGCAATCCCTTCGGCGTGGACTTCACCATATCCTCGACGCTGGAGCGCGCGCCCTCCATCACAATGTTCAAGGGAGCTTCGCCGTACTCGTTGGGAAGCGGGAAGCCGTGGCCGGTGGGTTGAGTTCCCAGCTTGTGGGCGGTTTGCCGCGCGTAAACCAGGCTCTTCACCGAGCCTTTCTTCACGATGTTGACGCGCTGGCGTGGAATGCCCTCGCCGTCGAACGGCGCGCCAGTCTGGGAAGGGTGGAAGACATCGTCACGGAGACTGATGTTGTCGCCAAAAACCTTCTCACCCACCCGGTCGGTCAGGCAACTGCGCTTCTCGTGCACCGCAAGGCCGCTGAAATCAAGCACCAGGAAGCCCAGCAGATCGAGAACCGCCGCGGGTTCCAGGATTACGGTGTATCTTCCCGGCGCAATCTCCCGCGGATTCTGGCTCTGTAGCGCTTTCTGGGCCGCGCGCTCCGCCAGTTCCAGCGGTTCAATCTCGGGCCAGTACGGCGAAGTCTTCTTCGCCCAACCCGAACCATCCGGACCGAGCATGGTGACTGAGAACTCCGACAGCGTTTCCTCGTGGAAGGCGGAAAGGCCGCGGGAATTGAAGAGTCCGTAAGCGCTTGAGCCGCTCGAGAAGATGCCCGCGGCGGTCAGCTTGCTTTTTTCCGCGAGCTTGATGACGCCGGCCACAGTCGCGGCACGGGTGGCGGGGCTTAACTCCGCCGTCTCAGCAAAAAACCGGTTGACGGCGCGGTAAGTTTGCGGTCCCGGCATGGGCAAAAGCTGCGGGTCCGGCGGCTGCAAACGCGCCAGCGCCAGAACGTCCTCGCAAGTCTGGCGCGTGGACTTCTCATCAAACTTGTTAGTGCTGGCGCGAGCCATCCGGCCTTCCGTCACCGCCCGGATCGACACCACGGTGCTTTCTTCCGAAACATTCTGGTGAATGATGTTGTTGGCAAAGCGAGTGAGCGCAAAATTGGAGGAGGTTATCATAACCTCCGTTTCTTCGGCTGTGGAGTACTTAAGGACGCGATCGAAAATCTGTTCCGCTTGTTGACGAGAAAGGGGCATTTTAGGATTCAGTCATTGAGTCATCGGGCCATTGAGCCATTGTCATTGAGCCATTGCGTCATTGATTGCATTAATGAATTATTGACTCAATGACTCAATGAGCCAATGGCTCAATGATTCAATTTCCGTCGTACGCAACGCCAACTTGCACTTTGCGAAAGCGGGCCGGGGATGCGCCGTGGCCGGTTCCCATGGCCTGCATGGGCTGGCCCTTGCCGCAGTTCGGCACGCCCCACAGCGTCCAGTACTCTGGGCCGCAGATGGCGTCGCAGGAATTCCAGAATTCTGTGGTAATGCCGCCGTAGCTCGGGTTCTTCAGCATGCGCGTCTTCTTGCCAGCGCGAATCTCCCAGCCAATTTCGGTCCCGAACTGGAAGTTATAGCGCCGGTCGTCGATCGACCAGCTACGATTGGTCTCCATGTAGATGCCGTCATCGGTGTCGGCGAAGAGGTCATCCAGTTTCCAAGTGCCGGGGAGCAGGCTGATGTTGGTCATGCGAATGAGCGGAATGCGATTCCAGCCTTCGGCGCGCATGGCGCCTCCCGAGCGGGCCTGTCCGGCGGCGACCGCGGTCTCCCGCGAGGTCAGGTAACCCACGAACAATCCATCCTTCACAATCGGCGTGGCCTGGGCCACCACGCCTTCATCGTCGTAGGCGAAAGTTCCCAAGCCGGGTCCGTGGGCGGGCGTAGCATCCGCGACCACGTTGACGATGTCGGAGGCGTACTTGAGAGTCCCAAGCTTGTCGAGGGTAAGGAAACTCAGGCCGGCAAAATTGGCTTCCGTACCCAGCACGCGATCAAGTTCAATGGGGTGGCCAATCGACTCGTGGACTTGCAAGCCGAGTTGCGAGCCCTCGAGGATGATGTCCTTCACGCCGGACGGGCATTGGTCGGCCTTGTGAAGAGCCACCGCTTCTTCGGCGATGCGCGGCGCGTTCGCCAGCAGGTCCAATTCGCCCACCAGTTCGTATCCGCGCGTCTGGTACTGGCCGCCGAAAGAGTTGGGGTAGGAGCGCCGTTGAATCTCACCGTCAGCGAACGAGGTGGCCACAAAACCCGCACCGGTCTGAGTTTTCCTTTGCGTGATTTCAGAACCGGCAGTGGAGAGAAAGAGTTGTTCGATGCGGCGAAAATCCATCGCGGCTTCGGCGAGCGTCACACCTTTCACGCGGCGCAGCTCCCGATCCACCTCGAGCAGCAATTCCAGGCAGGCTGACACGGGAATCGAGAATGGATCGATGCGGCAGGGGGCTTCCCAGCGATCAATGGTCTTAAGTTCCTTAGCCAGGCGAACGTCGCGCTTTTTGACGGTAGCGCTGGCGCGCGCAATTTCCACCGCGTGAGCGGCAATGCGGTCGACGCTGGCGCGGGTCAGATCGTCGGTGGCGGAAAAACCCCACGCACCCTCCGCCACTACTCGTACACCCACTCCTCGGGATTGCGATTCCCTCACCTGCGCAGGCTGGCCATTCTTGGTGGAAAGGTAGCGCTGCCGCAGGTCCACGATTCGTACGTCTGCATACGTGGCGCCCTGTGCTTTGGCCGTGTCCAGCGCCCATCCAGCAATGTCCTTCATAATTTCACTGCCATTGGAACGAATTGGGTCATTGAGCCATTGAGTCATTAAACAAGTCGTCCGAAGAAATCAATGGCCCTATGATTCAATGGCTCAATGACCCGATGGCTCAATGAGCCAATCGTCTTACGTTCCCTCCGCCCAGGAGGCCAGGTACTCCTCCTGCTCCGGCGTTAGCTTGTCAATGGTCACGCCCAGTGAATCCAGCTTGAGGCGCGCCACGTTCTTGTCGATTTCCGCTGGGACGGGATAAACCTTGGATGAGAGCTGCGCGGCATGCTTGACCAGGTACTCCACGCAGAGCGCCTGATTTGCGAAACTCATGTCCATAACCACCGCCGGATGGCCTTCCGCAGCCACCAGGTTGATCAACCGGCCTTCACCCAGGACGTAGATTTTGCGCTTGTCGGGCAGAGTGTATTCATCCACAAAGTCCCGCGTATGGCGCTTGCTCACGGCCATGGCCTCGAGGGCAGGCAGGTCCAATTCGACGTTGAAGTGCCCGGAATTCGCCACCACCGCGCCGTCCTTCATCAGGCGGAAATGCTCGCCGCGGATAATCGACTTGTTTCCGGTGACGGTGACGAAAACGTCGCCCCACTTGGCAGCTTCCGCCATGGGCATCACCGCATATCCGTCCATAATTGCTTCAATGGCCCGTGTGGGATCGGTCTCGGTGACGGCGACGTGGGCTCCCAAGCCCTTGGCGCGCATGGTCACGCCGCGGCCGCAGTAGCCGTACCCGCAGACCACCACGTGCAATCCGGCAAAAAGCAGATTGGTGGCACGGAGAATGCCGTCGATGGTGGACTGGCCGGTGCCGTAGCGGTTGTCGAAAAGGTGCTTGGTGTCGGCGTCGTTCACCGCAATGATGGGATATTTAAGCAGGCCGTTATTAGCCATGCTGCGCAACCGGATGACGCCGGTGGTGGTTTCTTCAGTTCCTCCGATGACGCCCGCAACCAACTCCTGCCGCTTGCTCAGGATGGCGGTCACAAGGTCGGCGCCGTCGTCCATGGTGATCTGGGGTTTCTGGTCCAGAGCCGATGCGATATGAGAATAGTACGTGTCTTTATCCTCACCTTTGATGGCAAAGACGGGAATCTGGAAATCCCGCACCAGAGAGGCCGCCACGTCGTCCTGGGTGCTCAACGGGTTCGAGGCGCAAACCGAGACCTGTGCGCCGCCGTCCCGAAGTGCAATAGCAAGGTTTCCCGTTTCCGTGGTCACATGAAGGCAGGCAGCAATCCTAACCCCCTCGAGGGGACGTTCGGCGGCGAACCGCTTCCGGATGAGGTTCAGAACCGGCATCCATTGCCCTGCCCACTCAATCCGTATTTTCCCCTTGGCGGCGAGTTCGAGATCTTTTACATCACAAGCAAGTTGTTGCGTACCAGGCATTTAGATTCCAGACTCCTTTCGCAGTAGAGCCGCTTTATCGGTTCGCTCCCAGGTGAATTCGGGCTCCGAGCGGCCGAAGTGGCCGTAGGCGGCGGTCTTCTTGTAAACCGGGCGCCGCAGATCAAGGGATTCAATGATCCCTTTCGGTGTCAGCATAAAGTGCTTGCGAACCAGCGCCTCCAAAGCGCTGTTGTCGATTTTGCCCGTGCCGAACGTGTCTACCATAATCGAAACCGGGTCCTCGACTCCGATCGCGTAGGCGAGTTGCACTTCGGCACAATTCGCAAGCCCGGCAGCGACGATGTTCTTGGCGATATAACGCGCCATGTAGGCCGCGGACCGGTCCACCTTGGTGGGGTCCTTTCCGGAAAAACATCCGCCCCCGTGGTGAGCCGTGCCACCGTAAGTATCCACGATGATTTTGCGGCCCGTCAGGCCGGAATCGCCCACAGGGCCACCGGTCACAAACCGCCCGGTGGGATTAATGTGGTACTTGGTGTTCTGATCGAGCATGTGGGCAGGGATGACCGTCTTGATGATGCACTCCCGTACACCCTCGCGCACGGTTTCAATCTTCGCGCTGCCCGCATGCTGCGTTGAAACCACAACGGCGTCAACACGGACGGGCTTTGTTCCTTCATATTCCACCGTGACCTGGGACTTGCCGTCCGGACGGAGGAAATCCAGAACGCCCCGGCGTCGGGCTTCGGCCAGTTGCTGGCATAACTTGTGCGCCATCATAATGGGAAACGGCATCAGCTCTTTGGTCTCGTCGCAGGCGTAGCCGAACATAAGCCCTTGATCGCCGGCGCCCCCGATGTCAACTCCCATAGCGATGTCGGAGCTTTGTTGAGTCAGGTTGGAGGTTACGCGGCACGTATCCGCCGTAAACCCAGCGTCTGCCTGGGTGTACCCGATCCTGCGGATCGTTTCCCGGACCAGCGGATCAATATCGATCCTGGCCTTGGTAGTGAGTTCACCTACCACGTAGACGTCCTGATCTTTGGCCATACTCTCGCAGGCGACACGACCCAACGGGTCTGCCGATAGCACGGCATCCAACACCGCATCCGAAATCTGGTCGCAAAGTTTGTCCGGATGACCCTCCGTAACCGATTCAGACGTAAAAAAGTGACGTTGCTTCAAACCAGACACGCAGGGCCTCCTTGATTAGTGTTTCGGATGGGAATATAAAGGCTAACACGATGACTTGAGGCTATCATAGGCGGCGGAAAACTGTCAACGTTTTTACGGCCTGGAACTCGACCTCGACGAAACCTTGCTTCACCTGGGCGGCGGCCTGGTGCTTTCATGGTCGGCCTACCTGATAACAGAGGCGTTAGTGGCGGGGGTTGCCAAATGGGCGCTGCGGCTTTCCTGGGATGGGTCGTTGCTGGTGGGAGCGGTGCTCGGGTGCGTGAGCATCACCATCATGCTTCCCGCGCTCCAGCAAATTCCCATGTCGCAGGGCTCGCTCCTCAAGGGGTTGTTCGGCGGGTTTGCATTCGAGGTGGCTGGGTCGCTCGTGCACTATCCCTTTCTGGCCGGGGTGAGGTAGAATCTCAAGTGGGGAGGTGAGGACGATGGCTAACTTAGATCGCATCACGACTAACCCGGCGCGATTGAACGGGGAACCGTGCATCCGAGACCTACGACTGACGGTGCGACGGGTGCTGCAAGCGATCGCCACCTACCCTGACCGCAGCGAGCTCAAACGCGAGTACCCAGAACTCGAAGATGAGGATATCCGCCAAGCCCTAGTCTTCGCTGCGACTTACCTGGACGACAAGATACTTCCACTTGTGACGGCCCGCTGATGTTGCTTCTCGACCAGGGTCTACCGCGCAGCACAACGATTCGTTTAAGCGCACTTGGGCTCGATGCCGAGCACGTGGGAGACTGTGGCCTTGCGACGGCCGACGACCAAACCATCCTCGATTACGCCCGCCGTCGCGGCCATACCATTGTTACTCTGGATGCGGATTTCCATAAATACCTAGCGCTTTCGCGGGCCACCACACCATCCGTCATCCGTATCCGCATTGAGGGGCTGAAGGCCGAGCAACTCGCCGCCTTGTTGGTGGATGTGCTCGACGAATGTCGAGAGGACCTGAGCCGTGGTGCGGTGATTTCCGCGACCGAGACTCGCATCCGACTCCGCAATCTGCCCCTTCTCCCGTAGCGGTACAGGCGCGGGAAGGACAAGCCGCGGACATTCGAGGGCCGGCGTGCCCTATGCAGTTTTCGTGACAGCGCGGCGGGATAGAAGGTAGGCTTTCAGGAACGGGTCGATGTCTCCATCCAGGACCCGATCGGTATCACCCATTTCGAATTTCGTGCGATGGTCCTTGATGAGGCGATAGGGGTGTAGGACGTAAGACCTGATCTGGCTGCCAAAGTCGATGTCGGCCTTGGCGGCCTCGAGTTTATCCGCGGCTTCCCGCCGTTTGCGCAGCTCTAACTCATACAGCCGGGAGCGCAGGAACTTCATGGCCATTTCCTTGTTGCGGTGCTGGGAGCGCTCGTTCTGGCACTGGGCCACGGTGCCTGTCGGGATGTGAGTGATGCGCACGGCGGAGTCGGTAGTGTTGACGTGCTGCCCGCCACGGCCCGTCGAGCGATAGGTTTCGATCCTGAGTTCGTCGGGCTTGATTTCAATGTTGATGGTTTCGTCGATCTCGGGGCTGACGAAAACCGAGGCGAAGGAGGTGTGGCGGCGGGCGGCCTGGTCAAAAGGCGAGATCCGGACAAGGCGGTGCACGCCCGTCTCGCCGCTGAGCAAGCCGTAGGCATAATCGCCGGAAACCGTGAAGGTGGCGGACTTGAGCCCCGCCTCTTCTCCCGATTGGTAATCGTTCAGCGTAAAAGCGAAACCTTGCCGCTCCGCCCATCGCTTGTACATGCGAAGCAGCATTTCCGCCCAATCCTGCGACTCGGTCCCGCCCGCGCCGGGGTGAATGGCCACAATCGCATTCAGGTGGTCATTCTCGCCGGCCAGGAGGGTTTCCGTCTCGATGCGCTCGAGCTCCTGGCGAAGCGTCTCGAGCTCGGTCCCCAGTTCGCCCTCGACCGCTTCCCCTTCCCGGGCCAATTCGAAATAGGCCTCGACGTCGGCCAGGCGTTTGGCAAGCTTGTCGTCCTCTTCAAGCCGTTCGCTCAAACGCATGCGGGTAGTCAGAGTTTTTTGGGAAGCGTTCTGGTCTTGCCAAAAATCGGGCTGGGCAATTTGCTTCTCGAGGGCTTCGAGCTCTTTGCGGCGTTGGGGGGCGTCAAAGAAAACTCCGCAGTTCAATGGCGCGTTGCTTCAAGCTGTCATACGATCTTTGCAGTTCGTCGATCACGTTTGCTCCTGATTTGGAGTGCGGCAGCGGAGCTGCCGCCTTTTTGCCAGAATTCCAAGGCGGCAGCTCCGCTGCCGCACTCCAGGCGTCTCGGGCAATCCTTCAGGGCGAGATTCCTCGCTTCGCTCGGAATGACAAGGTCGCGACAAGAACCATCGCTCCTGCCAGCGCCGCGCACAGCCACGCGAAGACGTCGCCGTGCCGGGTATAGAAAGTCTCGGACCCAAGGTAACTGAAATTAACAGGCAGGGCCGTCGTTTGATAGCGCGCGATCTGCTTCTCGACCCGCCCGTAAGGATCGATCATCACGGTGATGCCGTCGTTCGTGGCGCGCAGCAGGTAGCGGCGGTTCTCGATGGCCCGCAAGCGCGCCATTTCCAATTCCTGCAAGGCGGCCGAGGAGCGGCCAAACCACGCATCGTTGGAGATATTCACCAGAACCTTGGCGCCCGCCAAAGTGACCCGCCGGACCAACTGCGGGAATATGTCCTCATAGCAGATGAACACGCCCAGCGCGCCCTGCGGCGTCGGCGCCACACCATAGCTTGCGCCGGGGACGAAATTCCCCGCCTCGGTGGTAATCTTTCCGATCATGTCGGGAAAGGCCCAGGCTGGAACGTACTCCCCAAACGGCACCAGATGCATTTTATCATATTGCAGAACCTGGCGCCCCTCGGGGTCCAGGACGACGGCGCTGTTGGTGATCTGCGGGCGTCCGGTGGCCAACGGGATGACCGTGTTCACGACCACGTAGGCTGAGGCCTGCTTGGCCATCCTCTCCACGGCGCCGCGGAAAACCGGATCGCGCGTGAAATAGAAAGGGGCGGGGTTCTCAGCCCAGATAATCAGTGGCGGAACGCTCAGTCCCGGGCGGCGCTGCTCGTCCGGGCGGACTCCCTCTCTCCGTTCTGCGCTTGCCAGCGTTTGCAAAGACATATCCACGAGTTGGTTCAGCTTGGTGGGATTCACCCAGGGCGCCCAAGCGCTGTCGGCTTGCTCGTCGAGAGGCACGTTGGGTTGCACCAGGACCGCGAGATCCGGGCCTTGAGTGGGCACGGGAGGGGCAAAGGCCCAATTGCCAACCAGCAGGAGCACCAGCCAGCCACCCAGCACTAGCCAGGGCCTTTTCTCCCTCCCGTGCCGGAATGACCAGGCCGCCAGCGCGCTCGTCGCGGCCGCCAGGAACGACAGGCCGTAAACGCCCGTCACCGAGGCGACCTGCCGCAAGCCGGCAAACGGCACACCATAACCCAGGAGGTTCCACGGAAAGCCGGTGATGAGGTAGGTGCGGGCCAGTTCCATGGCAACCCAAAGGAAGGGACTGGCCAGCAAGGCTCGAGCGGGCGACTTGCGCGTCAGCGTGCCAACGACCAAACCGAACGCGCCGAAGAAGATCGAGAAAACCACCACAAAAGCCGCCAGAGCCGTCACGGCAAGGCCCAAGCTAAGGCCGCCGTATTGTCGAGTGACTTCGACAAACCAGTAACAACTCCCGGCAAAAAAGATGGCTCCGCTCAGATATGCCCAACCGAAGGCGCGCCAGAGGCTCGATTCGCCCGCCAATACGAGCAGCAGCGGCAGGAGCGCGATCCAGACCAAGGGATGTATGCTGAGCTTAGGGAAACAGGCCACCAGCAGGAAACCACTGAAACCGCTGGCGATCCACCTGTGGAATCGAGTCATTGAATCATTGGATCATTGAGTCATTGAGCCATCGGGCTCAGGCGCCGTCCTCGGCTGTCATTCTGAGCGAAGCGAAGAATCTCGGCAGTTGCAAGTCGATCGACCCCATGACTGCAGGGATCCTTCGCTTCGCTCGGAATGACAGACATGGCCGGGGCGATTTTCGATTTTCGAATTTCGATTTTCGGCCCTTCGTCAGCGGCGGATGAAAGGCTTGAAGCCGTCGTGCTTGAGCTTGGCCAGCGTCTTTTCCGCGCTGTCCCGCGAGGCAAACGGTCCCACCTGAACGCGGTACAGGCTGTCTTTGGCGTGCGCGTGTTGGGGCGGCACGAGCAGCGCGTGATAGCCGCGTCCTCTCAAGACTCTCACCACGGAATCGGCATCCTGCATTGTCCTCATCGCGGTAACCTGAACAATGAATGAGCCCCCGGCTGTCCTGGGCTCGGCAGGAGAAGTGGCGGCGGTATCCGGCTCCGCCCCTGACTTAGCTGAAAGTGCAGGTGGGGAGGCCACCGGCGGTTCAACTCCGGCAGTCGTCTCCGGTTTTTGCTGGCTTGATGATGAAGACGGCGTCCCGCCGTTGCTGCCAATCGGAACGGTCTCGAGGGGAGGATTAACCGTGGGCGGAATGGCCCCGGAGGTTGTGACACGCTCGATTGCAGGCGATATGTGCGCCGCCCTTTCGTTGTAGCCCACCAGGAAACCCAGTGAAAAGAAAACCCCGCAAACCGCTACTCCCGCCAAAAAAACCAGCATCAGATGCCGCGTTGAAAGACCCTTGCCGCCACCACGAGAATCCGTGTTCATGACCATGACCAGCGAAACGAAATTCAAAATTCAAATGGCAAACAGCAAATGGCAAATGAAGAACTGCCGGCAATTCGCCATTCGCTCCACTCGTAACGGCATGCCGCGGAACCGGTTGGAGACACAACCAACGAAGCCGTTTGGTCTGCCGCCCTCTTTAGACAGCCCGCGCCGGCTGCGGGCCACCCTCTCCCCAAGAGGCAGAAAGCATGCCGTGCGCTGACCTACTTCGGCGCAGCGCCGGGCGCGGCGCCCGGGGCAGCAGGGGGGACGAACTTCCCCATCAAGGCGCTCAGCAGTTCGACCGGGATTGGAAAAACGATGGTGGTGTTCTTCTCGGTCCCGATTTCGGCCAGCGTCTGAAGGTAGCGCAGCGTGATGGTGATGGGCTCCGTGGCCAGAATATGGGCAGCCTCGGAGAGTTTCTCGGAAGCCTGAAATTCTCCGTCGGCGTTGATGATCTTGGCCCGGCGTTCGCGCTCCGCCTCGGCTTGGCGCGCAATGGCGCGCTGCATATCCTGAGGCAAGTCCACCTGCTTCACTTCCACCTTGGTCACCTTGATGCCCCAGGGCTCGGTGTGTATGTCAAGAATGGATTGCAGACGCGCATTGAGCTTTTCGCGCTGGGAAAGCAAATCGTCGAGTTCCACTTCACCCAGCACCGAACGAAGGCAGGTTTGCGCGAGCTGCTCAACTTGGTAGCGGTAGTTCTGAACCTGCACGATCGCCTTTTGGGCGCTCAGGACCCGGAAGAAAACCACAGCGTTCACCTTCAACGAAACGTTGTCCCGCGTGATGACATCCTGTGGCGGAATCTCCCAAGCCACTTCCTGCAGCGTGACCCTAATGATCGTGTCGATGGGCCAGAGAATGAAGATCAGCCCCGGCCCTTTATCCGTTGCCAAAAGCCTGCCCAAGCGAAACGTGACCGCCCGTTCATACTCCCTCAGCACGTTCAAACACTTCATGACCCATAGGAAGAAAATGACCAAGATGGTGATGACTACCGGATTCATCGAATACTCCTTTCCGCGCTTTGATTCGCAGGGGCGGCCTTCGTGGCCGCCTCGACAACACTCAACTCTATTGAGGGTCCTGGACGGACTCAACCCACAGAGTCAGTCCCTCGACTTCCCGAACGCGCACTCGAGCCCCTTTGGCGATCGGTTGCCGGGCACGAGCGTCCCACAGTTCGCCGTGGACAAGAACCGTTCCCGAAGGTCCGAGGTCAGTCTTGGCCACGCCCAAGGCATCGACCATGCCGGCCTCTCCCGTCACCGCCTTGCGCATTTTCGCCGCGATGGCAAAGCGCAGGAGAACCACGACGATGACGGCCAGAGGTACGGCTACACCGAGCGCCGTGGAGAGATGAATGCGGGCCTGCGGCCAGGGAGAGTTTACCAGCAGCAGCGCCCCTAAAACCAGGACCACAACGCCGACCCCCGCCAGGACTCCGTGCGACATCACTTTCACTTCCAGGGCCAGCAGCCCGATTCCCACCAGAATCAGCAGCACGCCCAGAGAATTAATGGGCAGCAGGTTGAAGGCGTACATGGCCAGGACGATGGCGGCCGCGCCAACCACTCCGGGCGCAATCAACCCCGGATGGGTGAATTCAATGTAAAGGCAAGCCAATCCGAGCGCCCCCAGGATAAAGGCAATGTTGGGATCCGCCACCCAGGCAAAGAATTGCTCGAGGCCGGGCATAGCGTAAGCCACAACCTCCGCGTCCTTCAGGTGCAAGGTTGTGGTGGCGTCGTTAAACCGCTTGATGGTCTGGCCGTCGTACTTCGCAAAAATTGCGGCGGGGGTGCTAAGCACGGCCTCAATCAGCTTCCCATCCAAGGCTTCCTTATCCGAGTACGAGGAACTCTTTCGTACCGCGTCCTCAGCCAGGGTCACGTTGCGGCCGCGCTTCACCACAAAGGAACGCATGTAGGCGGCCGCGTCATTTTCGATCTTCGCCTCCATCGTCTTGCCCACGTCGGCACCGCCCAACACCACCGGGTGGGCCGCGCCCGAGTTTGTCCCAGGTGCCATCACCGCCAGGTCGCCAGCCTCCAGGATGAAGAATCCCGCCGAGGCCGCACTGGCCCCGCTGGGCGCGACAAAAGTGATAACGGGCACGCTCGAATTAAGAATGGCTGAAACGATGTCGCGCATCGAGCTCTCGAGGCCGCCGGGCGTGTTCAACTCCAAAAGGATTGCATCCGCGTGCGTATCGTTGGCGAGCTTTATGCCGTGCAGCACGTATTCGGCGCTCACGTGGTGGATCATCATGTCCAAGCGGATTTCGACCACACGAGGGCGGCCCTGCTCGTTGGCCGCGGGGGAACCGCCTCCGCCCGCCATGCCGAGCAACACCAGAGCAGCTAACCACGGGTAACGTCGCAGTCTCAAGGTTCCCTTCTTTGTGCTGTGTTGATTTGACATCGCTGAACCCTGGCCTGGCCCTGTAAAGGGCATCATCCAGTCGCCGCTACTTCATGCCCGAGATGACGTGCCCGACAACCTCCTGGGCCTCGCGGTTATCCGGGTTGAGTTTCAGGGCCGCCTCTCCCTCCTGGCGAGCCTGCTCGCGGCGGTTCAGGGCAAGATATGCCCGAGCCAGGCCGAGGTGGCCGGCAAAGCTGTCCTGAAGCTTGAGCGCCGCCTGAAATTCCACCACGGCCTCCTGGGGCTTGCTTTCCGCTTCCAGGATCTCGGCCAGGCTTAGGTGCGCCTCGCTGTCGCCGGGGGCAAGTGAGGTTGCCTCCGCCAGTTCACGTTCCGCTTCCGCCAGGCGTCCCTGGCCGAACAGAGTCTTGCCGTGGGATTTGTGGAAGGCGGCGTGTTGGTCGGCGGGCATACCGGCCAGGCGCTCTTCCAGGGCATTGTGCACGGCCAGAGAGAGCAAAAGAAACGCGCGCTCGTCGAAGTTCTTCTTGAGGCGCGGCTGGGGCAGCACGTCGCGCGAGGGGTGAGCTGCCAGCCCCATCTGGTGCTGGTTCAGCCACTCCACCTGAGCCCGCTCCCCCGCCGCATCGCCTTGCTTCTCCAACACCACGGCCAAAAGCGTGTGAGCGTCCGAATCATCGTCCTTCAGCCGGATGGCTTCCTCCAGTGAATTTGCCGCCGCATTGTACCGGCGAAGGTTCCACAATGCCACACCGCGATTGAAACAATAGTCCGGATCGGTCGGATCACCCGCATGGGCTCGCTCGAATTCCTCCAGGGACTGCTCATCCTCTCCTGCCCGGGCCGCCAGCACGCCCGCATTGTTCGCAACCTCGTTCAGAGGAATTTCTCTCCCGATCTTTTCAAAGGCCGTCTTTGACGAGGGGTAATGGCCGAGAAAGTACTCGTCCACTCCAAAGAAGAAGAGCGATTCCAGGTAGCGAGTGTCGCCCGGGGTTAGCTTCTTAAGCCACTTGGCCGAGTTGGCATAGTCCTTCTGATCAAAATAGAAGCGGCCCAAGGCAAATGCCGCCCGGTGATCGGATGGCTCGAGCCGGTCGGATTCCTCGAAGAAGTGAATGCGCGCGGGATCATCGGTAGCCAGGACGCCACGAATGTAATTCTCAAAGGCATCCAGTCGCACTTCTGGAAACTTGCGGCTGAAATCCTCTTCTGTCCCGACGGTAAAATGCGGATCGTGCGCTGCTTCCAGCAGCCAGACTAAGCGTGTCTGGAGGTCCAACAATTCGGACAGTTCACCGGTCGCTGCGATGGGAGGAGATAGCTTTAACTTCCGGAGGTCAAGCAGGCGGGCCGTGGCGGTGAGGCCTTCCCCTTCCACGTTGAATCTCCCGAAGACAACCCAATCCGCACCCAGAGTCTGCGCTACTTTATACTCACTGGCCACCGTTAGTGGGGAATCGGAAGGAATGCCCAACTGGCTGCAGGCGACATCGCGCTCAGCTCGATTCAATACGTAGAAGTCCGGCCCCGAGAGCCGGGAGGAAATAGTCTCCGCAAAACTCTCCGAGACCCAGTTCAGATCCGCCCTGGTGCTGCGATTTTCAAAGGGAAAGACCAAGACGGCATGGACCTCGGAGGCGACGGCGATTTGCCAGGAACCCACCAGGAGCAGGAATAGTTGAAGGACTGTTCGCATCAAAAATCGATCCAGAATGTGCATTATAGCACCGAACCGATTCCGGCAGGCCGACGGGAGTCGGACCGAGACACTTCGTTGCGCTCGGGATGACACCCAGGGCAGGCGGGAGCCCATTCCCAACCAGCGGCCCGGGCTAATCCTTGATCCCCACCGGCGGGTTGTTCATCAATTCGACGTAGGCGGGGTTCTGGCTGATTTTCATAAAGTCCGGGTCGTCGAGAATCCTCTTTCGGTCTTTGAACCCGTCCTCGAGAGCGCGACGCAGGCTGCGCACCGCGTCCTCAGCACGCCCCAGAGAAGCGAACACCTTCCCCAAGTAAAAATAGTATTCCGGATCGGCGCCGCGCGCTTCCATCGTGGTGCCAAAGGCGGAACGTTGAGAGAAGATATTGGGATCAAGGCTCAAGGCGGTGCGATATTCGTCCACCGACTCTTTGTATTTCTTCATCTGCATGTACGAGGTCCCCAGGTTCAAATGGTAGGAGGCGGATTCGGGACTCAGCTTGATCGCTTTCAGGTAGTATTTTACGGATTTCCCGTACCTTTTCTGCATGAAGTAAGTCGTTCCGATGTTGTTCATGGGCTCCGTATAGTCCTTCTGGCGCTGAACCGCTTTGTTATACGCGCTGCGCGCGGCCGCGTAATCCTGCAACTGCTGGTAGGCAATACCGAGCTTGTTCCAGACGATGGGATTAGCAAAGCGGGTCTGTTTCAAAGCCCGTTTATAGTACTCAACCGCATCGTCGTAAGACTTACGGGCCATGAAGATGTCCCCGCGTTCCTCGAAGGTAAGCGGATGGCCGGCGGCGGGCGGCGGCTGCACCTGGCCGGGCCCGGACGGCGGCAGCGTGAACTGCCCTCCTTGATAGGCAAATAATGAGTGCGCAGCCGAGAGGCAAAGAACGAAGATAAGAGTTCGTCGCATAAACCACTTCATCCCGGGTTGGGCCAACATTTCATCTTCCATGTCTAAACCTCGCAACGGGAAGAGACAACCACCGGCCGCGTGATTTCCCCTTCTTAGCGGAATACGAGGGTGCGGTTAAACCACGGCTTGGCTGTCCCGGCCTCCCCCAACCCCTCCTTCGCCGGGGAGGCCTTATCTTCCAACGCGTTTCTATTGCTGGGGCGCCGTTGCATTCTGAGGCGGCGCCTGTTTCGAGTTCTTACCCTTAAAAATCGACAAGAATTTCTTTATCAGCCCAGGCTTGTGTGCATTAGCGGGAGCCTCCGGCGGCTTCGCGGCGCTGGCTTGTGGCGGCTGCGCGCCCGGGGGGCCAGGCGGCATTACCAATGCCGGAGGCAGGCTGGGCTGGCTTTGAGGGTGGAAGAGCCGTCCCAGGAACCCCCTGGCCGGCTGCGGCGGCTGAGGTTCGGTTCCGGCAATGAAGTATTCGTTCCGGACGATCTTTGCGTCGCTCGAAACCGAGGCTGTTTCGATAGGAACGGAAACCACTCCATCCGGCAATGGAAAGGGCCGTGGGTCCTTGTAGGCGGGTACTTCCACGGCGCGCTTCATGAAATCCGTCCAGATCGGCAGCGCGGAGTACGCTCCGGTCAGCTTAATATCGCGATCATCGTCATAGCCGACCCAAACGATGGCCAGCAGGGTTGAAGTGAACCCGGCGAACCAGCCATCGTGCGAGCTCCCCGTCTTCCCCGCCGCGGGGGCCTCGAAACCTCGGCTGCGGACTCCCGCGCCGGTGCCGTTGTTGATCACACTTTCCATCAAATCCACCATCAAGTAAGCCACACGCGGGTCAAGCACAGGCCGTGTGACCGGAGAACACCGCCACAGGTTCGTTCCTGAGGAATCGTTGACGGCGAGGATAAACCTCGGCTGGACGTACGCGCCTTCGTTGGAAAAAATCGTGTAAGCGCCGGCGATCTCGAGCGGCGTTGCCACATAGGAGCCCAAAGCGATGGCGGGCGTGGCCAACAGGTCTTTGTTGATGCCCGCGGCGATCGCCAAGTCCCGCACCTGTGCATAACCCACCATCTCCGCCAAACGCACCGTAGCCACGTTCAGAGAATGTGTGAGGGCCTCGCGAAGGGTGACCAGCCCGTGGTATTCCTGCTTCAGGTTTTCGGGTTCGTAAGTGATGTCGCCGAATTGAAAGGTGGTGGGCTCGTCGTTAAGCATGGTTGCAGGAGTAATCAGGGGCCGCCCGCCGTTCACCCCCGTGCTCAGTGCGGCCGCATAAACGAAAGGCTTGAAGGAGGAGCCGGGCTGCCGCTTGGCCATCACGTGGTTCAGTTGGCTAGTTGCGTAGTCCCTTCCGCCGACCAAGGCTCGAATCTCAGCGGTGTGGGGGTCGAGCGCCAGGAGCGCCAACTGGGGTTGATTGGGAGCCTGCGCCTTGGCCTCCCTGCCGCGCTTGGTCTTGCTCAACGTTTCATCCACTTCGGCAATACCCAACCGCGCGCCCTCCGACGCCGCCTTCTGCAAATCGAGATTGAGGGTGGTATAAATGCGGTAGCTTTGCGAATTCAAATCCCGGTCGGAAAACTGGGTCAGCAACTGATCGCGCACCATATCCACGAAGTACGGCGCCTCGAGGCCTTCGACGTTTTGATTGACGACCCCCAGCGGCGACTCGATAGCTCCGGCGGCCTGCACAGGCTTGATCATTCCCAACTCGAGCATCTGCCGGAGCACATAGTTGCGCCGATCGAGAGCCCTCGATAACCGGTGATAAGGCGAATAAAGATTCGGGCCGCGAACCAGACCTGCCAAAAGGGCAGCCTCGGGCAGTGTCAGGGTGGAAACGTCCTTGTTAAAGTAGGTGTTCGCGCCCTCGCCAAAACCATAGATCGAGAAGCTCCCCCGCTGGCCAAGGTATATCTGATTGGCGTACAGTTCGAGGATCTGTTCCTTGCTGAGGCGTTTTTCAAGCAACAAAGCCAGGAAAGTCTCCTCGATTTTTCGCCGCCAAACGCGCGCGGGCGTCAAGAAGAAGCCGCGAGCCAACTGCATGGTCAAGGTACTGCCGCCCTGCACGTTGCGGTCGGCGCGGATATCGGCCAGTGCCGCGCCCGGAATGCGCAGAATATCTACGCCGTGATGGGAAAAAAAGCGATGATCTTCCGCTGCCACCACCGCATCAATCAACACTTTCGGGAGGTCCTGGTAACGCACCAGCCGCCGCTTGGAGCGGTTGTTGTCAAACAGCGTGGTGATCACCTCGGGCTCGAGTTGGTAAGCCTCCAGGTTCGCGCCGCCCTCGGTCGAGGTGATGGAAGCCAGGCGGTGATCTCGAAAGGTCAGACGGGCAGGGTCTTCACGAGTTGCCGGGTCGGCGAAATACGAAAGGGGGCCGGGGGTGATTTCGATCGAATCCTTCGCCAGCGTGTAAAGGCCCACTTCAGATGCCCCGCTGCCTTCGGCATAGAGGGCTCGACGCAGACGCTGGGCGACTTCCTCAGGGCTGCCCGCCTCGCCGACGGCGATGGGCGTGGGGGCGGCGAAAACCAGGGAAGCATCATTGAAGATTTCGCCGCTCAGGCGTGCGTCAATAAGACGCGAGAATCGAACGTAGTAGTAGAGGAGAAGGCCGGTAAAACAGGTCAGAAACAGCAGGACGCCGGCAATCACACTTTTCTTCCAACCTGCCATCGCGGCCAGGCGTGACCACCCCGGTCTTCGGGACGAACGGGGCTTCGAGCGCGGTGCTGGTGCAGATCGTTCCACGGGTTATAAGGACAAGCTATCCGCCGACGGCGTAAAGCGAAGCCGAGGCGGATAAACGCTCAGGTTCACCGGAACCGTGTAGTCTAAATCGATCTCGACGTGGTGCCCGATGGTGACCCTGACATTTTCGGGAGCGAGTGGAATCCCATGACCTTGGGCGAACTGAACCACTTCGTTGCTTACCTCACCCGGCGTCGCGGGCGTGGATCGTACGGCCAGTTGCGTCGAGAGCTGCCGGATATGGTCCTGAAGCTGATAGTTGTTCACGTACGCGGGGAAAGTCTTAAAAGCAGCAAAGATCGACGCCGCCAGGAGCGCCAAAGACAATAGCGCCTTCAAACGTCCCGAAGCTGCTTCTCCTCGCCGCATGTCGACCCTTCGTTGTCATTCCCTGCCAGGCCAGGAACCGCACTCTGCCCGTTGCGAGTGAGTTGTGCGAGGAATCCTGAGACCCACCCGGTTGCGGACCGAGA
>Ga0326727_10006126_pt1 | contig 33372 bp, 26 predicted proteins | sample MB2enrmetagenome_FD_207643 | JGI IMG/M metagenome (GOLD analysis project Ga0326727, IMG submission 207643) | Lab enriched peat soil microbial communities from McLean, Ithaca, NY, United States - MB29MY | ecosystem: Environmental > Terrestrial > Soil > Wetlands > Peat | place: USA: New York...
GTACAGGTCGCGCGCGAAAGCCCCTTCCACGAACACCTCCATGCCGATGCCGAAGCTCACAGCCTCCGCCAGGGCCAATTGTTGCCGCTCCGGCGACATGGGAGTTGTTTCCCGTACGCCAACTTCGCGTCCGCCGTCCTCAACCAGCATGGGCTTCCATCCCTGGGACAAGGCGTTCTGAATGCGGAAGAGGCCCACGTTGGTGACCAGCCGCCCGTGGTCAACCGGGACAAGCGACGCGGCATCCAACCTTCCCCGCCGGCCCTGCAGGTGCGCTTCATCGTAGACACCCGGTTCCGCGCCATCTTCCGTCGTCATGCAGTTGATGAGGCGATTGAGGACGTAGCTGTTCTGATGGAAATTTCCCATCATCATAAAGTCCTTCTTGCGCGCCGCGCCGTAACGGAAGATATCCTGATAGAGGTCCACCAGGTGGCCGCCAAAGTTGTTGTCATACATCAAGGCGTCGGCCCCCGCATCGATGGCCAGGTCCACACGCTTCTTCAAATACTCGCGCCACCCGGGGTTGCCCAAATCCGCCATGTAACGCGTGACGCGGCCCATCTTGGAGTAGTCGCCCGAGCCGTACGGAATGGGCTTGCCATCAGCGTCCTTTTGCACCCAGTCGCGCGACTCCGGAACGTGCTCAAACATGTCCTCCCAGAAAATGTTGGCCACCGATTCGTACGCGATCACGTGGATTCCCTGGCGATGGCACTCGGCGATGTAGCGACGCAGTTGTTCCCGGTGATTTTGCTCGGTGGGAATGGAGAAGCCGTTGCTGAAGGTGACCCACGCCACGTTGATTCCCGCATCGCGAAGCAGGTGAATCGTCTGCAGGTCATACCAGTTCGACATGGTGTAGACATTGTCGGGAATGGGCGGATTGAACCCCGGCCAGCCGGAGAGCATAGCTTTGGCAGTCTCGATGCGGCCCCCATCCCAGCGCGCGATTCGAATCGTGCCCGGTTTGGCCCAGGCCGGAAGGGAGTCGGGGCCGGGCCCCGGCGGCCACTCCGCCGGATACGCGGCGCCCATTTGCCGCGGCATTCCTCTCTCGCTACCCACCTGCGCCCGGAGGTTGGTGGAAGCCACGAGCACCAGGGAAAGGAACAGAAGTTTCATCAGCTTCATTGCTTTATCTCCCCACTCACGAATACCGGGATGTCTCCCTGCACCGGAGATTCTACATCAATCATGTCCGGATAGCCCGTAGCCACCGTCAGTGATTTTCTGACTGTGGTCCTTTGCCTCGATGCGGGACCCGTGCGGAAAGGGCGGGTAAAGCGGCTGGATGAAAAGACCACGGTCAGAAAATCACTGACCGTGGCTACGGGCTCCCGCACCCGCAGCGTGTCGGATTGCGCAGAGCGCAGCTCTGCGGTTGAGGCTTCGCCGCGGATTCGTGGGTGCCGATTCGCCCCGATGCATCGGGGCGCAATCCGGCATCTGTGGAATTTGGTCGGTAAGAACCGCGGACCCCAAAAACGCGGGCGCTACGATTTCAGGATTTCAGAAAGGGGCATGGAGAATCCGCTGAGCAATTCCGGCTCTTCGAACCGGTCACCCGCCTTGGCGCTGCGAACCTCCGGATCGAGTTTGCCCGGAACGTAACGGTAAGCAAGTTGTGTGATGGGATAGAAAAGCCAGACCGCCTGAACTCCCGCCTGAAGGTACTGCGAGACTTTCAGATTCAGATCGTCGGCGCGGTCGTTCTTGGAAACGATTTCGATGACCAGGTCGGGAGCGATCGGCAAAGGGACTTGCGCAAGATCAACACCCTCCAACCGCTCTTTTCGGATGAAGGCGACATCGGGCCTGCGGACAGTATCGGCGCCAAGCGTCATGTCCATTTCACTGATTACCTTTCCACACGGATGCGTGCCCAGAAAGGCCCGCAGTAAGGCAGTGAGGCCATCGCGAATATCATTGTGAAAGAAGTTGGCGGAAGGCGTCACGATAAGGTCCCCCTCGCTCAATTCATAACGCACCCCCACGGGTTCATCGAGGGCGGCGTATTGTTCGATAGTCAGCAGGGTTTTGGTCGCCATAGATCAACTCCTGTTGACTCAAGATTACCATGAACTATGCAGCCCCACATAAGGGTTTGCGCGCACCCCAATTCCACATTGCCTTTACCCCATAAATCCGAAATAATTCCCCGCGGAGTAATGGCTTGTGAGGGGGTTCAAACCATGAGTCTGACCAGACGCCGATTTCTTCAAACTTCCGCCTTCGCGAGCGCAGGGGTCGCAGCTTTCCCGCGCCTCAATTCGGGCGCCGTGGCGGCTCCGGCAAAAGCGGACGAGGTTGTCCCCGCCCCCGCCGGCGAGTGGATGACCAACACGCCCGCGAGCGCATACCGGGCTTACCGTTCCAAACCCGCCAAGACCGCCGACGCCACAACCTGGGTCCAGATCGACCTGGGCGAAAGCCGGCCGATAGATTCCGTCAAGGTTTACCCGGCCAATGAAAAAGGCTTTCCCGGCCACGATCAGGATTACGCGGGCGAGGGTTTCCCGGTCCGCTTCAAGATTGAATGCTCCAACGATCCCGAATTTCATAATCCCGCGCCCATCGTGGACCACACCGACACGGACTATCCCAACCCGCAGGGCCTCATTCAACAATATGCCGCGCAAGGCGCGACGGGCCGTTACGTGCGCCTGACGGTTACGCTCCTGATGAAGGTGGCAGGCACCGTGAGCGGCGGCTACTACCTTGCATTGGGAAAGATGGATGTGTACTCGGGAGGTAAGGAAATCGCCGCGCTGTGCCCCGTCACGGTGGACTCGACTTATGGAAATGCCGACGACGTTGCCCAGGTGACGCGGCCCGCGCGACCGGGCGGGGAAACCACCTTCATGGATCATCCCGAGAACGTCACCGATGCGAGTACCTGGAATCCTCCCCTCCACAAGGCCCGCGTGCCGCGCACCGGCGTGACGCTCGAAGGCGGCGTCTTCCAGAAGGCCATGGAAGATAACATTTCTTACCTCTTGAATTCCTATTCGGTTGATGACCTCCTTCGCCAGTTCCGCGAGCGCGCGGGCACGGCCAAGCCTCCGGTAAAACCCGCGGGCGGGGCATGGGGGGTGCAGTTCTGGGAGGAAGACCTTGCCGGCTCGAATGCGGGCCGCTTCCTGATGGCGGCGGGGAACACGCTGCGCTGGATCAATCACCCGGAACTCCGCCAGCGTCTCGATGCGGTGGTGGAAGGCATTGCGCAATGCCGTCAGCCGAACGGTTACATCATGGCGTACCCCGAGGACACCATTTTCTTTTCGGAACGCGGCGCTTACACCCGCGCCTGGCTGGTGCATGGACTTATCGAGGCGGGCTACGCAGGGAACCCGAAGGCTTTCGAATTGCTGCGGGGCTACTCGGACTGGTTTAACCAGTGTTCCTACCTGCCGCACTTGCTGCGTTTCGCTATTCAAGGCGGCCAGGGCATGATCGCCAACACGCGCATGTACTTCACGCCGGTGGGTAAGCCCGCGGACATTCAGGTGATTCAGCGATATTTCCAGGAGAACTTCTGGATGGAGCAGTTGGCCGCGCGCGAAGACCGCGCCGTCTGGCAGTATCCCTATGACCGGCCCCACTGCTATTTGCTGACGAACCTGGAAGCTTACATGGACCTCTATCGCGCCACCGGCGATCCTCGCTATCTGCACGCGGTGGAGGGCGGATGGGAGCTTTATCACGACAAGTGGGAGAACCCCGGCGGCTCCATTTCCATCATCGAGTTCGTGGTGTCGCCACCCAAGTCTTATATGCTGCACGCCGAGCTGGAAGAGCTCTGCGGAAATTCCTTTTGGGCCTTTCTGAGCCAGCGCTTCCATCTGCTGGATCCGGAAAACGAGAAGTACATGGCGGAAATTGAGAAGTCCATTTACAACGTGGCGATGGCCAATCAGGGGGGCGCGGAGGGTTTCCGTTACCACGCCTTGCTGGTGCACGGCAAGGAGAAGCCCACGCACATGAACACTTGCTGCGAAGGGCAGGGAACACGGCTGATCGGCTCGCTGCCGGAACATATCTACTCGCTGGCGTCCGACGGCTTGTACGTCAACCTCTATGAACCTTCCACGATGCACTGGACGGAGGGGGGAGCGTCCCTGCGGATCAAGATGGTCACGCGATTCCCGTTCGACCGCGAGGTGGGCTTGCAGTTCTCCGCGGCCCGGCCGACCGCGGCGAAAATCCGCATCCGTGTGCCCTCCTGGGCCACGCGCGAAATGGCCGTCTACGTCAATGGCAAGCCGGCGGCCACGGGCAAGCCCGGCAGCTACGTGGTGCTCGCCCGCACCTGGGCGGAGGGCGATGTTGCCAGCTTCACCCTGCCCGCGGCGCTCAGCGCGGCGCGATATGTGGGCGTGGATCAAATCCCTGAGCATGAGCGCTACGCGGTGAGCTTTGGCCCCATCCTGCTGGCCGCCGTGGGCGCCCCTGAAATCCGGTTGCGCCTTCAGAATGTGAGACAGCCGGAGGATCTGCTGAAACATCTGCAACCCAAACCTGGCCAGCCGCTCCACTTTCTGGTGGAAAATAATCCGGGCATCGAATTCATGCCCTATTGGCAGGTGGACAAGGAGCCCTTCAATTGTTTCCCCGCCGTGCCCACGCGCGCTTGAACGCCGAGGGCGAACCACGGTACGCGTCTCGTAGGGGCTGGGCTTGCCCTGCCCCTGTCGTTTGTCCGCGGCGTGAAACGAGGGCAGGGCAAGCCCAGCCCCTACGAGACGCGTGATTTGTTTGCTAAAGAAACCGGAATGTACGGTATGGCAACGCAGAGTCTGCTGGCGCGCCGGGCCATTACCGTGGTAATATCCTCATATGACTATGGCTCGTTCGAAGGTCACCGCGCAGGGTCAAATTTCGGTTCCGCTCGAGGTGCGCCGCCGGCTAGGGGTGGGGCCCGGGTCGGTTCTCGAATGGCACGAAGAAGGCCGAAAGATCGTGGTGCGACGGTCAGGGCGGTACAATTGGCAGGATGTCCACCGTGCTCTTTTCCCCGACGGGCCACCCAAGCCTCGCACGCTCGCGGAGCTGAAGCAGGCAATCCGCCAATACGTCGTGGAACGCCATGCGCACCGTTGACACCAACATCCTCGTTCGGCTCCTCGTGCAGGACGACGCCCGTCAAGTTGCGGCGGCCGACCGGTGGGTGGAGGATGGGGTTTGGGTTTCCACTTTGGCGCTCGCGGAAGCCGTCTGGGTCCTATCCGTCGTATACAACCGTGGCCCCGCCGAGATCGCCGCAGCCGTTGAAACCCTCCTCAACCATAAGGACCTGACCTTACAAGACTCGGACGTAGTTGCCGCAGCCCTCATGCGATTTCGCGAGAGGCCGAACGTGGGGTTTTCAGACTGCCTCCTGCTTGAACTGGCACGAAAGGCAGGACATCTCCCCCTGGGCACGTTCGACCGGAATCTCAGCAAGCTGAACGGAGCCCAGAAGCTCTAAGACCTATTTCTTCTGTATGTTCACGGCATACAAAATCCCGCAAGAGAACGCAAATTTCTTGCGGGCCTTCGCAGCAATTTTCTTAGTGGGGATGTTCATGACATTGCCAATGGGTGGCGAGGGAATCCCTTCCTCGCAGCCGAGCCGTGGGACTGTCCCAGGCGTGGACTTGATTTTGTTGCACGGAAAGATTTGGACAGGCGAGCCCGCATCACTGCCGGGCGCAAAGCCCGCCCCGGCGGAGTTTGCACAGGCCGGGGCCATCGCCAATGGCCGCATTCTGGCAGTGGGCAGCGACGCGGAAATTCAGACTTACGCCGGGCGGAATACCAAGGTTATCGACCTGAAGGGCCGACTCGCGGTGCCGGGACTGATTGACAGCCACGCGCACTTCATTGGCGGGGGCTTCCAGCTTCTCTCCGTTGACCTGAAAGACGCGCGCAGCGAGGAGGAATTTACGCGGCGCATCGAAGAAAAGGCAAGAACGCTCGCCCCCGGCCGCTGGCTGTTGGGCGGAGACTGGGACGAGCAGGCCTGGGCGTCGGCCAAGCTCCCCACGCGCCAGGTGATCGATGCGATTACGGAAAACCATCCCGTCTTTCTCAGCCGCTACGACGGGCACGCGGCGCTGGCGAATTCTTTGGCCCTCAAGCTGGCCGGGGTGACGCGAGCGACACCCGACCCCATGGGCGGCATCATCGTGCGCGACGCAACGGGCGAACCCACGGGAATCTTTAAGGATGGTGCACAGGATTTGATCGCCAAGGCCATTCCCCCGCCCTCGGAAGCCGCGATGACGGAGGCTTTGCACGCGGCACTGGCGGAGGCCGCGCGCGTGGGTCTGACCTCCGTCCACTCTATTACCGTCGATGGAGATTCCTGGAACGGCAGCTTTACCGGGGAAATCCAACTGCTGCGCCGCGCCGAACTGGAAGGCTGGCTCACCTGCCGCATGTACGAAATCGTTCCCATCACGCGCTGGGAAAAACTGCGCGACGCGGGAATCGCGCGCGACATGGGGGACGACTTTATCAAAATGGGCGGGGTAAAGGGCTTCGCGGATGGCTCATTGGGATCGGCCACCGCCTGGATGTATGAGCCTTTCGCTGACGACCCGGCAAACCGCGGCATCCCCTTGGCGCTGATGAATCCACCCGCGAAAATGGAAGCCCTGGCGAGCGGGGCCGACCAGGCGCAAATCCAAATCTGCATTCACGCCATCGGCGATCGCGCCATTGCGGAAATTCTTGATATGTACGCGCGCCTGGGTGGCGGCAACCCGGCTGCGCATCGCTTCCGCATCGAGCACGCCCAGCACATGCGCCCGCAGGACTTTGCGCGCTTCGCGAATCTGGGCGTCATCGCCAGCATGCAGCCGTATCACGCCATCGACGACGGCCGCTGGGCGGAAAAGCGCCTGGGGCCCGAGCGCGCCAAGTGGAGTTACGCGTGGCGCTCCATGCTCGCGGCCGGTGTCCCCGTGGCCTTCGGCTCCGACTGGCCGGTGGCGCCGCTGAGCCCCATCCTGGGCATCTACGCGGCGGTTACGCGCGCCACGCTGGACGGCAAACACCCGGACGGGTGGTTCCCCGAACAGCGACTGACCGTGGAAGAAGCTTTGCGCGCCTACACGCAGGGCTCCGCCTATGCAGCCTTCCAGGAAGACGAAAAGGGGAGCATCGCGCCGGGTAAATTGGGCGACGTCGTGGTGCTTTCCGACGACCTCTTCACCATCCCGCCCGCCAAGATCAAAGATGCCCACGTGGTCATGACCATCGTGGGGGGGAAGATCGTCTACTCGGCCGAGGAGCGCAAACCTGATCGTTAGGCGCGAGGTTTGTTTTTCCTCAGCGGTAATCCACAATGGTGAGTAGGATCTTACTCGGCCAGTTTGCCCAAAAGGACGGAGAAACCGGGAAGCAACGGTGTTGTCAGTAAGTCGGAGGACTGAAGACTTGCCACCCACTCGAACCCTCGGGCCTCGCGACGATAGATTTCTGCGGTGCACGCTTCCGGATCGATCAACCAATACTCCTGCACGCCATAACGCGCATAGAGTTTCATCTTGGTGGTACGGTCGATATCCGCCGTCGTTGCCGAAAGGACTTCCACCACCAAGTCGGGAGTCCCCTGGACGTTTTTCTCCGTAACCACCGAGGCGTGTTCCTTCGAAACATACAGAATATCCGGCTCGACAACGTCGAAGAGGGAGAAGACCACATCGAAGGGAGCAACGTAGACTTCACCGCAGCCCATGGTCTCTACGAAATTGCCCAGAAAGCGCGAGAGCTGGGTTACTACTTTTTGATGCGCCCTGCGAGGTGAGGGGGTCGCGAACAATTCTCCATCGATAATCTCGTATCGCCTCCCGTTGTTGGGCAGGAGGCAATAATCGTCGTAGGTCAGGCGAGTGTCTACGGGCATGGGGGAATCATATCACCCCCTTGGGGATTAAGTCCCGCCGTCAGGGTTCCGTCAAAATCCCAGTTAAGCCCTGGACAGGTGAGCTGTGGAGTAAGCCGTGGGACTTGACGCCGCACTGACGCCGGGGGATACTGTGCCCGTAGTGGTGCTGCGCCGCTGCGGCGGCGGGATCCCATCAATCACAACGGGGAAGAGTTGCCAGGCCGATGGGGCCGGAAGCGTTCTATGGTTAGTGTGAGTAGAACACGGGCGAATATGGAATCTTTCCCTTTCTTCTCCCTGGAGTCTTTGACGTTCGCCGCCACGCTGGGAATCGCGTTGCAGCCCCACTGATCCTTTGGGAACGGAGGTAACACACGTGCACAAGTTTACTCTGCGAACTCTCACCGTCCTGTTAATGGCGATGGCGCTGCTCGCCGCTTGTTCGAAGAAACCTGAGGGCCCACCGCCTCCGGAGATACCACCCGACGGCATCACGGGCATTCCGGCGCCAGCGGACCGTGACACCACCATGACGCCGGCGGACAATGCGCTTGCCGGCGCGGTTAAAGAGCTAAAGGCCAAGGTCCTGGATAAAGCTGCGGACGACGCCACCAAAGGCTTGGTGCGAATAAAGGTCCTCGACCTCGATGGGCCCATCGACGTCAGCGACAACACTCGCTTGGAAGTCTGGAAGCCCGGATCAGATCCGGAAGAACAAAAGCCGGAGATGAGTGATTGGGCTTCCCACGAGCCCGAGGTCGTGCCGGGGACCTGGGACATCCGCCTCCTGTACGGCGAGAGTGACATCTGCAAGGCGGAAGGATGGATTCGGAATGTGACCGTTGTGGCCGGCAAGCTCTGGAAGGCGGAAGTCATCTTTGCGGCGCCCATGCAGTGGGTGCGCATCTATGGCACGCTCGACAAAAAGGACGTCGCCGACAATATGAATATCGAAGTCTTTAAGTCGGGCGTCGACCAGCAGGAGTTCCAGCCCATTACCCATTTCTGGAGCACCAATAAAGTGCCCTTGCTCCAGGGGAATTACGATCTGCGCGTCACCTACGATAAAGACAATGTAAAGGCAAAAGGGTCACTGCCCAACTTTGCCGTCGGCGGCAATCACGGCATCCAGAAGAAGACTATCGTGCTCACCAAGCAGTAACCGCGTTTTTCGCGCGATTCCGGAAGCCCGTAGCGGCATGCTCGGGCTTCCGGATTTCGCGCGGCTATTTATCCGCAATCTTGCGCCGCCTGCCGTTGTCGGGCAGTGGACAATGATCGTCGTAGGCCAGGCGAACATCCGCTGGCATCGGTTTATCAATCCCTACTTTATCTAATCCTCTCCGTACTGCCTGTTGAGTTGATCCATCACCCTCTTTTGCCCCTCACCACTCTGCGCGGACGGTGAATTGCGGGCCTCTGGTCATTCATGTGCTGACAACGTGCCGGGAAGGGTCAGTGGGTGTGTATATTCTCGCCCGCCTTGAGGTTAAGAGGGAGATTCCGACTAATTGTCGCATTGGGCGCGGTCAAAATGTCGCTCAGGATGGACGGCGGCGAGGCTTGGCCGACCGCGTCCCACCTTCTCGTACCCCTTAGGCATATCGAGCGGCCCAATCAGTTCGTCAAAGGAAAAATCGTGAAAAAATTCACCCGAGTACAAATTCTGCAAACGCTTTTGGTCGTAGCGGCCACGATGGGCTTTTGGTCGAACGCTGCTGCCGCCTCCCAGGTGGTCTGGCAGATTGGCAAGTTTGATCGGTCGTCTTCGGAATTCAAGCTGCAAGGTCCGCCCGCGGCGAAGCCTGGCGCCGCTCAATCACAGAACGACCTGGTCTACGTCATCGGCAAGAGCCACGCGGAAATAGACTGGCCCGCTTTCCAGCCGGGTTCTTCAAACGGCAAGGCAGGGTACCGGCGCCACCCTTATGCCATCCAGTTCGATCTGCCGTCGATCCCGCGAGGGCTGTACACGCTGAAGGTGGCGCTGCTGGTGGAAAGCCCACGCGTGCCGCGCCTGGAGGTAGCGATCAACGGTCATCGCGCTCTGTACTTCCAACATCCCGTGCTTGACTATTCGGGCGGCGACGTCAGCAGCGTCTTCCTGCCCAACTACTCCGCGGACACGATCACTGCCGAGCTGCCCACAAAGTTCCTGCGGCAGGGGACCAACGAGCTGGTGTTGACCGCGAACGACGACCCCGCCGAGATCGACGACGCCACAAACTCCGGGCTCTTCTACGACGCCCTGGAGCTCGACCAAGACGCGGAAGCCAAGTATTCATCCACCGAACTTGCGGTTCAGGCGGTGCCTACAATCTTCTATACGCAGAAAGAAAACGGGCTGGCAGAGTTGGTGGATGTCTTTGTTCGTCACAATTCTCCCTCCGTGGGAGGGCAGGCCGTCTTGACCCTGGGGAAAGCGAAATACTCCGCCCAGCTCGCCCCCGGTTGGGACTTTGGCGAGCAAATGGTGGAGTTTGCGGTGCCGGAATTCCCCACCGGGACCAAGGGTGAAGTGGCCATCAGCCTGGGGGGCCACTCGCGGCGCTTCCCCGTGACCCTCGATCCCGCCAAGAAGTGGAATTTCTTCCTCGTGCCGCACACCCACCTCGATGTGGGTTACACCGATTACCAAGCCAAGGTGGCGGAAGCTCAAAGTCGCAGCCTCGACGAAGCGATGCAGATGATTCACGACCACCCGGACTTTCGTTTCAGCCCGGACGGGTTTTGGTGCGTGCGACAGTTCCTGGCCGAGCGCACCGAGGAACAGAAGCAGCTTCTTTTCCAAGCGGTGAAGGAGAAGAAGATCTTGGTGCCGGCGAACGAGGCAAGTTTGCTCACGGGCTTCCCGGCCCTCGAAACACTCATCCGTTCGCTCTATCCGGCTTTCGAGTTTAATCAGGAACATGGTGGCGATGCGAACTATGCCGACATCACGGATGTCCCCTCTTACACATGGTCGTATGCATCGGTGATGGCCGCGGCGGGCCTGAAATACTTCGCCGCCGGCAGCGACAATTATCGCGCCCCCGTTCTGCTGCAAGGCCACATGCACGAGAAAGCCCCGTTCTGGTGGGAAGGCCCCGATGGCGGCCGAATCCTGATGTGGTACTCCCGCCACTATCACCAAATGAAGAGTCTGTTCGGGCTGCCACCCACGATTGCGGGCGGGCGCGATTCCTTGCCTCTCTACCTCCAGATCTATTCGCGGCCCGACTACAAATCGGACGCCACCATCATCTACGGCACGCAGGTTGAGAACACTGACCTCTTCCCCCAACAAGCGGCGTTGGTGGGTGAGTGGAATAAAATTTACGCTTACCCCCATTTGAAATACTCGGGCTTTGCCGAGGCGATCGGTTATATTGGCGGCCAATTCGGAGACTCCCTCCCGGTGGTGCGGGGTGATGGCGGCCCGTACTGGGAGGATGGCATCGCTTCTACGGCGCGCTCGGCGGCGCTCGAACGCGAAACCGAAATGCGCGCTCTGGGGGCGGAGAAGTTCTCCACCCTCAGCAGCTTTGTCAACCCGCGCCTGCAACCTGAAACCGAAGTGTTCAAGCAACTTTGGAATGACATGGTTCTTTATGACGAGCACACGTGGGGAGATAACCGCAGCGTGTCGAATCCGCAGTGCCTGGAGGTAGTACGGCAGTTGGCCATCAAAGAAGGCTTCGCCAGCGAAGCGAAAAAGCACGTTGACTACCTCCTTCAGAGGAGCTTGGCCGCGCTGGCGGACTACATCTCCGCGCCGAAGGGGACGGTGTTGGTATTCAATCCCTTGAATTGGCAGCGGTCCAGTCTGGTGGAGATTGACTTGGACAAAGGGCTCGAGCTCGTGGACTTGGTGACGAAGCAGACGGTGCCGTATGAGATTCTCTCCACCGGACCCAACTATCATCATGTTCGTTTCATGGCGCAGGACGTTCCATCGGTAGGTTACAAAGCTTATGCGATCAGGCCGGCTCAACAAACAACTCCGGCGCCGCCAACGGCTTCCGAGACCACCTTAGAAAATCAGTACTATCGAATCGTTCTGGACGTCGAAAGCGGAGCGGTGAAGAGCATTTTCGATAAGGAACTGAGCAATGAGCTGGTCAACACCTCCAGCCCCTATCGCTTCGATCAATACCTCTACGTCACCGGGGCAGACCAGCTTCCGAACCGAGCCGTGCAATATAGTTCTGTCTCGCCCATCCCGGAATTCTCCATCCACGGCGCGGACAGCGGGCACCTGGTCTCCGTGACCCATCAGCCCTTTGGCGTCGTGGCTCGCCTGGAAAGTCATGGGGTGAACACACCCCGGATTGCAACCGAAGTGATTCTGTTCAACGGCCAGAAGAAAATCGAATTCATTAACCGCGTGCACAAGACGGAGGTGTACACCAAGGAATCAGTCTACTTCGCCTTCCCCTTCGCCATGGAACACCCGCAATTTCGGTACGAAATTCAAAATGGCTTTGTCGACCCCAGCCGCGACCAGATTCCGGGCGCGGGGAAGGAATGGTTCTCGGTGCAGCACTGGGTCGCGGCGGAGGAGCCCGGGGAGACCGTAGCCCTGATCCCAGTGGATGCACCGCTCGTCTGCCTGGGGGATATCTTCCGCGCCACCTGGCCAAAGGAGTTCGGCCAGCGGTCCGGAACGATTTTCTCCTACGTCATGAATAACTACTGGGACACCAACTATGCCGCAGGGCAGGGAGGGGATTTCACTTTTCGCTATGTGCTGACCAGCGGCGATCACTTGCAGCCAACCGGCCTGAGCCGCCTGGGGTGGGAAGAGATGACGCCCGTGGAAGTCGACGAGATTATTCCGCAGGATAAAGCGCTGGATTCCCCACGGCCCCTCGATGGGACGCAAGGCAGCTTTGTTCGAGTGGACCAACCCAACGTGGTTTTGGTGACTTGGAAAGCGGCCGAGGACGGTGACGGCACGATTCTGCGTTTTCTGGAAGTCGGCGGCCAGGCGAATACGGTGGAAGTACAAACTCCCCGTCTCGATGTGAAGTCGGCGTGGAGCAGTGATGCTCTGGAAAGAAAACAAGCAGCACTTGAAACCTCCGCGCACGGCTTCCGCTTTTCCGTCAAGCCTTTTCAGATCGTCACGGTGCGCCTGGAGGGAGCAGGGAACGTTCGTTGATTCGGTGACAAATGGAGTGGGAATAGTGAATAGTAAATAGTGAATGGTGGAAAGTGAGGAGTGCCGAGTGACAGACAAATAAGGCTGTTGCGCCAGCATTCTTCACTCTTCACTATTCGGCATTTACTATTCACTATTCAATCTTGACTGCTTGGTTGAACTCTACCCCCGCCCAGTGTAAGATTTGAACCGTTGAAGGGTGGCTGGCGGCAACGAGGGTTGGGTTCCACCGGTAGCGCCCCATCGACTCTATTATGTGGGGGAAGAAAAAAACTCGGCCGGTGGCGGAACCTCCCAGTATCCGTCCCGTGGAGGCCCCCCCGGCGCCTCCGGAAGTGGAAACTCCTATGAGCGAACCGACACCGAAGTCGACGAATCCATCTGCGGCAGGAAGCCCGCACACCCTTTTGGGCCGAACGGTGGTGGCGCAAGGGCAGATATCAGCAGGCGAGGATCTGCTGATCGAGGGGCAATTCGAAGGAAACATCAGTCTCGATGACCATTGCTTGACCGTGGGTACGGAAGGCCATGTCAAAGCGGAAATCCGCGCCCGTCAGGTGGTCATCCTGGGATCGGTCACCGGCAACGTTGCGGCTCGCGAAAAGATTGAGATCCGGCGCACGGGACACGTGGTGGGTGACCTCGTCGCCGCAACCGTGGCCATCGAAGAAGGCGCGTACTTCAAGGGGAGCATTGATATCGCGCGCGACGATGGGTCCGAGGCCTCACGCGAAGTAAACGCCCCGAGCACCTTAAGGACCAGCGCCTAACCTGGGTTCCTCACCACGGGTCCGGGAGGGCGGGGCGTTCGCGCGTCGGCGCGAGCAATTCACTAAGGGCGCAAAGAACCACAACCGGCTTTTCTCTTCGCCGCCGTAGCCGCGCAAGCAGCAGGGCTGTGCGAAACTTGCAACTTGAAATGGCGCAAACCAAAAGCCAGGAAGAAATAACCAAGACGGGTGCCGCCTCATCGGCCACCAGCCGCGGCCTCCAATGGCTCTGGCAACATCTCTCCCATTTGCGCCATCCCCACTGCTTCGAGTGCGGTCCCATCCATCAATCCACTTTGGACGTCTTGCTGTTGCGAGGCGCCAAGCTCTACCTCTCGGACCTCATTACTCCCGCCCAGCAAAGCAATTCGGCTTTCTGGTCGCGCCAGGGTAGGACGACGGTTTTCCTGATCGACGATTTCCTGGCCCAGATCCCCCCCATCCCTCCGGAATCACTTTCGGCAATATGCTGCTGGGGTCTGCTGGACCTGCTCCCGCGCGAGGCGCTACCCCGCCTGGTTGAGCGTTTCCATTCCTACCTCCAGCCGAATGGCGTGCTGTTCTCCATTCTGCGCGAACCGCACATTAATACGGGCGTCGAAACCCGCTGGTGGTTTGAAAGCCTCACGATCCTCGGATCAAGCGACGCTACCCAGAAACCTTTTCCTTACCCCGCCCTAACCAACCGCGAAATGGAACGGCTCTTCCCCGGAGGCAACGTCAAGACCTTCCTCACACGCTCCGGCCGCCGCGAAGTCCTGGGGGTTAAGTAAAGATCCGAACAAGCATAGAACGGATCTGTTGTTCGGGCCCGCGGCTCTAAGTTTCGAATCCTCGCGTTCTTGTCGATCGGCCTAAGCTCACCATGGGCGGGATGCGCCGATGATCAGTTCTTTACAGTTTCTTTATAACCATCATAAGAAATCGGCTGGGAGCCGGCGGCCCATCTTTGGGGTTTCGCTAATTCGAAAAACTGATTAAGATTAATAAGAGACAGGGACACAGTTTGGGATTAGAGGCTGCGCTTATTCCCGGCGGGCAATGGTCTTGTTTGCAAGACGTCTCAGTGGGAAAAACTCAGGAGGGTAGCAATGAAATCGTCCAACACCGCAACGGAATCGGCCAACTTCACCGAACTCTTGTGCGGGACGGGCCGGCCTGCGGTTGGGAGCATGGAAGAGCGAGCGCGCCTGGAAGATCCCGCTTTGCTCAAGACCATGCTGGAGCAAATGGTGCTGGTCCGCCGCTTCGAGGAAAAATCCGCAGAGCTCTACACGCTGGGGAAAATCGGCGGCTTCTGCCATCTCTACATCGGACAGGAAGCAGTGGCTGTGGGAGCCCTTTCCGCCACCCTGCCTGACGATTACATCTTCACGTCCTATCGTGAGCACGGCCACGCGCTGGTGCGCGGCATGGACCCCGGCGAAGTTATGGCGGAACTCTGCGGCAAGCAAAGCGGCGTCTCCAAAGGCAAGGGTGGGTCGATGCACCTGTTCGATAAGCGCCGCAGCTTCATGGGTGGCCATGGGATTGTCGGTGGACAGATTCCCCTCGCGGCGGGCACGGCCTTTGCCGCGAAGTATCTGAAGCAACCGCGCGTGACGCTCTGTTTTTTCGGGGAAGCCGCGGTGAACATCGGTTCATTCCACGAGTCATTGAACCTCGCCGCGCTTTGGAAGCTCCCCGTTATTTTTATCTGTGAGAACAACCGCTTCGGCATGGGGACGCCCATTGAGCGCGCCTCTTCGCTCTACGAGCTTTCGCAGAAGGCCTGCGCTTACAACATGGCGCGCACGTGGGTGGATGGCATGGATGTTCTGGCCGTGCGCGAAACTCTGAAAGAGGCGGTGGACCGCGCGCGCAAGAACAATGCGCCGACGCTCATCGAAGCGCGCACCTATCGCTTCATGGGCCATTCCATGTCCGATCCTTCGCACGGCCATTACCGCACCAAGGTGGAAGTGGAAGAGCAGCGCCGGCACGATCCCATCAAACAATTCAGCGCGGCTTTGGAAGCGAACGGAATCGTCGACCAGGCATTCATCGACGAGCTCGAGCAGCGGGTCCGCGACACGGTGGAGGAAGCCGTAGCGTTTGCGGAGCGCAGCCCGCAGCCCGATGACAAGGAACTCTACACCGACGTTTACGTGGACTAGGTAATTTCGTAAGGAATGATTTTGTGAATTAGAAATTTGGGGGCGGGTGCGGGGATCGATTGTGGATATTCCGCAAATGCCCGCTACTCCCTGATGATAAGCAATTCTAACCAGTGAGTTCGTGGAGTGACTAAATGTCGATATTGACCTACCGGGAAGCCCTCAACCAGGCCATGCGCGAGGAGATGCATCGCGATGAAAACATTGTGCTAATGGGCGAGGAAGTGGGCTTTTACAACGGCGCTTACAAAGTCAGCAAGGGCATGTTGGAAGAGTTTGGCCCCATGCGCGTGCTTGACACGCCCATCACGGAGCTGGGCTTTACGGGGCTCGGCGTAGGAGCGGCCATGTCCGGTCTGCGGCCGATCGTGGAGATGATGACCTTCAATTTCTCCATGTTGGCGCTCGACCAGATTGTAAACAGCGCCGCCAAGATGCTTTACATGTCGGGTGGGCAGTTCAACATCCCGATGGTGGTGCGCGGGCCCGGCGGCGCCGGCCACCAACTTGCCGCGCAGCACTCGCAGGCTTTGGAATCCTGGTTCTGCCACGTGCCGGGGCTGAAAGTGGTTGCCCCCGCGACGCCGGCGGACGCCAAGGGTTTGCTCAAGACTTCCATTCGCGACGACAACCCGGTGGTCTTCATCGAGTCGGAAGTGCTTTACGGCACGCGCGGTGAAGTTCCGGATGGCGAGCATCTGATTCCTCTGGGCGTGGCGGAAATCAAGCGCCCCGGCCGCGATGTGACCATCGTCGCGCACTCCAAAATGGTGCTGGTGGCGCTGGACGCGGCGGCGGACCTGGCGAGCGAGGGAATCGAGGCCGAGGTGGTGGACCCGCGCACGCTGCGCCCGCTCGACACCCAAGCCATCGTGAACTCGGTGAAGAAGACCAATCGCGTGGTGATTGTGGAAGAAGGTTGGGAATACTGTGGCGTGGGAGCGCAGTTCGTGGACGTCATCCAGCGCGAGGCGTTTGACTATCTCGACGCCCCCATCCTGCGCGTGACGGGCGTGGATGTTCCCATGCCCTACGCCAAGAACCTTGAACACCTGGCTCAGCCCGACAAGCAGCGAGTAAAGGACGCGGTGAACCGAGTGCTTTACCGGCATGGGGCGGGCAACTGATCGGGTGATCCGGTGATGGGGCCAACCCATTGTCGATTTTCGATTGCCGATTGAAGAGCTAAGTGCCAAGACCATAATCGACAATCTGCAATCGACAATTCGATGGCTCGATGGCCCGATGATCCGATGGCCCGGTCCGAGGAGTTCATCCGCCAAGGGAAATGAGGGATTACTGATGGCCGTTAAGGTAATGATGCCCAAGGGCAGCGATACGATGACGGAGGGCAAGGTCCTGAAGTGGCTCAAGAAGGAAGGCGACGCCATTTCCACCGGCGACACCGTGGTCGAAATCGAAACCGATAAAGTAAACATGGAAGTGGAAGCGATGGGCAGCGGCGTGCTCCGCAAAATCCTCGTCGCGGTCGACAAAGTTGTGCCCGTGGGCGAGTTGCTGGCGGTGATTGGCAAAGCCGACGAAGACATCTCGGCGTTCGTGAAACCCAACGGAGCAGCAAGCGGAGGAGCCCGGAGTCAGGAGTCAGGAGCCAGTACCCATGCCCCCGCAGTCGCCGTAGGGGCGAGCCTAGTTCCCAGCCCCCAGTCCCCAGCACCCAGCGCCCAGCCCGCAGCCCCCGCCGCCGGCGGCCGCGTGTTGGCTTCGCCCCTGGCCAAGCGCATGGCCAAGGACATGGGCCTGGAACTTGCTGACATCACCGGAACCGGCCCCCTTGGAAGGATCATTCGTCAGGACGTGGAGCGCCGCGCCACGCGCACACCGCCGCCCCGCGCGGCCGCGGCCGGCCCAATGGCTGTTCCCACGCCCTCGCGCGCGCCTGCGCCGCTTCTGCCGCGGCGGCCTGTCCCCGCGCCCACGGGTCCGGAGTTTTCCGATGAGCCGCTCAGCACCATGCGCAAGGTCATTGCCACGCGCCTGGTGCAGAGCAAGGCGCCCGTGCCGCATTTCTATCTCACCATCGAAGTGAACATGCAGCGCGCCAGGGATCTGCGCGAATCCGCCAACCTGCTTGACCCTGAGCTGAAGCTCAGCTACAACGCGATTATTTTGAAAGCATGCGCGGCGGCCCTGCGGCAAAATCCTGAGGTGAACGCTTCCTTCCAGGGCGATTCGATTCGCTACCACAATCGGGTCCACCTGGGGATGGCCGTGGCGACGGACGGCGGCGGGCTCATCACCCCCGTCATCCGCAATGCTGACACCAAGAGCCTGGCGGAAATTTCCAACGAGTCGAAAGAGTTGGCCGCCCGCGGGCGCGCGCGCAAGCTCCTTCCCGAGGAATATGCGGGCTCCACTTTCTCCATTTCCAATCTCGGGATGATGGGAATCGACGAGTTCTCCGCCGTCATCAACCCGCCGGAAGGCGCCATCCTGGCCGTGGGCGCGGTCACAGAGAAGGCCGTGGTTGTGGACGGCCGCGTCGAGGCTGGCCTGCGCTGCCGCCTGACCCTTTCCTGCGATCATCGCGTCGTGGACGGCGCCACCGGCGCGAAGTTTCTGCAAAGCCTGAAGGAGATTTTGGAGAATCCGGTCTACCTGGCGTTTTGAAGAACAGTGGTTAGTGGCCAGTGGCTAGAGTGGAGCGCGCAGCCATTACCCGCTAACCACCAGCCACTAAAAACTAGCCACTAACCACTCTTTCTTTGGATTAGGAGTTGGTGGATTGCGCAGAGCGCAGCTCTGCGTTTTGGCTAACCACAAGCCACTCGCCACTCTCTTATGGATTAGGAGTTCGTGGATTGCGCAGGGCAAAGCTCTGCGATTCGGCCTGCCGCAGAGCTTTGCTCTGCGCAATCCATTAATCGCAATCCATTAATCACCAGGACAGTCCTTAAATGAAATTCGAACATGAACTGGAAATCGCCCGCCGCATCGCCGAGCAGGCGGGGCGGCTGGCGCTGGAAAATCACGCGCGGGGTTTTGAGACGGAAACCAAGCCCGACGATACCCCCGTGACCTCCGCGGATCGCGCCAACGAAAAGCTGATCACCAAACTGCTGGAGGAAGCCTTTCCCGACGACGGCCTGCTGGGCGAAGAGGGCGCAGCACGCGAAGGGCGCAGCGGCCGCCGCTGGATCATCGACCCCATCGATGGCACGCGCAGCTTCATGCGGGGCATTCCCACCTGGGGCGTCATGCTGGCGCTCGAAACGGAGGGCAGCGTGGTGGCGGGCGCATGTAATCTGCCTGCGCTGGGGGAACTCTACTCCGCCGCAGCGGGACTGGGCGCTTATTGCAACGGCGCGCGCATCCACTGCTCGCCGGTGAAATCGCTTGGCCAGGCAATGTTCTGCCTCACCGGCATCGATCACGTCGTAAAGTGGAGTTGGGGCCAGCGCCTGCTCCCCTGGTTAACCCAATTTTGGTCCGTGCGCAGCATGGGCGGCTGCATGGACGCCATGTGCGTGGCCTCCGGACGCGCCGAAGTGTGGATCACCATGCAAGCCAAAGCGTGGGATCTGGCGCCGCTCAAAATCATCGGCGAGGAAGCCGGCGCGCGCTTCTTCAACCTCGACGGAAAATCCAGTATCTACGGCGGCAACTGCGTGATGACCATCCCCTCCCTGGAAAATGAAATCCGCCGCTTCCTGGGTATCGCTGTGCAATAGATGTATAAACGGTGTATATTGCTAAATTATGGGGAACATGGTACGGACTCAAATCTTCCTTACCGCCGAGCAACGGCGCCATCTGCGAGCGTGGTCCAGGCGGGAGAAGAAAACGGCCAGCGCCTTGATCCGGACCGCGATCGAGGAGCGCTACGTCCACCGCCCTGCCCCCGCAGACTTCCGCGCCGCGCTGGACGAGGCGTTTGGGTCGTGGAAGGGACGGAAGAAGTCAAGCTTGGCGATGCCTTAATTGCCTCGACCGCCGTCGAGTTCGGCGCCACACTCATCACCCGCAACGTCAAGCACTACCCCATGCCCACTGTTACAGTGCTAAGACCCTATTGACTGCATGATTCTAACCGTCCGGCATCCTGCTTTAACCTCGACGGCCAAGCGAGTATCTACGGCGGCAACTGCGTAATGACCAGCCCCTCCGTGTAAGTAGGGGCGGTTCGCCACCCGCCCTCGTCAACAATCTCGCGCATTTTCGCAAGGGCGGTTCGCGAACCGCCCCAACAACACGCCCGTTGGAGGGTGTAGCGCTGGTTACAGCCGTAGGTTGTTGAGGCCGCTTCGCCGATGTATCATGGGGGTAGAGTCGGGTTCAAGCGATACTTCGGCTAGTGCGCGGGTGGCTTCCAGCAACCGAATAATGATCCGAGCTTGCACGTTTTTGTCGCAGGAGGTGGAGCTTTCTGCCTCTCAAGTTGCACTTGCTTCTGCCCCTGTGCCTCCAAATAAGAAACCGGCACCGCAAACCCTGCACCGGAAGTCAAGAATTCCTTCATGACCCATGCCAGATTGGCCAGCATTTTAGCAGGCTCGGAAGCCCCAGCATTGGATCCTCCTTCTGGTTGCTCCTGGAGTTGAATAAGTGCATTGAGATCGTTGGACCAGAAGATTGGATTTTCTGTCAGAACCCCAATCACGTGCCCATCGTCTCCTATGATGGGACCACCCGAGGCTCCTGCCGTAGACGGCATCTGGATGCGAAGAACATCATACGTGGGGTATACGGGTTTGTTGTTTACAATCGCCACCGGTAGGGGAAGGTGTTGGTACCTGGCGCTGATAAAACCCTCATAGAGGGCGCTGCTGGGAACGGAAAGCGGGTAGGCGATCGCAATCACGTGACGGCCAATATTCATGTCTGCGGGGTTTTCATCAACGGGAAGGTAGCAATCGGTTTTCAGCCCGGTTCGGAGGATGGCGAGATCCGCAGTCGCGCGCTGGATATCGGCCGGCAGCAATTTGGGAAGTGACAGAGGTTCCAGGGGCTTGCCATCGCGAATGATTCGCAGCCCAGCCTTATAGTCGATATCCATCTTCGTCTGGTCGGCGGTGGGCTCCGAAAACACCCGGTTGAGAGCAACGTGCGCTGCCGTTAAAACGTCACCATTGGCATTGATGAAGAATCCGGTTCCAGTTCCCCCGTCAAACGTAATCTGCACAACGGCACAAGAAAGCCTGTCGTATCGTTCCGCGAGGGTTTGCGATTCCGGATGCTTGGGAAACGCGGTTCCAGCCAAGAAGAGGAAACAGGAAAGGCACAGCAATGGTTTCATTAGGATCCACCCTCCTCAGTTCCAAAGCAACGTTAGAAATTACAATTTGGGGACTTAGCAGGCGAATTCGCGTCAGCGCGGGATTCCAAGTCTCGAGTTCGGCTTCCAACCAGCCCTACGGCCAATTCTTGAAGGGCCCGCTCATCGGCGCGCCTTTCCATTTCGCACGGTACCCGAATGGAAGGGGAAAATCAATGCCGAAGTTGGCTATGGATTGGGGTCCGCGGCTCTTACTTCGACTCGCGCGACCACTACAGAGCGCAAACCCCATCTCGGAGATTCGTTGCAGGGCGCAGTAAGAGCCGCAGACCCCAAATGCGGGGGTCTGCGCTACGAGGTTTCGTTCCTTGGCCGCATACAACGCAAACCATCGTGCTCCACGGTTCTGATATAAAATCTGAATTTGCAATTCCACCAACTTCCTGGGAGGAACCATGGCCATAAAGCAACGATGCGGTTCGATTCTGGTGCTGGCTCTATTCATGACGTGCCTGGCGAGCACGGCTCTGGCCGCCGGGCAGGCGGCTTCATCGGGCTACCACGAATTCACCATGACCGCGAAAAACTTCGAGTTTGATCCCAGCACGATCACGGTGAAAAAAGGCGAAAAAGTGCGGCTGATCATCACCGCCGCCGACCACGACCACGGGTTCAAGCTCGACGCTTTCGACATCGATCAAGTCCTCAAGAAGGGCGACACCGAAACCATCGAATTCACCGCCACCAAGGCCGGCACGTTTGAGTTCAAGTGCTCCGTCTACTGCGGGAAGGGCCACCGAAGAATGAAGGGCAAGCTGGTGGTGGAAGAGCAGTGACGCGCGAGCGACAGAGTGGAAATCTGGGAACCTTGAGAGGCATACTGAGGCTGAATCCTATGGCGAGCAAAGTATCAAATCCGCCGGCGGGCTTTGACGAGTTAACGGTCGAGGAAAAGCTCGACTACGTTGAGTCGCTTTGGGACCGCATCGCAGCCAGGCCGGAAGCCGTTGCCGTACCGGGTTGGCATCTCGAAGTGATCGACCAGCGCACGCATGAGGGCCAGGCCGGTTCTCATTACGGCAGATCCTGGGACGATTTTCGCGAAGAACTCCGCGCCAATCTGCGCCAGCGCCGATCTACCACGTGATGCGGCGCCTCACGATCCTGCCCCCGGCTGAACTCGATGTCAGCGATGCGGCAGCGTGGTACGAGGAGCGACGGGCGGGACTGGGTGATGAATTCCTCGACGAACTCGATTCCGTCCTCCGGCGGATCATCAAAAGCCCCCTTCAGTTTCCGATAATCAAAAACAACATTCGAAGAACTCTGCTATGTCGGGTGCTGTCCTAATTTGACCGTAGCGCCGCCATCTTGGCGGCTCAATGCCGGCTGGAAGCCGGCGCTACTTTTGAAATTAGGACAGCACCCCATGTCGACGACGCTTGCAGCCTGCCTCGAGTTGGAGTAGTTTCCATATCGCGTTTCTGGAGATGAGGAGGCCACGATGGAGAGCAGCATCAATCGGAGAGAATTCCTGAAAATCAGTTCGGCAACGACGCTGGGGGCGGGCGCGATGACCAGCGCTTTCGCCCTGGGCGGGGCGGAGGAAGCCGCCAAGCCCCTGCGCGTGGGCATGATCGGAGTGGGCGGCCGCGGCACCAGTCACGTCAACACGCTGCTGGCGATGGGCGTGCAGATTCCCGCGGTTTGCGACATCAATCAGGAGCACTTGGAGCGCGCGCAGTCGCTGGTGGAGAAAGCCGGGCAAAAACGTCCGGAAGGCTACGGGCGCGACACGGAGGATTACCAGCGCATGATGGTCCGCGACGATCTGGACGCCGTGCTGATCGCCACCTACTGGCAGTATCACGCCCCCATGGCCCTGTGCGCGATGCGGTCCGGCAAGTATGCGGCGGTGGAAGTGCCCGTGGCGCTGACCGTGGAGGAATGTTGGGACCTGGTGAACACCCACGAGGAAACCGGCGTGCCCTGCATGATGCTGGAAAACTGGAGCTTCCGTCGCGACAACCTGGCGGTGCTGAACATGATCCGCGCCGGGTTGCTGGGCGAGATTGTTCACTGCCACTGCGCCCACTCGCACAACTGCATTGACCACTGGTTCTTCGACCCGGACGGCAACATGCGCTGGGGCGGGGAGTTTCTGGTGCAGCACAACGCCAGCCAGTACACCACGCACGCGCTGGGGCCGGTGTTCGGCTGGATGAATATCGGGTACGGCGATTATTACGACAAAGTGGTTTCCGTGGCCAATCGCTCGCTGGGGATCAACCACTACTTTGCCACCAAGTTCGGACCTAATCACCCCAACGCCCGGCGGAAATACGCGCAGGGCGATATTGTTTCCACTCTGGTGAAAACCAAATTGGGCAACACCATCGTCATCAATTACGACATGCAGTTGCCCCGTCCTTACGACAATCGCTGGGAGATTCAAGGCACCGACGGCCTTTACAATGAACAACGGCAGGCAGTCTACCTGAGCGGCCGCAGCCCCAAGTACGAGGAGTGGGAGGCGTTCGGTCCTTACCAGGATAAATACGACCACACCTGGTGGAAACCCACCGGGCAGCAGGCGAACTCTTCACCCGGCGGCAAGAATGCCGCTGAAGCCCAGATCCTGCTGGGGCACGGAGGCACGGATTACCTCGAGCTGAGCCAGTTCCTCAAAGCCGTGCGCAACAAGACGCAAACCCCGCTGGACGTCTATGACTCGGTCGTGCTCAGCGTCATCAATCCGCTTTCGGAAAAGTCCATCACCGATGGCACGATGGTGGATTGCCCGGATTTCACCCGCGGCAAGTGGAGGGGTAAAAAGCCGGTGTTCGCGTTGGAAGCCACCTAGCGCGCGCTTAATGGTTCGGCGATTTCAGCTTGTCCAACTCGCGGCGCGCCTCTGGGAACTTGGGGGCAATCTCGAGGGCCGCCTGAAATTCCCCCACCGCTCCGGTCTTGTCGTTTTGCGCCTCCAGGATCAAGCCCAGTTGATAATGCGCCTCGGCGGAACGCGGGTTCGCGGCGAGCGCGGCGCGAAAATGCCCCGCAGCCTCCGAGGCTTGATGGCGGCGCGCGGCGAGGAGCCCCAATCCAAAATGCGCCTCATAGTCCTGCGGCGCGAAGGCGAGCAATTGACGAAACTCCGCCGCGGCGTGCCCGAGGTTGCCGACGGCCAGCCAGATGTCCCCAAGCAGTTCTTCCGCCTCCACATTGTGCGCGTCAAGCGCCAGCGCGGCTTTCAGCCTGCTCGCGCCGTCGAGAAAGCGATGCAGCGCCACGTCCGAGCGGGCCAATTCGATATACGCCGGCAGGTTGCGAGGATCGTCGGCAAGGATGGCTTGAAATTCCGCCGCCGCTTCTTCCGCCTTGCCGGTGCGCGCCAGATGCCCCGCCAATAGGTAGCGCTTATACTCAAACACCCGGTCTTTGGGATCGACGCCGGAATCGTTGAGTGTGGCATGGGGTGAGGTGATCTCCAGGTACCCGAGTGTGCGCAGATTCTCGGCGGCCCCCGGCACGGTTGCAGTCGCCGTTGAGCCGGTTATACCTGGAGGCGATTGGTAAGTTGCCATCAGCGCCGTCAAGCGCTCGCGGTATGATGCGGCGAGGGACGCTTGGCCTGGCAGAAGGTTGTGCAGCTCGGCAGGATCGCGCTTCAGGTCGTAAAGTTCCGGGTGAGGCGCGTCAACGTACTGATAATCTCCCCGGCGCAGGCTGCGCAAAGTCGCCCATCCGAACTTGTCGTGCGCGTATGAGCTTTCGCTATACACGTCGCGCGGCGGCGAATCTCCACCCTTCGCGAGGTCCAGCAGACTGTGGCCGCAAAAGCTCGCCGGCGCCGGAATTCCCAAAAAGCTCAGCACCGTCGGCGCAACGTCAATCAGCCCCGCGGGAGCTTCGACCCGTGCCGGATTTCGAGTTTCGAGTTTCGAGTTTGCGGTTTCCGGCCAATGGAAGATTAGCGGCACGTGCAGCGTGCTGCCGTAGATGAAATACCCATGCGTGTTTTCGCCGTGGTCACCCAGGCTCTCGCCGTGATCGGAGAAAAGCACCACCAGCGCGCGCCGGTCCAGCCCTAAGTGCGCAAGAAAATCAAAGAAGCTCCCCAGCGAGTCATCCACGTAAGCCAGTTCCTGGTCGTACTCGCTCTCGGGGGCGCGGGCGCGGTAGGCGGGGGGCGCATCATAGGGCTGGTGAAGATCAAACAGGTGCACGAAGAGCAGGAAAGGGCGGCCGGAATTCCGCTCAAGCCAGTGTTCCGCACCCTCCAGCACCTGGGTTGCGGGACGCTTGAGGTCGAGCGCACCGTTGATGACGCGTGCGTCAAAAGGGCTGTCGTAGGTTTGGAATCCCTGCGCCAAACCGTAGCGGCGCGCGAGGAAGTATCCCCCAATGAAGGCCGCCGTGTTGTACCCGCGTGCGGCGAGCACCGTGGCCAGGGTCACGGCTCCGGGTGGCAGGACCTGCGCATTCTCGCGGATGCCGTTGGCAAAGGGATAGGTGGATGTGAAGAGCGAGACGTGCGAAGGCAAGGTGATGGGCGCCTGACTGCTGATCTCGGCGAAGAGCGTGCCGCCGCGCGCGAGCGAGTCGATGTGCGGCGTTCGCAGGCGCGCGTAGCCGTAACAACTAAGATGGTCGGCGCGCAGCGTGTCGACGGAAATGAGGATGATGGGAGGAGGTCCAGCCATTCCCTCCGGCGCCGGCCGCGGCCCTGCCCACGTCGCATGAGGCGCCATCGCCAGCATGACGGCCAGGCAGAGAATTCGCGGGAATAGCGGGCATCGCGCCAGGCGCATATCCAAATGATACTCGACCCGCGCCACAGACGGGAAGTTGAACGGTAATCGCTAACGAAGCGCGGCGAGCAAGGCGTCGGCCACGCGCACGGCGGGGAGAATGGTTCCGGGATCGTGCACGCGCACGATGTGTGCTCCACCCAGAATGGCGACGACCACCGCAGCGGCGTCACCCGTCAGAAGCAGGTCGGAGTTTTGCTTGGACGTGCGGCGGCCCCGCTCCGATTCACCGCCGTGCATCGCTGCGATCGGCCGGTAACGCACCCCCTGACGATGCGCGGGCATAAGATCCAGCCCTTCGCCGGCGACAATTGCCTGCACGAAGGATTTGCGCGACGCGCCGATGAGCAGAGGAAGGTGGAAGCGCCGCAGTCTTTCGAGGCCGGCGAGAATCTCATAGTTCTGCCGGCGCGACTTGCCGAAACCCAGGCCGGGATCGAGGATGAGCTGCGACCGGCGCACCCCGGCGGCGAGGGCGCGGCGGATCGATGTTTCGAAACCGCTGGCGAGCGAGCGCCAAATGTCCCCCGCAAAGGGCCTCTGCTGCATCGTCTCGGGCCTGCCGCGCAAGTGCATCAGGATCAGCGGCGCATGATGCCGGCGCGCCACTTCCGCGAGGTGCGGTTCAAAACGCAGGCCACTCACGTCATTCAGAATGCTGGCGCCGGCGAGCAGGGCTTGCTCCGCAACCTCCGCCTTGGTGGTGTCAATGGATATCGGGACGTCATGCAGCTTGCGCCGCAGGCCGCGGATGACCAGCAGCACACGCCGAAGTTCCTCCTCAGCGGAAACGGGCTGCGCTCCCGGCCGGGTGGACTCGCCTCCCACGTCGATCCAGTCGGCCCCCTGGCGTGCCAGTTCCAATCCGCGCTGGACAGCGTGAGCCGGATCAAAGTAGCGCCCACCATCGGAGAAGGAGTCGGGAGTCACGTTCAGCACGCCCATGATGAGGGTGCGAGCGCCCAGCGTGACCTTGCGGCCGCCAACTTCGATTTGGAATTCAGGCCGAGGGTTCATAGTCAACTAGGATCCGAACACGCCTACGTACGCAACTGCCCCCAGCAGGCCGCCGATGACCGGCCCCACGACGGGCACCCAGGAATAGCCCCAATCGGAATCGCCCTTGCCCGGGATGGGCAGCAGCGCGTGGGCAAGGCGCGGCCCGAGGTCGCGCGCGGGATTGATGGCGTATCCGGTGGGCGCGCCGAGCGACAGGCCGATCGCCCAGACGAGAAATCCGATCAGCAGGGGAGCGAGGCCGCTTTGGATGGGACCGGCGTTGGCCAGGATGGCGAGCACACCAAACATCAGGACGAAGGTCCCGATCACTTCGGTAAGCAGATTCATGGGCAAGCGGCGAATGGCCGGCGCGGTGGAGAAGACGCCGAGTTTCGCGCCCTGATCCTCCGTGGCGGGCCAATGGGCAAGATAAGCGAGCCACACGACGACCGCGCCGAGGAATGCTCCCAGGAATTGTGCCGCGAGATAGATGGGCACGGAGCTCCACGGAAATTTGCCGATCGCCGCCAGGCCCAGGGTGATGGCGGGATTGATGTGCGCGCCGCTGATGCGCCCCACCGTGTATACCGCCATCGCCACCGCCATTCCCCACCCCGTGGTGATCACCATCCAGCCGGCGTTCTGCGCTTTGGTCTTATTCAGGACCACCGCGGCCACGACTCCATCCCCCAAAATGATCAAGAGCATGGTACCCACAAGCTCCGCCATAAACGAACTCATGCGCATCCTCCCTATTGCGTTTTCACAGCCCGCAAAATTCCCAAAAGTATAATTCGGCGGGCGCGGAATTGCGCGGAAAAAGATGTGTAGCGGTCAATAAGCGGGTTGGAGGAATTCACTGGGGATAAATTTTGCCTGGGTATTTATAGAGTATATATTATTTCTATGGGTATCTTGAATATCGAAATCCGAAACTCGCGAGAGCTGGGAGTTTCGAATTTCGATTTTCGTTTCTTCCCGCGATTACGCCGGCTGGGGCCGCTCGCGCGGCGGAATGCCGGAGGGTGAGGCGGGTTGTGGCTTGAGCACCTGCACGGTTTCAGGAGGCGGAGGCAGGGGCTTGACGCGCACAAATTCCGGCAGGGGCTTGCCTTCGAGCAAAAGTTTTATTTCGCTGGCGTCCAAGACCTCGCGCTCCAGCAAGGCCTCCGCGACGCGGATCAGAACTTCGCGGTGAATGGTCAGAATATTCTTGGCCCGCTCATAGCCCGTGGTGACAAAGGTCTTTACTTCCTGGTCGATTTTGATAGCCGTGTCTTCACTGAAATCGCGTTGCGTGGCGATGTCGCGTCCCAGAAAGATTTCCTGCTGGTGCTTGCCGAAGGCCAGGGGCCCGAGGTTCGACATGCCAAATTCACACACCATATCGCGGGCGATTTGCGTGGCGCGCTCGATATCGTTGCCGGCGCCGGTGGTCATGTGGTTCAGAAACAGTTCCTCGGCCACGCGCCCGCCCATCAGGACGGCGAGTTCGGCTTCCAGGTACTCCCGCGTGTAGGTGTGCTTGTCGTCGAGGGGAAGTTGCTGGGTCAGGCCCAGAGCCCAACCGCGCGGAATGATGGTGACCTTGTGCAAGGGGTCGGCGTCCGGGATATTGGCGGCCACCAGCGCGTGTCCGGCCTCGTGAAACGCGGTGTTTTTCTTCTCGCTATCGGAGAGGATCAGCGACTTGCGTTCCGGTCCCATCAGCACTTTGTCCTTGGAGGTTTCAAAATCCATCATGGTGACGGTCTTGCGATTCTGCCGCGCCGCCAGCAGCGCCCCCTCGTTGACCAGACTTTCCAGGTCGGCTCCGGAAAAACCCGGCGTGCCGCGCGCCAGGACGGAGATATCCACGTCCTCGGCCAGGGGAATCCTTTTGGTGTGGACCTTGAGGATCGCTTCGCGCCCGCCCACATCGGGCCGTGGCACCACCACGCGGCGGTCGAAGCGGCCGGGCCGCAGAAGCGCCGGATCCAGGACATCGGGCCGGTTGGTGGCGGCAATCAGGATGACTCCTTCGTTCGACTCAAAGCCGTCCATTTCCACCAGCAACTGGTTCAGCGTCTGCTCGCGCTCGTCGTGGCCGCCGCCCAGGCCGGCGCCGCGATGACGGCCCACGGCGTCAATTTCATCGATAAAGATGATGCAGGGAGCGTTCTTCTTGCCCTGCTCGAACAGGTCGCGCACCCGCGAGGCGCCCACGCCCACAAACATCTCCACAAAGTCGGAGCCGGAGATGGAGAAGAAGGGAACGTTGGCCTCGCCGGCGATGGCCCGCGCCAGCAGGGTCTTGCCGGTTCCCGGAGGGCCGACCAGCAGCACGCCTTTGGGAATGCGTCCGCCCAGCTTCTGGAATTTTTGCGGCTCGCGCAGGAACTCGATGATTTCGCCCAACTCTTCCTTGGCCTCTTCCACGCCCGCCACGTCCTTAAAGGTGACTTTCTTCTGTTGGCTGGAGAGCAGGCGGGCCCGGCTTTTGCCGAAGGACAACGCCTTGTTCCCACCCGACTGCATCTGGCGCATGATGAAAATCCACAGCCCCAGAATCAGCAGCAGGGGCAAACCCTGGGCGAGCCAGCCCATCCAGGAATTTCCGGAGTTGTCCTTGATGGTGGTATTGACGTTCTTGTCTTGAAGGGCCTTGTAAAGGTCGGGGAAGTTCGCGGGAATAGTCGTCCGGAAGAGTGAGCCGTCTTTCTTGAAAGTGCCCGTGACGTCGGTGCCGGTAATGGTCACGTCGTGGATGTTGTCTTTGCTGACCTCGGTATTGAACTCGCTGAAGGTCAAGTCCCGAACGGGTTTGCCCGTGCTCGACTTTACCACCACCCAGATCAGCATGGCGGTGACCGCCATCACGACCCAAAAGATTATGTTCTTTACTGCCGAATTCACGGACCGTCCTCCTCTAGCCCCCCGAATCGCCTACCCCTGGGTATCCGCCCCTCTTTGCTTTAGATGCATGCCAACGCCTCGCGGCTCCAGGCTTTCACCTTAAGAGATAACCCGCGCCAGGTAAGGCAAGTTGCGGTATTGTTCCTGATACCCCAGTCCATAGCCAATCAAGAACCGGCCGGAAAGCTTGAACCCCGCGTAATCCACCGGAACGTCGGTCTTTCGCTCGTCGGCTTTATCGAGCAGCGTGGCCGTCCGCAGCGAGGCGGGCTGTTGCATCAGCAGGGTTCGGCACAGATGGTCCAGCGTGATTCCCGATTGCAGGACGCCCTGCACAATCAGCATCTCCTTGCCCGTCGCCTTGACGGGCGGGATGTACATAATCTCCCGCATGGCCACCAGGCCGGAATCGCTGTCGCGCACCTGCGACCGGACAAAGGAGCAGACCACCGGCATCTTCAGGGCGCGCACCAGGTCCGCCATGAAAACGAAGCAGTCTTCCAAAATCCCCACGATGTGGAGCGTTTTGCCGGCGTAATCGTGATTGATCTGCTTCGCCATTTCACGCACCCGCTTGCGGATGTCCTTTTCGGTGACGACAATCTTAAGGCGCGCACTGGAACCGGTGGCACGAACCGTCATGGGGCGCTTCTTGAGTTTGGATGTGGCGCGTTTTTTCATATGGGCTTTTTCCGGGCGGCCTAGGATGGCCGCGTAGGTTCCTCCTCCACCACGAGCACTCGCTGAGTTTGATCCGTTGCCGCCACGCCCTTGCCGGGCGGAAATCCTCGGACCCACACAATTTGGCCCGCGCACAACAGGACGGGCCAGCCCTTGCGCCGAACTTCCGGGATCTTCCGCTCGCGAAAAAGCTCTTTCAGTTTGCGTGTCCCTCGGCTTCCTAGAGGACAAAACCTGTCCCCAGCCCGCCAGTTGCGCAAAAACACTTCACCACGCAACTTGAGTGGGTCAAGGCCAATGAGCTTAATTTGATTATACGCCTTACCGGGGTCGTCGCGGTTAAGAATTTTGAACCGGAATGTGCAAGCCAACTCGCGTACCACCAATTCTCCCGGGATGTTGACGGGATAGGAAAACTCCCCACCGTCGGGCTCGTAGGCAGTTGGACCCACCACCAGCCAGGAAAATTCCTTGCGGGCGACCGCACCGCCGGGCAGAGTTTGGATTTTTCCGCTTTGCGCCTCGGCGGCAAACCGGCGCAACGATTCGATGTGCGCGTGCGTCAATCCGTGCGACGACGCCCGTACGGTTTGCAGCATCTGCCGCAAAACGCGCCGCGCCAGGGCGGGAGGAAATTCCAACAGGGCGCGGATGGGGATGCGCTCCTCCTTCCCTTCGCGCACTCGCCAGGGATGCGCCCGCTCGCGCGCCCAGCGCTCCAGGCAGGCTTCGTCGTCGCGCGCCCGGTCAGCGAACTGGTCGAGGAGGGCAACGATTTCCGGGTTGTACTCTTTCGCCAGCAAAGGCAGCAGCTCCATGCGGATTTTGTTCCGTTGCAGGCGGACGTTGAGGTTCGAGGAATCCACCCGGTAAGGGAGTCCGCGCGCGGCAATTTCCTGCATGACCTCGGCGCGCGTCAGGCCCAGAAAAGGGCGGACGACTTTGCCTTCCAGCAGGGGATAGATTCCCCCCAGGCCCCGCGTCCCCGTGCCGCGCAGCAGCCGCATCAGCACGGTTTCCGCCTGATCGTTGGCGGTGTGCGCGGTGGCCACGCGGTCCAATCGGCCCTGGTCCACCAGCGAAAAGAAGAAGCGGTAGCGCAACTCGCGCGCCACGGCTTCCACATTGTGGCGACGCTCGCGAGCCACCCGCCCCACCTCCGCCTCGCCCCGCAGATATTCCATCTGGAGAGATGTGGCCAGGTCGCGCACCAAGGTTTCATCGCCGTCCGATTCCGCGCCGCGCAAGTGGTGATGGAAATGGACGGCCGCCAGCGTCAGCCCCCCTTCGCGCGCCAGCGTGTGCATGAAGTGCAGAAGCAGAACGGAATCCGGCCCCCCAGAAACCGCCACCCCCACGCGCTGGCCGGCGTGAAAGAATTCCTTGCGGCGCATTTCCAGCGACCAGCGCGTGTAGATGTCAGGCCGACGATGCATGAGTGGATCCCGTCTGGGTCGATTGTAACACTGGTCAGACGTGGCCCCCGCCAACTTCATGGTAAAACGGCGTCCATCGGCAGGCCCCGATAGAACCGTGCCAGCGCGGCGATGTTGTAGTTGTTCGCGGCGCTGTGGTCCTTACCCTTGAAGTCGTCCACCGGCTTGCGGAGATACTCAGCAATCGGCAGGGGCAGCGAGTTTTCCCCCGGTCCGGCAAAGCCATACAAATCCATTCCCCGATGGTTGGGGTCGGTCAGAAAACTCTTGGCATCGTGGTTGGTCCATCCCACCAAATTCTGGATCATCCGGGTCCTGGCCCCCACCATGCCCCGGCCGATTTCATAAAGCTTGGGGTCCGGGGATTCGTTCATCACCCAATCCACTTCCCGCAGCAGGGGAGAGTCCTTGATGCAGGGCCGGGAGAGATCGTTGACAGAAAGCCAGAGGACGCAATTCGGATTGGCTTTGTCGCGAGCTTCCTTGATGCGCGCCCAGCAGCGGTCGATCGCCTTCCACTCGTAATCCAATTTATCTTCCGGGGCCGGTTGCCCGCCGGCGGGAAAAGGTTTGCCGGTCAATTGCGTAAACAACTTCTGCTCCGCCGGCAACCACCCCTGCGCGCGCAGGGAGTTCGCGGGGTTCCAAACCCAGTCGATCATGGTGCCGTCCATGCCGGTTCGCTTCACGGCGTCGCCCATGGACCGCGCCAGGTAATCGAGATAGGCGTCAGTGAAAGGGATGTGCAGCGTGGACGGCGTGCCGTAACTCAGGTCAGGATGATTCGCACCCCACAGGGAGTTGGCGCCGACACAGAAATAGCCCATCGCCAGCATTCCCTTTTTGTGGGCAAGCTTCACCACCTCGGGAAGGAAGTTGTGCTTCAATCCGGGCTGCGCGGGCACGGGACCCCCCTTGTACCAAGCGTAGCCATTGCACGAAACCGCAAAGGTCTGAATCACATTCGCGCCCAACCCCTGGTACCAGGCCACGTGCTCGGAAGGTGAAGCATTCGCCCAATGCCCCGGCGGCGCAAACTTGCCCTCCACCCAGTTAAAGTCAATGCAGAACGCTTTGATCTGGCTGGGGATGTTGGGCCGCTCACCAGCGGCTGTCGCCACGCCCGCAGCGCCCATCATTCCCGCCGCCCCGGCAGCAGTAGCAACCCGCTCCAAAAACCCTCTTCGTGTAAACATGACAATTCCTCTCAAGTATGTGCGGATCAGACTTCATAATTCATAATGGGGGTATGCACTTGACTCCCCCAAGCCTTTAGTTCGTGCCTCAGGATTTCCGTGTGTCACTGGAAATCAGTTTGGCCGGTACGGGATCGAGCATGAGAGCTTGTTGGACAAGGCGATAGAAG
>Ga0326727_10006127_pt1 | contig 33372 bp, 20 predicted proteins | sample MB2enrmetagenome_FD_207643 | JGI IMG/M metagenome (GOLD analysis project Ga0326727, IMG submission 207643) | Lab enriched peat soil microbial communities from McLean, Ithaca, NY, United States - MB29MY | ecosystem: Environmental > Terrestrial > Soil > Wetlands > Peat | place: USA: New York...
GCTTTTCTTTTCCGCCCGGGATGATGTAGGCGAGCCGTAAAGGCGGCTCGGTGGCCAGATCGCTCGCGTCTGGTCCGGCAATCGCCTCCAGCACCAGCATCGTGTCTTCCACCGAGCGCGCCATCGGACCGAGCTTATCGAGCGACCAGCAGAGGGTCATCGCACCGGTTCGCGGAACGCGCCCGAAGGTGGGCCGCAGTCCTGTCACTCCACAGCGCATCGAGGGACTGACGATGCTTCCGTCGGTCTCGCTGCCGATGGCGAATGCGACTAATCCCGCCGCAACCGCCGCTCCCGGACCCGCCGACGAGCCCGACGAACCCTCCTCCAGCAGCCACGGATTCATCGTCTGCCCGCCAAACCAGATATCATTCAACGCCAGCGCACCGAGCGAGAGCTTCGCCACCAGCACCGCTCCGGCCTGGTTCAGCCGCTGGACAACCACGGCATCTTTCTCCGGAACGCGATTGCGGAAAGGCTCGGCGCCATAGGTCGTCGGAATGCCCTTCGTATCCAGCAGATCCTTCGCACCCCAGGGAATTCCGTGCAGCGGCCCGCGGTATTTCCCGGCTGCGATCTCCCTGTCCGCCTGCCGCGCCTGCTCCAGCGCTTGCTCCTCGCAAAGCGTAATGACGCAGCGAAGCTTGGGATCGAATCTCTTCAGCCGCTCGATGTAAATCTTCGTCAGCCGCTCGCTGGTCAACTGCAATCGTTTGATCCACCCCGAAAGCCTCCACACCGGCGCATAGGCGATGCTCGCATCATCCTGCGGCAATGGCCCGGGATCTGACACTCCCTCCGGGCGATCGTGCCGCATGAACACTGTGGGCGGATCGTGCAGCACAGGCATCGCCCCCGGAATATACGCAGGGTGCCACTGCGTACCCGGCACAACACTATCCGGAATCGCCACCTTCTTCGGTCCAACCCGCCGCTCGAAATACGAAGCCATCGAGATGCGCCAGTTGCTGGCGGCCTGCTCGCACTCGCCGGTTGTCATCGGAAAGTTGACCAGCTTCTGCGCGGCGACAAAGTCGCTGGCACTGACCTCTGGCCCTGCCGGCGGAGCGGTACCGAAGGCCGGCGGAGCGCCCGGAGTCGTCGTTGTTGTGTTCGAGCCGCTCTGCGCGGCGCTTCTGCCGATGGCAGCGCTCAGAAAGCTGAGAGTGGAGAGAGTGAGAAACTGGCGACGTGAGGATGACATGGCTGCTCCATGGGCGCCGACAGCAGCGCCGGGCAATCAAGAACCAGCACTCACTATATCAATGCGCACACATTGCCTTGCACGCGAATTCGCCTGCCCGGACAAGTACTGCATTCAGCGATGCCGCACCGCGGGGAGGGCCTGCTGTTCTTAATGGAGGAAGGTCCGCAGGCCAAGCGGAGCGTTACGGTAGGGGATCACTCGGCCTGCGGGTGTTGGGCGACGACACCAGCTAGTCGCGCCCAGGGGAAAAAGGGCTCGGCTTAAGAAAGGCGCCCGCAGGCCAGGTGGAGCGTTGCGGTGGGGGATCACCTGGCCTGCAGGATTGGGCGGCGAGACCAGCCACTCGCGCCCAGGGGACAAGAGAGCTCAACTCTTGGCCGTTGATTCGTATACCAGTCCTATCCGGTCACAGAGCCACTGCGAGCTGGCATTATCTGCCAAGAAATGGGCTCCGATTCTGGACAACCACTTCAAAACCTCCTCGCCGCAGCCATCCACGAAGGTAACGTCATCGAGATTCACCTCCAGCCGGGCGTTCTTTCCCTGACCGGCGAGTGTCCGAACCACCAGGCGGTGCAGCTCGTCTGCCCACTGGTCGGCAAGCCGGCCTTCCAGCTTTAGGTGAACGTCGTCTTCGAGGAACTGAAAGCTGATACGCAACATGCCCATTGCTATTGCAGTCGAATTGCCAAACGCCACGGCGCGATCCGGCATCGCGTTTTTCAAGAACTTGTGGGCGTTTTCAGCAGGCAGGAAGGGATGGATGAACTGGAGTTGACTGCCACTAACTCGAAGTGACTGCCAATGTGCCGCCGTTTTGACCTAATGTGGTCACTCTCGCCATAGGTCGGAGCGCTGCAGGTTGAGCCGGCGCATCTTGCTGTGGAAGGTCGTCCGCTTCAGCCCTAATAAAGCGGCGGCACCCTCTGGTCCGGAGATTCGTCCCCTGGCGCGGCGCAGAGCTTCAAGCAGAGCATTCCGTTCGACATCTTCCAGGGTCGACGCCGTGGGGGAGCTGACAACAGGCGGCGCTGCGACGGGCCGCTCCTCCTCGGGAAGCAGGACTTGCAGCGTCTCGCCCTGGGTCAGAATCACCGCCCGCTCAATTACGTTCTCCAACTCGCGGATATTTCCCGGCCAGTGCATGTGAGTCATCTTCGCCAGCGTATCGGAGGGAATCGAGCGAATGTTCTTGCGCATGCGGCGGCTGAAGAGCGCCACGAAATGCTGCACCAACAGTGGAATATCCTCGGGGCGTTCGCGCAGAGGAGGAATGCGGATAGGAAAGACGTTCAGCCGGTAGAACAGATCCTCGCGGAACTGCCCGCTGCGGATGAGTTCGGAGAGATCGCGGTGCGTGGCTGCCACCACGCGCACATCCACCTTGATCGTGCGGGTGCTCCCAAGCCGCTCGAACTCCCTCTCCTGGAGGGCGCGCAGCAGCTTGACCTGCAGTTCCAGGGGGATGTCGCCAACCTCGTCGAGCAACAGTGTTCCCCGGTGAGCCAGCTCGAAACGTCCTATCTTCTGCGACAGCGCGCCGGTAAACGCTCCCTTCTCGTGGCCGAACAACTCGCTCTCCACCAGTCCGCTGGGAATGGCGGCGCAGTTCAATCTCACAAAGGTATGCGGCTTGCGTTCGCTGAGATTGTGAATCGCGCGAGCGATCAGCTCTTTGCCGGTTCCCGTCTCTCCCAGTAGAAGGACGGTGGCATCCGACTTGGCGACGACCGCCACCTGCTCCAGAACGGACTTGATCGCCGCGCTCTTGCCGACAATGTCTGAGAAGTTATATTCGGCGTTCAGCTCGGATTCGAGATACAGCTTCTCACTCCTCAACTGATCGTGAGCTTGTGAGAGCTCGTGGAAGACAAGGGCATTTTCGGTGGCAAGCGCAATCTGGCTCCCGATCTGCGTAAAGAGCGGCAGATCCTCCTCCCTGAAGCAATCTGCCTGCATGCTGCCAACTGCCAGGAAGCCAACCACGCGGTGCGGCGTGCGCAAAGGGATGGTGAGCAGATTGGCGATCCCCTCCCTCTTCAGCGGCCTCGCCAGGCTATCTGTTATTTCGTCGAGCTCCTTTCCCGACCTGACGCTGGGACGGAGCATGTTCAGCTCTTCTATCTTTGCTTCATCAAGCTCCGGAGCAAAGCTTTCGATCAAACCTCTTCCGTTCGGAAAATCCAATCCGACACAGCTGAGTTTGTTCTGCTCGGTGATAACCCAGAGCCCGGCAAAATCGTGCTGGAACCAGCGCCGCAACGTCGAGGAGATGGCGACGATCAACTCCTTCAGCGTGCGATGAGAGATGATGAAGTTGTTGATCTCGAGCAGGATGGCGAGGGCGTCGCGTTCACGGAGAACCCGCGTCTCGCGATCGCGCGCTTCATCCTGCAGCTTGGCGCACTCGATCAAGGGACATAATCCGGCACCCACGCTTTGCAGCATCCGCACTTCGCTCTCGGAGTACTCCCTTGGAACCATGCTTCCGAAGCAAAGCGCCCCACTGCGGCCGCTCGGCGTACTCAGCGGCACAATGCAGAGGGAACGAACTCCGAGCGTCTTCATCCGGCTGATCATGCGAGGAAAACGCTGGGAGGTATCTACATCGGGAGCGATCACAAGCTGCTGCTGATTCAGCACCGTCTCGATCAACTCGTCATCGGCGGGGTCGAGCGAGACCGAGGCGTACTGGCGAAGATGTCGAGGCTCTACTGCATAGAGGCGAAGGATGTTGTCTTTGGAGTCGCGCAGCACCAGGGCAAGAGTTTCACAATGAACAAGCGGTGCGAGGAATTCTAGAATACTGCTTAGAACCGTCCTCAGGCTCGTCGGAGAATGCTCGCTATCGATATCGGCGGGCGCGGTCCACGGCCGCCCTGCCGTGCGTGACAGGGCTTGGGCTGGGACATTCGGTGCCCCTACTGCAGATCCATTCTTGGCGACAGGATCTCTCATAGATAACAGTCTAACGCCATCGTTCCAGAATTGCAGGACCTGACTTTCAGCACCGTTGACCGCGAAAAGATGCCCTTGTCCAACCGGACCATCGTGAAAAATGTCGGCCGATTACGCCGGCGAGGGTTGCAGTTCGGCTGAAATTTCCTGGAGATAACTCGGAACTCAAGGGTTAAGTTGCAGCGGGGAACGAACTGAGTCGGAGCGATCCGTCGCGCTCTCTCTTTTCAAGTCTGACTTATCCGGGAGCACGCAAATTGCTGTTACGCCAAGTTCGTTTTTTCTGTGCTCACACTGTTTCACGTATGGAATGGGGGTATGCTTCGCAGCAAGCGAGTGACCACATTTCGGCAAGATGACTCGAATTCGATGGCATGTGGTCACTCCGCAGGTATCTCATGAACGGATATCCTGCATCAGACCGCAGGAAAGAATAAATGCAGTTCTGCTATCCCTTGGTCTTCCGAGAGACCGTCTCTATGCCAACGATCTGCCTGCCGACAATCGGCCGGCAGATGCTTCGGCAAGCCGCAGAGTCTTGAAGCAGTTTGAAAATCAGGCAGGGTCCGAAAGCCGAGAAAGCGCATAGATATCAGTGCTCGCAGAGCGTCAGTGCCGAGCGCCGCGTTGTGCCGCCGGTCAAGTTCCTCTGCGCCATAGTCATGAAACCGGGACAACATCGAGATGCTTCCGGCTGACGATGATCCGATTGCGTTTTTTACATATGTCACGTTTTTGGAACAAAACTTGCTTATTCAGCACACAGCGAATCGTCTGGTTTTCATGAAAGAGATACTCCATTATCGGCGTCCGGCGGAGCTTCCTTTTACCTCTGAGGAGCAGCAGCATGTCACGATCATCCTCGGCGGTCTGACATGGAAGCATGAACGCCTGATACAGTCGGTGTTACAAAGACACGGTCATCGAGTGGAGTGCCTCCACGCACCGGATCGAAAAGCGCATGAGATCGGCAGCGAGTATTGCAGCAACGGCCTGTGTAATCCTGCCTACTTTACGGCAGGCAGCCTGATCCTGAGGCTGCGCGAGCTCGAAGCCGAGGGGTTATCGCGCGACGAGATCGTGCGCCGCTATGTCTATCTGACCGCAGGCTCCGGTGGCCCTTGCCGCTTCGGCATGTACGAATCCGAGATTCGCTCCGCCCTTCATTCCGCCGGCTATCCCGGCTTTCGCATCGTGCTGTTTCTGCAGGAGCACGGGGTTAAGGCGGAATCGGGCCAGGCGGGACTGCGCTTCACTGTTGACCTTGGAATGTCGGTGCTGCACGCCTTCATCCTCGGAGACCTGCTGAACGATCTGCAGCACAAGATTCGCGCCTACGAGGCGAAGCCCGGAGATGCCGACCGCCTGATCGCCTCGCTGGTCGACGAACTGGCGAGATACTTCCGGACGGAATCGCACTTCGATCTCGCCGGCTCGGCTCCGAAGCCGCTGAGGAATTTTCTGCACTCGCACCGGCAGAATCGACTCTTTCGCATCCTTAACACGCTGTGTAAGGTGAGCTGGCACCTGAAAGGAAACTCTCTTCAACAGGAGCTGGCCAAGTGCAGGGAGATGATCGCCTCCGTTGAAGTGGACCGCCTGCGCCTCAAACCGCTGGTCAAGGTAATCGGCGAGTTCTGGGCGCAGACGACCGAGGGCGACGGAAACTTCCGCATGTTCGAATTCCTTGAGCGCGAAGGCGCCGAGGTTGCCGTGGAGTCGATCAGTTGCTGGATTCTCTATCTTCTCTTCCAGTCAAGGCAGCGCATCAGGTTGCAGCGCAGGCTGGCGGGCTACGAACATCCGTGGTCGAACCCCGCGCGGGCTGCAAAAGTTCGCGCCAGGCTTACACAGAAGCAGGCGCTCTTCGGCATGGCAGAGCGCATCTACGTCAAGCTGTATGAAAAGCTGGGCGGGGCGCTGGGCGGCATTACCAGCTCGCTTGTTCCGCAGCGCAAACTGGCCGAGTTGGCCGCTCCGCACTTCAACACGCAACTGCACGGCGGCGAGGGACATCTCGAGGTCGCAAAGAGTCTTTATTATTCGAGCGAGCGCCGAAGTCACATGGTGCTTGCGCTCAAGCCATTCGGGTGTCTGCCCTCGCAGCAGTCGGATGCAGTGCAGGCGTCTCTGGTCGAGAGAAATCCCGACATGATTTTTGCTTCGATCGAGACCGCCGGGGATGGAGAGATTCACGCCTACAGCCGCGTACAGATGGCGCTGGCTGATGCAAGAGTCCGCGCCCGCGATGAACTTGCCTCGGTCCTGCGCTCGACACGGCTTTCGATGGATCAGGTTCGTGAATTTCTTGCAGCGCATCCCGAGATGGCAAGTGTATTGCATCCCGTTTCGCGGAGGGATGGTGTCACATCGGTCGCAGCCAATCTTGTCCTCGATGTTTCGGAGAGAATACGCGCGACACAAGGTCCGGCGGGGCCAGGCACCCGTCAACGCGGCGTTGCCGGCGCTGCCGCCAACACCTCATCTCATCAGGAGGCTTAACTAATGTCCGACCTGCCACGACCGTTTCCGGTCCAGAGTTCCTCCCGTTCGCGGCTGGATACGGCTATCGCTGAACAGTTAACCAGCGGCACTCGCAGCAGTGTTGTCGTGCTTCCCAGCGGGCCGCGTCATGGGCTACCGCCCGCCGTTTTTCCGCGCCACCCGGAGCTGCTGAACGCTGCCGATGAACCATACTTCCCGAAGAAAGGAAAGAAGCGCCACCATAAACCGTGGGTGATTCGGCGCGCCATGAACGGATGGATGTTTCCTTTCTTCAAGTCGAGACTCCTGCCGGGCGACTTCCATCCCCTCATCGCGTACCTGTTCAACGAGTGGAAGTGCAACCTCGCCTGCGAGTACTGCTGGGCCTACGATAATCAGGTCAAGGGAATGACCGAAGAGGTTGCGCGCCGCTCGATCGACTGGCTGCACTCGACCACCTGCCGCGTCCTCGCCCTGATGGGCGGAGAGGTGCTGCTGCGTCCCGACTTCACGCACAAGATTGTGGATTACGCTGCACAGAAGGGATTCTGGGTCTACCTGCCCACCAACGGCCGCCTGCTGCGTCCCGATGTGATCGACAGGATGGCGGACGCCGGAGTCGCCACCTTCAATCTCGCCGTGGACGCATGGGATGAAAAGCCGGGCCTGCCGAAGGCGATGGTTCCCATCCGCAAGAACTTCGAGTACCTGGTCCGCAAGCAGTACAAGTATGGCTACTCGGTCTTCCTGAACATCAACATCTGCCGGAACAACCTGGAAGATGTCCGCCAGTTGACCGAGCTGGCGCACGAGAGCGGAATCGCCACGGATTATCACATCTGCGAGACGCCGATGCTGGAGCAAGAAAAACTTCAGCCTACCGACGAGAATCCCGTCTTCATCCGCCCGGAGGATCATGAGGCCATCGGCGAGTTGCTGGATTGGCTGATTGAAAAGCAGAAATCCGGCTGGGACATGGTGAATTCGGTGCAGCGGCTGGCGGAGATGAAGAGCTTCATCAAGCATGAGCTCGAGCAATGGAACTGCCGCGCCGGACTGAACAGCCTCATCATCCGCGTTGACGGCTCGCTGGCTCCCTGCTTCCCGACCTATTCGGCAACCTACGACTGGGGCACGATCGAGAATCCGAAGATGGACTGCGAGCAGCTCAAGGTGATGAAGCAGGGATGCGAGCGCAATTGCTTCTCCACGCTGAATCACATCCTCGCCTTCTGCTACAACGACGGTCGGGTGATTCGCTGGCTGGCGAAGCAAGCGATGAACGGATTCCAAGGCGTTCGAGGAAATATGGAGTGATCGGCAGGGCCCTGGAGAAGCTGCCATGAATACCGTCGCGGAGCGAGACAAGAATATCGACATTGGAATCGACGTGGGCTCGACCACCGTCAAGGTGGTCGCCTGCCTCGCCAATGGCGACGACACCCTCTTCCGCCGGTACGTGCGGCACAAGGGCCGCCAGGCAGATGTGCTGCTCTCCTGCCTGAAAGAGCTGCACGATACCGTGCGCTTCCCGGCTGAAAATGCCAGGGCATTCATCACCGGCAGCGGAGGAGCGGCGCTTGCGCCACTGATCGGCGCGAGATTTGTGCAGGAAGTGACGGCGGTAAGCATGGCCGTGGAGCGGCTCTATCCCAGCGTCTCATCGGTGATCGAGCTGGGCGGCCAGGACTCCAAGATCATCGTCTTCCAGGAGACCGATCGTCCGGGACAAAAGAAAAAGCTGGCGACGATGAACGACCGCTGCGCCGGCGGCACCGGGGCGATCATCGACAAGATCGCCGCCAAGCTTCACTTGGAGCCGGCGCAACTGACGCAACAGCGCTACGACGGCGTTGCGCTTCATCCCGTGGCGGGCAAGTGCGGCGTCTTTGCCGAAACCGATATCACTGGCCTGCAGAAGCAGGGCGTGCCCGCGGGCGAACTCATTGCCTCGCTCTTCGACGCCATTGTGCTGCAGAACCTCACGGTGCTTACGCGCGGCCACGAGCTGCGCCCGAGAGTTCTGCTGCTGGGAGGGCCGAATCTCTTCCTGCTCGGACTGCAACAGGCGTGGAAGCACCATCTGCCCCGGCTCTGGCGCGAGCGCCGCATCCCTCTGCCCGAGGAAGTGGACAGCGAGTGCCTGGTCACGGTTCCGGCCGATGCGCAATTCTTCGGCGCAATTGGAGCCATCGAGTACGGACGCTCCGAGACGGTAAGCAGCGGAACGTATTTTGGCTTCCACTCGCTTCAGCAGGCGAGATGCGAGGAAAGTGCGGACGGCGCGGGCGGCGGATTGTCCGGCTCGCCGGATGAGCTGCATAGCTTTCTCGCGCAGTACGGGCGGGCCAGGCAGGCACGGCCGCAACTGACTCCGGGTGAGCTGCCGGTCTTCCTCGGAATCGACGGAGGATCGACCTCAACCAAGGCCGCCGTGCTCTCTACCGAAGGCGAATTATTGGCAAGTGCATACCGGCTGTCACAGGCCGATCCGATCGCCGACGCAGTCGCCGTGCTGGAGGAGCTGCACGAATACTTCCGCGAGCGCCAGGTTCAACTCAAGGTGCTGGGTGCGGCCACCACGGGGTATTCGAAAGACATCCTGCAAAAGGTGCTTGGCGCCGACGTGGCGCTGGTGGAGACCGTCGCGCACGCGAACTCCGCTCTGAAGATCCATCCCGATGTCGATGCCATCATCGACGTTGGCGGCCAGGATATAAAAATCGTGCTGCTGCAGGATGGCGCGGTGAAGGACTTCCGGCTGAATACGCAGTGCTCGGCGGGAAACGGCTTCTTCCTGCAGTCCACGGCGGAGGCGCTCGGCGTCCCGATCGAAAAATTTGCCGAGACCGCCTTTCGCGCCACGCGCATGCCTGTCTTCAGCTACGGATGCGCCGTCTTTCTGCAAGCCGACATTGTGAACTTCCAGCGCCAGGGCTGGCAGCCCGATGAGCTGATCGCCGGCCTGGCCGCGGTGCTTCCCAAGAACGTATTTCTCTACGTGGCCGACGTGGCTAACGTCGCCAAGCTGGGCAAGCGCTTCCTGCTGCAGGGCGGAACGCAGCGCAATCTCGCCGTCGTCAAGGCGGAGGTCGATTTCATCCGCAGCCGCTACTTCGCCGAGGGCGTGCCGGAGATCCACGTTCATCCGCACTGCGGCGAGGCCGGCTCCATCGGCGCCGCGCTGGAGGCTCTGCGGCGCTACTCGCCCGAGCGCACCAGCCGCTTCATCGCCCTCGACCGCCTGCAGACTCTGCAGTACACGGTCACGCGTGACGAATCCACACGCTGTAAGTTTTGCGCCAACCGCTGCTCGCGAACTTTTGTCGATTTCACCTGTGCGGCAACGGATGGCGCGCCAGCAGACAGCACGAACCGGGTGATCATCGCGAGCTGTGAGCGGGGCGAGGCACTCAATGTTGAGGGCGCACGCGAGGTTCACCACGCATGGACGGCTCTGCGCGAGGCAGCTCCCTGCATCCCCTCGATTGCGGCAACCGAGGCGTTTCGCATACGCGAGCTTCCGAGCCTGCGCGCCGCGCGCCGCGGCGCCAATCGTGCGCAGCTCCCGCTGCGCATAGGAATTCCGCGGGTTCTGAATCTCTTCGCCAACGCCCCGTTCCTGACGGCGTATCTTGAGAGCGTTGGCATCCGCAAAGAGCAGATCGTCTTCTCGCCACCCACCAAGCCACAGCTCATCAAAGAGGCCGTGGGACTGGCGGCCATCGATCCCTGCTTCCCGTCGAAGGTCTGCGTGGCTCACGTGCTGCATCTTCTGCGGCAGAGCACCGGCGGAGACAAGCTGGACTGCATCTTCTTCCCGATGGTCGATACGATTGCAACCGGACTCGACAACTGCGTCAGTTGCAATGCATGTCCAGCGGGCTCGGCGACGCCGGAGGCGGTGAAGGCCGCATTTACCGCCAGCCGCGACTGGTTGGCCGAGGCGGGCGTCGCTTATCTGAATCCGGTCCTCAACTTTTCCGACCACTCGCTGCTGCGCCTGCAGATGTTCGAGTGCTGGCGAGATCTGCTCAAGCTGAGCTGGGAGGAGAACAGTCGCGCCATCGAGCAGGCGCTGCGCGCGCAGGAGCACTTCGACGAGGAGATGCGCCAGCTCTCGCGCAGCGTGCTGGACAAGTTGGAGCGTGAGGGCGGCATAGGGCTGGTGCTGCTGGGCAGGCCTTACCACCACGATCCCGGAATCAACCAGGGAATTTTGGAGGCGTTCCAGAAGCTCGGCTACCCGGTTCTTTCCCAGAGCTACCTTCCCCGCGACGAGGAGACGGTGGCAGAGCTTTTCGGAGCAGAGGTCGAGGCCGGCTTGATTGGCTCGCACTTCGATATCTCCGATGTCTGGAAAAACTCGAGCTCGGCCAATACCAATCTGAAGGTCTGGGCCGCCAAGTTCACGGCTCGGCACCCGAATCTGATTCCGGTCGAGCTCTCCAACTTCAAATGCGGACACGACGCCTTCGTCGCCAACGTACTTGAGCAGATCTCCGCCTGCGCGGGGAAACCGCACTTCCGCTTCCGCGATCTTGACGAGAACAAGCCGCAGGCCTCCCTCCGGCTGCGCATCGAGACGATGGATTTCTTCCTCAAGAACAGCGAACGTTTCAGCCACTCCCGCCGCCCTGACTCAGCGCGGGAGCTGCCGATCGAGAATCGCTTCCTCGACAGTGCCGAGTCTGCGGAAGCATAGGTTGTAGATGCCCACCCGTTCTGCCTTGAATCCTGTCGTGTGCCGCTCGGCCAGGGAGCGTAGCTCTCACCCGAATGCCACGATATCGTCAGTTGACGTTTATGGTCATTTTCTTGCTAACTTCCGGTGGGCTAGGGGTCAGTAACTCGCCTGATTGCTCTAAATTCGACAGCGCACGTTTTGAAAATTAAACTGATAGTAGCCGAAATAATGATGAAGAGTGTCTTGCCAATCCGCCGAACTCACTTACTGCTGGTGTTCCTTCTTCTTGGTGTGCTGTCTGCTTTTGCTGATGGTCCCGATGCCGCGGCGTCTCTCGGCGGTATTGTGGGTACCGTCACCGACATGGACGGACACACCCTCTCCGGTGCAACCGTGATTGCAGAAGGCCCGAGCGCCTCCGACCACAGTACAACGCTCACCGATGACAACGGTTTCTTCTCGTTCGCTAACCTACGGCCGGGAATTCCCTACCTAATCACCGTCACCGCGGGGGGATTCGAGAGCTGGCGTTCCGAGACAATCACTCTCACGAGCGGCCAGTACTTCATCCTCCCCGAGGTCAAGATTCGGATCAAGGAAGCCAAGGCCTCGATCACTGTGACCGGGAGCACCGAAGAGATCGCCACCGAGCAGGTCCACTATGAGGAGCAGCAGCGTATTTTCGGATTCATTCCGAACATTTACGTGGTTTACGACCAGGACGCGGTGCCGCTCACTCCAAAGCTGAAATTCAGGCTTGCTTACAAAGTTGGACTCAGTCCCGTCACGTGGGGCGGCGTTGGCTTCATGGCGGGCATATACCAGGCAAGCGACCACCTGAACTTCCAGCAAGGAATGAAGGGCTATGGCCAGCGCTTCGGCACGATAGCGGCTGATGGAATTACGGACCTCGCGATCGGAGGAGCGATTCTGCCCTCTCTCCTGCATCAGGATCCCCGATACTTTTATCAAGGCACCGGCACGACGACTTCCCGCTTGCGCCATGCTTTCGCCAGCCCGTTCATCTGCAAGGGAGACAACGGACACCTGCAGCCGAATTATTCGACAGTCGGGGGCGACCTGATATCGGCCGCAATCTCAATGAGCTACATCCCCCGGTCCGATCGGAGCGCGAGCAACTTCGTTGGAAATGTTGCGATTGGCACCATCGAACGCATGGTGAGCACCGTGCTGCAGGAATTTGTGCTGGCAAGATTTACCCACAAGGCCGGCGACGCGAAATGAAGTAGCAGAGATGTTGGATATCGGCTTATTCTGCCGGGAGATTCGCGTCTTGCGGCGCTCCACGAATCCAATTCAAATCCCCCCGGAAAACAAAAAAAGCGCGGAGGCCGATACTTCTCGAATCGGCCCTCCGCGCGGCGCTATTCGGAGAGAACTTTCTTGAACTGTGCAACCGCCCAGTCTATTTCCTCCAGGTTGATGACCAGCGGCGGAGCGATGCGGATCACGCGCTCGTGCGTCTCCTTGCAGAGCACGCCCAGCTCCTTGAGCCGTTCGCAGTAGGGCCGCGCCGGTGATGTCAGCTCGACGCCGATCCAAAGGCCCTTGCCTCGAATCTCGCGAATGGCGGGGCTGAGCAGATCGCGAAGCTGCTGCGCGAAGTAGGCGCCCAGCTCCGCCGAGCGCTCGCAGAGCTTCTCTTCGACGATGACGCGCAAGGCCTCGCGAGCCACCGCGCAGCCCAGCGGATTTCCGCCGAAGGTACTGCCGTGATCGCCCGGCGCAAACAGGCCCATGACCTCGGCCGATGCAAGCACGCCTGAGACCGGATAGAAGCCGCCGGCGAGCGCCTTGCCGATGATCAACACATCCGGCTTCGCCGCCTCATGCTGATAGGCGAAGAGCCGGCCGGTGCGTCCCAGGCCGGACTGGATCTCATCGAGCATGAAGAGGACGTTGCGCTCTTTGCAGATTCTGGCCGCATGCGAAAGGAATCCTGCGGGCGGAATGATGATGCCGGCCTCGCCCTGGATAGGCTCCGTCAGGAAAGCGCATGTGTTGGGCGTAATCGCCGCCTCAAGAGCCGCGGCGTCGCCAAAGGGAATCACCTTGAAGCCGGGGGTGAACGGCCCAAAATCGGCGCGATACTGCTCTTCCGTCGAGAAGCTGATCACGCTTACGGTGCGTCCGTGGAAGTTGTTGGCGCAGACGATGATCTCGGCCTGGTTTGCGGGGATGCCCTTGACGCGATACCCCCAGCGGCGAGCCAGTTTGAGGGCGGTCTCCACCGCCTCGCAGCCGGAGTTCATCAGCAGCGACATCTCGAATCCAGTAAGCTGACTGAGCTCCTGCAGCAGCAGCGGAAGCTGCTCATTGCGGAAAGCGCGCGAGGTCAGGGTGACCTTGCAGGCCTGCGCGGTCATTGCCCGCAGAATCCGGGGATGGCAGTGCCCCTGGTTGACCGCGGAGTAAGCAGCCAGACAATCGAGGTAGCGGCGTCCTTCCACGTCGTTGACCCATACGCCCTGGGCGTGATCGATCACAACATCCAGAGGATGGTAGTTGTGCGCGCCATAGCGCGCTTCAAGTTCAATGTATTGTTCGGTTCCGGCAACTGCTTCCATAGCCGTGCTCATCTCTCCTCCTACTAACCTAATTCATTGCAAGCGCGATCTGCCAGAGCTGCGCATTCGCACCCTCTGCGTGGCGGCGCCGCTTCTGCTGCGGCGAACACCTGCGTTCCGCCCAGCCCGTGCATGGCGGCGTGCAGATGCTCGCAATCGGTGATGGCCGCGCGCTTTCCGCCCGCGCGCAGGAATCGTATAACCGCCTGCACTTTGGGTCCCATGCTTCCCGCCGGAAAGTTTCCATCGCGCAGCAACTCCTCCAGTTCCGTCACGGTCGCGCTCAGGATCGGCCGCTGCACCGGCGTGCCGAAGCCGGCATAGACACATTCGACATCGGTGCTGATCAGCAGCATATCCACACCAAGCTGCGAGGCCAGCAGCGAGGAGGCGAGGTCCTTGTCGATGACCGCCTCCACGCCCTGCAGCCCGTTCTCGGTGCGCACCACCGGAATACCGCCTCCGCCGGCGGCAACCACCAGGGTCCCAGAGGCAACCAGCCGGCGCAGGGTTTCGATCTCCACGATCTCCATCGGCTCCGGCGACGGCACAACCCGCCGGTAGCCCTTCACGCGGTCATGAACCATGTTCCAGCCCAGAGTCTCCATCTTCTGCAGCATTTCCTCGCGGGAGTAAAACATTCCGATGGGCTTACTGGGATGGAGGAAGGCCGGATCGTCGGCGCAAACGATGGTCTGTGTGATGACGCTTGCGACCGGAATCGGCATCGAGTTGCGAGCCAGCTCGTTTTCGATCGCCTGCGCGATCGCGTAGCCGATCTCGCCCTGCGTGGAGGCATCGCAAAAATCCAGACTCTGCGGATAGGCGCGGTCCGCCGCGATCTCAGAGCGGAGCAGGGCCGCACCGACCTGCGGCCCATTTCCGTGTGTAACCACGACGTGAACGCCATCGCGCAGCAGTTCGACGATGCTGGCGGCGGCATGACGCAGATGGTCGGCCATCGTGCGGTCTCCGCCGCGCTCGCCCGCCCGGATCAGGGCGTTACCTCCTACTGCGACCAGGACTGAATTTGCCATAAAACAGCTCCCTCTTTCAGTGGGCAGCGGCTTGCAGCGCATCGCGCCTGGTCATGCGATCCGGCCGGTTGTACATCGTCTCCAGCAGAACTGCTTTTTGTGCGTGCAGACGATTTTCCGCCTGCATAAAGACAAACGAGTTCGGCGAATCGATGACCTCGTCGGTCACCTCGTCTCCCCGGTGCGCGGGCAGGCAGTGCAGGAAGATGGCATCCTTGCGCGCCCGCCGGAAGAGCTCGCCGTTGACCTGGAAGTTGCGGAAGATCGTGGCGCGGGAAGCGGCCTCGCTCTCCTGCCCCATGCTCGCCCAGACATCCGTGTAGATGACATCGGCGTTGGTTGCGGCCTCGGCGGCATCGTGCGTCATCGCGCATGAGCCACCACGCTCGGCGGCGCGGGCATTAGCCCAGTTCACCGACTCCGCATCCAGCTCATATCCCGCGGGAGTCGCGATGCAGACGTTGGCGCCCAGCAGCGCACCTGCAAACAGCAGCGAGCGCGCCACGTTGTTGCCATCGCCGACATAGGTGACCTTCAGCCCCTGAATCCGGCCCTTGATCTCCAGGATCGTCAGGTAGTCGGCGAGCGCCTGGCAGGGATGGCTGAAGTCGCTGAGCCCGTTGATCACCGGAATCGACGCATGGTGAGCGAGCTCCTCGACATTGCGGTGCGCAAAGGTCCGGATCATGATGCCGTCCACCATGCGCTCCAGGTTCTTGGCCACGTCGTGCACCGACTCGCGCTTGCCGAGCTGAATCTCGCTGGGACCGAGGTAGAGCGCATGTCCGCCCATCTCCTCGATCGCCAGGTCGAAGGTGACGCGGGTGCGGAGCGAGGGCTTCTCGAAGAGCATCGCCAGCGACTTCGATTTCAGCGCATAGGCATAAGCCGAAGGCGTCGCCTTGATGTGTCCGGCGCTCTCAAGCATGCGCCGGATCCCGTCGGGAGTAAGGTCGCGAATGGAGATGAAGTCGTTCATCATACCTGGGCCACCTCCATAGCCGCGCGCCGATGCGTCTGCGCGAAGTTGGCGAGCACTTCCTTGAGATCCGGATGGGTCCTCTCCCTCAGCTCGTACTTGACGCGAACGCTGGGCTTGGAGAGATGAATGACGGAGGCGAGATCGATCGGCGTAGCCACGACCACGATGTCGCAGGGAGCGCGGTCGATGGTCTGCTCCAACTCGCGCCGCTGCGTCTCGCTGTAGCCCATCGCCGGCAACACGGTGCTCAGGTGCGGATACTTCGCGAAGGTTCCGTTGATCGAGCCGACACCATAAGGCCGCGGATCGACGAGGCTGGCAGCGCCGCAGTTGCGGGCGCAGATGACACCAGCGCCGTACGCCATGCCGCCGTGAGTCAACGTGGGACCGTCTTCGATGACAAGGGCGCGCTTGCCGCGCACCATCTCGGGGTTGGGAGTCGTGATCTCGCAGGCAGCTTCGATGACCAGCGCCTCCGGATTGAACTGCCGGCAGTGCTTGCGCAGCTCTTCGAGCTCGAAGGCATTTGCGCTATCCACCTTGTTGATGATGAGAATGTCGGCGGAGCGGAAGTTGATCTCGCCGGGGTGATAGCTCAGCTCGTGGCCGACGCGGTGCGAATCCAGCACCACGATTTCGAGATCGCTGCGATAGAACGAGGTGTCGTTATTGCCGCCATCCCACAGAATCAGGTCGCCATCCTGCTCGGCGCGACGCAGAATCTTCTCATAGTCGACGCCGGCGTAGACGATCGTTCCCTCCACCAGATGCGGCTCGTACTCCTCGCGCTCTTCGATCGTGCACTGATGGAGGTCGAGATCCTTCAGGCAGGCAAAGCGCTGGCAGGCCTGCGCCGCCAGATCGCCATAAGGCATGGGATGACGGATCACCACCGGATGCCAGCCATCCTTCCGCAGAAGCTCGGCAACGCGCCGCGTGGTGGGACTCTTGCCGCAGCCGGTGCGCACCGCGCAGATGGAGATGACCGGCAGCTTGGACTTCAGCTGCGTGCGCTCCTTGCCGGCGAGAACAAAATTAGCGCCAGCCGCATTCACGCGCGAGGCCAGATGCATGACGTCCTGATGCGAGACGTCACTGTAAGAGAATATGGCCTCGTCGATCCCTTCGCGCTCGATCAATTCCTCAATCTCGGCCTCTTCGACGATGGGAATGCCCTGTGGATAGAGCGGCCCGGCCAGAACCGGCGGATAGCTGCGCCCGGCAATATCGGGAATCTGCGTGGCAGTGAAAGCTACAACCTTGACATCCGGATCGTTGCGGTAAAGCACATTGAAATTATGAAAATCCCGTCCTGCTGCACCTAGAATGACAATCTTCTTCATGCGTGACTCTACGGCGCCGCTCTGGAGCCGCCCTCCTGGTCAGCCATCCTGTCCTCGGTCGGAGACTTCGGCGGTGAGCTTCGTCACATCGGCGGGTGCGAAATAAACCAGCCAGATAGTTACTACTAAATAAACTTCCTACGAAAGAAATGGTCAAAACGCATAACTATTCCGTAAAATGCATAAAGACAGTTTTGTTAACTATTTATTAAGTGCATATACATTCTCTATAACGTATATACATAATCTTTTAGTTAATATCGACGCGATGATCATGTCACAATCGTGAATTTGATGACTTCCTACTTCGGGAAAAACGGCTGGCTTTCCAGCATTTGCCAGCTTCCACCCCGAAGCCGCAGCTCAATGCAGCAGGCGTAGTCGCAGGAAAGGCTGCCGAGCTCGCGCTCGTCGAGAGCAAGACGATCGAGCAGAAGGCTCCGGATGACTCCGGCATGAGTCACCACCGCGGCACATTCGCTCTCAGCGCGCAGGCAGAGCTGGTCGAAGGCCTCGCGAATCCGCCGGCGGAAGTGCGCGAACTCCTCTCCGCCCGGAGCCGCGAGGCGCGGATACTGCTCGACCCAGCGTGCCGCAGTTTCCGGATCTCTGGCGGCGATCTCCTCCCAGCTCAGGCCCTCCCACTCGCCGAAGGAAATCTCGCGCAGCTCAGGGAGGTACTCCACGGAGAGATTCAGACCGGCTGCGAGAAAGCCGGCGCTCTGGCGGACGCGAAGAAGGTCGCTACTGAAGATTCGCCGCACAGGGTAGCCAGAGAGCTTTTGCAGCAGTCCGGGAAGCTGGCGCCGACCTTCGTCGCTGAGCGCGGCATCAGTGTGCCCGCAGAAGCGTCCGGCCAGCTCGCTGCGAGCATGGCGGATGAGCAGGAGGGTACGGCAGACGGAACTTGCGGCTTGCTCGCCGCCGCTCATGCCCACACCGCGCAAAGGTAAACGCCGATCTCGACAAGCTGGTTGGAGGCTCCGAAGCAGTCGCCCGTAATTCCGCCGAGCTTTCTACGGTAATAGAGGCCGCTGAGCAGGGTGATGAGCACCACGACGGCCGTGGGCGCGAGCATCTGCCCCCGCAGGCAGAGATAAACGATGCCGAAGGCCACGGCGGAGCCGGCCACAACGGACCACGCCGAAACCTTGCCCGCCAGTTGCACGCCGAGGCCATCCCTGCGGGCAGAGGGCAGCCAGGCGGCCAGCGGCAGAGAGCTCCAGCGGCAGAGAATCTGCGCCGCGATCACCCAGACGGCAAAGCGCTGCGGAGCGATCAGCGAGAGCAGCGTCCAGCGGCTCAGCACGGAAAAGACGATGGCCATGGTTCCGTAGCTTCCCATGCGGCTGTCGCGCATGATCTCGAGCATCCGGCTGCGCTCGCCGCCGGCGCCAAGGCCGTCAAAGGTGTCGGCCAGCCCGTCCTCATGCATGCCGCCGGTGAGCAGCACGAGGTAGGCCATCACCGCCAACGAGACGATGACAGCGGGCAGATGATTCCGCAGCAGGAGCTCGATGGCCGCCGCGCCGAGACCGACCAGGGCTCCGGCGACCGGATAGAACTTCACCGCGCCGATTGCCAGCTCCGGCTCGAAGCGGTAGGCAGGCATCGGAAGCCGGGTGAGGAACTGCACGGCGGCGAGCAACTCCCGCAGCGGACGCATCAGCAGCCTGCCTTGCTGACGCCTGCCGACTCGAAGGTAGCCATCTCGTTGTAGATCCGCAGCGCCGCCTCGATGAGGTGAAAAGCCAGCGCCGCGCCGGTTCCCTCGCCCAATCGCATCTCCAGTTGCAGCAGCGGCTTCAGATTCATCCGTTCGAGCAGGATGCGGTGTCCGGGCTCCTGCGAAAGATGACCGGCGAAGATCGCAGCGCGCGCCTCCGGCGCAAGCTCACAGGCAATGGCCGCGCCGGCCGTGCAGATGAATCCGTCGATCGCCACCGCGATGCGATTTGCCGCCGCGCCCAGAACCATTCCCGCGATGGCTGCGATCTCCAGCCCTCCGACGCGGCGCAGCAGCTCCAGCGGCTCGACCGCGGCGCGCTGCGGGAAATGCAGATCGAGGGCGCGCTCGATCACCTCGGCCTTGCGCGCGCAGCGCTCCGCATCGAGTCCGGTTCCGCGGCCGGTGACCTGCGCTGCCGGAACACCGCCGAGCATGGCGGCGATGGCGCTGGCCGAGGTTGTGTTTCCGATGCCCATCTCGCCGAGTGCGATCAGCGTGCGACCCTGCCGCTCTGCCTCGTCCGCGAGCGCAATGCCCACGTGGAGCGCCGCGTGAAGCTCTTCCTCGCTCATCGCGGCCTCGCGGGCAAAGTTTCTTGTTCCGCGCCGCACCTTCCGCCGCACAAGGCCCGGAGCTTCCGCCAGCTCAGCATCCACGCCAACATCGACCACGACCACCTCGGCGTTGGCCTGCCGGGCGAGCACGTTGATCGCTGCGCCGCCGCTGAGAAAGTTGTAGACCATCTGCGGAGTCACATCTTTTGGATAGGCGCTGATGCCCTCTTCGACGATGCCGTGATCGGCGGCGAATACATAGACGGCCTTGCCCGCAATCGCCGGCGAGTTCTCTTCCCGCCACGCGATGTACTTTGCGGCGATCTCCTCAAGCGTGCCGAGGCTGCCGAGCGGCTTTGTCAGCGAGTTCAGACGGCTCCAGGCCGCGCTCTCAAGTTGCGGATTGCCTCCGCGGATCAATGCGATGGTTTTGCGTAATGTAGCGTCCTGCATGATGGCCTCTCTTCAATATGCGTAGCGCAGGGAAAACTGCTGGATTCGCGGCCGCGTCAGCGTGGCGCCGTAGACGCCCAGCTCTCCGCTGGTGGTCATGTTCTGCAGAGATGTGAGCGGATTCACATCGAAGCGCACCGTGTTGGTGACGTTGAAGACCTCCCATGCGAATCGAAGCTTGCCGCGTTCGGCGAGCGTCCAGCTCTTCGAGAGGCTGGCATCGACGCCAAAATATCCATCTCCGCGGAGGTTGTTGCGGTCGCCCGCCTCGCCCGGATACGGATTGCGCAGCGGCAGTGAATTCGCGCTCTCGCCGGCAAAGACCTGCGGCTCGCCAGTGCTGTCGATGTGCGTATGAGTATGTATATGTCCGGTCTGTACCATGTTGCTCTTCTCGTCCCAGTCGGTGCCCCAGCCGGTGCCGCTGATGATGCTGAAGGGAAGGCCGCTGGTCCAGCGCGCCAACCCGGCAATCTGCCAGCCGCCGATGACCTGATCCATCTCCTCGCTGGAGCCGCCGAAAAATCTCCTGCCGCGCCCGAAGGGAAGATCCACGATCCAGTTGCCGGTGATCAGGTGCCGCACGTCGAAGTCCGAGGGAGCGTAATTCAGCCGCGGCTTCCATGCATTGAGGATCGCTCCGAAGCTGCTTCCGTTGCTGGTTCCGGTGCTGGAGGAGAAGATGGTGCGCTCGGCGTCGGAGCCCATGTCCATCGATTTCGCAAAGGTGTAGTTCAGCTCCACCTGGACGTGGTTGGCCTTGCGGCGCAGTGAGAGCTGCGCGGCGTTGTAGTTGCTGGAGCCGATCGAGGCCCAGGCGTACATGCTTGCGTACTGCCGCTGCCAGAAACGATTGGTTCTGCCGCCGCAGCCGGGCGTGCAGAGAATATCCAGCATGTAAAGCGAGGCCGTCTCATTGCCCGGCAACCAGACCTGACTGTAGATGTTCTGCGTGGCGCTCTTGCCGCCGCCCGCCGCATCCGGAAACATATGCTCGAAGTACGGGATGGCGGCCACATCCACGGCTCCGGCATAGGCCTGCCTGGAGAGCGCCGTGGCCGCCGCAAAGTAATCCTGGCCAGAGATCGGATCGACGAGATCGAGCGGCTCGGCAAGATCGATCTGCTGCAACTGATTGCGCCCGAAGCGGCCGACGTAGGCGATCTCCGCAAGAAATCTTCCGGGCAGCTCGCGCTGAAACGAGACATTCACCACATGCGAGTAAGGAGTCTTCATGCGGTCGTCGAGGCCGTGCACGATCTCGAATCCCGTCCAGAGCGGATTGTTCGGAGCCAGCACCGGATAGCTGACCGCGCTCGCGGGCGTTCCCGTAATGTTGGGAAGATCGTGCATTCCGGTGAAGCGCGGCGAGGTATCGACCGTGAGCACGTTGGTCGGATTCGTGATGCTCTCGCTGAGTCCGAAGGAGCCGAACTGATCGAAGGAGTTCACGATTCCTTCGCCAAAATGGTCGTAGTAAATCCCATAGCCGGCGCGCAGCGAACTCTTTTCGGCTCCGCCGAAGAGCCGGCGAAAAAATCCTGTTTGCGGCGCGGGAGAGTACGCAACGGCGATGCGCGGCGCGATGTTTCCCTTCGACATCGGCCAGTAAGATTTGCTCCCTCGCGCCTGCCCGGAGGGAGCGAAGTACAGATCGGGCTGCACGCTGTTGCCGAGCGCGGCCTGCTCGGCACGCGTCTTGAACCAGCGGTCGATATCCACCGTCGGCTGCACCTGTTGGCCGTGAATCTCATACGGAGTCTGCAGCAGCGTATGACGCGCGCCGAAGTACAACATCAGCCCCGGACGCAGCTTCCAGGAATCCTGCACGTAGTACTCGAACTCGCTGTTCTTGAACTCGCGATCGAGCATGGCTCCCGCGGGCAGCAGATTTGCGCTTTGTCCGTCGCGCGAGATCTGGTAGTTCGCCTGCGTGGTCACCAGATCGAGCAGGCCGGTGAGATTCGCCATCGCGAAGTTGTAGGAGTTGACGAAGCTCCTGGCGGAGTTGCCGACCTCGCCGCAGGTGGCATTGGCCGGGCTGCCGGCAACCGCAGGCAATCCGAACGCCGCCGGATCGAGACTTCCGCAGGTGCCCGCGATTCCTGCGTTGGCCAACGCATAGGAGTTGGTGTAGCCGTAGCTGTAAGACATCGCGTCTGAGCGGCGGTGGTTGTGGATCAGCGCGTAGTTCACGCCGAACTGCGTAGTGTGCGCCTTGTGAACCCAGGTGATGTCATCGACGAGGTTGTGTACCGGCACATCGACGATGGTGCTGCGCGTCTCGGCATAGAGCGGGCTGATGTTGTAGAAGCTCGCATACTGCCCCTGCCCGATGCCGCGGCTGGCATAGCCCTGGCGCGTGAATCCGTAATGCACGCTGTTGATGAACGTGGAAGAGAGCTCCCAGGTCTCTCCCACGGCCACGCCCTTGCTGTTGTCCCAGGTGATGGAACTTGCGGGCTGGCCGGGGAACTCCGGCGCACTGTGAACCTTGTCGTTCTGCAGATTGCCGCGCACGAAGAGCCGGTTTGCGGAGGAGAAGTTCCGGTCGAGGCGCAGGACGTAGGTATTCAGCGCCGCCGGCGCCGGCGCGGCCCACGTGAAGGAGCCGGTGTTCAGTCCGTCTCCGGCGACCTTGCCGTTCGGCAGCGGATACTGATTCAGGACGGCGAGCACGTTGGGATTCGCGCCGGGTCCCCACGGACAAGTGCCGTTGGCCGTGCATCCCGTGTCCATCGCAGCGATCTGCTGCTGGCTGAGCGTCACCGTCTGCACCGCACCATTCACATATCCGGGATAGAGGATGTTGCCGGCGCGCATCGAAGCCGTGGGAACCGTTAGCGTCTCCTGCTGATCCTCCGATGTGCGCTGACCCTCGTAGTTTGCGAAGAAGAAAGTCTTGTCCTTTTGAATCGGAGCACCGAGCGAGGCTCCGAAGGTGTTGCGAATCAGCTTTCCGGGCTGGTTCGGCTGGCCGCTGGCGAGCTCGGCCTGCTTGTTAAACCAGTCATTGGCCTCGCCCAGCGAAGTCCGGTTGTACTCATAGAGGCTGCCATGCAGGTTGTTGGTTCCGCTCTTTGTCACCAGGCTGATCTGCGCCCCCGACGAGCGTCCCATCTCGGCTCCAAAGCCTGCCGTGGTCACGCGAAACTCCTCGACGGAATCCAGCGTCGGACGCAGCACGCCGGTGAACGCGTAGCCGCGCACCTGGTCGTTGATCTCCACGCCATCGAGGGTGATATTGCCTTGATCGGAGCGGCCGCCGAGCGTCGATCCGCTGCGGCTGTCGTGGCTCTGGTCGTTCTGCGACCCCAGATACACGACTCCCGGCTGCAGGCTCAGCAGCTCCGGAACATTGCGGCCCTCGATCGGCAGCGCCTCGATGGTCTCATGGTCCACCGCGTCTCCCATGCTGGCATCGACGGAGTTCAGCTCGGCGCGCTCGGCGCTCACGTCCACCACGGTGCTTTGCGATTGCACCGTGAGCGAAAAGTTCACCGTCGCCGGCTGATTGACCAGCAGCTCAACTCTCCGGCCTTGCCGCGAAAATCCCGCGGCCTCCACGGTGACCGTGTAATTGCCTGCGCCGAGCTGATGAAACTGGAAGCCTCCATTGCCATCTGTCCTGCGCTCGGAGGAAAAGCCACGCTCGGCGCATTGCAGAATGACACGCGCGCCCACAAGCGCCGCGCCGGAGGCATCGCTTACGCTGCCCCGCAATGAGGCCGCCGCGCTCTCGGCAAACAGGAGCGTGGAAGACAGCCACAGCCACACGAGCGCGAGCAACGCTCGCCACCTTCGCGCGGATTGTCCTGCTCTACAGCTCATTCGATGTCACTCATGGTTCCAGTGGGCGCCGCGGTTGTGGCGGCCGCGAAGAAATCCACGGCGGCGGAGCTCGTGGCTATCTTTTCTTGGCGGAGCGATCTCTTCCTGCACCTCCGGCGCGGCCAGGTAGCGATCCAGATCGACGCGATTTACGCCGAAGGCTCGCTCCAGCGACTCCGGACGCAGGAGCTCTTCGACCGAGCCCGCGATCGCCGGCGCATTCGGAATCAGCAGAACTCCCGACGAGCAGTGCTCGCGCGCCAGGGCAAGGTCGTGGATGGCCGCAACGATGGTGATTCCGCTCGCGGCCAGCCGTCGCAGCAGCACCATCAGTTCGATCTGCCGTCCGATGTCGAGATGCTGCGTCGGCTCATCGAGCAGCATCAGCTCCGGCTGCTGCGCCAGGCCGATGGCGATCTTCACCCGCTGGCGTTCGCCTCCGGAGAGCTCGGCGAAGATGCGATGCCGCAGTTGCAGAACGCCGACCGACTCCATCGCCCGCTCGATCGCATCGACGTCGTTGCGTGCAAGGCCGCCGAAGAATCCCAGGTGTGGCAGCCTGCCCTGCGCCACAATCTCTTCGACGCGGAAGGCAAAAGGAATCTCAAGCTCCTGCGGAACCAGCGCCACGCGCCGCGCAATCTGCTGCCGCTTCCACTCGCCGGCGGCGCGGCCCTCGAGCACGATCTCGCCCGCAGACGGATTCAGCAGCGCCGCCGCCAGCCGCAGCAACGTCGTCTTGCCGGCGCCGTTTGGGCCCATCAGTGCCATCATCTCGCCGCGATCGACGGCAAAGCTGAGCCGCTCGAAGATGCGGCGCTCGCTATAAGCAAAGTCCACGTTGCGGAATTCGAGGATGCCAGACATTCGCGCTAGGCCCTCCTTTTACTGCGACTCAAAAGATAGAGAAACGCCGGACCGCCGAGAAACGCGGTCAGCATTCCCACTGGAATCTCCGTGGGAGCGAAGGCGGTGCGGGCGATCGTATCCGCCACAATCAGGAATGCAGCGCCGCTCAGCGCCGCCGCAGGCAGAAGGCGGAAGTGATCCGGCCCCAGGATCAGCCGCAGGAAGTGCGGCACCAGCAATCCGACAAAGCCGATCAATCCGCCGAGCGAGACCGCCAGCGCCGTCAGCACCGAGCCCGCCACGACGACCAGAATCTGCAGGCGCTCGACGCGAACTCCAAGCTGCGCGGCATATTCCTCCGAGAGCGCCAACGCGTTGAGGCGGCGGGCCAGCGGCAGCGCCAGCACAATCACCGCAAGCTCCACCGCGGCGACGAGCGCGAGCTGCGGCCACGAGGGCACGGTAACCTCGCCGTGCAGCCACGCCGCCAGAATGCGCACCGCAGGATTCGTCACCTCCTGCCGAAGCTCCAGCGCCGCCGTGCCAGCATTCAGAATGGTGCCGATGGCAAAGCCAGCCAGCAGCATGTCCGCCATGGCAAACTGGCCGCCCGGACGAGCCAGCGCCCAGACAATCGCCATCGCCATCAGCGAGCCGACGAAGGCCAGCAATTCGATCGCGCCGACTCCGGCGAAGGAGAACGACGGCACCAGGAAGACAGCGACCGCGCCGCCCAGCGCCGCGCCGCCCGAGGCTCCAAGCACGAAGGGATCGGCGAGCGGATTGCGAAACAATCCCTGGAAGAGCACGCCGGTTGCAGCCAATCCCGCGCCCGCCAGCCCCGCGGCCAGCACTCGCGGCAGCCGCAACGTATACAGAATCACACCGGCGTCTCCCGCCGATGCCGGATGCATGAGCGCCTGCAACACCTCGCCCAGCGAGAGTTTCACCGCTCCCATCGCCGCCGACGCCACCGTGGCCGCCACCAGCGCCAGCGCGGGAAGGCCAACGGCCATCAGCATCCTCGGACGCAGCCCCGTTTTCAGCGCAGTTTCCAGGATTCACCTCCGAGCCGGAACTGCATCCCCGAGCGCACCGTGAAGGGCAGCGCCGGATATCCGAAGACCTGGTAGTAATGCTGGTTCAGCAGGTTCTCGACCGTCGCGTAGGCGCTGACGCGCTTGCCAAGCTTGCAGCTCGCGTACAGATCCAGCTTCTGATAGCTGGGATCGAGATTGCGATTGGGCAGCAGCATGGTGTCGCCGTAATTGGCGTCGTAGAGGAAGGTGCTGTCATCGCGCCGTGAGACCAGCATTCCGCTCATCCGTACCATCCAGCGGCTGCCTTGCCACTCGGCGGAGAAGTTACCCGTGTGCGGCGCAATGCGGAAGGGCCGCGCGCCGACCAGCGGCGAAAAAGCTCCGATGTTGATCGACGGAAACGCAGGATTCACCGCCGGCTGCAAGGCATCGCTGGAGAACGAGCGCTGCACCACAGCGTCGGTGTACGTCCATCCGCCGCGCAGCACCACGCTCTTGCCGATGCGATACTCGACTTCGAGTTCGCTTCCCTGCGCACGATAGTCGAGGCTGTTCTCGTAGGCGCCGCCCAGCGCCGGGTCGGACTCCAGTTCACTGACCACGGCCTGCGGCACGCCCAGCTCAGCCAATCCCTGAAAGGGCACGTACTCGGCCTGGTCTCCGAACTCGTTGTGGAAGAAGGTCAGCGTCACCCGCGCGCGTCCGTGCGCCAGCATCTGCTGCACGCCGCCGTCGAAGCTTCGCGAGCGCTCGGCCTTGAAGGGCTGGATGCCGTATTCGGAGATCAACTGCTCCCCGCTCGGTGAGCCCGAAGAGGCCGTTAAGGATTGCAGCAGCCGGTAGACTGAGTTCACCTCGTCGTCGATGCTCGCTTCCTTGATTCCCTTGCCGAAGTTGAAGGAGAAGCGCGTGCCGTTCAGCCATCCGCTCTCCTTGGGACGGGCGGCAAAGAACGCCAGCGAGGCGCGAGGCGTGGCTGCAAAGCCGAAGACCGCGTTGCGCTCCAGTCCGCTGCCCACGGTGTAGTAGAGCCGCTCCCACAACCCACCGTTGAGTTGCATCATGTAGCTGTAGTTGCCGCGGTCGGCCGACGAGAGTCCCGCCGAGTAGCCCGACGAGATGTAGGTCGTATATCCGGACTCCGCCTCATAGCGGAAGCCGAAGAGCGCCGTCAGCGCGCTGCTGAAGCGGTAGTCGGTCTGGGCGTAGATCGAGTCGCGGTTGGTCAGATCCGGCGAGACCGAGCTTCCCGGCCCATACTGCAGAATTCCCTGCCCCGTAACCGAGTACCCATTCGCGCCGGTGATCGTCACAACGTTGCCGAGATACTCGGTGCCGTAGCCGGTGTTGTAGGGGATTCCCGTGGGCCCGAAGTTGGTGTACTGCGAGCGATAGCGGAGTCCGGCGTAGCGGATCAGTCCATTCCAGCGCTCGCTGAAGCGGCTCTGCAGAGTCGCGCCGAAGGCGGTGTCCTCTTCGCGGCTAACGCCGTCATCGGCGATCTTATAGAGGTCCCAGGCGTTGGCCGAATTGAAGGCTGAAACCGAGCGCCGTACGGTTGCGCGCAGCTCCGTGGCCGGCAGCAGCTGCCAACCCACGTTGCCGAGATAACTTGCGTTGTGCGCCTCGCTGTTCGGAGTGCTGTTCCGGGTGTCGAACTGCGATGCGTCAGTGAAGTAGTCGAACTGCCTCCAGACGCCGCCAAGATTTCCCTCCTGGCGATAGCTTCCGTAGGTGCCGCCATCGACGGAGTAGCTGAGCTCCGGAATCGTGGTGACACCGCGCCGGGTGGTGATGTTTACCACGCTGGCCAGCGCATCGGAGCCGAAGAGCGCGCTGTTGGGACCACGAAATACCTCGACCGTTCCGACTCCCGCTGCGCTGATGTTCGCAAAATCGATGCCGCCGCCAATATCGTTGGCGGCCACGCCATCAATGAGTACTTTGTTCGCATCCGACGGACCGCCGCGCACGCGCATCAGCGTCTGCGATCCCGGCTGACCGGCGCTGTCGGCCTGGATTCCGGGCTGAATGCGCATCTCCTGCTCTACGGTGCGGTGCGCCGTCAGGCTCTCTTCGCCGATCACGCCGATCGAGGCTCCGGTCTGCGGCTCGGGCATCGGCATGCCGGTGGCGGTCACCACAATCTGCTGCGAGACTACCGCGGGCGAGAGCGTCAGGTTGATCTCCGCCGAATGCGCCCTGCCGGCGAAGCTGGGCTCGCTGACCGCAGGACGGAACGAAGCCGCCACGGCTCGAACCTGGAAGCGACCCTCCTGCGCGATGTTGAGTGAATAATGCCCATTCGCATCCGAACTTGTGCTCGCGATGGCGCTTCCGCTGCGCGCGTCGATCAGCTCCACTTTTGCGCCCGCAACCATCGCGCCCAGCGAGTCCGAGAGCGTGCCGCTGATCGTCGCCGCGGCTGCGGCATACAGCCCGGTGGAAGCAGCGGCAAGAAGAACCACGGCCAGCAGGAATTTATTCGCCAGTTTCATCTCGTTGCCCCTCACCGCAGCGCCGCGTCCAACTGCCGGGAAAACTCCTCCAGGGCGTCGATGGCGACCGGGCTGGGGTACTGCAATCTGTCGTCGATGCGCAGAACGCGCCCGGTGTGCACCGCCTCGAATGAGCGCCATCCTGCGTGCTCGCGCATGTCGTTTACTCCGAAGGGCGAGTCCTTCAGCAGCAGGATGAACTCCGGCCTGCGCGGAAGCATCGCCTCGATATTCACGTTGACCCACTCCTGCGGAAGATCGCCGGTGACAGATCGTGCGCCGGCCGCCTCAAGCAGCTCGGTGATGAAGGCGCGACGCCCGGCAGTAATGCACGGATCGATGGAGAGAACGAAGAAGACCGAGGGATGCCTTCTGCGCGCGGCCTCGGTGCGAACTCGCGTCTCGCGCTCGCGCAGCCGCGCGACCAGCGCCGTCGCCTCGCGCTCGCGTCCAAGAGCCAGTCCGATGCTCGCAATCGAGCGATAGAGGCCCTCGATGCCGGTGGCGTTCACGAGAAAGAGCGGAATCCCCATCTGCTCGACACCGTGAATCGTCTCTGCGCTGTTCAGCGGCGCAACACCGATCACAACGTCCGGATGCAGCGCCGCAATCCGCTCCAGCGATGGACGCAGAACCTCGCCGATGCTCGGCTTCTTTCGCGCCTCGGGCGGATAGACCGTGTAATCGGTAACACCCGCAACCAGTTCGCCGGCTCCAAGGGCATAGACCGTATCGACAACACTGGGAGTCAGACAGACGACGCGATGCACCTGATCGGGAAGCCGCACCGTGCGTCCGGTCTCATCCTTTACAACGCGCAGCGCAAGCGCATGAGCGGACAAAAGCGCGGCCAGGGCGAGAGCTCCGGCAAGGCGGAGATAAGTCGGCGCGGCCCTCATCGCGGGACGCTTCCTTTCACCGCCAGCGGACATCCCGCCACCAGAAGCAGAACGCAATCCGCCGCCGCGGCCACCTGCTGATTCACTCCGCCGAGCAGATCGCGATAGAGCCGTCCATCGGCGCTCACCGGAACTACGCCGCTGCCAACCTCATTCGAGACCAGCACGACCGAAGCGTCGACCTTCTTCATCGCCTCGCAGAGCCGGTGAGCGCGGGCAAAGATGCGCTCCGGAGACGGGCCTTCGATGGCCATCAGGTTCGATACCCAGAGCGTCAGGCAGTCGATGAGAATGAGGTCGACGCGCCCCGAGCACTCAAGGACGGCGTCCTCCATCGCGTTGGGCGCCTCGATGGTCGTCCAGCCTGCGGGACGCTCCTGGCGGTGGCGCTCGATTCGCTGCCGCATCTCATCGTCGAGCGCCTCGCCGGTGGCAATAAACGCAACCCGGCCCGCGCCGTTTGCCAGCTCCTGCGCATAGCGGCTCTTGCCGCTCCGTACGCCCCCAAGAACGAGCGTGATTTTATTTTGGGTCATACCTCGTCCAGACGCACGATGGCGTCAGGCGGGATCGCTTTAAGGGCAGCTTCCTGTTTCGACCGGATTCGGCGATGTAAGGACGCATGTTGGCTCTCCCATCGAAGCCAAACTTGCCATGATCAGCGTCCGGGCAGGTCTCCTGACTTGCGCGTCTTTGGCTTCGAACCGCCTTCCCAGAGCTTTCCAACTCCAGTGGCTGTTAGTTCGACCTCGGCGCTTACAGTTGCGGGACAGTGGCGGACTTGCACCGCCTTCCCTTGGCCAGACCTAAGAAGTATTCGCCCATCACCCTGCAAAGTCAACCAGGCGGTCGATTCGAAAAAAAGGGCAGAGAGCATTCGGCTCCCTGCCCTTTTCGTTTGCGCTTCTCTCAGTGAAAGGTGAATCCGGCCGAGCTTCCGTTGCTTCCTGTGACCGTCACCGTCGCCGGCCGCGAGGCGTAATCCGCAGCCGAGATCGCGGCCGAAAGCAAACCCGGACCGAGGTACGTCGTGGTCCGCGACGAGCCGTTCCAGAGCACATGGCTCCCGCTGAAGAAGTTCTCTCCCAGCACCGCCAGCACGTAACTTCCGCTGCTCTCCAGGATCGAAACGCCGGAGATCGAAGGTGCCTGCCCGCTGTTCACGTTTGTAAGTGGCATCGCGGCCGACGTTCCCGAAACATTCGTCACCGTGATCAGCGCCGTCCCGGCGTTTTCAAGATCGCTTGCCGGAATCGTCGCAGTAAGCTCGGTGCTGTTGACGTAGGTCGTCGCCAGCGCAAAGCCGTTCCACAACACCAACGAGCTGCCGGTGAAGTTCGCGCCGGCGACGGTAATCGTCGTCCCCGACGAACCGGAGCTCGTGGAGATTGAGAGCACCAGCGGCGTCGGCCATGGCGACAGAACCGCCATTAGCGCGCCGCCATTCACCGAGCCCAGTCCCGTGGCCAGATCGTAGCCCGTCTGCGCCGAGTAGCCCATCGTTCCGTTGGCTGTGGACGATCCCCCCACGCAGTTCGGGCTCTGGTACGCGCAGGGCTGAATGTTGTCCCCGACGGTGATGTCGTGAAAGACCTCGGCATAGGTTGTAGAGTTGCTCGCCAGCGAATAGAGAACCGGGTTGATCGACCCGAGGCTTCCGTACTTCTGCACCAGCAGCGTAAGCATCCCCGCAAAAGATGGCGTGCCGGCGGAGGTCCCGCCGACCGCGCTCAGATAGCCGCTATTATCCCAAAAGGTGTTGTCTACGCATGAGGGTTGAGACGGGCTGATCGTTCCGTCCGGAAATTCCTGCGTGCAGATCAGGTAGGGGACGTAGTCGGCCGATGCTGAGAAAGAGACATCGGGAACGAAGCGCATCACAGCGCCGGTAAATCCCGTCGGCGTAGCCTGCCAGCTCGGATGCGAATAGAGAGTGCTGACGCCTCCGCCGCCGGAGACGAGATCGGAATATCCGTACGAATCGTCGAACGCCGTATCGTTCCAGGCAACCTCCGGAATGTACTGCTGAGCAGTGCTGACGGTGTCAGCGGAGGAGTTGTAAGTCCAGAACGGCGGGTCCGCTCCCTCCTCGGGATTTGCAGCGCTCCCTCCGTCGTTGAAGGTGCTTCCTCCGACGGAGACGACATTCGGATTCGATCCTGGCCAGTCGACGGCGAGTCCGCCTGAGGCAGGCGAATACTGGTCACAATCCGCCGCGCCAGAGTCACCTGCGGCGCTCAGAATCGTCTGCCCCTGCAGCGCGGCTTCGCTGATGGCAGCATCGTAGGAGCCGTTGTAATCCTTCACTTCCGGTTCACAAATTCCGTAACTTGAACTGATCACCGGCAGAACCTTGCCGTTGACCGTGTAAGTCGTAATCGCATCCTGCAGCGCGTCGATTGCGCTTAAATACGACTGCGCGCCGTAATAGATGAAGTCGACGGTCGCATTCTTGGCGATTCCTCCGGCCCACTCCACATCAAGATCGGCTTCTGTCAGATCATCGAGGCTCACCGCATCATCCCCCGTACAGGGATCGTCGGAGGTGTTGGCCGAGAGGCAGACCATGTTCAGACTCGTAGCCGACAGCCCGGCGACTGCGCGAAAACCATCGACATCGCTCTGAGGGAAATAGGTCTGCCCGACGATTCCCACGTGCATGCCTGTGCCGGTGTAGCCCGCGTTATAGATAGCGTTGACGTTGTAGATCGTCGCCCAGTCGGCGGGCGACAGGGCGTGATATCCGGGGTATGAGGAGGTAAATCGCGGATTCGGCTTCACCTTCGGCTGCAAACGGAAGCCCTGCAATCCGCCTACATGGGTCACCACTCCGGCCAGGGCCGCCGGAATGTGCAAGGCCGTCGCGTTCGCCATCCGCGTCTCGCCGCGCCATTCGAAGCGGTGCATCCGTGTCTGGAACGCGGCCTCGGCCTGCGCCACCGTTCCCGAGAAAGTCACCGTGTTGCGCGCCGGGGATACGGCCACAATCGCAAATCCCTGCGAGAGCAGCCATTCCTTGATCTTCTGCAGATCGCTCTCGCCAAGGCCGAAGAGCGCGCCGTATTCCTGCTGCGTCAGCCACTTGTGATAGTGCGGCGAGCTCGGCTGCTGCTGCGCCGCCATCAGGGATTCAATCTCCTTCTGCTCCGCCGCGCTGGGAGAGATATCGAGACGCATGCTCTCCAGCTGCAGCGCAGGATCGACCGCTCCCAGGTCACGCGCCTTCGCCGTCAGCCGATGCACCGATCCCCGCAGTTCCACCATCGCCCCGGCGCTGATCTGCTGCGTAATGCGTGCCGGCCGCACTGCTTCTTCTTCGGCCCGCGTCACAGGGACAAACAAAAAGAAAATCAGCGCGAAAACAACTACCGGAACGCAGTTGCGAAAGGAAAACCGTTTCCACTTCCAGCCTGACTCGATTCGCATTTCCAAGTTCTCCCGGGAGCCGTGCGGAGGTCAGCACGAAAGACCGAACCCGCGCGGATCTAGCATCTTACAGGTGAGATCACTTGATGAAACACTACCCGCACTTCGCGCGCAAGCCAAACTCCAACCTTGTTATCCAAAGCACGTCTGCGACCAGATGCCGTACGTCGCTCTCTTTCCGGCCTTCACGATCCGCGCACCACGTTGCGATCTTGCTCTCGCGCCTGCAAGCGGCTAACCTGAAACAAGAATGCTGCGGCTGCTTCGACTCTTCGTGCAGTTTCTGGTGCTGGTGATCGTTGCGCTGGCCTCGGCGCTGATCAGCATGCGGCTGGCCATCCACGGACGCGAGGTCACGGTGCCGGACTTTCGCGGCTTGGCTCCCTCCGAGGCCGAGCATCTCGCCTTTGAGCGAGGTCTTGAGCTCTCGCGCAGCGATCGCTTCTACTCGCCGACGATTCCCACCGGCCACATCGTCTCTCAGCAGCCGGAGGCAGGCGCGCACGTGCGCCGCGGATGGCGCGTTCAGGCCGCGGAGAGCCTCGGCCCGCAGATCAACGACATTCCTGCCCTGCTCGGCATGAGTCCACGCGCGGCCGAGATCGATATTCGCCGGCGGGGGCTGGAACTCGGCTCCTCGGCCGAACTGCCCACCGGCGATGCGCCGCCGCAGGCAATCATCGCGCAGTCTCCTGCCGCCGGATCGACCGGCGTCACCACTCCGCAGGTAAGCCTGCTCTACGCCGCCGCTCCGTCCGAAACAGCTTTCGTAATGCCCGATCTCACCGGGCTGCCGCTGAGCAAGGC
>Ga0326727_10006128_pt1 | contig 33361 bp, 20 predicted proteins | sample MB2enrmetagenome_FD_207643 | JGI IMG/M metagenome (GOLD analysis project Ga0326727, IMG submission 207643) | Lab enriched peat soil microbial communities from McLean, Ithaca, NY, United States - MB29MY | ecosystem: Environmental > Terrestrial > Soil > Wetlands > Peat | place: USA: New York...
CCACAAACACGCTGGTCCTCCTGCGTGATTATGTCTTTGAAGTCCAAAGGCAAAGGCGCGCTGACATGAATCTTAAGGAGTATAGGAAGAAACGTCAGTTCGATTTGACGCCGGAACCGCGTGGCTCATCAGTGCTGGCACGGGGATTCAGCTCGCCCTCAGTCAGCCTATTCGGATTGAAGATGCCGTCATTGTGGAGGGAGAATATGGGTGGATCGAGGAGATTACCACCACTTATGCCGTGATCCGGATTTGGGATCGATGCCGACTAATGGTCCCGCTCTCGTATTTCATCGAAAAGCCCTTCCGGAACTGGACCCACAGGACGGCGGACCTGCTAGGCTCAGTCTTCGTTTACACGGACTATGGCGTTCCCGTCGAGGTCTTGAGGCGGGAACTTGGGCGCATTCTCAAATCGACCGACAAGTGGCTGGGCAATGTGTGTGTTCTGCAGGTTACCGATGCGCGCGAGCACACACTGGAGTTGCGGGCACTCATGGACGATCGAGACGCGGGGACGGCATGGGGACCTCCGTGTCAGTTAAGGCACTTCCCAGGGACGGGCCACTGAGAACGACACCCCTCGCCGAATTCGATATCGCACGGGTTGTCGCCAAACCTGGTGCAGCCTTGGAAGAATGCTTCCTGCTAGAGTGGCAGCCTTCGCGGGAAACAACGGGTTTATTTGGTGTCTGTTTGGTGTCTATTTCTAAAGGGCAAGAACGAGAATAAGCGGGAACTAAGAGAACTAATAGAAAGGCGATAGGACTCAGTATCCATGCTGGTCCCGGGTTATTTCGCTGATTCCATTCGGCAGAGCTGATAGCTAAGAAATGGAATCCCCCCTTCCGCACCATACCTCTAATTCTCCTCCGATCTAGAACGACAATATGTCGCCACGCGATTATTGACAGTCAAGTCGCGGACTGCAGGCGACGGAATTGGAGGCCTCGGCATCAGAAGACTTAGCCGTCCCAGCTTAAGGAGGGTCTATGTGTGCGGGCCTGCACTCGTCTTGTTTGCGGGCGCTGTTTTGCGCGGCATTCCTTGTGGCAGCGGTATTCACCGCTGCATCTGAAGCCCCCCAGGTCCCAAGGTCTAGCGGCCGTCGCGCTGCCCACCCCGCAGTTAGCGATAGGTACGGAAAACTCCCGGTGAGCTTTGAGGCTAACAAAGGCCAGACGAACTCGGCGGTGAGATTTCTAGCGCGCGGCAGGGGATACACGCTGTTTCTGACACACAGCGAAGCGGTGTTGGCAGCGGCTAGGGCGGACCTAACGTCTGGGTCCGCGGCTGGTCAAGCCTCAGTTCTGCGGATGAAGCTGGCGGGATTAAGCAGCAAACAGGAGCCGAGAGGTGAAGAGCAATTGCCAGGCACAGCCAATTACTTTATCGGCGGGGATCCCGCCAAATGGCGCGCAAGAGTTCCTACATACGCCAAGGTGCGCTATTCAAATATCTACTCCGGCATCGATCTGGTCTACTACGGCAACCAGCGGCAACTCGAATTCGATTTCGCGCTCGCACCCAACGCCGATCCGGGGTCCATTCGACTGCGATTTGGCGAGCCGAACCGCCTGCATCTGGGGGCGAATGGGGATCTGGTGGTGGCGACTGCGTACGGAGTGCTGGCGTTCCACAAGCCCTCGGTTTACCAAATGGTGGACGGGCATCGCCGTCCGGTGGCAGGAGACTTCGCGCTGCTGGGCAAGCACACCGTGGGATTCCGGCTGGGGAGCTACGACCGCGCCAAGCCGCTGGTGATCGATCCTGCCCTGGTTTATTCTACCCTCCTCGGCGGCGGGGATATGGGCAATGCAATCGCGGTAGATGCCGCCGGCAATGCATATGTGGCCGGTTCGACAGGCTCCGCGGACTTTCCAGTAACACCCGGCGCGTTCCAAACAACGGATCACGTTGCGAATGGAAGCACGGCATTCGTCACCAAGCTGAACCCCAGCGGCACAGCGCTGGTCTACTCCACCTACCTGGGTGGTACCGGCGGGGAGATAGCCAACGCGCTTGCCGTGGATAGCACCGGCAATGCGTACGTGGCCGGCAGCACACTTTCCGCGGACTTTCCCGTGACGCAAGGTGCCTTCCAGACCATCAACCACGGCGCGGCAAATGGTGTTCCCAACGGCTTCGTCACTAAACTAAATCCAACGGGCACCGCGCTGGGCTATTCTACCTATCTGGGTGGGAGCGGCCTGTCTGCCGAGCCTACGTATTCCGGCGATAAGGCCAATGCCATTGCGGTCGATGGAGCCGGCGATGCGTACGTGTCCGGGGCGGTCTTTTCCGTCGACTTTCCGATAACCTCGGGGGCCTACCAGACAACGAACCACGCCGCGAACGGCGGCAGCAACGCCTTTGTCACTGAGCTTAATCCGGCCGGCACGGCGCTGGTCTACTCGACGTACCTGGGCGGGAGCGGCAGTGCGGTTGGCGACAACGGCGATTTCGCCAATGCGATTGCCCTGGATGCCGCCGGCAACGCGTATGTGACCGGCGATGCGTTCTCCACCGACTTTCCTGTAACGCCGGGGGCCTTCCAATCAACGAATCCCGCTGCGGCGAGCGAGAGCCCCGACGCCTTTGTCACCAAGCTGAATGCAACCGGCACGGCGCTGGTCTATTCCACCTACCTGGGTGGGGGCGGCGCCTACGCCGGGAATCAAGGCGGCGCGATCGCCGTGGACGCCGCCGGCAACGCGTATGTGGCCGGGCGGACGACCTCCGCCGAATTTCCAGTGACGCAAGGGGCCTTCCAGACGACGTGCCCTTCCTCCAACGACGGCGGCACCGCTTTTGTTAGCAAGCTGAATCCGGCCGGCACGGGCTTGGTGTACTCCACCTACCTGGGTGGAAGCGGCGGCGTCGTCAACGTGACGCCTACCCTTGCCTTTTTAGGTGGTGACCAGGCGAGCGGCTTGGCGATCGACAGTTCTGGCAATGTCTATCTCACCGGCAGCACCGCCTCCGCCAACTTTCCTGTGACTCCGGGAGCCTTCCAGTCCACGAATCACGATCAAGCTCCATGTGGAGGTGGCTGTATCGGCGGTTTCAACGCATTCATCACCGAGCTGAACTCCACCGGCAGCGCCCTGGCCTACTCCACCTACCTGGGCGGAGACGGCATCAACCCCGGCAACTCTGTCGGAGTCATCGAATTCGGAGATGGCGACCAGGCAAACGCTTTGGCTCTGGACGGCTCCGGCAACGTTTATGTGGCGGGATCGGCAGTGTCGTACGATTTTCCGGTGACCGCGGGGGCATTCCAGACGACGGTGAACTCCGGGTATGGAAATGCCTTTGTCGCCAAGCTGAATATGAGCGCGACCTCAACCGCCACCACGCCCACGGTGACGGTGACGCCGTCTGCATCTGTCATCACCTCGGCGCGGCCGTTGACGGTGGCGGTATCCGTCAGCGGTGGAAGCGGCAACCCGGCGCCAACCGGCACGGTGACGCTGGCCAGCGGCACTTACGCCTCTGGCGCGACAACCCTCATCGGTGGCAGCGCGACGTTCGATATTCCGGGGGGAGCGTTGCTTGCCGAGCCGGCCGGATATCTCACACCGGACACGCTGATAGCCGAGTATGTACCTGACACGGCAAGCTCGTCTACCTACAACTCTTCTTCGGGAACGGCGTCGGTGTACGTGGTTGCGCCCTATATCGCGGTGATGCCATCCTCGACAACCCTGACCTGGGCGCAGTCTCAGTCGCAGGTTCTTTCGGTAGCGATGGCCGCCACCGGTGGAACCGGCAATCCAGTGCCGACCGGCGCGGTGACCGTCACCACCGGCAACTACAAGTCCGCGGTGACCGCGCTCTCTGGCGGCAGCGCGTCCATCAGCATTCCCCCAGCCACCCTGACTACAGGCTTTAATGTAATCAACGTCAGCTACTCCGGCGACAGCAACTACGCTCCGGTCGCAGTGGCCGGCAGCGCCCTGGTTACTGTGGGCGCGGTCACGGTATCGGTCGTGCCATCCTCATCAACTATCAAATCGACCCAGGCGCTGACGGTAACTATTACCGTCAACGCAGGAAGCGGCAGCCCGACGCCCACCGGCATGGTGACGCTGGTCAGCGGCAGTTACATCTCCACCACAACCCCACTCGCGAACGCCAGCGCAACCATCACCATACCGGCTGGATCGTTGCTCCCCGGCGTCGACATCCTGGAGGTCAGCTACGGCCATGGCAACTACGCCGGAGCCTCTGGGCAGGCCTCGGTAACCGTCTCCGGCACAAGTCCCCCCGGCTTCGCCATTACCGGCACTGCGGTCACGCTCAGCGCCGGCCTCGTCGCGATGTCCACAATTACCGTGACACCGGCTGGAGGCTTCACGGGCAACGTAGCGCTGACGGCCGCCATCACCTCCAGCCCGAACGGCGCACAGAGCGTGCCCACTCTGAGCTTCAGCAGTAACAGCACGGTGAGCATTACCGGCGCCGCCGCTGGGACGGCCACTCTCTTCATCGACACCACACCCGCTAACTGCGCTCCGGGTAATGTTATTGACCTCAGAGTTCGCTGGTATCCCCCAGGCGCCGCGGCCTTGGCCTGTCTCCTGCTCTTTAGCATCCTTAGATGGCGGCGCAGTTGGCGGACGACGCTCGCCATGCTGGCTATCCTCGTCACTCTCGCCGGCGGCATGCTGGCCTGCGGGGGCGGAGCCTCGGGTCGTAATTGCCCCCCGGCCACTACAGCGGGAACCTACACCGTGACCGTAACTGGCACTTCCGGCTCGACCACGGCCACGGGCACGGTCGCACTTACAGTGCAATAAATGCGCCTCCGTTCGCGTTCCCGCCCCGCAAGGAGTGCGACGACGAATTTTCGGCCGAGGAATATCGTACTCGTGTAACATACGGCGCGGAGGCAGACGCTCCGAGATGCGAAAGGGTTTGGCCGTCTTGGGTACGGCGGTGTTCTTCGTCCTGGCGCCTGGGATTGTGGCAGGGTTTGCGCCTTGGTGGATCTCGAGGCGCGGGGCGGATACGCAGTCGCTGGGGTGGCCTCTACTGGGTTTGGGAGCCGTGCTCATCGCAGCCGGCGTCTTGGTGTTGCTCGACTCCTTCGTCCGCTTCGCGTTGCAAGGGATGGGGACGCCCGCGCCTGTTTTCCCCACTCGCAACTTGGTGGTCACGGGCTTATACCGATACGTCCGTAATCCGATGTACGTGGCGGTTTTCGCCGTGATCGTTGGTCAGAGCCTGGTGCTTGGGAACGTCCGCGTGCTGGGGTATGCGGCGCTCGTCTGGCTGGCGTTTCATCTGTTCGTGCTGGCGTACGAGGAGCCGACTTTGCGGAAGAAGTATGGCGACGAGTACAAAGTGTTCTGCTCGAATGTCCCACGCTGGATCCCGCGGCTCAGCCCGTGGGAAGCTGTGAAAAAATCGCCGGCCGAGAGGTAGCGGCGGGTTTACCCCGCCCTATCTCCAGCGCTTTCAGAACCGCGATGGCGGGATAAACCCGCCGCTACTATTCTTGGCTCGCCTACTTCCACTCGCCGCCAATCTTCCAGTATTCAAGGGCCGGGCCCTTCAGACCTCCCGGGCCCGCGGTTAGCGCGAGCTTCGCCAGGTCCTCCATTTCCTGCGGCGTGTAGGGTTTGAAGTTCTGCGCGGTGCGCACGTCGTCGTCAAGCTGTCCCAGGGTGCTACAGCCGACCGTAGCGCAATGGATCGGCAAGCTGAGAGTGTATCTAAGGCATTCTTCGGCATTCAAAACGCGCAACAGGAACGCGTTGGCGAAGACCTTCATGGCTTGAATCCCCATGCCGCGCTCCACAGCCAGAGGCAAAGTGATCTTCTGAAAGCTCAGGTACGCAGGGTCGGCGGCATGGAGTGGCATCAGAATGGAATCCCACTTCTCGTACGCCTTCAGCATGGCGACGTGGGTTTGGGGATCGTGGTGTCCGGTAAAACCGAAGAAGCGGCATTTGCCGGCTTTTTTTGCGGCCTCGAAGGCCTCCATGGCTCCCCTCGGTGCAAAGATCTTTTCGACATCCGCCGAGTCCTGAACACCGTGCATCTGCCACAGGTCCACGTAATCCGTTCTGAGGCGCTGGAGTGAGCTATGAAGGTCCTCTTCAGCTTCTTTTCGCGTGCGCTTAATGCATTTGGTGGTGATGAAGACTTGCTTGCGCACCTCGGCGAGCACGTCGCCGTAGACCTCTTCGGAGTGTCCATCCCAATAATCGTGGGCGCAGTCGAAATAGTTCAGGCCCAGCTCGTAAGCGTGGCGCACGTGGGACCGAGCAGCTTCCTTGGTTCGGGTCAAGGCCAGGCGCGCCCCCCCTTGTCCGATCACCGTCAGCTTCACGCCAGTCTTCCCGAACTCTCTCATGGGAATGTCGCCGGCTTTCGGTTTGGGGGTTCGGGCGCTGAGCCCTGCAATGCCCAGCCCGGCAAACACGGCTCCCACAAAGGTCCTTCGGCGTATGGGTTGGTTAAGTATGGGCATCATCACTTCCTCCCGTTGCAGAGGCAGCCTTCGTGGCCGCGGGGCGATCGGAGAGTATAACAATAGACGAAGCACGAGTAAGGTACAATAACGTGGTTTGGAGATAGCAGACCTACCCCTGGCTCGTCACTCGCCAGTGACCACGGAGGGAAAATGGCAATCAATCGTCGCGAGTTCATGTCGCTGCCTGCGGTGGCAATGGCCACCCGCCAATCCATAGTTCCCTCCGCAGCGAGGCGGGGCTCGGACTACTCCTTAGCATCCTCTTTCATGGGGACGGGATCAAGTGCTGGTCCGGATGTTCCCTGGCAGCGGAAGATTCGCCGCATCGGTCAATTGAATATGACCGAGCACGACCCGGTGACGCTCGACATCCAGCAATGGGCTGATTACTGGGCCAGCCTGAAGGTGGATGCCGTGCTGGTGAGCGTCACGGGCCTCCTGGCGTACTATCAAACCAAGGTGCCTTTTCATCGCAAGGGCAAATATCTCGGTGATCGCGATTTTTTCGGTGATTGCTGCCAAGCGGCGAAGAAACGCGGATTGCACGTGATCGCCCGCCTGAGCCCCGATCTCAATTGGGCAGACGCGGTCGCGGCGCATCCGGAATGGTTCGAGCAGGACGCGGATGGACGCCCGGTGGTTCACGACGAAGACCACAGGCTGTTCCGCACGTGCATGTTTTCGACCTACATGACCGATTACATCCCAGCCATCATGCGGGAGATCAACTCGCTCTACGATGTGGACGGCTTATTCACGAACGCCTGGCCGCCGCTGGGAAGTCTGCCCGTTTGCCATTGTGCGAGCTGCCGCAAGCTGCCGCCCAGCGGGACGGTCGAATACTGGGACAAGTTCAACGAACGCACAATTTTCCTTTGGAAGCTCTACGATTCGATTGCCAAGGAGAAGCGAGCGGGGAATTTCTATTTCGCCAATCTGGGCGGCGGAATCCGCTGCTCGGCCAACCTGGTGGAACTGGGCGAACTCTGCGAGTGGTTCCAGGCCGACAACCAGGGGCGGGGCGGAGAAGATGCGCCGATTTGGGGATGCGCGATGCAGGGCCGCGTTTGCCGCGCCGTCCAGAAAGGCAAGACGGCGACTAATGTGACCGGAGCGTGGTCAACGGGGCCGGTCCGTTGGCGGGGCGTGGCCAAGTCGCGCGCCGAAGCTCGCATGTGGATGGATGAGACCGTGGCCAGCGGCATGGCGCCTTACCAACACATCGTGGGCGCCGAGAATGGACTGGGCGAAGACCGGCGCGCGCTTGAACCGGCGCGCGAATTCTTCAATTGGACCGCGCAGCACGACCAACATTTCACCAACAAACGGTCGATCGCCGCCATCGGCGTGGTGATGGGACAACGCACTCAGTTGTTCTACCAACCTCCCCGGGGCGCTTCGGCCATGCAGTATATGGAGGGCCTGTACCTTGCGTTGCTCGAGGGGCGTTTTCTGTTCGATTTCGTGCACGAGGAGAAGCTCGCGCTTCCGGAGCTCGAAAAGTACACGGCCTTGCTGCTGCCGAACATTGCCCTGCTCAGCGACTCGCAACTACGGCAGTTGCGCGAATATGCGGATGCGGGCGGCTCACTGCTGGCGACCTTTGAGACCGGTTTGTACACGGAGAGGAACCAGAAGCGGGCGGACTTTGGTTTGGCTGACGTCTTTGGAATCCGCAAGGCGGGCGAGATCATCGGCACAACCGGCAATGCCTACTCAGCGCGAATCGAGAAGCAGCACGAAATCCTCGCCGGGTTCACCGGCACGAATTGGATTGCGGGCGCGGAGTACCGAATGCCTGTCGCAGCCGTCGAAGAATCAGTCCTGACTGTGGTGCCGGGCTCCGTGGCTTATCCTCCGGAGCTTTCTTATCCCGATCCTTCGCACACGCGAGAGCCCGCAGTGGTTCTCCGCGAAAGAGGCAAGAGCCGGCTGGTCTACTTCCCTGGAGATGTCGATCGAACCCTGTGGCACTCCGGGCACACCGATCTCAGTCGGCTGCTGCGGAACTCCATTCGGTGGGTGGCGGGCGCGGAGCAGCCGATAACTATTGAGGGAGAGGGCCTGATCGAGGCCTTCGCGTGGGAAACTGAGGTCGGTTTTGCCGTCCATGTGCTGAACTACACGAACCCGGCGGTGCACCGCGGCTGGATCCGGGAATTCTATCCCATCGGTGAGCAGCACGTCCGAATACGGCTGCCAGAAGGCCGTCGCGTGTCGCGGGTGGAATTGCTGCGGGCCGAGACGGAGGTCCCTTTTCAAGTGGCCGATGGCGCAGTAACCTTTACCATTCCCAGGGTCGTTGATTACGAAGTGGCGGCAGTGTATTCACCTTGACGGGGCGCGCTTGGCAATCCCTACAACTTCTCACTGAGTGGCTGCCGGCTCCGGCGCGGAGTCGAGGAACTCGTAACGGTCTCGATGCTCCTCCGGCAGAGCCTGGCACTGAACATTGAGGTGCATCACCTCGTGCGTTTTTCCAAACTGAGGCCAGTTTGCCAGGCCGGAACCGTTGGGATCGCCGGTCTTTATGAAGTTCGCCCAGTAGTCGTTCATCGTTTTGGCTACCGTGTAATCGTCAGGCTGCCAGTCCGCCTTCTTTGAATCGAGCATGGTGAATACATACTCGAGCTCCGCGGCGTGCGGCGACCCGAAGGTCTTCAAACCGGTTCCTTTTTCCGCCTCCGGAATCGGGACGGTTTGATCGAATTGGTACCGGTAAACCGTGTTTCCGGCTTTTGCCTGCTCGTCGAGCCATTTCCATGTACCGAAGACAATGAACCGGTCGCCGGCCAGATCGCCGGCGGACCGCAGCGCCTCCTCGTCGGTGGATGCGCCGTAAACTTTCAAGGCATCATCGGCGCGAGACCCGTATTCGCGGCGCAACTGCTCAGCGAACGTCTTGGCGTTAGGTTTCTCCTTCGCCGTCAGAACGTCCATCCGAGCCTCGTCCGCATTCCACCCGGCGAGAAGGGCACCGTGGTTTTGCTTTCCCTGTGCAAAGATGGAGGACACGTCGGTGGGAAGGAAGTATCCATCCACGATGGGCCAAAAGCCGAATCCGTTATCCTTCTTTGAGGCTTCGCGGACTAGATCCCCGGCAGGCATGGTCCGCAACTCGGCCAGGTTCTTGCCGCCTCCGATTTTCGCGGCGAACTCCGCGCCCTGCTTTTCAGCTTCCGCCAGTGATGATTGACCATGCCCGCCCACCGGGCCGAAAAATGCTCCGCTTTCGCCGATTGCCTGCTGGAACAGATCGCGTGAGAGTGGGGATGCCATGAGCGCACTGACTGAAAGCGATCCAGCCGATTCTCCGCCGATGGTCACCTTTTGCGGGTCGCCGCCGAATGCCGCAATGTTTTGCTGCACCCATTCGAGCGCTGCAACCTGATCGAGCAGTCCATAATTGCCGGACGCTTTGTGGGGAGATTCCTCGCTGAGTTCAGGGTGAGCGAAGAAGCCAAATATGCCCAGCCGGTAATTCGCGTTAACCACCACGATTCCGTGCTTTGCAAAACTCTCTCCATCGTACCGGGCCTCGTCGCTGGCTCCGGCGGCGAACCCGCCCCCGTAGAACCAAAGGTATACCGGAAGCCTTTGGTTTTTGGATCGGGCGGGAGTCCAGATCGTCAGATTGAGGCAGTCTTCGCTCATCTCTTTGCTGCGAAATACGATGTCGTCAAAGACCCTGGCCTGCATGCAACGCGGGCCGAAGTCTGCGGCTTTACGCACGCCACTCCAGTGCTTGACCGGCTGCGGCGGTTGCCAGCGCAAATCGCCCACGGGCGGAGCCGCGAAGGGAACACCTCTGAAAATCCTCAGCGAAGAGTCCGCGTTGACCGTGCCTTCCAGAATGCCGCTTGCGGTCTTGACGCGGTCAGCCGCCGAAGCCGTGCCCGCCAGAATAGCGACGCTTATTAGAACGCTGCTTGCGATAACGCGATTACAGTTGATCATGTGCTTCTCCGTTTAATGGCCGTCAACGCGCTCGCCTATGGCATGCGATCTTCACCAGCTACTCGCGCCGCCAAAGGTTATCAAATCCCCCAGGGAATTGCGAGAGTGGAATCGCGGCGCAGGCATGGCCTTTGAAGCGGCCCTGGAGCAACACGAGCGTCCCGAGTCGGAAGTTCGACAGGACGGTCTTTCCTATGCGAGGCGCTTCTTCGGAGCCCCGCCAGGGGCGGCATAGCGTAGCCCAGGTCGAAAGCCCTGGGTTCGATGGCCCTCACCCCGCCTTCGGCACCCCTCTCCCGCAGGGCGGGAGAGGGGAGGGGGTGAGGGTGCGGTTTACCAACCCACGGCTTGCGCCGTGGGCTACAAGCTGCCGCCCGCTCCGCGGGCTGAATTCTTCAACGGACGTTGAACTCAGGACATTAGAGTCCCCTTACTACTTCCCGGGCGGCGCAGTGTATACTGCTGTCGCTCGAAGTAAGATTTTCATCCGCAATATCCAGGAGTTGCTTATGTCTCGCTTCACTAAACTTTTCGTTATCGGCACGGCCCTATTGTTCCTCGCCGCGTCGCCGAATGGCTCGCAAAAGCCGGTTCGTGTCAGCAGCGGTTTGATTTCGGGAACAACAGACAAAAACGATGTCACGGCCTACCTGGGCATTCCCTTTGGCGTGCCGCCGGTTGGGGAACTGCGCTGGCGTCCTCCGCAGCCCGCCAACCGCTGGAAGGGCGTGCGAACGGCCGACCATTTCGGTGCGAGCTGCATGCAGAATGAACCTGGTTCGAGGTTACCCTGGACGAAAGAATTCATGACGCAAGGCGCTGTGAGCGAGGATTGTCTGTTCTTGAATGTCTGGACGCCCGCGAAATCCACCAACGAGAAACGCGCCGTCATGGTCTATTTTTATGGCGGCGGATTCAACGAAGGCTCGAGTTCGGTCGCAGTTTACAACGGAGCAGAGCTTGCCCGAAAGGGCGTGATAGTGGTTACTTCCAACTATCGGGTCGGTCCGCTTGGCTTCCTTGTGCATCCCGACCTGACGAAAGAATCGCCACATCACTCTTCGGGCAACTACGGATTGCTGGACCAGATTGCGGCCCTCGAGTGGATACAAAAGAACATTGCCGCTTTCGGCGGCGACCCCGGCCGCGTCACGATTTTTGGGCAGTCCGCAGGCGCCATCTCCGTTGCCGACCTGATGCGATCGCCGCTCGCCAAGGGCTTGTTCGCCAGGGGCATCGCTCAGAGCGGCCCCGGATTGTTTCCCGAAAACCTGCACGGCGGGAGAGAGACGCTCCAGCAGAGGGAGCAACAAGGCCTCAAGTACGCCGAAGCGAAGGGGGCTCACTCGCTCGCCGAGTTGCGCGCGTTGCCCGCTTCGGAGTTCTTCATGGCGACGCCCGGCAGCAAAGGCGCGCCCTCGTATTCCGCTTATCCCGTGACGGACGGATGGGTGCTCACCGCGGAACATCCGGCGCGCGAGGTCCCGCTGATGGTCGGGATGGTCGCAGGTGACGCTGCCTTCGCGGGCGGCTTCGACCCGTCCACGCCGCCCACCGTCGCCTCTTACACGACCGCCGTGCAGAAGACGTGCGGCGACATGGCCGCAACTTTCTTGAAGCTTTACCCCGTCGAGAAGGATTCCGACGTTGCGGCAGCCAGGAAAGCGAGTCAAACGGATCGCGCCCGAGTCTCCATCGATTTCTGGTGCGAGACCCAGGCAAAGAGGAGTGGGAGGGTTTACACCTACTTCTTCGATCGTCCCACACCGTGGCCTGCGCATCCTGAATTCGGCGCGTTCCACACCTCGGAAGTTCCGTACATCTTCGAGACCCTCAAGCTGCTCGATCGTCCGTGGAAACCGGTGGACTTCAAGCTCTCGGATATCATGGCGTCCTATTGGTCCAGCTTTGCCAAAACAGGCGATCCTAATGGGTCAGGCCTGCCGCGATGGCCAAGCTATGACCCCGCCAGCCACAATACGATGGAATTGGGAGAGCAGGTTGGACCTATGCCTGAAGCTGACCCGGCGAAAGCGAAATTCTTCCTGGACTATTTTAGAAAGTAACGACGCGCCATCGTCCGTTGTCCGTGGTCCGTTGCCCGCGTATCGCACCACGGCTGTCATTCTGAGCGAAGCGAAGAATCTCCGCAGTCTCAAGGGTCAAAAGGAACTGCCGGGATTCTTCGCTTCGCTCACAATGACAGAGCAGCAACTGACGACGGACCACAGACAACGGACAACGATTTTCAGATTACCACTTGCTGTGCCTTCTTATCTCGAAGGGTCACGTTGGTGATCAGGGGTTTAGCCCAGAAGGCGACGCTGAGCACCCAGCCAAAGGTTACGTAGAGGAACATCATCCCCGTGCGGAGGCCGAACGCATCGCCGACTCGCCCGATAATCAGCGGCACGATAGCTCCCCCCATGATCCCGACACAGAGAATGCCCGCGAGCGGCCCGTGATATTCCGCCACGGAGTTGAGTCCCAGGGAAATGATAATTGGCCACATCACCGACGCGCAAAAACCCATGGCAGGGAACGCCAGCTTTGCCGCGGGTCCCGGCCCAAACAAGGCCACCGTCAGGCAGGCGAGCGCGCCGAGGCTGAAACAGAGCAGCACTTTGCGGCTGTCCAACAGCTTAAGCAGCAACATGCCCAGCGCGCAGCCCGCCGTCATCAATCCCCAGAACCAGGCTACCGCCGCAGCCCCAGTGGTGTGCGGATCGTAGCCGTGATAGTGCGCGAGAAATTCGGAGATCCAGTCGGCGGTTCCCTGCTCGGAGCCCACGTACATGAAGATGCTGGCAAAGAACAGGAGGACGACCGGCTTTTTCAGCAGATGCGCGTACATCTCGAGGGCGCCGGCCCTCTCCTCTTCCGTGCGCATCACCTGCGGGAAGCGCGAAGCCCACAGCGCGATCAGCATCAGGGCAATAACCACCGCGAAGATCCAGTACATGGATACCCAGGGCAAATTTGCCGGAACCACTCGGCTCAAAGCCCTCAGCGGGAGGTTTTGCTTTGCCGGGGCCTCGAGGTGCAGGACCACGTATGAGTAAACCTGCGGGCTCACAAACGATGCGGCGCCGAAGACCAACTGGGCAAATGCCTCGTTGAATGCGAAATGTTCTTCGCCGCCGGCGACGCGCAAAAGAGGGTTGATCGCCACCTGCAGCGCCGCCATGCTTCCGCCAATCAGAAAAAGCGAGACAAGTGAAACTTGATAGACCGGCAAGAGCGCGAAAAACAAGGCGCCGGCCAGCGCCACCGCAAACGAGGCCAGCATTACCTTCTTTTCTCCCCACGCCTCCACCAGAAATCCGGCGGGAATTGAAAGCACCCCATAGGCAATAAAGAACGAAAACGGCAACAGGGCTGTGGCGGTGAGGCTGACGTGAAAGCTCTTGATAATATCCGGGATAATAGGACCTAGGATGTTGGTTAGAAACGAAATAACAAAGAAGGTGGTAAGAACCAAAGCCACCATGTATTTGCTACGAGTCATAAGTGATATCGGCTCCCTCGAAATGTAGGGGTGGCCACTGCGGCCCCCCTCGAATTCCCCAACCGTTTTGCGACCTTCCTCGGACGCCCTCACCCGGTCCGCCCCGGCTGATGAAGGCGCCGGCTGCGCGCCACCCTCCCCCCAAGGGGGCATGAGCGCTAGGATAAGCGCGTGCCTGGGGTCCCGAAGGGACCCAAGATCATTAGCCGTAGGTGAAACCTACGGACGGGCAGGGCAAAAAACAGTATCCGACCCTGAAAAAGTCGAACATTCGACCCCTGCGGGGTCGGAGAATATCAAACGTATGGCTTCATTCCGTAGGTTTCACCTACGGCTAATGACATTAATGCCCTTCGGGCATTTGACATCGTTCCTACACGCTTATCCTAGCGCTTATGCCCCAAGGGGGAGAGGGCTCGGATCGGTGGAGACCCGCGCCTACTCGGCGACGGTTACCTTGGAGCCCAGAGTGAAGCGGCCGGCCTCGCGGCCGGCTTGTGCAGCCAGTGCCAGAGTGACCATCTCGACGGGCAGGATCTCGAGAATCGGCAACACGCTCTGCGGCGCGTCCGGAAGGCGCAGGGAAGAGATTCCCGCATTCTGCCCAATCAATTCCGCTCTGCCACCGTTCCGGCGGACCTCCTCGACCAGTCTTAGGTTCAATGCCCTGGTCTTCTCGTCGCCTTCGAAAACCAGAACCACCGTCTCCTGATTGAGCATCTCGAACGGCCCATGCCGGAGCGCGGCACTGCTCATTCCCTCGGAGTGGCGGTGGGTCGACTCTTTAATGATGAGCCCACCGGTCCCGGCAGCGGCGAGCGAATTTCCCCGCCCTACCAGAAAGAGGTCGCGAGCGCCTTCCAGACAAGCTGCCAACTCGACGACGTGATCGCGCCAGCATTCCAGGTAGCCTCGAACCGCGGGAACCGCCGGCGCCAGTCCGGCGGTCGTCTCCTGGGGATTCGCATCGGTCAGAAGAGATCCCAACTGATGCAGCGTCATCAAAGCCGTCACATAGGTTTTGCAGGAAACCGAGAATTCCTCTCCCGCATGCGTCAAAAAAGCACAATCGGACTGTAAGGCCAAGGGGCTGTCGGCCGTGTTCGTGACCCCGATGATCGCGAAGCGGCGTGCGTTGTCGGAAAGAAGACGAACGATCTCAGCGCTGCGCCCGGATTGAGAAACCGCGACCACCAGGCTCCGGTCGTCCAACAGGCTTGGGTAATAGTACAGCAACTCTGAAGTCTCGAGCATCACCGTGAAAAGGCCGGCGGCCGTAAGGCGGGCGTGCAGCGGGTGGAGGGCATGGAAAGACGAACCCATCCCCGTCAGGACAATCCTCCGTATTTCTCCCTTTTCTAATCGCCCGAAAATCTGCGGGAATCCTTCGGGCACGCTGAGACCACGGAGCGTCGCCTCCAGCGCCCGAGGCTGGTCCAGGATGTCACGGACGTAGTCGTTTTCAATAATGGTGTAATTAGTATTAGCAGGCACGATGATCTCCAGAGTGTGTCCATATCGAAGTAACCCTCGCCCGTCGCGCTCCGGCGGAGGAAAGCGCCGGAGCACGATGCCGTCGCCCCGGGAGAGAGGGTTGTTCATTCAGTACGAGGGGGCGGCCACGAAGGCCGCCGCTACCTCGCGAAGCGATGCTGCCAGACCTGGGCCGCGCCAATCAGGGCCACGTCCGGGCCCAGGGACGCCAGTGAAATCTCCACACGTTCGAAGGGCACCAGGCGGCAATTCTCGCGAATGACCTGACGAATGCGATCGAGAAACATATCCGCGCTTTTCATCACGCCGCCACCCAGCACGATGGCATCCGGAGTAAACACACTGACGATGTTGGCGAGTCCCACCCCTAAGTAGTAGCCCTCGCGCTCCACGGCGCGCCGGGCCCATTCGGCGCCCTCCGCGGCCCGCGCGCAGATGAGCTTGGCGCTCAACTCCTGGCCGCCGTAATTGCCCGAAGCATTGGCCTTAACCCACTCCACCATGGCCGGGCCGCTGGCCAGGCTCTCCCAGCAACCCCGAGCGCAGCAAGAGCAAGGCGGACCGGACGGTTCAACCACGTGGTGTCCGATCTCGGGATGGCAGCCGCCGGCCCCGCGATAGACCTTGCCTTCTAATATCACACTCGCGCCGATTCCGGTGCTGATGGTCACATAGACGAGGCGGATTTTTCCCTTGCCGGCTCCCCAGACCGCCTCTCCGAGGCACGCCGCGTCCGCATCATTCTCCATCGCCGCCGTCACACCGAATTTCGCGGACAGCGCCTCAACCGGGTTGCCCCCCTCCCAACCCGGAAGCAGATTGACATTGCCCAGCGCGCCCGAAACCGGATCCACCGGCCCTGTGCACCCAATGCCAATTCCTTTAATCGCCGTTTGGCCGACGCATTGAGCAAGCATTTCCGCCACACGTCGCATAGCATCGGCGAAGCCCCGGGGCACATCGGTGGGGCACTCCGCCTTGGCCAAGACGCGCCCTTCCTCGTCCACGACCCCCGCGGCTATTTTGGTTCCGCCGATATCAACAGCGCCGATCATGGGAACTCCCTTCGTTGAAGCCGAACGATCCCCCTCACCCGGCTCCGTCGGCTGACCGACTGATGAGAACGCCGGCTGCGGGCCACCCTCTCCCCCAAGGGGGAGAGGGTATGAATATCGCGCAGAAAATCTATTTCCACGCGAAGACCGCCGCGCCGTACGGCTGCAGATCCAATTCCCACTGCGAGCCCTGAAACGACACCGGCTTTTCTCCGTCGGGTGTCAGGCGCCGGACGGACTTCAATGGTTGCGCAGAAGCTACCGAGACATGCTCGGACTTGCCGTGGTGATTGACAACGATAACATAACCGTGGTCCCGCGCGTCCAGCGACGTTGCCTCTACGGAAGGTTGACCGGTACGGAAGCGGGGCTTGATTCCCGCCCAATCGCGAAACGCCTGATAAATCCGGTAGGAATTCTCCTCTTTGTCGAAGGCACCGGGAACATTTGCCAGATAAGTTTCCAGCGGATACGCGCAGACGAGCGTGAAGCCTTTGCCCAGGTGATTGGCGACGAGCGCTGGGCGCCCGTCCTGGTCGACAGCAATCGTGGTGCCGCCCCGTACGTTGAGTGTCGCCGCCCATTGCCGGGGCCCGCCGCCTCCGGAATAATGGAAGGTGTCACCACTCTTCAGGCCGCTCCAGTCAGTCACCACTTTCAGCGTCACATCGCTAACGGGAGAATGATCCACCAGACGGGCTCCGAAGAGGGTTTCCATCTCCGGAATCGCGGCGTCTCCGCAAAGCGAAGCGTAAAGGGCTCCGCCGTTTTCGACGTGCCTGCGCGCCTTTTCCCAGAAGTCGGAGTGCACGTGAACGAGGAAATTGTCCGTGCTGGTCAACGGCGAGGGCAGCAACAGCAACGGCCGCGATTGCCAATCCGAATACTCGCGGGGGAAATCCGCCTTCAAGCCTGCTTGTCGCGCCAGGATGAACGCGGAGAGCCAACTCCCCGTCACCCAATCATTCTCCTCTGACAGATCGGGCAGCTTCTGCCCGGCCACCGCGCCACCTTCGTCGGTTGACGTATAGGGAACAATTGCAGGGCCAGTGAGTCCGAAATGAGATTCGTCACCGTAGGGCTTCGACCATTCATCAGGAACGATGATGCCGGCTGTGGCGGACGCCGGCTCAACGCCGGCAAGGTCCAGCCTTCCTACGATCTTTTCGAAGTCTTCGAACATTTTCCCTGTGGCACGCTCTTTCCCATCCCAAGTCGTCAATCCGAACTGGGTTTCATGCGGCGAACGCAGATAAGGGACAAGGCGATACTGCCGTGGTGCGGCGTCGGTATAGCACCAAATCAGGAACCCGTCCGCTCCGGCCCCCAACGCGGAGTAGAGATTTGCCCGAAGGTACGCCGCGATCTGCTCGGGTTCGTATTGCGCCGCTGAAGCCCCAATCTCCTGCACCATGACCGGATGCCCGGCGCTTCCGGAAAGGGCCGTTTCGAGCGCCGCGGCATACGTTCCTCGCGTGGAAAGCATGGCATCCGGAAAAAGCTTCTGGGAGTAGATTGAGTAAGGGTGCACGCTGAAAAAATCGACGTCGTCGCGGAGGTTGTCGGGACGAAAAGGACCGCGTCCCACATCTTCCATGCTGGTCCCCACGACGATCGGATGGAGGGAATCGTAGCGATGGATGGCGCCGCTAAGCAGGCGCGTCCAGTTGATGGCCATGGAATCTGTTGTCTGATCAGAAATCCAGAAGGGAGGCTCATCCGTCAGGTCCCAGGCCAGAATGGCGCTCTCCTTGCCATAGCGGCGAGCAAACTCGGCGGCGAAGTCGGTCTCCAGTCGCAGCATGTACGGGTCAGACTGGGGATTACGACCCTGACGATACGGCACGTCCCAAAAGGCTTCCCCCACTTCGCCGCCGATCAAGAGCATGGGGTGGAGGTAAATGTGATAGCGGTGAGCCAGGGAAACAAGAAAATCGAGCCCCTTGAAAGCCTCGGGGTTGAAATCACCCGGCCGCGGCTCGAACCATGCCCAGACCATATCGAGACGTATGGTGTTGAAGCCCAATTCGTGCATGCGCGCGAAATCCGCCTCCACCGACTTCGGATCCCACTCGTAAGGCCACTCCATGGCCGCTTGAGCGGGAACCCAGTTGGCGCCCACGGGAATGAAGCGGCGTCCTTCGCGCGAGAAGTAGTTGCCGTCCAGTCGAACGGCCGGCAGCGGAGCTTCGTTCAGCCCCTGCTGCGAAGACGGCTCGCTCGCCGTGCTCTGTTGTCTCTGCGCTCCGCCTGTGGTTGGCGGCGCCAAGATCAGGCACAAGACCGCCAATCCGTAAAGGCGCCACGAGAAACGATGAAGAATTCCGTCGGTTGTCCCAAGCATGGGTAGCAAGTCTCCTCGGGCCGTTTTGTTGAGCAGAAATGGTACTCTTTTTCGCTTCGATGCGCACCTTTTCTTCGCCAGAAGGAGTCCGTCTTGATTCGACGCAACTCGCTCGCTATGCCGGGCGAAGTAGTGGTAAAGTCTGAAGCTGCGACGTTGGCCCGCCGGGGGGAAATCGCAGCCGGGCGGAGCGAAGCCGCTTCTATAATAAGGCAATGGCGGCGTAATGCCGCCGACACATCAAGGAGGATTCATATGAATCGTCGAGAATTCATCGGGACCGGCGCAGGGGTTGCGGCGCTGGGATCGGCGGTAAAGACCACACTGCTCTCGCCGCGCCCGCTTCGTGCCGCGGCGCGCGCCACTCTGCTCACCGACCGAGTGCGCTTCGCTTCCATCGGGACGGGAGTGGAGGGCTGCACCATCTTGCAGGCAGCGCTGAAGTGCCCGGGCACGGAGATTGTCGCCGCCTGCGATCTTTATGACGGCCGTCTGGTCGCTGCCAAAGAATATTCCAAGAAAGAGATCTTTACGACCAAGGACTACCGCGCCATCCTGGACCGCAACGACGTGGACGCCGTGTTGGTCGCCACACCGGACCACTGGCACTCGAGAATAGTGCAGGATGCCTGCGCGGCGGGCAAAGACGTTTATTGCGAGAAGCCGATGTCCCACACTGTTGATCAGGCGTTCGCCATGGTCGACGCCATGCAGAAGCACAACCGCATTGTGCAGGTGGGCAGCCAGTGCCGAAGTTCCATCGTCTTTGCGAAGGGAAAGGAGATCTTCGATAGCGGCGTCTTGGGGCAGGTGACTGCCGTTGAGGCTTGCCTGGATCGCAACGACGCAAGCGGCGCCTGGGTTTACCCCATTCCACCCGACGCCAACGAGCAGACCATTGATTGGAATCGTTTTCTGGGCGACGCGCCCAAACGGCCTTTCGATCCGATTCGCTTCTTCCGCTGGCGCTGCTTCCGGGATTACGGCGAAGGCTTGCCCGGAGATCTCTATGTGCATATGCTGACGGGAATCCACTTCATTGCCGGGATCACCGCACCGCCCTTGCGCGCCGCCAGCATGGGAGGCATTCTGCGCTGGACTGAAAACCGCGAGGCGCCGGACCTGATCTGGACGTTGTACGAGTATCCCAACTTCCGCCTTGCCATGCGCTGCAACCTGAATAACGAATCACCCTATGTGGTGCGTTACTTCGGCACCAAGGGGACGCTGGAACTCAAGAACGACGTGCTCACCGTCACGCCCCAGAACACGGAGCCGCAACCGGAAGGTTATTCGATTCTGGGTTGGGCGGAAAAGACGCGGGCGGAATATCTGGAGGAGTGGCACAAGGACCATCCGGGGACCTTGCCGGGCAAGTACAAGCTGATCCAATCCGCGGAAAGTTTCCAGGCTCCTCCCGATTATGATTACCAGGTCGATCACATGAACAACTTCATGGAGTCGGTGCGCACCCGGCAGCCTTCCGTCGAGGATGCGGTGTACGGCAAAAACACCGCGATCGCTTGCCACATGGCGAATCATTCTTATTTCAACAAGACGCTCGCCGTGTGGGACGAAAGCGCACGGAAGATTCAGTCGGTCTAGCACAGCTTGGGCCGCCGCACCAAGCTACTTCTTGGCGGGTGAGGACGCTCGAATGAAAGCCACTCTGGAAGTCATCAATCGGATGCAACGGGAGGGAATTATCGGCAAATACGCCATTGGCGGCGCGGTAGGAGCGACCTATTACCTCGAACCTTCCGCGACCCTCGACATCGACGTCTTTGTGTCGCTGAAGAACCCTCCCGGCGCTTCTCTGCTTACATTGACCCCGATTTATGATTACCTCACGGCGCGAGGGTACAAAATTGAGAAAGAATACCTGGTGGTGGAAGGATGGCCGGTTCAGTTCCTTCCACCTAGCGATCCTCTCGAGGAGGAGGCGATCGATCAGGCCGTCGAAACCGAGGTGGAGGGTACCGGTATATGGGTGATCAGCGCTGAGCATCTGGCCGCCATGGCCCTCAAGACCGGCCGAGCGAAAGACTTCGCGCGTTTGCTGCAATTCGTGGAAGCTGGGGTTCTGGACGCGGATAAGCTTGACCTCATTCTCAAGCGCCACGGACTGTTGCAGAAGTGGGAACAGTTTTCCGTAAATTTCCTGCGCGGGAACCCGTAGGAGCACGCCACGGTGTGCCCGTACAAATACTACCGAGGCAGATCATGACCGATTGGATGCGTCGAGTTTTGGAGAGCAAGCGGGCCGCGCGGCAACAGCTCATGGGGCTCTCTTTCGCCGAGAAACTTAAGCTGCTCGAAAAACTCCGCGAGCGGAGCTTATGGATCGCTCGAAGCCCTCTCCGAGCGCATCATCCGGACCAGCGCGTGCCGCGCAGATCCTTCCAGACCCCGCCATCCTTGTAGCGTTCGGGGTGAAGTATCTTTGATCGATGATCCTCTGCGGTGTCGAGTTGCAGGACCATCCATTTCGGGTAGGGAATGCCCGGATCTGACGCGGCGTCCAGCAGCCGCACATCATCTTCGGTGAGCTGAAGATCGACGGCGCGGATGTTGTCGTCAAGGTGCTCGGGATTGCGCGCTGCGATGATCACGCTGCTGATGGCGGGCCGGCCCAGCGTCCATGCGATCGCCGCACGCGCCGGGCTGGCGCCATGGCGGGCAGCCACTTCCTTCAGCGCGTCCACCACGCGATAGCCCATCTCTTTATCGAAAGGCACGAACTGGCCTGAGTCTCCGAAACGCGTGCCGCTGGGCGCCGGGTTGGCGCGAGTGTATTTGCCCGAAAGGAATCCGCCGGCCAGGGCGCTCCAGACCAGGATGCCGATATTGTAATAGTCGGCGAACGATAGGAACTCGTGCTCGAGGCCCCGGCCGACAAGGCTGTAGTACATCTGGGCGGTTACGTATTTCTCAAGCCCCAGCCGCTCCTGAAGCATTATGGCGGTAGCGGCTTGCCACGACATGAGATTCGAGAGTCCGATATAGCGCACCTTCCCCTGACGCACCACATCGTCGAGCGTGCGCACGGTTTCCTCGAGGGGCGTGTTGCTGTCCCATCCGTGCACTTGGTACAGATCGATGTAATCGGTCTGGAGCCGCCGCAGGCTGTCCTCGACTTCGCGGAGTATATTCACGCGGGTCGCTCCGCTGCGGTTGAAATTCGCGCCCATGGGAAGGCGGAATTTGGTGGCCAGCACGATCTCGCTGCGAAGGCCTTTCAGGGCGTTGCCGACCAGCGCCTCGCTCTCACCGAGGCTGTAGACATCCGCGGTGTCGATGAAGTTGATGCCGCTCTCGAGCGCCTGCTTCACCATGCGCGTGGTCTCTTCCTGGCCCAGATTCCCTACATTCATCTTGCTGCCGAACTGCATTGTTCCGAGCGCCACCTCGCTGACGATCAGTCCCGTGTTCCCGAGCTTTCTGTACTTCATATTGTTTTCTCCGGAAGATCACTTGAGATTACCCCAATCTTCGATAGCTGGCGAAACGACGTCACCTGTAACAACACCCTTTCCATGGAGGAAGTGATAAATCTCCTCAGTGTCCGTGTCGGCGGGGACGAGCTTGGCTACGGGTCTGCCGTGTTTAGTGATCAGCACGGTCTCTCTCCGAGCGTAAACCTCGTCGATCACCGCCAAGTAACGTGCTTTGAACGAACCTGCTTCTATTCTCTTCATCCGAGACTCCTTATGATAATCAGAATACCACGGTCACACTGCGCCAGAAGGCGCAACCCGCGTCGCAGACTGTCGCTGTTCCGGCTCATGACCTATGCCATTCTCCTTCTCCCGCGCTATACAGCGAATCAGCCGAAGATTACAAACGATGCTATATTAACCTGCTCCCAAGCAAAGGCGGCGGCTCCGCTGCCGCACTCCAAAGCTAGGGTGCGAATCCCGGAGGTTCATAATGCAGCCGGAATACTCATTAATTCGCGCGAAATTTCGGATTGGCATGGCCGCCTTGGCCGTCTTCTATCTCAGCCTGGGGATTAGCGCTGCCCAGGCGCAGACGGCGGACTCTTCCGCCACTCCAGCCTTGCCCAACGTGCTTTACGGGGCAGCTTACTATCACGAGTACATGCCCTACGACCGGCTCGATAAGGACGTCGCCCTGATGAAAGAGGCCGGTCTTAACGTGGTGCGCATGGGGGAGTCCACGTGGAGTTTGTGGGAGCCTGCTGACGGCCATTTCGAGTATGCGTGGATGGACCGAGTTGTTGACGCCATGGGCAAAGCGGGAATCAAGGTCATCATGGGATCACCCACTTACTCGATTCCTACCTGGCTTTATCACGAGCACCCGGAAGTGCTGGCGCGGCCGCTGGGCGGCGCAAAAACCTTTTACGGCATGCGCCAAAACATGGACACGGATAGTCCCGTTTACCGCTTCTACTGCGAACGCGTGATTCGCAATATGGTGGAACACTACAAAGACAATCCTGCGGTGATCGGGTGGCAACTCGACAACGAGACGTCGTCCTATGGCGCCTCGAATCGCGACGTCTTCCTGGGTTTCCTGAACCACCTGCGCGACAAGTTCGGCGATACCGCCAGCATGAACAAGGCATGGTTCCTCAACTATTGGGGCGAGGACGTCAATGCCTGGGAGGACCTGCCCACGCGCGACAGCGCTCAAAGCACCGGCTACAAACTTGAGTGGTCGCGCTGGTCGCAGATGCGGGTGACCGACTTTCTCGCCTGGCAAGCTGCCCTGGTCCGCCAATACCGCCGGCCCGATCAATTCGTCACCACCGATTTTGCCGGCGCCTTGCATGCCGATGTGAACGAGCAGGCGATCGCGAACGTTCTGGATATCCCCGCCATCAACGTTTATCACGCCACGCAGGATCACTTCGACGGAGCGACCCAGTCCCTGAACGAGGACTTTGCCCGGTCTCTGAAGGGATCGAATTTCCTGATTACGGAAACTAACGCGCAAACCACGGATTGGACTTCGGCATTCCAATACCCACCCTATGACGGCCAGTTGCGGGAAGATGTTTACACGCATCTTGCCAATGGCGCGAACATGGTGGAGTACTGGCATTGGGCATCGATTCCCGCCAATCAGGAGACCTACTGGAAAGGGGTCCTGTCCCACGACCTGGAGCCGAACCGCGCCTATGCCGAGGTTTCCCGGACCGCGCATGAACTCGAAAAGATCGGTCCGCAGCTTGTTGACCTGAAGATCTCGAACCCCGTTGCCATCTTGTGGAGCCGCGACTCTTTGAATGCGATTGACTTCATGCCTTTCGCCGAGAGCGGACGGCATTGGGGATCGTCCCCTTCTGAGGCGAACTATGTTTCACTCGTCCACCAACTTCATAAGGCGCTCTACGACCTGAACGTGGGCGTAGACTTCGTCTTCCCGGAGACCGCGGATTTCTCGCGTTACAAATTGCTGTTGGTTCCCGCCCTCTACATTGCCGATGATGCCCTGCTGAATCGCATCGCCGACTACGTGAAGAATGGCGGGCACGTGGTCATGACTTTTAAGAGCGGTTTTTGCAATGAGAATTCCGCGGTACGCTGGGTGCGCGCACCCGGACCGTTGCGAGAGGCGGCGGGTTTCAGCTACCAGGAATTTTCCAACCTCGAACAGCCTTTGGCGCTTAAAGGAGATCCTTTCCACGCCGGCGACGCCAACAAGGTCAGCTATTGGGCCGAGTTTCTCATGCCGGAACACGCCCAGCCGCGCGCCTGGTACGACCATCCTTTCTTCGGGCGCTGGCCGGCCATCACCGAGAATCACTACGGGTCGGGAACGCTGCTCTACGAAGGGACGTATCTTTCCGACGTGCTGCAAAAACGCGTACTGCTCGATGTGCTGAAAGAGGTTGCCCTTGCCGGGCCCGACCAGCAATTGCCCGCCGCGGTCTGGGTCAGGCACGGGGTGAACCGCCTCGGCAAGCGGCTCCATTACTATTTCAACTATTCCGGCGACGCCAAATCGTTTGCCTACTCCTACGCGGCGGGGAAAGATCTCCTGTCCGGCAATACGGTCGGCCATTCTCAATCGCTCTCGCTGAAGCCGTGGGACGTGGCGATTGTGGAGGAACAATAGTGGGTGCTCTGCGAGTGGGCCGTGCGTTCTCGAGAGCCCCGTCAGGGGCGGCATAAAGTAGCCCAGGGCGTAAGCCCTGGGTTGGATGGCCCTCACCCCGCCTTCGGCACCCCTCTCCCGCGGGGCGGGAGAGGGGACGGGCGAGAGGGTGTGCTCTCGTGACCCACAGCTTGCGCCGTGGGCTACGGGCTGCCGCCCGTCGGCTGACGGGCTGAATTCTGCAACTAAGTTCTGACCCAGGACACTACCCTTCCAGCGAGGGTATAATCTCTTTTCATGGTCGGAATATCGGTTGAGGATCCACATGTCACAGTGTGATATGAATTTGTCCGTTCGTGAAAAGACTTCGCGGCGCGGGTTCCTGAAAGGCGCGGCGGCTTTGGGCGCAGCCGCGCCTTTGCTGGGCCAGGCGCAGCAAACCAAGCCGGGTTCAGGACGCCACAGGATTTTCGCTTACGCCGGGAGTTACAGCCGGCCGCAGGGGCCCGACAATTCTATCGGGCGCGGGCAGGGAATCTACATCTTCGAAATGAATCCTGCGGACGGCACGCTCGTTCAGCGCGAGATCATTCGGAGGGACACCAACCCGTCCTTCACGGCGCTCGATGCCGCGCGGAAGCGCCTGTATTCGGTGGATTGGATTCCAGACTACCAGGGCACACACTCCGGTTCGGTAAGCGCCTATTCAGTTGATCGATCGAGCGGGCACTTGACCTTGCTCAATACTGTCAGCTCCGAAGGCGCCAACCCCACGCATCTGAGCATCCACCCTTCTGGCAAGTTCGTGCTGGTGGCCAGCTACTTCGGAGGAACGGTGGCCGTGCTGCCCATTCACGAGAACGGCGAACTGGGGCCGGCCGCCGACGTCGTCCACGATCAAGGCTCGGTTGGCCCTGAACGCGCCGCCAGCGCCCCTCCCGGAAGCTTTGCCATCAGCGGCCACGACCATTCTCACGCCCACATGGTCCTCTCCGATTCGGCAGGCCGTTTCGTTTTTGCGGCTGATCTGGGACTAGACTGCATCTTTGTCTGGAGGTTCGACGCCCAGAAAGGAAAGCTCATCCCCAACGATCCACCCAACGTGGCATTGCCAGCGGGTGACGGACCGCGGCACTTCGCGTTTCATCCCAGCGGCCGTTGGTTCTATTCGCTACAGGAAGAGGGATCCACGGTGGTCGCTTTCGATTACGATCCGGTTCACGGCAGGCTGACAGCGAAACAGACGGTCTCCAGCCTTCCCAAGGGCTTCGCCGGCTCGAATTTCCCCGCCGAGGTCATGATCTCTTCCGACGGCAAATTCCTCTACGCTTCCAACCGCCTGCACGACAGCGTTGCCTGGTTTTCCATCGGCGCCGCTGGAACCCTGGCCTATCGCGGCGAAGAATGGACTCGCGGCGATCATCCGCGCGCCTTCAACTTTGATCCGACAGGGAATTTCTTCTACGTGTGCAACCAGTTCGCTGACGCCATCACTACTTTTCGCATCAACCGCGCGACGGGGGCGCTCACCTTCACCGGGCAATACACTCCCGTGGGCAGCCCGGCTTCGATTGTTTTCCTTTCGTAAGTGCGTTGTGGTGCGGGCGTCTCGCCCGCCGTGGCGCGGGCATTCCTTCCTCTCCCCCGTGATCCCACAACCCTTTCCCCCGTGATCTCACAACCCTTTCCCCCGTGATCTCACAACCCTCTCCCCCGTGATCCCACAACCCTCTCCCTTGGGGAGAGGGTGTCCCGCTGCCGGCGTCTTCATCAGCCGGAGCGGGACGGGTGAGGGGTCTTTTCCCCGGCCATGGTACTAGTACTACTCTGGCCTATGGCCACAGACGATTTTGCTTGACAAACCTGTCCTATACTGATAACCTATAAGTACCCCACACCGCTCCGGGGATGTCTCTTTCCCCGGCAATCTAATCCTCTGCCCTAGGAGGGCCTATGTCTATCCGCAATTCGCCTCAGCTTTCTCCGCAGTTGCTCGACGCCGCCCGCTCGAACGGCCGGCGCTCTCACGGCCCGTGCACCGCGGCCGGTAAGCAGAATTCCAAAATGAACGCGCTCAAACACGGCGAGCGTTCCGACCCCGAAAATCACTACGAAGTGATGCGCGCCCTGGGCGAAGACCCGGCCCGGTTCGAAGCCCTGAAGCAGGAGTTGCGCGATTCCTTCGGCCCCGGCGACGCCTTCTTGGACAAGCAGGTCGACGACCTGGCCCGTCTTTACTGGCGGCGCGACCGCCTGGAGCGCTCCCAGACCGGCCTGATGCGCCGCGCCTTGCTGGCGCTGGAAGAGCAGCAGCACCGTCGCCGGAAGGAAATCGAGGGCGCCAGCTTCGAGGTCGGCCAGGCCATCAACATCTCGATGCAGGCGCCCACCGATCCCGCCGCGCGCCTGCGCCTGCTGCTTTCCTTTCTGGGCGTGATTCGCGTGCAGGTGCATGCCCGCTCGTTCCTGGCCTGGCAGGCCGCCGCACTCCAGGGCTTTTACGGGGAGAAGGGCGGCTGGCGGGCGGCGCGCCTCGGCCATCTGCTGTCGCTCTTCGCCGAGGCTGCCGCAGGGGCGCCCCTTGTGGGCGCCCAGGCCGACCGAGAGGGCGATGCAGGGACGCCCGTTGTGGCTGCCCAGGCCGAAGATGAGGATGATGTATGCGCATCCCTTGTGGGCGCCGAGGCTGACGGAGAGGGCGGCCACAAGGCCTGCCCCTACGCCGCAACCGAACCGGCGGATGAACTGCGGTACAACGAACTGGTCCTGCTCCTCGAAGACGAGATGGCGAGCGTCGAGGAAGAGTTCGAGTATGAGGAGAAGCTGAGCGAGGAGAGAGCGGCGATCGAGCGAGATGCCTGCCTGGCGCCGGCGGGTGAGGAGTGGAAGCTGATGCTGCGCCGGGAAGAGACCCTGGACCGCTCCATCGATCGCAAGATCAAACTGTTGCTTAACCTGCGGAAAGCGGCGCCCCGAACGCAAAAACCGCAGACCTTGGAAAGCAGGTCTGCGCCAGACCAGGACGTAGGGGCGCCAGCCGACGATGTAGGGGCGCCCCTTGTGGGCGCCCAAGCCCACGACGGGTGCGGCCCCACGAACGAACAGCCCTCTCCCGAGGGGAGAGGGTGTCAGGCTCCGGCGGTGTCATCAGCCGGAGCGTGACGGGTGAGGGGTTTTTCCCTCGCCCAGAACAAAAACGTCTGTTAAATGCGCCGCGATTGCGGCGGGAGGGAGAGGCACGGCAAAATTCCGGCCGCCATGAGAGGAATCAGGGGAAGAATGTCCGTCGGAAACATAACTAGCCCATCGCCCGGCCCGCGCGCCTCGCGAACGCGCCCTCGCGGGCCATTATCTGCCCAGGGAGAGGGCTTTTTGACCGAGATTTTGTGCGGAGTGAACGAAAAAGCAAAGGCCGCGGCCCTGCTGCCTTATCGAGGCATTGAGGTTCCCGAGTGAGCCGGCCTTTGTTTTCACCAACATTCCCGGGTCGTTCGTTGGTTTTCTCTGAATCCGCGCGCCGTAGGGGGTAGGGCTTGCCCTACCCGCGTTGGGACGGTCGGAAATACGGGGACGGCAAGCCGTCCCCCTACAACGGAATTGTCCACATGGAACTTACGTACCATTGTGCAAAACATCGCGTTAGCACACAATGGCACTCAGTCTAGGGTCCGAGAAGGGAACGCGGGATGTTTGGACAGCGAAAACCAGCCGTGGTGACCAGCGCGAGCCTAGGTCTCTGCTTTCTGATTGCAGTCAGCGCAGCCCTGGCCAGCCCGCGGCCGAGGACTGCGCAGGACGCCCTTCCCCTGCTCCAAACGGTCCGCGAGGTCAGACAACTCACCCCCGAGCAAGCCGCCCGAGGCTATCCAGTTCGACTACACGCGGTGGTCACCTCCTTCATGCATAAGGACAACCCTCCCGCCCTTTTCGTTCAGGACGCAACAGGCGGAATCTACGTTGCTCTCGCTCCCGGCTACGGCCCCTTCAAGCCTGGCCAGGTTGTCGCGGTCGAGGGTATATCCGACCCCGGCTCGGCCCCCATGGTCAAGAACGCCAAGGTAACCTTCGAGAGGGAAGGCGTGATCCCGCCTGCGCAGCGGGTGCCTGTCGGGTGGGTGGCACAAGACAAGGAAGACAGCCAATGGGTGGCAGTTGAGGGGTTGGTCCACTCGGTGGCCGTCGTGGATGGCGATCTACTGATCAACATTGAGTCCGATGGGGTGCGCCTGCGCGGCAGGATCGAGCAGGGAAATTACCCTAACGTGCCGGCCTTGTATGGCGCTCGAGTACTGCTGAAGGGAGTAGGTTCGTCGATTCAAAACGACCGAAGCCAAGTCATCGGATGCGAGCTTGCGATTCCCAGCGCGGCGGATATCGTGGTGGAGCAAGCCCCGCCTCTTGACCCATTTTCTGAATCCCTCCAGCCCATCGGAAGTCTGTCGCAAGCTGCGGTGCACTCGGCAGGCTCTTTGATAAAAGTAAAGGGAATCGTCGCCCTGCAACGCAGCGGGAGCTTGTTGTTCGTCACGAACGGCAAAGAGAATCTGTTGGTACGAACTCGCCAGGATACCGCTGTGAGACCTGGAACCGTGGTTGAGGTGGTCGGATTTCCGAAATTCGGCGATTACTTGCCCTTGCTTGACGATGCCGTCTTCCGTCCAGTTGGGCAGGCCTCCGCCCCGGCGCCAACCGAAGTCAGTGCCGGCGATGCTGGTACCGGCCTCCACGACGCGGAATTGATCGCTACTCAGGGCCGGTTGCTGGGAAGTTCGGTCCAGGCTGGCGCTCCAGTGCTTACTTTGCAATCTGGGAATGTGACCTTTAGTGCGGAGCTCCCTGGCGGGCGCGAGCCGCTCAGGGCGTATGAAGCAGGCAGCGAGCTGAAGGTGCAGGGTGTATGCGTCGTGGAGAGCAACCAGAACCACGATGTCACCGGGTTTCGTATGCTTCTACGTGGTCCCGATGACATTATTGTATTGAAGACCCCATCCTGGTGGACGGTAGGCCGACTGGCAGCGCTGCTCTCCCTGATGGCACTGATCGTTCTCGCCATTGCCGGTTGGGTTTGGTTGCTTCGCCGCCAAGTGGAGAGGCAAACCGGTGTGATTCGCTCCACCCTGGAGTCCGCGGCCGACGGGATTCTGGTGGTGTCGGCAAGAGGGAAAATCGTCACCTGGAACAAGAAGCTCCAGGAACTCTGGCGAGTTCCCGACGAGATCATTGCCACCGGCGAGCACCAACCGTTGGTGGAGTTCATGATCGCTCAATTGAAGGCGCCCGACGAAGGATGGGCTCGACTGAAGAACCTCAACGCGGAGCCTCTGGCGAAGAGCGATCACGCCCTCGAGTTCTGCGACGGTAAAGTGTTTGCACGCCACTCCGAGGCATGGCTGGTGGGCGGTACGCCGGCCGGACGGGTCTGGAGTTATCGAGACATCACGGCTGAAATCCATGCCAAGGCGGAACTGGAAAGGGCGAAGGCGGAGGCCGACGCAGCCAACCGGGCCAAGAGCGAGTTCCTGGCCAACATGAGCCACGAGATTCGCACGCCCATGAACGGCGTGCTCGGCATGACGGAGTTGGCCCTGGACACCGATCTGAGCGCCGAGCAGCGCGGATATCTGGAGATGGTGCAGACGTCCGCTTATAACCTGTTGGCGGTCGTCAACGACATTCTGGATTTCTCCAAGATCGAAGCGGGCAAGCTGGAACTGGAGTGCATCGAATTCAAGCTGCGCGGCAGCCTTGAACCTACCATCAAGACCCTCGCCGTGCGCGCTCACCAACAGGGTTTGGAATTGAACTACCGCGTGGACCGCGAAGTGCCCGAGAGTGTGGTGGGCGACCCCGGCCGGTTGCGGCAGGTCCTGATCAACTTGTTGGGCAACGCTCTGAAGTTTACGGAGCAGGGCGAGGTCAACCTCCGAGTCGAGCAGGAACGGGCGGAGCCGGATTGTACTTACTTACACTTCAGCGTGCAGGACACCGGGATCGGGATTCCCAGCGATAAACAGGCCGCAATTTTCGAGTCGTTCATCCAGGTCGATAGTTCCGCCGGGCGCCATTACCAAGGCACGGGCCTGGGCTTGACCATCTCCAAACGCCTTGTGGAAATGATGGGCGGCCACATCTGGGTTGAGAGCACACTCGGACAAGGCAGTACATTTCACTTCACCGTGCGCCTGGGTATGGCGAATTCCGTTGATGAGGTTGGATCCGTTCTGCCCTCCAGGCTGGCTGGCCTGCGCGTGCTGGCCGTCGATGACAATGCCACGAACCGGCGGATCATGGAAGAGATGCTGTGGGGTTGGCGCATGAGACCTGCCGTTGCCGAAGGCGCCCAGGCGGCCATGATCCGATTGCAGCAGGCGATCGCCGATTCGCTGCCTTATTCGCTGGTGATCACGGACGTCAACATGCCAGGTATGGACGGATTCGGTTTGGTGGAGGAAATTCGCAAGCATCCACGGTTGTCCGAGACCACCGTCGTGATGCTGACGTCGGCCGGCCAAAAGGGCGATGCGGCACGCTGCCGCCAACTCGGGGTTGGCGCTTACCTCACCAAACCCATCGGAGAGGCCGAACTCCTCGACGCTATTCTGCACGTGTTGGGATCCAATGCTCAGAGCAAGGGGCCGGCGCTGGTCACCCGCCACACCTTGCGCGAAGAGAAAGGCGCGCTCCGCATCCTCCTGGCGGAGGACAACGAGGTGAACCGGAAATTGGCAGTCCGCCTGCTCGAGAAGCGAGGCCATTCGGTGGCCGTCGCCAACAACGGGCGCGAGGCTCTGGAATGGCTGGAACGCGAGACTTTCGATGTGGCCCTGCTGGATGTGCAAATGCCCGAGGTCGACGGGATCGAGGCTACGGCCGAGATCCGGAAGCGGGAACAAGTGACGCGCCGCCACCTGCCCATCCTTGCCATGACGGCCTACGCCATGCAAGGCGACCGCGAGCGCTGCCTGGCCGCGGGCATGGATGGCTACATAGCTAAGCCTATCCAGCCCCGAAAGCTTTTCGAGGCCCTGGACGAATTGGCGACGGCGGCGGGCGGGCCGGACGAAGCCACCACCCCGGGCGGGCGGACGGTTCTCTAAATAGCAGGAGTAACCAGTGCAGTTGCCCCTGCAACTTGCCCGGCGGCGCGAGCGTAAGCTGCCATTACTAACCTCCTTCGAGTTCAATAGCCCCATGAGCAGAGCGCCGCACAATCTTGACAGTGTCGTCAAGATTAGCTAGCATCGACTTGTGGGGGCTGACGTGGTGCTTGCCCCAGCGCCGCCGGAAATGGCCACGACGACCAAGATGAGTCTTGCACTCGCCGCACCCGGAGCAGCTCGGAAGTCCGAGGGTTCCACTCTCGATCAAATCGGGAGGACGCCGCTGCTTCGCCTGCACCATCTCTCTGCCGGGTTCGAGGGAGTCGAACTCTTCGCCAAGGCGGAGTTTCTGAATCCCGGCGGCTCGATCAAGGATCGTCCGGCGCTGAATATGATCCTGGAGGGCGAGCGGAGCGGCGCTCTTACGCCAGGGCGCATCATTCTGGATGCGACGAGCGGGAACACCGGGATCGCTTACGCGATGATCGCGGCCGCCAAGGGTTACCGCGCGAAAATCTGCATTCCCCGCAACGCCTCGCCGGAACGAAAGCGCACTCTTCTAGCGTATGGCGCCGAACTGGAGTTGACCGACCCGGGCGCAGGGTCGGACGGGGCGATTTTGCGCTGCCGCGAGATCTATCGCGCAGACCCGTCCCTCTACTTTTACCCGGACCAATACAACAATCCGGCAAACTGGCAGGCCCATTTCAATACCACGGGTCCGGAAATCTTGAGTCAGACGGGAGGTGGCATTACGCACTTCGTAGCGTCGCTGGGCACGAGCGGGACGTTTACCGGTGTGTGCCGCCGTCTGAAGAGGGAACTGCCGCAAGTTCAGTGCGTGTCTGTCCAGCCCGCGTCGAGTTTTCACGGGATCGAGGGAACCAAGCATATGGAAGGCGCGGTCGTTCGGCCCGGCATTTACGATCCGAGCCTTGCCGACCGAAACCTCTTTGTTGAGACCGAGGAAGCCCAGCAAATGTCCCGCAGGCTCGCCAGGGAAGAAGGTCTGCTGGTCGGAGTCTCTTCCGGCGCGAACGTGGCGGCGGCGTTACGCATCGCCGGCGAGCTCGCTGCGGAAGGGTGCCCTGGGACCGTGGTCACGATTCTCTGTGATGGCGGAGGGAAGTACCTGAGCGAGGAGTTCTGGGACGACACGGAGTGAGATATCCTTAGCCCGCCAGTTCACGGGCAAATTTCACTTCCTGCTTCATGTCTTCTTCGACGGGGCCTTGGGCCTTAGCTGCCCGGCAGCGGCCGCGGTGTCACATCGGCGTTGACCAGCCCTGTTGCCCACTTGATCGCCTCGGTATACATCTTTTGCAGGTTAGGGTTGTCCCAGTTTTCCTTGGG
>Ga0326727_10006129_pt1 | contig 33358 bp, 31 predicted proteins | sample MB2enrmetagenome_FD_207643 | JGI IMG/M metagenome (GOLD analysis project Ga0326727, IMG submission 207643) | Lab enriched peat soil microbial communities from McLean, Ithaca, NY, United States - MB29MY | ecosystem: Environmental > Terrestrial > Soil > Wetlands > Peat | place: USA: New York...
GAAGCCGATCGGCCATCGCGGCAATCCGGCCGATCAGCGCATCAGCATCAAGACGTACCTCACGGACCAGCTTGCGCCATTCGCTGATCCCGATGTCGCGCAGCCGGTATTCGCCGCCGATCTTCATCGACAGCTTGACCTTGTGCGGGTCGATGTCGTCGTAGGGGAGGATGCTGGCAATGTCATAAAGTGGAGCGAGCCGGACGCGCGGTCCGCCGCCTATAAGCAGAGAATAGTTTTTCGCGTGTGCATCCGGGCCGGCGATCAGCCAGTTGAACGCGATGGCGTCGATAAAGGCATTCACATCCTCCGCGCGCGCATTAGAGTGAGTACGCAGCAATTCCACAACATCGGCGACGCCGGGGCCGCCTGCGTTCTGATACTTCTTGGCCGGCATAATGCCGAGCGCCTGGCAGACGTCTTCCTGATGTATGCGTATAATTTCGTTGCCGATCCTCAGCCGATCATAGCGCTCGACGACGATGGCGATTTCCTCGCCAAAACGCGTGACCCGCGAGGACGCCGCCGGTATCCCAAGCGCGCGGGCAAGCCCGAGGCAGACATGCTCGTTTTCCGCGTGGCCGTCGAACTGCCCGGTCGGAGGTTTCAGGATATGCGTCGTCGGCGCGCGGCCGGAAGGGATGCCCCAGCGGCCATGCTCGAACAGCAGCGCGGTCTTGGGCTGCGCGCCGGCAAGGCTGAATTGGCCCGTGTCTCGTGGCAATCGCCAGGCGGCATGGTCCTCTCTCAAGGCGCGCAGGCGCAGGGCGACACCGCTTTCGTCAAGCCATTCGACCTCATCCGCACTGCCGCTATGAACCGCATCCAGGCGTTCGGGCTTTACAAATTGCACCGCTCCGGCGCAGTCCTCGCCGACATTTCCTATCAGCGCGAAGACATTCCGGGCCGAAATCTGGAACCTCCTCGCCCAGCGTTCGAGCACGATCTCATTGTCCGGCAGAAGCCCCCATAGAAAAGCTTCGATCGCGTCCGTGCCATGTTTCTCGGCCGCCAATGGCATGGACAGCGACAGCGGATAGGCATCGGAAGCTTCACGCCATGCGGGGTCATAGGTAAAGGTCAGCTTGCCGCGCGCCCCGGCACGCACGCGGCCAATTTCGCGGCCGCCAAGCAAGGTGACGAGTTCATCGGTCATCGTCCGCCCTCTCGCGCGCCGCCGCGACTATGGCGTCGATGTCGGGGGTTGCCGCCCCTTTAATGTCGCTTGCCTCAATGGAGCTGTTAAGGCGGACGCCCAAACTATCCAGGGCACGCAGCACAAGCCCCAGCTCCGCGCGCGCGCGTCCGCGTTCGATACCAACCACCCATTGGCGGCTGACACCGATGCGTTGCGCCAGTTCAGCCTGGTCGAGGCCAAGTTTTCTGCGGCGCTCACGAATGACCGCCCCGAGATCGGCCGCCGTGCGAATGAACATACAGCCTCATTCCCATGTCAATGTTCGCTGACACAATATAAATGTCACCGAATGCTGACAAGTAAAAAAAGTCTTCGATTGCTGACATTTTTGTGCGCCCTCCAGCATCCGTTTGCTGTTCCCGTCTCCTGCTTCGGCGAACGGAGGATACGCCAAGAGGTAGAGGGCGGAGGGGGATTCAGTGACGGTTCATGATCGCGAGAGAGGCTTGCGGTGCCCGTCGTGGAGATTTCCCAATGAACATCGATATTTCCTGTACCCCCGCTTCTGCCGGTTCCGCGTCACGTGCGCCGCACCCGGCCGGCTTCAAGGTTGACTTATCCCGCGGCGAGCGCATCGGCCGGGTCTCTTCCGAGTGGCTCTCGCGCCCGGATGACGAGCGATACTTGTCCCTGTCGGACCTGTACGCCTCCGTATGCGCCCGAACGGAGCGGGCGACGGCACGGACCGTGGAAAGCCGGGCCGTCCGCGTCGAGGCGAAACGGGACGATGCCGAGCAACTGGCGCTGATCGTGCCGGGGCGGGACTGCCCGATTGCGCCGACCCATTGGAGCTTTGGCCAATTATGCAGCCTGGTCGGCGCGCCGGCGGGTTATTTGCGGGATTTGCCCGCGCCGTTGGCGGGGATCAACCTACAGCACGGTCTGCTGTCCCACCGCGGCGAGTTGGTGAAGACGCTGGAGGCCCAGGACGGCCGGGTCGAACTGCGTGCGGTCACCGGCCCGGACTATGGCCGCATCTGGGATCACGAACTGGTTGGCGCGGTGATGAAAATCGCCGGGAATGACCCTGGCGACATGCGCTGGAAGGTCCCAGGCGTGCTCGACTGCTTGGTTGCCGAAAAATTAGGGCGGGACGCCATCGACGCGCTCTTTCAGCGTGCGGAGCGCTGCATCCGCCGCCGCCATGTCATTCCCGGCATACACGCCGTCTCCCTCGCCGTTGGGATAGTAGCCCGGCAAGCCCACGGTCACGGAATGCCCTTTATACGACAAAGTGAACGGCCGCACACCGCGCGTCAGCAGTTCGCCGGTTTCCGGAGACGCCATCGAGGGCGGAAGTTTTTGCATTTGAGCCGGCATCCAACTTTTCTTTGAGCGGCATCATGGTGAGTTTGGTGACGACGTCAGCCTGAAATTTCAAGGAAATTGCGCCATTGTATCCCAAAACTTGCGAGCTTTTGGTGAGTTTCGGTTTTTTGGCCGACTGATATTTTGGTATAACCATTTGATTTTATTGGCGGACCCGACGCGATTCGAACGCGTGACCTTTGCCTTCGGAGGGCAACGCTCTATCCAGCTGAGCTACGGGTCCTTGCCTTTTCCTTCTATCCGCAAACCGCCCCATCCGGCAACGGGGCGCGCGCCTTAAACCTTACCGTGGCAGTATTTAAACTTCTTGCCCGAGCCGCAGGGGCAGGGGGCATTGCGCGGGGTCGCCGCCCAGGTTTCCGGCTTGGCCGGGTCCATGTCCTCGTCGCGGTACGGGCGGATGCGGTCGCTCTCGTGCACCACCGGCTCGGTCAGTGCCAGCTCGGGCGCCACATGGCCTGGCAGCGGGTGGCTTTCCACCATCGGCACGGGCGGCGGGGGCGGCGGCGCTGCGGGCGTCTCGGTCACCATCACATGCGCCAGTGAACCGGTCACGCGCTCCTTCAGCTCGTCGAGCATCGCCGCGAACATGGCGAATGCCTCGCGCTTGTACTCGTTCAGCGGGTCGCGCTGGCCGTAGCCGCGCAGGCCGATGCCCTGGCGCAGGTAGTCGAGCGCCAGCAGATGCTCCTTCCACACATGGTCGAGCGTCTGCAGCAGGATGGATTTCTCGATGTAATTGGTCAGCTGCTCGCCGAATTTCTCCGCCTTGGCCGCAGCCGCCTGGGCAGCCGCCTGCTCGATGCGCTCCCGCAGATGCACCTCATCGATGCCCTCTTCCGCCGCCCAGTCCACGATCGGCAGCTCCAGCGCGAGCACACGCTGGAGGTCGGCGGCCAGCTCGGCGCTCTGCCACTGCTCGGCAAATGCCTTTTCGGGAATGCGGGTGGCGACGAGCGAGGCGATCACATCCTCGCGCAACTCGGCCACGATGTCCGACACGCTCTCCGCGCTCATGAACTCGCGGCGCTGGGCGTACACCTCCTTGCGCTGGTCGTTCATCACGTCGTCGTATTTCAACACGTTCTTGCGCATGTCGAAGTTGCGGACCTCGACCTTCTTCTGCGCCTTCTCCAGAGCCTTGTTGATCCAGGGGTGGATGATCGCCTCACCCTCCTGCAGGCCCAGGCGCTGCAGCATCCCGCCCATGCGGTCGGAGCCGAAGATGCGCATCAGATCATCTTCGAGCGAGAGGAAGAAGCGCGAAGCGCCGGGGTCGCCCTGGCGGCCGGAGCGGCCGCGCAGCTGGTTATCGATGCGCCGGCTCTCATGCCGCTCGGTGCCGATCACGAACAGCCCGCCCGCCGCCTTCACCTTCGCGTGGTTGGCGTCGATCTCGGCCTTCAGCGCCGCCGGGTCCACGCCCGGCTCCAGCGCCAGGCGCATCTCGTAATTGCCGCCAAGCTTAATATCGGTGCCGCGCCCGGCCATGTTGGTGGCGATGGTAATCGCCCCGGGCGCGCCGGCCTGCGCCACGATCGTCGCCTCCTGCTCGTGGAAGCGCGCGTTCAGCACGCTGTGCCTGATCCCCTTCCGGTCCAGCAGGGCGGAGATGATCTCGCTCTTCTCGATGCTGGTGGTGCCGACCAGCACCGGCTGGCCGCGTTCCCGGCATTCCTCGATCAGCCTTGCGACCGCCTCGTATTTCTCGCTGGCGGTGCGGTACACCTCGTCGTCCTGGTCGTCGCGCGCCACGGCGACGTTGGTCGGGATTTCCACCACCGCAAGCTTGTAGATCTGCTCGAACTCGTCCGCCTCAGTCATGGCGGTGCCGGTCATGCCGGCGAGCTTGGGGTACAGGCGGAAATAGTTCTGGAAGGTGATCGAGGCCAGAGTCTGGTTCTCCTGCTGCACCTGCACCTTCTCCTTGGCTTCCAGCGCCTGGTGCAGCCCGTCGGAGTAGCGGCGCCCCTCCAGCATGCGGCCGGTGAATTCGTCGATAATGACGATCTTGCCGTCGCGCACGATGTAATCCACGTCCCGCGCGAACAGGGTGCGGGCGCGCAGGGATTGCTGCACATGGTGCACGATCGAGACATTGGCGAGGTCATACAGCCCGCCACTGGGCAGAACGCCTGCGGCGCGCAGCATATCCTCCACCGTCTCCGCGCCCGGCTCCGTCATCGTCACGGTGCGGGCTTTTTCGTCTTTCTCGTAAAATTCATGCTTGCCGTCCTCGCCCACCTTGCCGCTGGCCAGGAAGGCGGCAACCACCTCGTCCACCTGGGCATAAAGCGCGGTCGGCTCGTCGGACGGGCCGGAGATGATGAGCGGGGTGCGGGCCTCGTCGATGAGGATGGAGTCCACCTCGTCCACGATGGCGAAGTGGAACGGCCGGTGGACCATGTCCTCCAGCCGGTACTTCATGTTGTCGCGCAGGTAGTCGAAGCCGAACTCGTTATTCGTGCCGTAGGTGATGTCGGCGGCGTAGGAGGCGCGGCGGGTCGGCTCGTCGAGCCCAGGCACGATCACGCCGGTGGAGAGGCCCAGGAAGCCGTAGAGCTGGCCCATCTGGGCGGCGTCGCGCCGGGCCAAGTAGTCGTTCACGGTAACCACGTGCACGCCAAGCCCGGTCAGGGCGTTCAGGTACACGGCAAGGGTGGCGACAAGGGTCTTGCCCTCGCCGGTCTTCATCTCGGCAATCTTGCCGTCATGCAGCACCATGCCGCCGATCAGCTGCACGTCGAAATGGCGCATCCCCAGCACGCGCTTGCTGGCCTCTCGCACCACGGCGAAGGCCTCGGGCAACAGGTCGTCGAGCGTCTCGCCCGCCTCCAGCCGGGCGCGGAAGGTGGCCGTCTTGCCCTGGAGCGCTGCATCGTCCAGCGCCGAAAGCTCGGGCTCCAGCGCGTTGATGGCGGCAATGCGCCGGCGGTATGCTTTCAGCACACGGTCGTTACTGGTTCCGAAGATGGCGCGGGCGAGGCTGGCAAACATGCTGGGGCGGAATCCGCTTCACAAAGTAAGGAAATCTGCCCGCTCACATAGTCGCGGGGTGGTAACGGGTCAAATCTCCCCTTTGCTCCACATCTCTAAAGCAGCACGAAATCCCGCGGCGCCAGCGGCTCGGGGGCGGGATCGCCCAGGGTCTCGGCGGCGGCAATCTCGATATTGCGCACCAGCCCGTCCAGCGGCAGCCCGTTCACTGCCGCGGTGAAGGGCTCCTCCAACTCCTCGCCCAGCGCGTCCAGGCCGAAGAAGGCATAGGCCAGCACCAGGGTGAGCAGCGGGGTCGCCATCCCCAGCGTATCGACCATGCCGAAGGGTAGCAGCAGGCAGATCAGCCACACGCTCCGGTGCAGCATCAGCGAATAGGCAAAGGGCATCGGCGTGTTGCGCAGCCGCTCGCAGGCGGCCTGGACGCCGGTCATGGAGTCCAGGTGGCTGGAGAACAGGCGGTAGAGGATGTCGGTGATCTCGCCCGCGCGCATCTGCGCCGCGAAGGCCTCCGCCAGTTGGCGCAGCGCCTCGCCGGAGCGGTTGGGCGGCATCGGCATGGGGGCGCGCAACTGGTCACGCAGCGCGCGGGCGAATTCCGGCACCAGCAGGGCCGCTTGCCGCCGCGCGCCGCCGCCCTCGGGCAGGAGCGCCGCGATGTCGCGCAGCAGGCTGCGGCTGATGCCCAGCAGCGCACCCCATTGCTTGCGCCCTTCCCACCAGCGGTCGTAGCAGGCGCTGTTGCGGAAGCCGAGGAAGATGGACACGCCCAGCCCCAGCAGGGTGAACGGCGCGGGATTCACCGCGTTGAACCATCCCGGCCGGACATGCTGCAGCCACACCGCCATGGCGGAAAGAGCCGCCACCAGCAGCAGGCGCGGCGCGATGACGGGCAGCACCGAGCCGCGCATGGCGTAGAGCAGAACGAGCCCGGTCGGGCGGGGGCGGACGATCATGGCTGGCGATTACACCCTCGGCCCAAAGCGGGCCAGTCTTGCCGGTTGCACGGCTTTGCCGCATAGGAAGCGCGAGAAAAAAGGAAGGTTTCAACCCTATGCGCCGTCTTACTCTGCGTTCCGTCCTCGCTGCCGCCAGCCTGTTCGCCGCACCCGCCGCCTTCGCCCAGTCCGGCGCGCCCGCGGCCGCCCCGGCGAACGCAAACCCGGTGGTCGCCACAGTCAACGGCATGAATATCTACATGAGCGACATCCAGGCCGACGCGCAGAGCGCGCCCGCGCAGATGCAGCAGCTGCCGCCCGACCAGCTCTTCCAGCTGCTGGTCAACCAGGAGGTGGACCGCAAGGCCCTGCTGGTCGCCGCGCAGAAGGAAGGCCTGCAGAATAATCCGGACGTGGCCAAGGCGATGCAGAACGCCGCCAATATCCGCCTGGAAAACGCCTATATTCAGGAGAAGGTTGCCCCGCAGGTGAGTGACACCGCCGTGCAGGCCGAATATAACCGCGACTATGCCGGCAAGCCCGGCCCGGAGCAGGTCGAGGCCCGCCACATCTTGGTGCAGACCCAGGCCCAGGCCCAGGAGATCATCAACCAGCTGAACAAGGGCGCTGACTTCGCCAAGCTGGCCGAGAAGGACAGCATCGACCCCGGCGCCAAGAACGGCGGCGAACTCGGCTGGTTCTCGCAGGACGAGATGGTCCCGGCCTTCGCCACCGCCGCCTTCGCCCTCAAGCCCGGCCAGTACACCAAGACCCCGGTGCAGACCCAGTTCGGCTGGCACGTGATTCTGTGCGAGGGCAAGCGCACCGCGCCGACCCCGGCGCTGGCTGACGTGCAGGACCAGATCAAGCAGAAGCTGGCCGACCAGGCCGTGCAGGCGACGCTGGATCAGGTACGCAGCCAGGTCCAGGTCCAGATCTTCAACGCCGACGGCACCCCCGCCAAGCCGGGCGCTTCCGCCCCGGCCCAGAGCAGCCAGTCCAACTAACATGGCTGGCGCGCTTCCCGTCTCGCCGCTGGCGCTGCCGCTGCCTCCGCTTCCCCCCATCGCCGGGGTGCGGATGGCAACGGCGGAGGCCGGAATCCGGTACAAGGGCCGCACGGACGTGCTGCTGGCGGAATTCGCGGAGGGCACCACCGTCGCCGGTGTGTTCACCAAAAATCTCTGCCCCGGCGCGCCGGTCACCTGGTGCCGCGAGGCGCTGGAAGGGGGGCTCGCCCGCGGCCTGGTGGTGAATGCGGGAAACGCCAATGTGTTTACCGGCCTCGCCGGTGAGCGGGCAGTGGAGGAGACGGCCCACGCCGCCGCCGCCGCACTCGGCACCAAGGCGGAGAGGATCTTCCTCGCCTCCACCGGCGTGATCGGCGAGCCCCTCCCCGCGCACAAAATCGTCGCGGTGATGCACGAGCTGAAGGCCACGCTCGAGGCGGACCGCTTCGCCGAGGCCGCGAAGGCGATCATGACCACCGACACCTTCCCCAAGGCCGCCACGCGCACCGCACGGCTGGGCGGGGTGGAAGTAACAATCAACGGCATCGCCAAGGGCAGCGGCATGATCGCGCCCGACATGGCGACCATGCTGAGCTTCATCTTTACCGACGCCGCGATCCCCGCCCCGGCCCTGCAGGCCATGCTGGCCAAGGGCGTGGACAGCACCTTCAACTGCGTGACCATCGACAGCGACACCTCGACCTCCGACACGGTGCTGCTCTTTGCCACCGGCCAGGCAGGCAACGCGCCGACCGAAGACCCCGGCCATCTCGCCGATTTCCGCCGCGCCTTGCACGAGGTGCTGCATGATCTCGCGTTGATGGTGGCGCGTGACGGCGAGGGCGCGCAGAAGCTCGTCACCATCAATGTGGAAGGGGCCGTCTCCAACCATTCGGCCAAGCGCATCGCCATGACGATCGCCAATTCCCCTTTGGTGAAAACCGCCCTCGCCGGTGAGGACGCGAACTGGGGCCGCATCGTCATGGCCGTGGGCAAGGCCGGCGAGCCGGCCGACCGCGACAGGCTCGGCATCGCCGTGGGCGGCGTGTGGATGGCCCAGGCGGGCGGCGTGGTCCCCGGTTACGACGAAACCCCGGTTGTCGCGCACATGAAGGGCCGAGAGATCGAGATCACGGTCGATATCGGGCTGGGCGAAGGCCGCGCCACGGTTTGGACCTGCGACCTCACCCACGGTTACATCGACATCAACGGCTCCTACCGGAGTTAAAAACTCGTTCTGGCGGCCATTCAGCGTGCTTTTCTGTGGTTGCGAGTGCGCGCCACCGGTTCGAGCGCGCGAAGCAACGGGCTCACGTACTTAACGTACGCTCCGCTCCGGTTCTCGAAAAACACGCTGACTGACTCACCAGAGCGAGTTTCCAAGCAGACTCTAACCCATCTCCCGCCGCGGCGCGGGCGCCCTGGCCAGGAATTCATTCGCCTCGATAAACGAGAGCAGCCCCTGCACGATCTGCGCCGGGTTCGGCGGGCAGCCCGAGATCATCAGGTCCACCGACAGCACGCTGTCCGTCCCGCCGGAAATGGCCGGCGAGCCCTTGAACACCCCGCCATCCACCGCGCAATCGCCCACCGCCACCACCAGCACCGGTTCGGGCATCGCCGCGCGCGCCTGGAGCAGCGCCTCGCGCATGTTCTTCCCCGAAACGCCGGTGACGAGCAGGATGTCCGCATGGCGCGGGCTGGGGGTGAAGCTCAACCCATACTGCGTCAGGTCATGGACCAGGTTCTGCGTCGCGCGCAGCTCCAGTTCGCAGGCATTGCAGCTGCCCGCCGGCACATGGCGGATCGCCAGCGAGCGCCCGAGCCTGGAGGTCCCGACCCGCTCGCGCAGGCTCTTCACCAACCCGGGGTCCCCCGTGCTCGGCTCGGGAGCGCGGGAGAGCAAATGCCGTGCGACGGTCTTCCACATTACAGGTCCACCCCTGAATACGAGCCGTTAATTGATTTATTGATCAGCGGGAAGTCGGCGAGGATCGCGGTCGCCGCCGCGTGCTCCAGCAGCGGCCAGTGCAGCGTGCTGGGGTCGGCGATGAACACATCGGCGATGGCGCCGGACTCGATGCGCAGCCAGTACCAGACCGGGCCGCGGAAACTCTCGGCCACACCAAGCCCGGCACCGCTGCCTATGGGCGGCGCGATGGCGATCGGGGTATCGGGCAGGGCGTTCAGCATGTCGCGGATCAGGCGGATGCTCTCCGGGATCTCCGCGAGCCGGATGCGGATGCGTGCGGCCACGTCTCCCTCCTGCTCCACCGGCACGTAGAGGCCGAAGGTCTCGTAGGGCGGGTAGCCGGGCAGCAGCCGGGAATCATGCGTTTGGCCGGAGGCACGGCCCGCATAGCCCCCGGCGGCATAGGCGGCGGCAAGGGACGGCGGCACGGTGCCGGTACCGACCACGCGGTCCTGCAGGCTGGCGTAATCCTCGAACACCCGCTTCAGGCTGGGCAGCTCCACCTCAAGCGCGTCCAGCGCGTCCAGTATCGCCGCGCCGCCGCCAGTGGCGATGTCGCCCGCCACCCCGCCGGGGATGACCATGTCCATCATCAGCCTGTGGCCGAACGCCGCCGCCGAGGCCGCGCAGATCCGCTCACGTGCCAGGGCGAAGCGGGAGTCGAGAAACGCGAACCCGGCATCCCCGGCGATGGCGCCGATATCGCTGGTGTGGTTGGCGAGGCGCTCCAACTCGGCCATCACCGCGCGCAGATGGATCGCGCGGCCCGGTACCTGCAGCCCCAACGCCGCCTCGGCCGCGTGGGCAAAGGCGGTGCCATGCGCCACGGTGGCATCGCCCGAGACGCGGGCGGCAAAACGTGCGGCCAGGCGCGGGGATTTGCCCCGGATCATCCCCAGCGTGCCCTTATGGGCATAACCCAGCCGGGCCTCCAACTTCAGCACCTTCTCGCCGATGACCGAGAAGCGGAAATGCCCGGGCTCGATGATCCCGGCATGGATCGGTCCCACCGCCACCTGATGCACGCCCTCGTCCTCGGGGGATTTGAACTCCGGCCAGGGGCCTCTGCCATCCGCGTCGCGGGAATGCTCGATCGCCGGACGGGTATCCGCAGCACCTATGGCCTTATGGCCGTTCAGGTCGCGCGCCAGGCGCTGGAACCAGCCTGCGCCGGCATGGGGCAGGGCCGGATAGGCGCCGTCCACCAACTCCACCGCCACCAGCTCGCCCGGCTCGTACAGCGCGTAGGCGTGGCGTGCGTCCGTCCACAGGGCGATGAACCGGCCCTGATGCGCCGGCCAGTCCTCGTGTGAGAGCAGGATCATTTGAGCGCCTCCGCGACATGGGAGAGCAGCCCCACCAGCATCGGCGGCATGGCGAAGGCCAGCACCACCGAGAGCGCCAAATGCAGCGTGACGAGATGTGTCTCCGGCGTGGCCTTGGAGGGTTTCATCCGTACCGGGGCGTGGCCGAACACCAGCGGCCCAAAATTGCGCAGAATGGGGATGGCGCAGAGCAGCAGCCCCAGCCCCAGCGGGAGCGAAGCCCAGGGGCTGCGCTGGATGGTCTGGCTGATGATGATGAACTCGGAGGCGAACAGGCCCGAGGGCGGCAGGCCGGTGAGGGCGAACATCGCCGCCCCCAGCACCAGTGCCGTGTATTTGTTGGAGTGGATCAGCCCGCGCAGATGCGAGAAGCCGTAATGCCCGGGGGCTGTGGAGCCGCGCAGCGCCGCCGCGCGGATGAGCACCTGCAGCAGTGCTGATTTGATGAGCGTGTGCAGCAGCATGTGCAGCAGCCCGCCGAAGATCGCCGCAGCGCCGCCGACCCCGAAGGCAAACGCCGCGATGCCGGAATGCTCGATGGAGGAGAAGCCGAAGAAGCGCCGCGCATCGCGCCGCCGCGAGAAGGAGAAGGCGGCGAGGAACAGCGAGGCCAGCCCAAGCGTGAGCAAAAACGGCCCCGGCGGCAATGCCGTGCCGCCGGAGGCGTAATTCGCCTCCAGCAGATGGCGGAAGCGCAGGATCGCGATCAGCGCGACGTTCAGCAGCGGGCCGGAGAGCGAGGTGGTGAGCGGGGCAGGGCCTTCGGCATAGGCATCCGGCAGCCAGCCATGCAGCGGCACCAGCGCCGCCTTCGTGCCGTAGCCGAACAGGATCAGCACGAAGGCCAGGGTGAGCAGGGAGCCGTCCATCCCGGGCGCATGGGCGGCAAGAGCGGTGAAGCTCATGGCCGAGAAGCCCGGCCCCAGCGCCGGTTGCGCCGCCAAATAGACCAGCATGGTGCCGAACAGCGCCAGCCCGATGCCCACGCCGCCCAGTATGAAATATTTCCACGCCGCCTCCAGCGCCGAGGGCGTGCGCGGCATGCTCACCGCCAGCGTCGCGGCGATGGTGGCGCCCTCCACCGCGGCCCAGAGCAGGCCGATATTATCGGCGTACAGGCCGAGCAGGGTGGACCCCAGCACTACTTGGCACATGGCATGGTACACCCGCCAGCGGCGCAGGCTGAGGCGCGGCTCGGCCTCGCGCAGATAGAAAATGTTGGCAACCGCCGTGGTGAGCCCGGTAAAGCCGGTGACCCCGCCGAAGACCAGCCCGAGCTCGTCGGCATGGACCAGCCCCGAACCCGGCGCGGCAAAGGCCACGAGGGTGAGGATGAACACGATGCCGCTCAACACCGCATTGACCAGCGCCCCTTGGCTCGGCGTGCCCATCAGCCCGAGTGGCAGCGCCGCCAGCAGCGGCAGGAAGATGGCAACGAGGATCATCTTCCGCGCCTCTCGATCTCTTCGATGCCGGTGAGGTCCAGCGTGTCGAAATGTTCGCGGATGCGGAACAGGAACACGCCGACCACGAGGAACGCCAGCAGCACCAGAAGTGCCACGGAAAATTCCGCCACGAAGGGCATGCCCGGCATGCCGATGGCGGCCAGCACCAGCCCGTTCTCCGTGGAGAGGAAGCCGAGGATCTGCGCCAGCGCGTTGCGGCGCGTCACCATCACCATCAGCCCGAGCAGCACCACCGAGAGCGCGATGGCCAGATCCTCGCGCGTCAGCGACACGGCGCTCATCGTGCTTGGCAGCACGACCAGCACCGCCACGCCGATCAGCCCGACGCCGACAATCATCGACAGCACCACCGGCATCGCCGTCTCCACGGCGCGGATCATGTTGAAGCGCAGCACGATCTGGCGCAGCCCGATGGGCAGCAAGATCGCCTTGATGACCAGGGTGATGAGCCCGGTGAGGTAGAGATTGACCTCGTGCTGCGCATAGCCCTGCCAGAACGCCGCGGCAGAGAGCACGAAGGCCTGGATCTGGTAGATGGTGATCATCGCCGCCAGCCGCCGCTGCGAGAGCAGCGAGAAGGCGAACACCAGGATGATGCCGCCCATCAGGTGCGCGAGGGGAAAGGTGAGGCTCATGCGCCAATCCTCGCCGCCACGAACAGGAAGATCCCGGCCAGCATGCCGAGTAGCATGGCCACGCCGAGGAATTCCGGCACCCGGAACACGCGCATCTTGGCGCTGGAGACCTCGTACAGCGGCAACACCACCGCCATGGCGGCGAGCTTGAGCAGCCAAAGCAGCAGCCCGCCGGGCCAGGAGAGGATGTCAGTCGCGCGGGCCATGCCGAAGGGCAGGAAGATCGCGCCGATCAGGCTCATCCACAGCAGCAGCCGCAACATGGCGGCGTAGTTCAGCAGCAGCAGGTTCCGCCCCGAATATTCCAGCAGCATCGCCTCATGCACCATGGCGAGCTCCAGGTGGCCGGACGGGTTGTCGGTCGGGATGCGCCCGGTCTCGGTAAGCGCCACGGCGAGCATGGCGGCGAGCGCGAAGCCGAGCGAGACGGAAATGCCGATATGCTGGGTGTCGAAGGCGACCGCGATGCCGTCCACGGTCACGCCGTGTGCCAGCAGCCCGAAGCAGAGCAGCACGACCAGCAGTGCCCCCTCGGCGAACACGCCGTAAAGCGCCTCGCGCCACGCCCCGGCGCCGCCGAAGCCGAAGCCCGTCTCCAGCCCGCCCAGCATGGTGGCGGCCCGCGCCAGGGCGAGCAGGCCCATGATGGTGATGAAGTCCGACAGCGGGGCGGTGAGCAGCCCGGTGCAGAAGCCCGGCACCAGCATGGCGGCCACGGCGATGCTGAGCGCGCAGGCCACCGGCCAGGCGCTGAACAGCTCAGTGGCGGTGTCTGGCACCAGCGTGGCCTTGCGCAGCATCTTGTACAAATCCCGGTAGGGCTGGATGACCGGCGGGCCGCGCCGCCCCAGCGCCCAGGCGCGCAATGTCGTCACCACGCCCATCACCAGCGGGGCAAGGGCGAAGGTCAGCGCCACATGCAGCAGGGTCGCCAGCAGGCGGAGGAAGAAGGCCAGCACCATCAGCCGCCCTCCCCAAGCCCAAGCGCGAGCAGGAACGCCACAAGTGCTGCGAAGATGAAGGCCAGTCGCTGGCGGATGGTGGCGCGGCGGAGGCGCTCGGCCACGCGCACGCAGCGCAGATGCAGCCGCGTGAGCGGCGTGAGCAGGAAGGCCTCGGCGGGGTCAGCCCCGCCCGGCGCCAGCAGCCCCCGGCCAATGGCGCGGGCGATCGGCTCGGCGAAGCCGGTGGCGGATGGCTGGGTCGCAGGGTCGCCAAAGGGCAGCCAGGGCGGCGGCTTGCCGAACCCGCCATTCCAGGCCGGCACCTCGCGCGAGCCGCGCACGCCGTAGCGGTGGAGGATGAAGCCCGCCGCCACGGCCACCAGCCCGGCCAGCACCGCCAGCGAGAGCGGCGCATAGGTCAGAGGCGGCGCATCCGCCTGCGGGGCGAGCAGCAGGATCACCGGCGTCAGCGCATAGAGCACCAAGCCGGGCAGCAATGCCACCGGCACACACAGCGCCGCCAGCAGCGCCATGCCGATCAGCGGCCAGCGCCGCGCATCCTCGGCGGCGGCGGCCTGCAAGGTGCGCGGCCGGCCAAGGAAGCCGATACCGATCATCCGCACCGCAGCACCCAGGGCCAGAGCGGCACTCAGGCCCAGCACCACCAGCAGCGCGGTGAAGCCGATGCGCGCGATAATGCCGCCCGTACCGGCTGCGGCGATGGCCGCGTGCCACAGGATGAATTCCGGCGCGAAGCCAGGGCCCAGCGGCAGCGCCGCCATGCCCGCAGCCCCGCCCAGCATCAGCAAGCCAAGCTTGGGCATGCCGCGCACCAGCCCGCCCAGCCAGTTGAGCGATGTGGTGCCCACGGAATGCTTCACCTCGCCCGCGCCGATGAACAGCAGCGGCTTATACAGCCCATGCGCCACGGCGCAGAGCAGTGCTGCCTCCAGCCCCAGCCCGGCCATGGCGCCATCGCCCATGGCCTTGGCCCTGAGCGCGATGCCGAGCCCCACCGCGATAAGCCCGACATGCTCGACCGTGGAGCAGGCCAGCATGGTCTTCAGCTCGGTCTCCAGCATCGCCCTGAGCGCGCCGATGAGCACCGAGGCTGCGCCCGCCACCACCAGCACCCCGCCCCACCAGGGCTGCGCCGCCGGGGCCAGCACCACGAAGGCGTAGCGGATGATTACATACAGCGCGACCTTGACCATGCCGCCGGACATCAGCGCCGACACGCCGGCCGGCGGCGCCGGATGCGCCCGCGGCAGCCAGAAATGCAGCGGCGCCAGCCCGGCCTTGGCCCCTGCCCCCAAAACGATCAGCAGGAACGCGATGGGCCCGGCCGGCAAAAACACCGCCGGGACCAGGCAGGCGGCGGAAAATATCGCCACGCCCACGTATAAAGTCGCCGGCTTCTGGTCGCCGCGCAGCACCAGCAGCCAGGAGGCGGCGCTCATCAGCTCGAAGCCGAACACCAGGGTGAATGCATCCGCCGCCGCCAGCGCGAGGCCCATGCCCAGCACGAACACCCAGAAAGTGACGGAGTCGCGCATCCCCGCCATCGCCCCCGCCACCACCTGCGGCAGTAGAATGCCCAGAAACAACAAGGACAAGGCGTCGAGATGCAGATGCATCCCCTGCCCCGGCAGGCCCACATATATGGCGAAGGATTGAGTCACACCTTCACGCTAGCAAACCCGTCCCCGCGCCGGGAAGCGCGCCGGAATGTTTTCAGGAGCCTGGGTTACAGGCCGGGCAAGGTCCGGCGCACGAAAAAAGGGGCCCGCTGGGGCCCCTTCTCGATTTTGACGTTGACGCCCCAGCCTTACTTCAGCAGGTCGGCGACCGCAGCCTGCTCCTCGAGCAGCTCGTTCAGCGTGTGCTGCATGCGGCCCTTGGAGAACTCGTCCATCGGCAGGTCCTTGACGCGGTGATATTTGCCGCCCTCGCAGGTGCAGGGCACGCCGAACATCACGTCTTCCGGCACGCCATAGGAACCGTCGGACGGCACGCCCATGGAGACCCACTTGCCGTTGGTGCCCAGCACCCAGTCGCGCACATGGTCGATGGCGGCGTTGGCGGCGGAGGCGGCCGAAGAGAGCCCGCGGGCCTCGATGATGGCGGCGCCGCGCTTGCCGACGGCGGAGAGGTAGGTGTCCTTGTACCAGGCCTCGTCGTTGACGGCTTCCGGCATCGGCTTCCCGGCGGCGGTGGCGAAGCGGTAGTCGGCGTACATGCTGGGGGAGTGGTTGCCCCACACGGCCATCTTCTCGATGTCCTTGACCGGGGTGCCGGTCTTCTCGGCGAGCATGGAGACCGCGCGGTTATGGTCAAGGCGCAGCATCGCGGTGAAGTTCTCCTTCGGCAGATCCGGGGCGGACTTCATGGCGATATAGGCGTTGGTGTTGGCCGGATTGCCGACCACGAGCACCTTCACGTCGCGCTTGGCGACATCGTTCAGGGCCTTGCCCTGAACCTTGAAGATCTCGGCATTGGCAGCGAGCAGGTCGCTGCGCTCCATGCCCGGGCCGCGGGGGCGCGAGCCGACCAGGATGGCGATATCCACGTCCTTGAAGGCGACGCGCGGGTCATCGGACGGCGTGACGCCGGCGAGCAGCGGGAAGGCGCAGTCATTCAGTTCCATGATCACGCCGTTCAGCGCCTTCTGCGCCTGGGGCAGGTCGAGCAGGTTCAGGATCACCGGCTGATCCTTGCCGAGCAGGTCGCCGTTGGCGATACGGAACAGGATAGCGTAACCAATCTGGCCAGCGGCACCGGTGACGGCAACGCGCACGGGGGTTTTCATGTCTGTGACTCCATTGAATTGGGCGGTTTCCCCTTAAAACTTCACCGGACGAGGTCAACCCCCGCCTGTGCCTAACCGGTGACCAATGAAATCGGGGCGTCGGCATTCTTGACCGCCAAAGGCGATCCATCCAGCGCATCGCCGTCGCATTGCGCCCAGATCCGCGCGTTGCCTGGAAATTCGACATGGCTGGCAGGCAGAATGCGCACACCCGGGCAGCTGGGCAAAACCCCCAGCGGCAGGGCCGCGCCGGAGAGCAGGGCGGATAACGTGCCCGGGCGCTCGAACAGCACCACCTGGAAGCCGGGGGCGTCCGACCGGGCTTCGGGCGCCAGAATATATGGCCCGCCATAGAGGCGCCCCTTGCTCACCACCACGCTCGCCGCCTCAAAGGGCTTGCCGTCGATGGCCAGGCGCACGGTGGGGAAGCTATAGGCCAGGCTCTCCCACAGGCATTGCCATACATAAGCGCCACGGCCGATGGCGCGCTTGAGCAGCGGCGGTAGCCCGTGCACCACCGCGCCGTCGAACCCGAACCCGGCCATCTGCACGAACACGTGGTCGCGCCCCGGCAACTTGGCAACGCCGGGCCAAAGCGGCCGGACGCGCTTATAGGCGAGCATGTTGGCCACCGCGCTCGGGCTGAAGGGCAAGCCGTACTCTTTGGCGAGCACATTGGCGGTGCCGAGCGGGATCACCCCCAGCGCCGTGGCGCTGCCGATCAGCCCGTTCGCCACCTCGGCGATCGTGCCGTCACCGCCGGCGGCCACCACCATGCCGCGCCCCTCGCGTGCCGCCTCGCGGGCGAGCTCAGTGGCGTGGCCGGGATGCTCGGTCTCCACCACCTCGACCTTCACGCCGTTTTGCATCAGCAGGTCGAGCACCCGCCAAAGCAGGGCGATGTGGCTCCGTCCGGCAAAAGGATTAAAAATAATTAACATTCAGCAATTCTCGGAATCGGCAGCGTAATCTCCCCACATGCACCAACGCGGTTACAACCTGATGACAGAAGGATGACGCACGGATGACAATCGACGGCCCGCCGAATGCCCTGATTTCTTCCGAAACCGTCACGGAATCTTCACTGTCATCAGCGCGGAACTCCAGACTATGCGGGGCCGTATGACTGCATTGGGGCCACTCCGCGACATGGATAAAACCGCTTACCGCAGCGTTTTCATATCGGACACGCATCTTGGCACGCGTGGCTGCCGCGCTGAGTTCCTCGCCGACTTCCTGAAATCGGTTACATGTGAGAACCTGTTCCTGGTCGGCGATATCATCGACGGCTGGCGCCTGAAGCGCTCCTGGTTCTGGGACCGCTACCACGACAAGGTGCTGCGCCGCGTGCTGAAGATGGCCCGCAATGGCACCAATGTCGTCTACGTGCCCGGCAACCATGACGAGATGCTGCGCAAATACCTGGCGCTGGGCATCGAGGTCTGCGGCGTGAAGATCCAGATGGAGGCCGAGCACACCACGGCCGACGGCAAGCGCCTGCTCATCACCCATGGCGACGCGTTCGACAGCGTGGTGCGCCATGCGCGCGTTTTGGCCCTGCTGGGCGACTGGGCCTACACCGTGGCGCTGGGCGTGAACCGCTATTTCAACATGGTGCGGATCAAGCTCGGCTACCAGTACTGGTCGCTTTCCGCCTGGCTGAAGCTGCAGGTGAAGGAGGCGGTGAAGGCGATCGACCGCTTCGAGACCGCGCTCGCCGACGACGCCAAGGCCCGCGGGTTCGACGGCGTGGTTTGCGGCCATATCCACCATGCCGAGATGCGCATGGTGAACGGCGTGCTGTACCTGAACGACGGCGACTGGGTGGAAAGCTGCACCGCGCTGGTCGAGCATGACGACGGCAAGCTGGAGCTAATCGACTGGGTGGCGCGCAACCAGCTCTCCATGCTGGCCAAGCCCGCCGCCAAGATCAACCCGGCCCAGTCCGCCGCGGTGCAGGCCGTGGTGGCGGAAATCGCAGCCGTGCAACGTGAGATCGACTCCACCAGTGCTGTATCAGCTGGAGCCTGACGCGCTGCTCACCTCCGCTGGGCCGACGCGCATCCTCATCGTCTCCGATGCCTGGACCCCCCAGGTGAACGGTGTGGTCCGCACGTTGCGCACCGTGGTGCAGGAGTTGTGCGACATGGGCAAGGTAGTCGAGGTCGTGGGGCCGGACCGCTTCTTCACCATCCCCATGCCGAGCTACCCGGAAATCCAGCTGGCGATCTTTCCGGCCAAGCGGCTGGAGAAGATCATCGACGAATTCCAGCCGGATGCTCTGCATATCGCCACCGAGGGCCCGCTGGGCATGGCCGCGCGGGCTTACGCCATACGCCGCAAGGTGGCCTTCACCACCGCCTTCCATACCCGCTTCGCCGAATACCTGAAGGCGCGGACGGGCATCCCCGAGTTCATCTCCTATGCCTGGCTGCGCCGCTTCCACGGCGCGGGGGCGGCAGTGATGGTGGCTACACAGTCGCTGCGCGATGAGCTGGTGGCGCGGGGTTTCGAGAATGTGCGCCCCTGGTCGCGCGGGGTGGACCTCGCCGCCTTCAGCCCGGAGCCGAAGGAGAACTTTGACCTGCCGCGCCCGATCTTCCTCTATGTCGGCCGCGTGGCGGTCGAGAAGAATTTGCGCGCCTTCCTCAAGCTGGACCTGCCCGGCTCCAAGCTGGTGGTGGGCGACGGCCCGCAGCGCCGCGAGCTGGAAGCGGAATTCCCCGAGGCGCATTTCGTGGGCGCGCGGCACGGGGCGGAACTGGCCAAGGCCTATGCCGGGGCGGATGTGTTCGTGTTCCCCTCCAAGACCGACACGTTCGGCCTGGTGGTGCTGGAGGCGTTGGCCTCCGGCTTGCCGGTGGCGGCGTACCCGGTCACCGGCCCCAAGGACATTCTGGCCGAGTCCAACGTGCCGGTGGGCGCGCTGGACGAGGATTTGCGCAAGGCTTGCCTGAAGGCGCTGGAAATCGACCGGACACATTGCCGGCCGTTTGCCGAGACCTATTCCTGGCGCTCCTGCGCGGAGCGGTTTCTGGATAATCTGGTGCCGGTGACGGCAGTGGCCTGAGCCGCCGCGTCTTGGCGAGCGAAGCGAACCCATCCATCTTCTGAACGGCGGGCGAGAGCCTGATCGTTTGAGGTTGAATCGCTTCGCGATTGAACCTCAAACATGAATCAGTCTCTTATCAATAAGTTAGATGGCGATTCACGCACCAGGCTGAACCATGCCTGGTTCAGCCTGGTGCGATCGAACTCTAGCGGCCATCCGTAAGCTGATCGCGAATAATAAAAGGCGCAGCATTAGGAGGGAAAGACATAACTACAGGTGCGACCGGTCCCGCCTGGCAGGATGAAATTGGGCGCGTCCAAAAGCAAACATCGAGCATTGGCTTTTTAAAAGGGGTCCAACTTTCCGGAGCACAGGATTGCCTCGTGAATCCGGGGGGAATTTCCGTGTCATTTTCCGGGGCGATAATGGCGTCCGCCTCGATGACTTTAACGCCATCGCGATTGAAGGTGTTGGACGTAAATCGTGTTTTTCCATCAAAAAGCTGTGGCATGGGCCAGAATCCCTGGTTCCATACTTGGATACTGACAAGGCAGGGATGCGCTGCAGCCAATTCGGCACAAAGCCCGAAAGAGCTAATTTGCCACGGAACCATCATGTAGAATAACGGGCTCATGTAAGGGCCTGTTAAAATGCCTGCGGTGAGCAAAGCGTTCTTTAGATCCCGCCTATTTTGGTAAACTCCGGCTACCCCAACCCCCGCCAGGGGTACGAGCAGCGCCATTGCAGGAAAAATAAACCGCAGCTCCTTGTGCTCGATGATGGAATGTGTGGCGATTATCGCCACAGTCACTAGTCCCGCGACCGGTAGTTTTCGTGCGCCGAGCCAAGCGAAATATCCGACAAAGAAAAGCCCCCATAGCCAGTCATAAAGAAGATTTAATAGGTAATAAATCGGAGGTGATGAGCTAAAGTAGTTGGCGGCGATTCCGAGAATAACATTCAGATAGATGTTCATCCAAAAGCTGCGGAACATCTGCCCCCAGGTGTACCAGTCCAACAGGCCAGCACAGAATACCGGTATTGCAGCCACCGATACCGCGACCAACCAGCGTTTAATGTCACGGCTGCATAGAAAAACCCCGGCGATGGCAACCGCCGGGGCCAATTGTTCTCGCAACGCAAACGTCAGCCCAAGCAGAAAACCTGCCCACGAAACAGACTTCAAGTCTGCTTTCCCCCGGCAGGTTTCCACCAGATAAATTGCAGGTATGAGAGTATCGGTTGACAATGCCTCCTCCAGCGGATGCGGCGCCATAAGCCACAAATCCGGCCAAAGGGCGGTGAGCACGCCTGCGATCCAGGCGCCAGGGGTTCCGTAAAAGCGGCCGCCCCATTTTGCCGCGCACCACACGATTGGCAAAGAGGCAAAACAAAGCAAAATACGGATCAGCATCAAGCCCGCCTGGGGGGCGGGGGTAAACCAATGTGCCAGTCCCATGGGCAGCACGAGCAACAGCGGAATCAACCAGGACCGCAACCCAACCTGAAATTCCCACGGCACAATGCCCTGGCCAAAAACCAACCGGTGCGCTTGCTCCAGGTATTGGCCAATCTCGTCGGGCGCATAAGAATTTGGAATTTCCACGGCGACGAACAGCCGTATGGCGAGTGCCACACTCAGGCTCCCGACCAGTGGGTTCTTCAAGTATCTGAAGTTCATAGGGGCGGCGGCTCGGAGGGGTTAGACAGGTTCCGGGGAAAATAAACTAATCGACATTTGCCGGATGAACGACTGATCCGGTCCTCTTGGAGAAGCAATAGAAGGATTTTGCCCTGTGCTGGGCGGAGAAGTCCATGTAGGCGACGACATCGGCTTCGGCGCCGGACAGAGGATTCTCGAACGCGAACAGGGGCTGCATAAGCGGCCATAAAAATAAACCGGCCGCGAGGCCGGCAGAGTGGGAGGAAGCTGGAAAAAGCGCCGCGGCGCCCCCCCTGATCGAAAGCGGGCGGGCGGATCAATGACCGGACGCCGAGGCAGTGGCCTGAGCCGCCCGCTTTGCCTGCAGCAGCAGCCCGGCATAGGCCAGCCCGGTGACGGCCACGACGCTGGTGATGCGCACCGCCGGCTCCTCCCCCCAGGGCAGGAGCCGCAGCACTTGCGTCGTTGCGACCATGGCGGCGATGCCAAGCCCGGGGGCGAGAAACGGGCGCAGGAGCTCGCGGAGTCTGATCTGCCAATGCCGCCGCAAATAGCCTGCCCCCCAGCCGAGCAGCGGCGGATACACGGCAAACCAGGCGCCGGCCACGGCGATGAGCCCGAGGGACGTGCGGCAGGTCAGCCCCGCCGCGAGGATGGCCACGGTGAGCATCGCCAGCGTGACGCCGGACAGTCCGGCGGCTGTCCCTGGCTTACCGGAGGCCAGCAGGATCGGGGTCAGCAGCTGCGAGGTCACCCGCAGGATGGCTGCGGCGGCCAGGATCTGCAAGGGCAGAGCACCCGCGGCATAGCTGTGGCCCTGGCTGTCATGCAGCAGGGAGGTGAGGGGCAACGCCAGCAGGATCAGCGCGGCCATGAACGGGGCGACCAGCGTGGTGAGCCGCTGGAGCGACCATAGCAGTGCCGCCTTCAGCTGATCCGGCGCCGTCGCGACCCGGGCGAAGACCGGCAGGGCTGTGCGGTTGACCAGCGTGCCCACGGCCATGGCGGGTTCCATGGCGAGGTCGAAGACCACGCGGTACAAGGCGAGCGGCACCGGGCCGTAAAACCAGCCGACCAGCAGATAGTCGATATTCTTGAAAATCTGCTCGAAGATATGGGCGCTGGCCGAGCGCAGGCCGAATCTCACCAGCGGCTGTATGGCGGGAAACGAGAATCGCAAGGCCGGCATGACGGGCCTTGCCCACAGGCTTCCGGCCAGGATGAATACGCCGCTGGCCATGAAGCCGCCGACCAGCGCCCAGGTGCCACCGCCCAGCATGGCGATAACAAAGCGCGTGAGGGCGGCGCCAAAAGTGGCAGCGACGTTAATGACAGCGATGCGCTCGAAGCAAAGCTCCCGGTTCAGCAGGGCCAGCGGGATCACGGCCGCGCCCACCAGCGGCTGCTTTATGGCGATGGCGATGAAATAGGTTGCCATGCCGGGCTGGTGGTAGAGGGTTTGCACCACTGGGGCGGCGGCAAGGGTCAGGGTGGAGACAACGGCCGCTACGCCGAGGATATACCAAAACAAGGAGTCCAGCTGCTGGCGGTTTATCTCCGCCGCTTGCACCAGCGCATCTCCGGTGCCGAGCCCGTCGAAGGCTTCAATCATCATGCCGAAGGACATCACCAGGGAGCCGATGCCCACCTGCTGCTGGGTCAGGTACAGCAGCACGACGATGATCGTGGAAAAATCCGTAACCTTGGCGATGAGCGTGGCGCCGCCGAGCCAGTTGAAACCGCGGGCGAGATGCCGGCGGTGCTGCGCTGCGGTCGCTGCGTCAGCGGAGGCGGGGGCTGACGCCTCCATTCAGCGCAAACAGGCCGGCGTGATGGCCATAAAGCCGGGCGCGCCCCCAAGGACCAAGTGGGGCAGCAGGGAGGCGAGCAGCATCTCTGTCAAAAACCGTCAGAATTCAACCGTAGGACCGGGAGGGCCACGGAAAAGGCCTCGCAGCCTAAGCGCTAGGAGGGCGCGGATCAAGAGACAGCGGCCCGGGTCCTGGCCACGGGGCGAGGCGTGTCCCGGTCAGCCGTCCAAAGCCGGTCGATCGCCGCCGTGACCGCCGCCGTCTGCAGCAGGGTCATGCAGCGCGCCTTCTCCCGGCACTGCCCGGGTGCGCGGCTGCACCGCCGGATCCAGGAGCGCCGCCGGTTGAAGACGTCATCCTGGTCCCGGCACGCGACGTCCTCGACCGTCACCTCGGCGCAGGGCATGTCCCGCCAGAACCGTCCCCGGCCGAAGAGCAGGGGCGTTCCGGGGCCAAAGAGCGAGACGGCGGGGACGCCGGTCAGCCGTGCCAGATGCGCGACGCCGGTATCGGGCGAGACGAACACGGCGGCATGGGCGATCAAATGCCACATCTGGGCCAGATCCAGCGCGCCGGCATAGGTTTTGTACCTTCCCTCGGGGTCGATCTGGCGCACCAGCGTCTCTTCGCCTGGGCCGCCGCTCCATACCACCGCTAGCCCCCGGCCTTTCAGCCAGAGCGCCAGCTCCCGCCAGTTTTGCGCCGGCCAAAATTTCAGCTCGGTGCTGGCGCCCACATGCAGGACGGCATAGGGCCCGGCGGGGAGGCCGAAGGCCGCGCAGGCAGGTTGGGGCCAATCTTCCACCCGGTAAGGTTCGGGCTCCGGTCCTGGCGCGAGGGCCGCAAAAATTTCCGCCATGGCCGCCGGGGTTTGCGGGTATTCGAGCAATTCGTCGATCATCCAGCTTTTGACGCCCGGACGGTCGCCGGCATGGGCGACGATCCATTTGGCCCGCAGCGCCGCCGCCAGCCAGCCATGCCGATTGTCACCGGGGAGGATGGCCAGATCGAAGCCGTCCTGGCGCATCATCGCCGCGACGGTTGAGAACTGGCGCGGATGGTACGGCCACACGACCACGCCATAGGGCGGCGTTTGATAAAGCGGCAGCATGGGCAGGGGGCTCAGAAGCACGATTTCCGCATTTGGATGGCGCTCCCGCAATTTGGCGAGCAGCAGCGTCACCAGCAGGAGGTCGCCCAGCCGCAGATGCGGGGCGACAAGAATCCGTTTAGGATCGTCCGGCCGCTGGCGCGGGCGCTTGTCAAACAGACGGATACGCAGGGCCCGGAAGACAGTGCGGATGAGTGAAGGAACCTCGCTGTCCAAACCGACTTTCCAGGGCAATTGTGGGCCTGCCGAAATGGTGGGCCGCTCATGCCATGCTGTCAATCGGCTTTGAAATTTGGCTCTGTTTCAATCTTGCCGGCTAGTCCTTCAGCAGCCAGTAGGATGGGTGTAGCGTGGCGAATTTGAAATGACACCAGAATATTGAAATTTGTCCCCGGATGGACGAGACGGGGGGCGAAAGGAACCGTTTATATGAGACTGCTCCGCCTGTGCCTGTTGGCGCTGCCTTTGGCCCTTACCACCTGCAATGCCAATGGCGCCCGTGCGCAAGGGGATTTCAATTCAGCCGGCAATAATCTTGGCCAAGGCAATCTTGGCAGCAGTTTCAATGACATAGGCAAGGGTTTTAGCGACGGCGCCAACGCCACGGGTGACGCCATTGTGCATACGGCGCATCAGGTGGGGGACGCGTTCAGCCGATAAGCTCCTGTGCCCGCTGCAAGATGGGGGCGGCGGCCACCTCAACGAGCCGATCGAGCGAGTAGGATGGGTGGAGCGAAGCGGAACCCGTCAATGTCGCGGGCAGGATCGATGGGTTGCCCTACGCTCCGCCCGTCCTACGGCTTGCTCACGACCCAATCAAGGCGTTCCGGTTGATATTAAGTAGTTGCCGTTAGCAGACCAACCGCGACAAGTCGTGCCAACCATATGCTACCTCAAAAAGCGTAGCATTGGGCCGCTCATCCTTCTTTTCTCCCACGACTTTGCCTCCAAGGTGATCATAGAAGTTCCGAGCCGAGCCATGTTCGCGTACGACCCACAGGGTTGCGGCCGTGCAGCCTTGTACCAAAAGTGCCTGCGCCATCATTCCCATGAGTGATCGGCCAATGCCTAAGCGCTGATGCGATCTTAGAACATATATCGCGCCGATTTCACCGTCGAAGCCCATGTACGCCAGTTCTTCGTCACGCGGCTGGCCACAGGCCCCAAAGCCAACGATTCTATCATGGTCTTCCGAAACATAGACGGCTGTTCCACTGAACGGCGCAGGAGCAGCAAGGATTTTACTCCACATTGCGGCCCTACCTTCAACGGAGAGGCTCGCCAACATCTCTTCAGGAAGGATGCCTGTGTAAGTCTCATGCCACGCGGCGACGTGCACAGCGCCCAGCGAAGCAGCATCGCTCAAGTTTGCGCTGCGAAGCTGTATAGCGTTCACATAGCCTCCTATGCCCGTAGTGGCAGCTAACCGAGTATGGACACAACAGAATGGACAGGCAAGAAACCTCCCACCTAGGCCCTTCCTGATTGGGTTTTCACCCTAATCCCCTGCCAGCGTCAGCGCGTCCTCAATCCCGAACTCCCCCGGCAGGCTCCCCTTGGGGAACAGCCGGTTGAAATGCGCCATCTTGCGCCCCGGCCTGGCTTCCGCCTTGCCGTAATGGTGAGGGATCAGCCCCGGCGTGGCGAGGATGCGCGGCCAAAGTGCCATGTCCTCCGGCCCGATCAGGTTCTTCATCACTGCGTCCGAGTGGCGCATGGCGGGCGGCAAAGGCAGCCCGGCCACGGCGCGGATATGCATCTCGAACTGTCCGCAGGGGCAGGCGTCCATGGTCCAGTGCCCCGAATTATGCGGGCGCGGGGCGATCTCGTTCACCAGCAGTTCGCCGTCGGCGGTGACGAACATCTCCACGCCCAGGATTCCGATCAGCTCCAGTTCCTCCGCCACGCGGCGGGCAATATCCTGCGCCTCGGCCAGCAGATCGCGCGGCAGCGGCGCTGGGGCCAGGGTGAGGTCCAGGATATGGTGCTTGTGGCGGTTCTCCACGGCATCAAAGGTCACCACTGTGCCATCCACCCCGCGCGCCACCATCACCGAGACTTCCGCCGCGAAGTTGACGAAACCCTCCAGCACCAGCGGCTTGGGGGCGAGGCGCGCATAGGCCGGGGCCAAATCCTCCGCCGCGCGCAGCAGCGCCTGGCCCTTGCCGTCGTAACCGAGGCGGGTGGTCTTCAGCACCGAAGGCAGGCCAAGCTTGGCCACCGCCGCGTCCAGCTCCGCTTCGCTCTCCACCTTCACCCAGGGCGCGGTGGCGATGCCGGCATTATTGAGGAACTGCTTCTCCAGCAGCCGGTCCTGGCTGATGGCGAGAATGCGCGGGCCTGGGCGCACCGGCTTCAGGCTCTCCAGCAACTCCAGCGAGTCAGCGGGCAGGTTTTCGAACTCGAAGGTGATAACATCCACCGCATCGGCGAAGCGGCGCAGCGCGTCGAGGTCGGTGTAATCCGCGTTGGTGCTCGCGGCACTCACCTGCGCCGCCGGACCGTCCGCCTCGGGCGAGAACACATGCACGCGGTAGCCGAGCCTTGCCGCCGCCATGGCGGACATGCGGCCAAGCTGCCCGCCACCGATGATGCCAATGACCGCACCAAGAGCCAGGGCGCTCATTCCACGCTCTCCGGCACACTCGCCGTCTGCGCGGCGCGGAAGGCGGCCAGGTGGCCGCGCAGCGCGGCATCGGAGAGGGCCAGGATGGAGGCGGCGAGGATGCCTGCGTTGATCGCCCCGGGCTTGCCGATGGCCAGCGTGCCGACCGGGATGCCGCCCGGCATCTGCACGATGGAGAGCAGCGCGTCCTGCCCTTGCAGCGCCGTGACCGCCACCGGCACGCCGAGCACGGGCAGGTTGGTCATGGACGCCGCCATGCCCGGCAGATGCGCCGCCCCGCCCGCGCCGGCGATGATGATCTTGAGCCCACGCGCCTCGGCGGAGGTGGCGTAGTCATAAAGCCGCTTCGGCGTCCGGTGGGCTGACACCACCTTCGCCTCAAACGGAACGCCGAGCTTTTCCAGCACTTCTGCCGCATGCTGCATCACGGGCCAGTCCGAGCGGCTGCCCATGATAATGCCAACCAACGGGGCGCTCACGCGGTGCGGTCCGGGATCAGCCGGCTCTCCAGCCGCGCGATTTCATCCTTCAGCCCCAGCTTGCGCTTCTTCAGCCGCTGCACCTGCAGCTGGTCGATCGGCCCCATCTCGGTAATGCGGGCGATCACGCTATCGAGGTCCCGGTGCTCACTGCGCAGCGCGTGCAGGCGGCGCAGAAGATTATCTCTATCAGTCAGCATGACCGAGCAATAATAGCATTTGCGCCGCTCTGAAACCGGAATTTTTGCCCGTATTTTTCACGTGACAATTCCGTGGCGGCGGGACTAGCCTCGGCGTTCCGGGCTTGGCCCATGCGAGGGAAAAGCCCGGGGACCATCATTAAGAGCCTTAAGGAGGCACTATGAACCTGCAATCGCGTATCGATGCCCTGAAGGGGCGGCATGCCAGCCTGGAAAGCAAAATCATGGCGGAAGACCGCCGCCCCAGCCCGGATGCCACCGCTCTGGCCCGCATGAAGGTGGAGAAGTTGCGATTGAAAGAGGAGATGGAAAGATTGAAGACGCGCTAAGGCGCTGGATGCGGAAAGGGGGCCAAAAGGCCCCCTTTCTTATTACTCGGCGGCTTCCGAGGAACTCGGCGGCGGCGGCGGGACCAGCCCTTCGCGGGCCAAACGCTCATTGGCGGCGGCCACCGCGTCGTTCAGGTCGGACTGCTTGCACAGGCCCAGGATCACAGGGTCGCGCGGCTTGATGTTGGCGCTGTTCCAGTGCGAGCGGTCGCGGATCTTCTGGATGGTGTCCTTGGTGGTGCCAAGCAGCTTGATAATCTGCGCATCCGTGAGGTGCGGGTAGCTGCGCAGCAGGAAGGCGATGGCATCCGGCCGGTCGTTGCGCTTGGCCACGGGGGTGTAGCGCCCGCCCTTGGGTTTCTTCTGGTTCATCTCCGGCGCGGCCAGCAGCTTCAGGCGAAGCGCCGGGTTACGCTCGCACCGGGAGATGTCCTCCGCCGTGACCTGCTTGTTCGCCACCGGGTCGTAGCCGTTGATTCCCTGCGCCACCTCGCCATCGGCAATGGCCTGGACTTCCAACGGGTGCATCCCGCAGAAATCGGCGATCTGCTCGAAGGTCAGCGCGGTCTTGTCAATCAGCCAGACTGCGGTAGCTTTAGGCATCAAGGGTAGGGGCATGAATAGAAAACCTTTTACCGTCTCAGGCGCGGCCGCCTGGAACGCAGATAGTTTCGCGCGTGGGCCACGCAAGTTAAACTTGCGCGGGGTATGGAACCCGCGCCACCCTTCGGTCAAGATCGTTTTATGACATTTCCAGAAGAAGATTCACCCCCCATCGCCAAAAAATTGTTCTCCCCGCCCGTTTTGGACGCGCTGGGGGTGGAGGAGTTGACCGCCTATATCTCCGCGTTGGAGGAGGAAATCACCCGCGTACGCCGGGCAATCGCCGCCAAGCAGGCGCATGCCGCGGCGGCCGCCGCGTTTTTCAAGCCCAAGGATTAATGGCGCACCGCCAGAAGGACCAAAAATTTGCAAATCGCGATTGGCTACGAACTGATCTACCAGCTGCCGCAAGCCACGCCGATGATACTGGTGCTGAACGTGCACCACAGCCGAGTGGCGGATATTATCGTCCCGGATATCATGACCACCACCCCGCATGTGCCGGTCACCACCTACCGGGACGGGTTCGGCAATTGGTGCTCCCGGCTGGTGGCCCCGGCGGGGCGCTTCCGCATCGCCAGCGCCGGCACGGTGTGGGATTCCGGATTGCCCGACCCGCACCACCCCGACGCACAGCAGCATGATGTGCAGGACCTGCCTGCCGAAACGCTCGAATTCCTGCTGGGGAGCCGCTATTGCGAGACGGACGAGCTGACCGAAACCGCATGGGCGCTGTTCGGCCACACGCCGCTTGGCTGGGCGCGGGTGCAGGCGGTGTGCGACTTCGTGCACAAGCACATCAAGTTCGACTACATGCAGGCGCGCGCCACCCGCACCGCGGCGCAGGCTTTCCGCGAGAGGGTGGGCGTCTGCCGGGATTACACGCACCTGGCCGTGGCCTTCTGCCGAGCGCTAAACATCCCGGCGCGCTACTGCACCGGATATTTAAGCGATATCGGCGAGCCGCCGCCCTATGCGCCGGGGGATTTCGCCGCCTGGTTCGAGGCTTATCTTGGCGGCGCCTGGCATACGTTCGACCCGCGCAACAACAAGCCGCGCCAGGGCCGGGTGCTCATCGCCTACGGGCGGGACGCCATGGATGTCGCCATCACCCACACATTCGGTCCGAATACCCTGGAGGGCTTTACCGTCTGGACCCATGAGGCGATCTGACTGAACAATGGCGCGGCGCAGGGGATTATCGGAGGAGGATCTTCGCCTCTGGGCGGCGTATGGCCGCACGCTTACCCGGCTTATGCCCGGGCGCGCCCGCCTGCCCCCGCCATCGGAACCGCCCGCCCCGCCGCCTGACGCAGCCCCCCTGCCGCCTCAGGCGCCGAGGCCCAAACTCGCGCAGCCGCCACCTTATATAGGCGTGGATGCCGCCCCCGGCGGGCTGGACAAATCCACTTGGAAACACTTCCGCGCGGGCAAGATCCGCGCCGAGGCGAGGCTGGACCTGCACGGCCACACCGCCGCCAAGGCGCATAACGAGGTGCGGCACTTCCTGGAGCGGTCGCACGGGGCACGGCTGCGCTGTGTCGAGATCATCACCGGCAATGGCGAGATCCTGGCGCGGGAACTCCCCCACTGGCTCAATGCCCCCAGCCTGCGCCCGCTGATCCTGGCCATGGCACATCCGCACGCGGCTAACAGCGGCTCGGTGCGCATCCTGTTGCGCCGGGTGCGGGGATGACGCCCTTCGGCGAAAAGCTCCGCCAGCTGCGCCTGGCGCGCGGTGTGACACAGCGGGAAATGGCGGCAGAGCTGGAAATCTCGGCAGCCTATCTCTCGGCGCTGGAACATGGGCTGCGCGGCACCCCGTCCGCCGGGCTGATCCACCAGATCTGCCAGTATTTCGGGCTGATCTGGGACGATGCCGACGAACTGACCGCACTGGCCAAGCTTTCCCGCCCACGGCTGAAGCTGCATGTGGGCGGGCTCACCCCGGCGCAGACAGTGCTGGCCAACCGGCTGGCGCGCGAGCTGCGCAACCTGGATGCCGAGACCGTGGAGAAAATGCAGGCGCTGCTGGACCAGGCCCAGCCAGCTACGCCGCCAGCGCGCCCGCGCCGCGCAAGAAGCCGAGCAAAGGCAGCAGACTAAGCCCGAGAATGGTGAAATAGTCGCCCTCGACACACGTGAAGAGCTGCGCGCCCAGCCCCTCCAGCCGGTAGGCGCCGACACAGCCCAGGATCTCCTCGCCCTCCGCCGCCAGATAGCGGACGATGAACGCCTCGCTCAGCTCGCGCACGCTCAACGTGGCCCGCTCGACATGCGACCACGCGATCTCCCCGCCCGTTGCCACGCACGCGGCCGTGACGAGCTGATGAGTGCGCCCCGCCAAGCGACGCAGATGCGCGGCGGCCTCGACGAGGTCCGCGGGCTTGTCGAACACCGCGCCATCGCACACCAGCAGCTGGTCCGCCCCCAGCACCAGAGCGGCAGGATGCGCCGCGGCCACCGCGCGGGCCTTGGCCGCCGCCAGAGCCAAAGCCAGCTCCTCCGGCGTGCCGGCGAAGCCCTGCTTCAGTGCTGCTTCGTCCACGCCGGAGGGGATGGCAGCGAAATCCAGCCCGGCCTGGCGGAGCATGGCCTGCCGCGCGGCGGAGGTGCTGGCCAGGATCAGCATGGCGCGCCTCCAATCATATCTTTTGAGAAACATTCTTTACTGTTAGTCACGATTGCCATCCGCTTAAACAAATTGTGCAAATTATTATCAGCCTACGCCTAAAATTAGGTCAGCACACCGGCGCGCCCTGCTTATTTATTTGCCGGTGTGGCAGCACAAGGCCACGCTGCCCAAGCAAGCGGCAATTCAGGCATGGGCTTTGCATTACTGCTGCCATCTGCCGCGCCTGCGGTGGCTTTACAACCCATGGAGACTGACATCATGGTAGCAACCACTGAAGTTGCCGCACACGCCCAACCGCAATTGCGACAAGGAGCGCTCAGCCTGCCCGAGACGATCGGCCAGTCGATCGCCAATATCGCCCCGACCCTGACACCCGCGATCAATATCTCCGTCGTCGCCGGCATCGCCGGTGTCGGTTCGTGGATTTCCTATCTCATCGCCACCGTCGGTTGCGTGTTCGTCGGCAGCTGCATCTCCACCCTGGCCAAGCGCCATCCGGAGGCCGGTTCCTACTTTGTGTATATTGGCCGTAACTTCGGCCCCATCCCCGGGGCCCTGGCCGGCTGGCTGATGATCCTTGCCTATCTCTCTTGCGGCGTCGCCGTAGCGTCCAGCGCGCCGCTCTTCCTCACCTCGATCCTGGCCGCCTTCGGCCTTACCCTGCCCCATACCGGGCTGGCGATCTACATGGTGGCCTTCATCGGCCTGGTCGCCTACGCCGCTTACCGCGACATCCAACTTTCCTCGCGCGTCGGGCTGATCCTGGAGGTCCTCTCGATCGGCATCATCATGATCATCACCGCCATGGTCGTGGCCAAGCATGGCACGGTGGTGGACCCCACCCAGCTTGCCGTATCCAAGCTGCCCGTCGGCGGCATCATGTCGGCCATGGCCTTCGCGGTGTTCAGCTTCGTCGGCTTCGAGAGCTCCGCCACCCTGGCCAAGGAAGCACGCGACCCGCAGCGCGCCGTGCCCTTCGCCGTGATGGGCAGCGTGGCCGTGGCGGGGATTTTCTTCACCGTGATGTGCTACTTCATGGTGCTGGGCATGAACGACAATGCCGGCGCCATCGGCAATTCCGGCTCGCCCTTCTCCGACATGACCAATGCAGCGCATCTGCCCTGGGCCGCCGCGATTGTGTATTTCGCGGCCTCCATCAGCGCCTTTGCCTGCACGCTGGCCTGCGTCAATGCCGGCTCGCGCATGCTGTACTCCATGGGCCGCTACCAGTTCCTGCACGGCTCCATGGGTCTGGTCCACAAGAAGCACAAGACACCCTATGCGGCCGTCCTCACCAGCGCCGCCCTGGTACTGGTTGGCGCGCTGGCACTGCTGCCGCAGGGCTTCCTCAACGCCTTCGATGAAACCGGGACGCTCTGCACCTTCGGCTTTGTCATCGTGTATCTTGGTGTTGCGCTCACCTCCTCGGTGGATGTGTTCAAGGCCGGCATACTGAAGCCGTTCCACGTCGTCTCCACCATCATTGGCGGGGCGCTCATGGTATTCGTGATCTATAGCAGCATCTTCCCCTGGCCGGCCGCACCCTGCCAGTATCTGCCGCAGATCTTCCTCGCCTATGTCGCCGTCGGCCTGGTCTGGTTCCTGGTGCTGAAGTTCAAGTCCCCGCAGGTGCTGACCAGCATCGCCAACGACATGGAAGGCTGAGCTCCAGCCAGCCAACAAAAAAGGCCCCGGATGCACCTCCGGGGCCTTTTTCATTGCATTGACTTCCGCGCGCCTTCGCGGTACCCGGCTGGCTCACTGCATGGCGGCGTAGCTCAGTGGTAGAGCAGGGGAATCATAATCCCTTGGTCGGAGGTTCAAATCCTTCCGCCGCTACCAGTTAAAACACCATACAAATCAATCGATTAGGTGGCGTGCACCCCCTCTCCGGAGGGGTTTTTCATGTCGCAGCGTGTCGCAACTGACTACACGCAATTTCAATGACTTACAGCCATACCCGGCAGGTCCGTGGGACACAGATGCGACATGGACGCAGGATGGGGCGGTGCTCTTAGTCTGGAAAACGTTTATCCATTAGGCCACACCAACCGCTATAGGGGGACCGCTTTGTTGGTGCAAATGTACAACAATATCAATTATACGCCCGGTGTCATTAACTGACACATGCCCAAAGACGTGTTCCGATTGAAGTGATGTGGTCGGGCTGAGCAGTGAACCAACGCCATGCATCGCAGCAGGCATCGACGATATCCTCGTAGGTTT
>Ga0326727_10006130_pt1 | contig 33341 bp, 18 predicted proteins | sample MB2enrmetagenome_FD_207643 | JGI IMG/M metagenome (GOLD analysis project Ga0326727, IMG submission 207643) | Lab enriched peat soil microbial communities from McLean, Ithaca, NY, United States - MB29MY | ecosystem: Environmental > Terrestrial > Soil > Wetlands > Peat | place: USA: New York...
ACCACCTCGCCAACCGCCACGGCAACCTGCTGACCCGGCTTGTCCAGTTCGACCCGCCGAGCCGTCGCACCGTCGGCGCCCACCACCACCTCCTCGCGATCGACGGCGAATCCCTGGGCGGCCGAAGCCACCAGGCTGCCGTCGCCCACGGGCACATAGCGCAACTTTTGCAGCACCGCCAGGGGTTCGCCGGCCTCTCCGACCGTCACCGTGGCCCCCGCCGTCCCGGCCAGGGACGTCTTGGCCAAGGGCAAGCCGCCGGTCAGCGACAACGGACGACGGTCGTCACCGGCGGCGATCGTCACGCGGCGTTCGCCCATGGCCGGCGCGACCGCGGCCATGTCAACCAGGGCCAGCATGGCCTCGGCATTGGCGTTGGTGCTGCCCCAGCCATCCCCCTGGCCGGCGGTCAGCAAGGCGTCGGCCAGCAAGCGGTTGCGGGGCTCGCCGGGGGCGGCGGCCAGTGACGCCCGCAAGACGCGGGCAATGGTCCGCGTCTCGGAGGGCAGCACCAGTCCGTTGCCGCGCCACCCATCCTGCAAGCCGCCGTAACTGTCCCGGCCATGGTCAAGTTTGACGATCACGCCGTTCCACAGGTCCTTTTCCAGGCCGGCCAACGTGGACGGCGGCGTTCCCGGCGCGCCGACCAGGGCCCGGGTCACCTGGGCCAGGGTTTCCAGCCGCAGGGCCGGGCCCTTGCGGGCCAGTTCGGCCGCATAGGCGGGGTCGCCCTGCCCGGCCTCGGTCAGCGCAGTCAGCGCCCAGGTCCGTTCGGCCCAGGACTCGCCGTCGACAAAGTTGCGATAGTCGGACCGCAAGGACTGGCGCAAGGCCTGCACCAGCTTGTCGCGCAGCCCCTGGTCCACCGGCAGTGCCGCGGCCTTGGCCTCCACCAGCAACTCCAGAGCCCAGGCCGTCAGGGTGACGTACCCCCGTGAGCCCGGCCAGTAGGGCACCAGGCCGTCCTCGGCCAGGATCGAGGCGATCCAGGTCTGCGTCTCCTTGAACGCGGCGGCGGCCCGCGCCTTGTCGGCATCGCTGCCGAAGGCGGCGGCAAGACGCAGGCCGGCGATATCGGCCCGCACCCGGGCGATCCGCTGCTCGGTGCAGCCGAAGGGAAAGGACCGCAGATAGTCGAGCCCCCGGGCCATCACCACCAGGGACGGCGGAGCTACCACCAATTGGCGGTCCAGGGTGCCCGGCCGAACGGCCTCGGCCAGGGCCGGAAGCTCCACCGGGGTCTCGGGGGTCAGCAGGCTGACGCGGCTTTGCACCACCGGATCGCGGTCGGGCTGTACCGGCAGGGAGACTTCAAAGGCATCGCGGGCGCCATCGCTCTTGCGATCCACGGCGACGGTGACGGCGACGGTGGTGCGGGCGGCCAAGCCGACCCCATCCGCCGCCGGGGTCGGCACGGTCACCGGGAAGTCGAACCGCTGTGGCTTGCCGGTCTGCCAATCGGCCGGCTTTTCCGCCGGCCCCGACAAGGTCAAGCCATCGACCTTGACCAGCGCCCGGCCACGTCCCGGCTCTCCCTCGACGACCCGCCCGATGGCCGACAGGTCGAAGCTGTCGCCGGGGCGAACAAACCGCGGCAAGGCCGGCTGGACGATCAGCGGCAGGCGGACCTGGATGTCGCCGGTGCCAACCCCGAAGCGGTCGGCGCCGCTGACGGCCTTGGCCCGGATCTTGAAGTTGGTGAGGCTGTCGGGAAGCTTGACGGTCACCGTTGCCGTCCCGCCCGGCCCGACATGCAAGTTGGGCTCGTAGTAGGGAACCGGCGTGAAGTTCTTGCGCACCGTCACCCGCAGCAGCGGACTGCCCTCGTCGGCCTCGCCGCCGCCCGGCTCCTCCTGCAGCGGCAGCAGACCGAAGGCCAGGTTGCGGCTGTCGCGCAGGGTGGTGACGCTGTTCCTGGGGACGATGAACTGGGGCAGCGGATCCAGCCTGGCTTCCTTGGCCAGGGCCAGCACGGCCTGGTCCACCAGCCACAGGGTCACCTCGCCCGACAGCGGCTTGCCCTGGTCGTCGGACAGCTTGACGGTCAACGCGATGTCCTGGCCCGGCAAGGCCTTGCGCGGGTAGCCGAGGTCGACCTTGACGATGTTCTTCACCGGGGTGACGGTGATCCACTGGGTGGCGCCCAAGGTTGCCGGCTTGCGCAGATCGGCGTGGGGGCTGATCTGGTCGTCATCGCCTTTCAGACGGCCGCGCATCAGCACGAAATGGACGGCCAGGCGCGGCAGGTACTCCGGCTTGACCGGCAGGCTGAAGGTCCCGTAGCCGTTCTTGACCGGGACCCAACTGTAACTGTTGTTGCCGTCGGGTTCTTCCACCACCGCCAGTGCCTGACCCGCCTGGAAGGGACTTTGCAGAACCAGCTTGGCGGTCTCGCCGGGCGCATAGCCGTCCTTGTCGGGGGCGACGGAAAACACTTCGGCCGGCGGACGCGACCAGGTCGCCGGCCGCTCGCCACCGGCGAACAGGTCGACCTTGACGGTCTGCAGCCGGCCCAGCTTATCCTGGCTTTCCACCTCGACCACATAGACGCCGGCCCCGGTGATGGGGAAGGACGGGCTGGTCGACTGCGACCCGCTGGTGAAGCTGGTCTCGGCCACTTTGTCCTCGATCACCTCGGTGACATATTTGGCCGAGCCCTGGGTGAAGTCGCTGGCCTGGAGAATGGAATTCCACTGCCGGTGCAGCAGCCGCACCGTGACCTGCTGGCCGGCGATGGCCTTGCCCTGGCCGTCCTCGACGACGATCTCGGGTTCGATCTTGTCGGCATGCTCCAGGAAACGGGCCAGCTTGACGCCCAGAACGAAGGGCGGCAGGGCCAGAACCTCCTGGGTATTGGTCACCGTCTGCTCGTCTTCGCCGACGACGGTGGCTTCAACGACATATTTGCGCGGCTGAGCCGTCGGCTCGATGGTCGGATCCAGCACCAGCTTGGCAGCGCCACGGTCGTCGGTCTTTTCCTCTCGTTCCAGGACGGGACTGGAGCGGAACGGCTGGTTGCCGGAAAACCGCTGGTCGGCGGAAAAAACGAAGCCCGGACGGGCCTTCGGCACCCAGGCGTAGGGAACCTGGGTCACCCGCCAGTGCAGCGGCCGGCCAGCCACCAGGCCGCCGGCATAATATTCTGCCGTCAGCGTCACCGGGAAGGGAGCATCAAGACTGGTGCTGACCGGCGAATGCAGCGACACCTCGAACTTGGGCAGCCGGTAGGCGTCTTTCTTGAAACGGACCGAATGGCAATGGCGGGCCCCGCTATCGGGCCGCCGGTCGGCATCGTCGGAGCCAGCGCCACTGTCGGCGTTGTCGTCGTCGGAACCGGCCGTTTCCGGCCCGTACTGCACATAGGCCTTGTAGATGCCGGTGGCGGCGGTGGCGTCATCGAACTTGTGATAGAAACTGCCATAGGCGTTGACCTCCAGCGGCCAGCGCCAGGTCGACCCGTCCGGCCCCTCGACCACCAGCGTGCCCTTGCGGTCCGAGGGCTCGATGCGGCCGTCCTCGTAACGGCGGACATATCCCTTGATGTGAACCGGGTCATCGGGCCGGTAGATCGGCCGTTCGGTGAAAACATGGCACAGATCCCGGGCCGGTGGCGTGCGGTTGGCCAGATCGCGCACGGTCCAATCCAACCAACCGTTGTCATATTGGGTCTCGCGCCAACCGCCCTCGGCATATTCCCGCGGCGGACTTTGCGGGTCCAACACCAGGATGTCGTCATCCTTGGCAACCACCACCCGCCGCAGCCGCGCCTCTTCCTGAGCCCCGGGCACGGCCCAGTCGGCCAGGCCGTCGGCACCCGTCACCACCGATCCGAATTCCGTCCACTCGGATCCGGAATAGCCCTCGATGCTGATCTTGGCATGATCGACGGGAAGGCCGGTGGCCAGCGAGGTCACGGCGAACCGCACGCGATCGCGCTGGTCGACCGCGGTCAGCGACAGATCGGTGACTTGCAGACGCATCCACAGGCGCTTGCCCTCGGCGTCCAGCCGGCGCATGCCGACCAGATAGGTGCCCGGCTTGCCGGCGCCGGCCATGTGCTGCAGATGGGGCCGCAGGTTGAGGCCGAAGGTGGAGGTCACATCGCCCTTGCCGATGGGCAGACTGACCAGTTCGGACAGGCTGGGCGACCCGAATGCCCGGATATAGCGGGCGATGAACCCCGACGACGGGTCGCCGTAGGTGGTGTTCGCCTCCGGCTGCTCGCCGGGTGCCGGCGGCCGCTCGGCATCATCCACCTCGACGCCGTTGGCGGGGAAAGGCCATAAGGATCGGTCCAGCGGATCAATGGGATGGATCCGCAGATCGACCCGTTCGACGCCGCGCGCCTTGACCGGCACCATCTGGGGTCCAAACCGTTCGGCGATGCCCTCGCCCTTGACCCATCGCAGCAGGCCCGGCTTGGGCGGGAAGGACAGGTAGAGCTGGCTGGGCGCACCCAACGCCAGGGGCCGCCCCTTGATATCCTTGAGCGTCGCCGCTTCCAGCCTGACCTGGTAGAGGGTGTCGGCCTGGAAGCGGCCCGTGACCACCAGGGTGTTGCCGACCGCATGGGCGCGCAGGTCCTCGACCTGGGGGCTGAGGCGCACCAGGTTGCGGGCCTCGATGGGTCCGACCTCGGCCAGGCGGTCGGAAAAGGTGACGACCACGGAACGGTCGTCCGGCGGGCACAACAAAGCGCGCTCGCGGCCATAGTCGGCGCCTTCGCGCGTGGTCGGATAGGCGGTGTCGCGGCACCCGAAGCGGACCACCGAAAAGGGCGCGGCGGTGGAGAAGGCGACGCGATGCTCCTCGTCGCCCTGCGCCTGGTCGGGAGACAGGCGGACATGGACGATCGCCCGGGTGCCCCAGGGAATCGGCTGGTGCAGGTCCAGAAGGTAGTCGGCGGCGGCATCGGGTTGGCGCCGCTCCAGGGCGCGCACGTCGAAGTCGTGGAAATCCAGGGACCGCGACTGCTCGGCGCCCACGCCCGGCAACGGGCGCAATTCGATGGTCACCAGCCGGGCCAGCGTCGCCGGATCGATCGGATCGCGGAACCCCAGCGTGATGGTTTCAACCGGGTCCAGACCTTCGGCACCGTCTGCGGGAGCCGATGCGGTGGGCGCCGACATCAAGGTCACCAGATCGGCCGTGTGCCCTTGCACCGTCCAGGCGAAATGTCCCATCGGCGGCCAGGCCACCGCCGGCCGAAACTGCAGGGTGTGCCGATCCAGCCAGGTGAAGGCGCCCGGATGGGCCGGCGTCATGGTCACGAAGGACTGAGGATGATCCTCCGCCCCCCCTTTGACCGGTCCCACGTCCCGATCGAAGAACAGGGTCACCGGGTCCCACTGGCGCAGGAAGTGCTCGGGCACCAGGATCGCTCCGGCCGGTCGGCGCAGCCCATCGGCCGCCGCCAGGCTGTCCGCCGAGACCAGGCACAGCAGCATCGCCGCCAGGACAAGAAGTCGCTTTCCAATCATCTCGTTAGTTGCCTTCTCCGGTGGCGACCAGGTCCCAATAGCGGCGCTTGACGTCCTCCGGCGGGCCGGTGTCGGGGCGCGTCGCCCCCACCAGGACCGGCTGCAGTTCGGTTGCCGCCCCGTCGGGCCGGTTCTCGACCAGCAGGTAATAGCGCCCCGGATCCAGGCTTGGCATGGCCGCAACGCCTTCGGCCAGGACCTCGCCGGCCGCGGTCAGCAGGCGAACCCGAGCGCTGTCGGCCTTCCCTTTGACGCCGATGCCGATCGGACCCACGGCGGTCACGTCGAAGCGGAACAGCCGGGCATCTCCGGGGGCCAGACGCAGCGTCGGCCCCAACCCTTCGCCGATGGTCACCGGCAGGCTTTGCTCCAACAGCGCCGCCCCGCCCAAAGCCCCGTCCTGCAGGGAACGGACCCCCAGCAGGGAGCGGCCGGCGGGCAGGAAGGCATGCAGGTTGGCCCCCTGTCCCCACACCGTCAGGTCCGGGACGCCGGACGGGCGCCGCAGGCCCAGCATCAGCGGTGTCGCCGAGGTGACGTGAAGAAGCCGAGGCCCGTCGCTGTCGAACCGCCACAGCAGGTCGTTCCCGGAAAGCGCGACAGGTCCGGGCACGGCGGGCATCTCGGCGGCGCCGTCGGCAGCCGGCCAGGACCGGCTGTCGCCGTTGTCCAGCCAGGCCAGGACCAGCCCGGCCCGGTGGCCGAGGAGCAGAACGCCGTCGTCCTTGACCGGCAAGACGGTTCCCCGCCGGACCTGGCCGTCGCGGCTCACCAGCGTGGCGTCGTCAACGGCGCCGGCCAGGCGCAACACCAGCCCCTTGGAACGGTCGTCGGGCGCCAGGGCAATCTCGAAGCGCCGACTGGCACCCGACGGATACCAGCGACGGACCATGCTGCCGCGGGCCATCGGCGCCTGATCGCCGGCCGCCGGCGACAGCTGGGCCGAGAACTGCCCGGCGGCCGGGGCGGAATTCAGCAACAGAAGGCCATCGGCGGTGGTCTCCACCACCTGCGCCGTCGGCCCGCTTCCCGACCACAGCGTTCTGTCCACCACGCCCTCCTTGAGCAGGGCGGCGGCGGTCTCAGGCGGCAAGGCCAGCTGGAGCCGCTTGGCGCCGGCCGGCAGGACAAAGGCTGTCGCCCCATGCCCCGCCAGGGTGCCGTCATGGATGCCCCACGGCAGGTCCACCGGCGCGGGCTTGGGAAAGGCCAGCTGCCGCAAGGTCAGGGGCAGTTCGTCAGCGCCACCGTCGGCGCGCCACAGCCGCACCACCGGTTCCGCCGCACTCTTCGCCTCGGCAAGGACGGCCGCCGCGACGCCGTCGCCAACGGCCATGATCCGGCCATCGATGGGCGCGTCCAGGCCACCGACGGCCATCCCGGGCTGGCCCAGGCGCGTCTCGGCCAACCACAGCACCGCGCCAGCGGCGCCGGCAACCGGCATCGGCAAGGCGGCGACCTGGCCGGCCGGCAAAGTCAAGGCCAGGGGCGTCGTGGCATCGGGCAGGACCCGATGGGCACGGACCGGGCCGGCCTTGGCGACATCGATGAACCACAGTGCCGTGCCGCCGGCCATCACCACCTCGGGTCCGCGTCCCAAGGCCTGTCCCTCGGCCGCCGCCCAGGTCAGACTGGACGCCGGTCCGTCCAGCTTCACCAGACCGGGCTTGTCCAGGGCCACGGCGGCAACCCCCAGCCGCGGCTCCGTGCCGGGAATCTCGGCCAGGGCGATGCCGTCGGCCAGGGATCGTTCCCTGGCCGGCGCCGGGGTGACGCCGGCAAGATGCAGCGAAATGGCGGCACGGGTATGGTCCATCGACCACACCCGCAAGCGGAACGCGGTTTGGGCGGACGGATCGGCCACCACGGCCAGATGGGCCGACCGCCCGGCGGCGCGGCCAATGCCGTCCCAGCCGCCGTCGGGGCGACGGCGCTCCAAAGACAGTCCCACGGTGTCGCGGGATATCGCGGCAGCCACCAGCAACGCCCCGTCTGCCGGCTTGGGCGCCAGCGGGAAGGTATGCATGCGGCCATCCGACAGCTCCCGATCGGCCGGGAAGGATACCGCCGGTTCCTCCACGTCGTCATCCTGGCGCAGCCTGACCTCGGTGGGGACGGCCTGGCCGCCGGACTGCTCCGGCGCGCTACCGTCCTGGACGGTCTCGACCCGATCGCCATCCTGGCTGGGCGGCCGGATGCCATGATCGACGGCTTCGACTTTCAGAAGGTAATCGCCGGCCGGCGGACTGGCGGCGATGGTGAAGTTCCAGTCATCGGGACGCTCGGTGGCCCGGGCCACCACCGCACCGGTCTTGTCCAGCAGAATGCCCCGCACTTCCGCGCCGCCCGCCGAGGCGATCTCGACCAGCCTGCCGCCCGCCAGGGACACCGGCACCACGGCCGGCGGCGTGACGATCCGCCGCTGTCCCGCCACCAGCTGGCGCAGCGACGTGGTCAGTTGGTAGTCGAAGTGGTTGTTGGGTCGCAGCGTCGACACCTCCAACCGATAGTTTCCCGCCTCCAGCCGTCCCTGCCAGGGTTTGCGGAAGGTCATCTTGGCCAGAGGCTGGGGCTCTTCCTCGCGCCGCAGGTCGGCCTGCATCAGGTCGCTCAAGCGTACCGTCAGGTCGGCCGCCGCCGGCAGCGTGAAGGTCCAGCTGTCCGGGATCCGAGACTGGCCGTCGGCCGGCTCTTCCCAGCGGTGGCCGACCGTGCTGTCCAACGACAACGGATGGGGACCATGGCCAGGAACGGCCGGATCGCTTCTGATCTCGTCGACCAGGACCTGGACCCGGGCCGACAAAACCGCCGGCAGGACCACCAGGCGATAGCGGCCGGGCGCCAGGTCCCGCGTCAGATCACCGGTCTCGGCCGGCGTGGTCAACGGCCATCCCTGCTCGTCCTCGACGCGCAGGCCGGTCGGACCAGACAGAGTCAAAGCCTGCAAGTGGTAGCTGCCGCGGCTGGCAATATCGAGGTCATAGGCCACCCCCTCCCCGGCAGCCAATTGGGCGTGGGCCGCCACCCCCAGGGTCAGGGGACCGCCCGCACGCACCGGCGCCGGCGTCAGCGCCACCCCAAGATGCCCGGCGGTCTTGCCTTCGGTCGCCACCGTCAGTTGGTAAAGGCCTTCGCGCAGATACTGCTGCAGCAGGAAATTCCGCCCGACGCCGTTGGCCTGGGCCCGGTCCAGCTGGGGCAGGACGCGGGTGCGGATCACCCCGGCGGTCTCGAGCAGGCCGGTGCTTTCCAGGCGGTAGAGGGCCGGCTGGTCGACCTTGACCACGAACGTCGCCTGCGACTGGCGGTCGAGATCGAGAAAGCGCGGTTTTTCCGCTTCCAGCGTGGGGAAATCGGGCGCCGGAGTCCCATCGGGCGCCGCCGCGGCGACCGGCCCCGATGCCGGCGCCGCCGGCGTGAAATGCACGCCGATCTGGGCGGCGGCGGTCCCCGGGTTGGAAATCCGCAGGGTCTTGACCCCGGCCGCACTGACCGCCGCTCGGGACGCCATCGTCCCGTCGTCCAGCGACACCGGCAGGGCCGTCCCGTCGCCGGTGGCGGCGCTGACCGTACCGGCAGCCGGGAATGACATCGGCAGGGTGATGGTCGCGCAAGGCTCGATGGTCAAGGCAACGTCGTCCTCTCCATCAAGCGGCAGCTTGCGGACCAGGGCACCCGGCGCGCCATTGGACATGCGGTTGGCATAGAGCCGGTAGCTGTAGGTCGGATCCAGATGCACCGGCAGGAAGCTGGCGCCGACGATGGCGCCGGCCCCATCCGCGGTATCGCCGGCCGCCGCCCCGGTCAGGGCCAGACTGACCACGCCCCGCCCCCCCGGCCGCGGCGTGATGGAGAGAATGTAGAGGCCGCCGTCCAGATCCCATCGGCCGGCGGCGGCGCTTTTGCCCTTCCAGACCGGATCGGACGGTGCGCCGAATGGCGCCAGGGTCAGGTCGGCATCGACGCCCGTCGCATCAATGCTGTAGTGGCCCGCCTCCGTCACGCCGATGAACAGCGACACCGGATCCAGGAGATTGAAGCGGCGATGCCAGGCCGTCGTCCGGCCAAGTTCGATGGTCCGCGCGGCAATGACCTGTTCGGCTTGGCCCGGGTCGCGGGCCTGGGACCCTTTGGCGGCACCCGCGCCGGCGCGAGGACTGCGGGTCAGCACGGTGGTGACGTCGGGGTCATCCTCGTCATGGGCCGAGCGCAGGCTGCCGACCAGATAGTCGCCGGCACCGCCGAACGGATACTCCCGGCTGGATACCAACGTCTGCAGCCGATAGGGCAAGCCGGCCGGGCGGGTCACCGTCACCACCTGGTCACCCCCGGCCTCCGGCCAGGTCATCAGGTCGGCGGAACGGGTCCGGCTTTTCTTGTCGATGGACGCCGACTTGCCCGTCGTGAAGGTTCCGTCGCCAAAGGGCACCACTTCGAGACCGGCGTTTCCCGGCGTCGGCACCTCGAGATGGAAGGCGTTGGCGCCCTTGGGAACCAGCCACCGGTCAAAGCCGAACGGCCCGGCGACGGCATCCCGCAGTCCGGTCGCCGGCAGCCGCGGAATCCCCCAACGCAGAACCAAGGGATTGTCCTTGTCGGACTGGGTCCAGGTCGGCCCCGGACCGCCATAGGCAATCACCTGATAAAGCCCTGGCGGCAGTTTGACAGCCAGGCGCCGAACCGCCAAAGGCCGGCCGGGACTGGGCGCGCTGAGCGCCTCCAGCGGCGGGGCATCCACCAGCCAGGTCCCGTCCTTCCACAGTCGCAGATCGGCCAGATGGCGCCCCGCGGCCTCGACGAAGACCGTGCGGGCGGCGGTCAGATGCAACCAATAGGAGCGTTGCTGAACGTCGTCGAGTTGAGCCGACACCATCGCCGTTTCCGCCAGCTGCGGAAAGGGCGCCGGGTTCTGCTCGGCGAAAGGCTTCACCACCAGCGTCGGCGTCGCCTTGGCCTTGGTCAGGGATGTCAGGACGGCCCGGTGCTGGCCGGGGCCGAGAAAGACGTCCAGGCGACCATTGCGTTCGCCGGCCGCGCCATCCTCGGGACCCGGGCCGGCCATGCGGTCGACCAGTTGCAGGGCGGTCCCCTGCGGGCTGCCGGCCTGAACCGCGTAACGACCAAAGGCCTCGACGGTGAACGCTTGCGTCTTCTGTTCGGTTTCGCCGATGGCGGTCGCGTGATCCGGGGACTGCGACGCCCCCGCCGGAATGCTCGCGACGGTTGCGGCCGCGTCCTCGGCCGGGACGACGGCCGCGACCGCCGGCACGACCGGCGCGACGCCTTGCCGGCAGGCAGTTCCCTCGGCGTCGCGGCCAAAGTGCAGGACATCGCGCAGTGCCCGGGAAGCCCCCGCGTCACCGGGCGCAGGAACACGGTCGTCGACACCAACCATGGGTTGCGGCGGTGGCACGGATGCCGCCGCCGGGGCAGGAACGGGGGATGGAGTGGGAGACGGGGACGCAGACGACGATGGGGTGGCGACGGGCGGATGGCCGGCCCGCCCCCCTTGCGCCCCATCAACGCTGGGGTTGCGCTTCCCCGCAACAGTCTTCGCGGACTCGCCTGCGTCACCGACCTGTAACCGCTCAGGACGGCCATAGTAGGCCACGGCACCTGCGACAGCAGACATCAACCCCAGCGCTATTACAGCATACAATACTGCTTTGCGCGACGGCCCCTTGTTCACTTTGAACGCTCCGTTGCCACCCCCGGAAGAGCAACACGATACAAAAACAGCAGAACATCTCCAACGACAATTATTAAAACAGCGTCGATGGCAGTGCGAATTGTCACATTTATTTTACTCCGAGAAGCAATACCGCCCCGCGATACGCTTGACTCATCGCAGCTCGGCTGACCCGGATGTCGCGGTGCAGCGACGGGAAGGGCTTGGCAGACCCGGCAAGCTCGTGCAGGCTCCTATCGAATAGTAGAGTTTTCAATTATGATCTTGATCCGCAGGTAACAAACACCGGGGGAGCGCCGTCTCCCCTCCCCGCTTAGGGAGCGCCATGCCGAAGCATCGGAACAGTATCGTCTTCAGCATGCTCTTCTGTGGGGCCATCGCCGTCGGGGTGGTGGCCGATTTGCGCGCGTCCTATGTTCTCGAAGAAAAATACGTTGCCGACCATGTCGCCAACAGCGCCTTTCTGATCAGCGAGTGGATCAAGGGGGCCTTCGTCACGTCGGACTATGTGCTGCGCGACATCGTGAGCGAAGTCCCCATCGGCGAGTTGCGCGAACCCGATCCAAGCGCGTCGGCCTATCAGCGCCGGATGCGCTATTTGGAACAGAAGCGCCTCACCCTCCCTCATGTTTTTACCGTAGCGCTTTATGACGAGCACTGCATCGCCACCCACACCAACACCATCTTCCGCTTCGATGCCAACGACCGCCCCTACTGCAAGGCACTGCGGGACAATCCCGATCGCCAATCGGTCGTCACCGACGCCTTCTTTTCCTCGCTGGGGCGCCTGAACGTCGTCCAGGCCCGTCGTTTCGACTCCGGCAGCCAAGGTTTCCATGGCTTCGCCTTGTTCGGCGTCGATCTCGAGTTCTTTTCGAAGTGGCTGGAATCCGTCCCGATCGGACAGCATGGCGTGATCGCCATCTTCGATTCCCACCAGATCCTGTTGGCACGACGGCCTGCCGAGCCCGGCTCGGTCGGCAAGGTTCTGGCGAACGAGACCCTGAAGCAGTTCGTCCAGTCCGGCGATGCGGCGGGAACCATTCCCATCCTGACCAGTCCCGATGGCGAAGATCGCCTGTACGCGGCCCGCCGCGTCGATGGGCTGCCGTTCATCGTCGCCGTCGGCGAAGCGACCGAGGACTGGCAGAGCCGCTGGCGGTCCCGCGTCGCGGTGGAACTTACCGCCCTGTGCCTGCTGATCGGCATGGCCGTGGTGATCCTCAGGAACTATCGGGCGCTGGCGATCCGAACCGGCCAGTTGGAAAGCGCCAACCGCAAGCTGGCCGAATTGTCCGCCACCGACGGCCTGACCGAGTTGGCCAACCGGCGCCATTTCGACGTCATCCTGGAGCGGGAATTCGCACGATCCAAACGAACCGCGCAACCCCTGGCGCTGGCCATCCTGGACGTCGACTACTTCAAGAAGTTCAACGACCATTACGGACATCAGGCTGGAGACGACTGCCTGAAGGCCGTGGCTCGGACGCTGCGCGCCGGGATCCATCGGGCCACCGACCTGGCGGCGCGTTATGGCGGCGAGGAATTTGTCCTGGTGCTACCGGTCACCAGCTCCGCCGCGGCGCGAAACCTTGCCGAAAAGATCCGCCAGGCGGTCGAAGCGCTCGACATTCCCCATCAGACGACCCAAACCGGTCGCGACTGCGTTACCATCAGCATCGGGGTGGCAACCTCCGACGCCACCACCGGGCATGATGCCAAGGAATTGATCGAAGCTGCCGACCGCGCCCTTTATCGGGCCAAGGGCCTGGGCCGCAACCGCGTCTGCATCGCCCCCAACTTACGCCAGTCCATCCGCTCGGACCTCACGGACCGGGAAGGCCTGCTGAAACTGGCCTGGCACCCCTCGTTCGAGAGCGGACATCCGGTGATCGACGAGCAGCACCGCGCCCTGTTCGAGTCCACCTCCGCCTTGCTGCGCGCGATCCTGGGCGGACAATCGATGGACGAGGTATCGGCACTGCTCGATGCCCTGACGGTGGCCTTCGTCCAGCATTTTCACGACGAGGAAGCCATTTTCCTGGACGCGGGCTTTCCGGACGCGGCGGACCATCTGGCCGCCCACCGCGCCCTCCTGGATCGCGCCGGCGTTCTGATCGATGGATTCCACTCCGGGCAGGTCGGCGTGGCCGCCCTGTTCCAGTTCCTGGCCGACGACCTGATCCGCGACCATATCCTGGACGCTGACCGCCACTTCTTCCCCTATTTGGTCCTGGACGTTCAAATGCCCCCGAAAATGACTGCCTGAAGCCACCAAGGACAAGGGTCGCGTCCCCTTTCGTCCGGCACCGGCAATGAATGACAAGCGACGGGCCTTAACCTATAGTCGGCATAGGACGATAAGCGGATAAATGCCCATGGCCGGATACCATCTGTCTCCGTTGCGTACGAAAGGCTGGCTTCGCGCCGGGCTGGTTCTGGCCGCGTTAATGGTGCCCTTGGCCGGCATGGGATATGCCCTGGGCTACTTTGCCGAGGACATGCGCGGCCTGGTCCAGGCCAGTGAATTCGTGGCCGCCGGAGCGTGCGGCGCGCTCATCCTGGGCTCCACCATTGGCTGGGTTCTGCGCGGCTTCGCCATCCGCCATAAGGAGGAGGTCGAAGATCGGGATAGCGACCGCCCACCCGCCCGTCCGGCCGCCGCGCCAACCCGTCCGGCCGGTGCCCCACCCGCCGGCGGACGTCATTGATCCGGCCCGGTCCGGCGGCCATCCTGCCGACGTCGGAAAGAATGTTTCTTGACGAGCCGGCATCCTTGCGGCAACAACAGATCCTGGATAAGGCACTCGATATATGGAAGCGTCGCCACCGACCTCTCACGGAGGCCGCTTCGCCAGAGACCGTCGCCGCCGCCTGTTTGCTGAGCGGCGACACCCGGCCCGCCGTCTTGCGGTTGATTGGGGGATTAATCCCGCAGGACGGCGGCCGACCTTGCAGGCAGCGTATCGCGCCCAGATTTCCTAACGGCTCCGGACCATCGGTCGGATAACCCTTAAGGAGCGTCATGCCGGATCTCATTACCCTGGTTGCGGGGCCTTCCCGCCTTACCGTCTCTCCGGATCGGGGTGGTTCCATCACCCTTTGGCAATGGGGCGACGCTCGGTTGTTGCGCCCGATCGATGACGAGACGACGGCATCCGGACACGCCCGCCAACTGGGGTGCTTTTCCCTGCTGCCCTATTCCAACCGCATTGCCGAGGCAACACTGACCTTTGCCGGCCACGTCTATGCACTGACGCCCGATCCTCTTGGCGAACGGCATAGCATTCACGGCAATGCCTGGTACAGCCCATGGCACCTGCTCGAACGTTCGGACTGCCACATGGTCCTGGGCTTGGACCACCGGCCGGTCGGGACCGCCGCCCGGGACTGGCCGTTCGCTTTCGACGCCCGCCAGACCTTGGAATTGGGGGCCGACGGCCTGTCGATCACCCTTTCCATCACCAATCGCGACGACCGCCCGATGCCGGCCGGCCTGGGCCTGCACCCCTATTTCCGGCGCTCGGCCGGTTCCACCCTGTGCTTCGAGGCCGCCCAAGTGTGGCGTTCCGGTCTCGACAAGCTGCCCAAGGACAGCATCCCCACCCCACCCGGATGGTCCTTCGCCACCCCCCGCAGCCCCTCGGCGGTGGAGCTGGACAATTGCTTCTCCGGTTGGACCGGATCGGCCCGCATCACCTGGCCCGAGGATCAAGTGGCGCTGACCATGACCGCCGACCCGCTGTTCACCCATCTGGTGGTCTTCACTCCCACCGGGCGCGACTTCTTCTGCGTCGAACCGACCAGCCATGCCAACGGCGCCTTTCACCAGCCGGAACGGGCGGAAAAGCTTGGTCTGCGCGTCCTTGCCCCGGGACAGGACCTGACCGCCGGCATCCGCTTCATCCTGGAAAGCCTGGCATGAGCATGCGGCCACCGTTCGGCGGGCAAGGATGTTATTCTGTTTATGAAATATTCACAAAAGGACCACATCGGGTAAGATAAAAGTCTGTTCTCGAGGGCCGGCGCAACGAGAAGCGTCGCATGGCGCCCAAGCCGTCGGCCCGCATCGGCAAGCCGCTCCGCCGGGAGAGGTCTTGTTGTCCAACATCGGTTTCTTGGGGGATCACAACGTGGCACGCGCACAGTCGTCGTTTCAGGTCGGGGACAGTTTCATGAAGACCGGGGAAACCCGCGGGATCGTCTGGGTCGTGACCCGGTCCTGGACCCATGTGGATGGCCTGATCCATGTGCAACTGGCCAAGCAGTCGCGTCAAACGGACGTCATCACCGTCTCGGCGTCGACCTTGGCCGACGCCGCCTATTTCCGCCCGGCCAGGGTGGCCGGCTGAGCCCCCGGTCGGGCGCCTTCGCATACCGTCCCGAAGGCGCCCGGAAAGCCCCTCGATGTCCTGGTCTTCCGCCGTTTCGGCGGCCATCCGCACAAGAGTTCAGAACAAGGCCGGAAGCCGATTGACAGGACCGGCAATTGTCCGAAATATCTCGGTTGCGTGGAGCCAAGGCCTCCTGGCCGAGGATTGGCGGTCCGCGCGTCCGTTGTCTGCCTGATCGGGGTCCGTGATGCGCGCATCCATTGGCAAATTGCTCTGCGCCCTTTCGCTTTTCGCCATCTTCTCTGGCCCGGCCATGGCCGAGGAGGAGAAGGTCTTGAACGTCTATAACTGGTCCGACTATATCGCGCCCGACACCCTGGAGAAGTTCACCGCCGAAACCGGCATCAAGGTGAATTACGACGTTTACGACGCCAACGAGGTTCTCTCTGCCAAGCTTCAGGCCGGCCAGTCGGGGTATGACCTGGTCTTCCCGTCGGCCTCGCCCTTCCTGGCCCAACAGATCAAGGCGGGCATCTACCAGAAACTGGACCGGTCCAAGATCACGCGCTATGGCGGGCTGGATGCCACCGTCATGAAGGCCTTGACGGCATCGGACCCCGGCAATCTCTACGGCGTCCCCTACATGATCTCGGCGGTCGGCATCGGCTTTAACATCGACAAGGTCAAGAGCCTGCTGCCGGGCGTCGCCCTGGACAGCTGGTCCCTGCTGTTCGACCCGGCGCAGGTGTCGAAGCTGAAGGAATGCGGCGTCAGCTTTCTGGATACCCCGACCGAAGTCTTCGCCGCCGCCCTTACCTACCGGGGGAAGAGCGGTGCCAGCCAGAGCAGCGAAGATTTGAAGCTGGCCGCCGACACCGTCATGGCCGTCCGCCCCTTCGTCAAATATTTCCACTCCTCCAAATACATCAACGACTTGGCCAACGGGGACACCTGCCTGGCGCATGGCTATGTGGGCGATTTGGTGCAAGCGCGCAACCGCGCCCGCGAAGCCGGCAAGAACGTCCATATCGGCATCATCATTCCGAAGGAAGGGGCTGTGGTGAACACCGATGTGATGGCCATCCCAGTGGACGCCCCACATCCCGACAATGCCCACAAGTTTATCGATTTCCTGCTGCGCCCCGAGATCATCGCGGCCATTTCCAACACCACCGGCTATGCCAATGCGGTACCCGCTTCGAACGTCTTCCTGAAGAAGGATCTGCTGGCCGATCCGGCGATCTATCCGCCGTCCGAGGTCCTTGCCCTGGAGTTCCAGGTGCCTCCGGCCACCCAGGCCTTCGAGCGCGAGCGCACCCGCACCTGGACTCGGGTCAAGACCGGAAAATAATGCCTTCCCTGCGATGACGCGACGGCGCCCCGGTCGGCCAAGGCCGGGGCGTCTTTCTTGAAAGGAACCCTGGGACGTGGCCCTGCCTTCCGCCAAACCGCAAGTTTTCGCCCCCTGGAACGATCCCGACGCCAAGCCGTTGATCCGCATCGAAGGCGTGTCGAAAAGTTTTGGCGACTTCATGGCGGTCAACAAGGTCGATCTTGATATCTACCCCGGCGAGTTCTTTTCCCTGCTGGGCGCCTCCGGCTGCGGCAAGACCACGCTGTTGCGCATGCTGGCCGGTTTCGAGACGCCCACCGAAGGGCGGATCACCATCGACGGCGTCGACATGACCGGCATTCCGCCCTATGAGCGGCCGGTCAACATGATGTTCCAGTCCTACGCCCTGTTTCCGCACATGACGGTGGCACAGAACGTCGCCTTCGGCCTGAAGCAGGACGGCGTGCCGAAACGCCAGATCACCGACAAGGTCAAGGCGGTGCTGGACCTGGTACAGATGAGCCGCTTTTCCGGGCGCAAGCCGCACCAGTTGTCGGGGGGCCAGCGCCAGCGCGTCGCCCTGGCGCGCTGTCTGGCCAAGGAACCCAAGGTTCTGCTTCTCGACGAGCCTTTGGCGGCCCTGGACAAGAAGCTCAGGGAGCGGACCCAGCTGGAGCTGGTCAACATCCAGGATCGCGTCGGCATCACCTTCGTCATGGTCACCCACGACCAGGAGGAAGCGATGACCATGTCGGCGCGCATCGGCGTGATGAATGCCGGCATCATCGAGCAGATCGGTACGCCGGTCGAGATCTACGAATATCCGACCACCACCTTTGTCGCCGACTTCATCGGGACCGCCAACATGTTCGACGGGGTGGTCTGCCTGGAGGAACAGGATCGGACCGTCGTCGACTGTGCCGAGATCGACGCCCAACTGACGGTTGGACACAGCACCGGGGTGGCCATCGGCGCCCCGGTGACCGTGATGGTCCGCCCGGAAAAGATGTCGGTCCAGCGCGAGGCCCCGGCAGAGGGCATCAACCACATCCATGGCGTGGTCAGCGACATCGCCTATCTGGGGGACATTTCGATCTACCATGTTCGCCTGGAATCGGGCCGCAAGGTGCAGGTGGCCTTGACCAACCTGCGCCATACCAGCGAACAGCGCCTGACCTGGGATGACCAGGTCTTCCTGACCTGGCATCCGGCCAACTCCCTGGTCCTGGTCCAATGACCGGCGCCGGCGGGTCCCCCCTGGAACAGATCAGGCGCCTGCTGCGCCGCCCCCTGTCCGGTCGGCTCGGCCGGACATTGGTGGGCTTGCCACCCTATTTCTGGTTGCTGCTGTTTTTCCTGATCCCCTTCCTGATCGTCTTGAAAATCAGTTTCTCCGAGACCCAAGCCGCCATACCGCCCTATGTTCCCCTGATCGGCTGGGCCGAGGACGCCGTCCTGCAGATCCGGCTCAACCTGGGCAACTACCGCTATCTTCTGACCGATGAGCTTTACGCGGCGGCCTATCTCAACTCGCTGAAAATCGCCGCCATCTCGACCTGCTGCTGCCTGCTGATCGGCTATCCCATGGCCTATGCCATCGCGCGGTCCCCCAAGACCCTGCGCACCCCCCTGCTGATGCTGGTGGTGCTGCCGTTCTGGACCAGCTTCCTGATCCGCGTCTATGCCTGGATGGGCATCTTGAAGAATGAAGGCCTGCTGAATTCGTTCCTGCAGTGGATCGGGGTGATCAGCCAGCCGTTGCAGATGCTGGAGACCGATTTCGCCGTCTATGTCGGCATCGTCTATTCCTATCTGCCGTTCATGATCCTGCCGCTGTACGCGACACTGGAGAAAATGGACTTGTCGCTGTTGGAGGCCGCCGCCGACCTGGGCTGCCGTCCGTTCCGCGCCTTCCTGTCGGTGACCCTGCCGCTGTCCATTCCCGGCATGATTGCCGGTTCGATGCTGGTGTTCATTCCGGCGGTGGGCGAGTTCGTCATCCCCGACCTGCTGGGCGGACCCGACACCTTGATGATCGGCAAGGTCTTATGGTCCGAATTCTTCGACAACCGCGACTGGCCGGCGGCCTCGGCTGTCGCCGTGGCCATGCTGGTCCTGCTGGTGGCGCCCATCATGATCTTCCAGCACTACCAGAGCAAATCGCCGGAGGGGTCGCGATGAGAAGCCGCGCCATCGCCCTCTACACCGCTCTTGGACTGGGATACGCCTTCCTCTATCTGCCCATCGTCCTTTTGGTGGTCTATTCCTTCAATGCCTCGCGCCTGGTGACCGTCTGGGGCGGCTTCTCGACCAAATGGTATGGCGAACTGGCGGGCGATCAGCGGATCCTGGGTGCCGCCTGGCTCAGTTTGAAGATCGCGGTGACCAACGCCACGGTATCGACCCTCCTCGGCACCTTGGCGGCTGTGGTCCTGGTGCGCTTCCGCCGGTTCCCGGGACGGACCCTGTTCACCGGCATGATCACGGCCCCCCTGGTGATGCCCGAGATCATCACGGGGCTGGCCATGCTGCTGCTGTTCGTCTCGATGGAGGTGACCTTCGGCTGGCCGGAAGGGCGGTCCTTTACGACCATCGTCATCGCCCATGTCACCTTCAGCCTGTCCTTCGTGACCGTCGTCGTGCAGTCGCGCCTGGCGCAGATGGACATCTCGCTGGAAGAGGCGGCTATGGATCTGGGAGCGCGGCCGGCCAAAGTCTTCCTGGTGATCACCCTGCCGATCATCGCGCCATCCCTGCTGGCCGGCTGGCTGCTGTCCTTCACCCTGTCGGTGGATGATGTGGTGATCTCGTCCTTCGTCACCGGCCCCGGCACCACTACCCTGCCCATTGTCATTTTTTCCAAGGTGCGCCTGGGCGTCAGCCCCGAGGTCAATGCCCTGGCCAGTATCGTGGTGGCCATCGTCAGCGTCGGCATCGTGATCTTTGGCATGATCCTGCAGCGCCAGGAGGCCGAGCGTCAGCGCGCCATGAAAGAGGCGATGGACGGTCCTTAGTGGAGACAATCTGACATTTGCCCCCCCTTTGCCTGGGGCGGGCCTCCAAGGTTCCAGAAAAAATGGGGGGATGTATTCCTGCAGGTGCGCCGGCCTCGGTGCCGGCAATACCGGCGGGGACGCCGGCGCTACTGACAATACCGGCGGGGACGCCGGCGCTACTGACAATACCGGCGGGGACGCCGGCGCTACTGACAATACCGGGCCCCTGCTGAATCGACCGGCTGAAGCGCCTCCGAGCACTGGTCCAGCAGGTAGGCGATCGACTGCACGCTGATGCCGACATGGCGCTCCAGCCCGATCTCGCAGGTTCGGCTGGACGAGCAGCCGATGGCGTCGGCCGGCACCCGGCCGGCCAGGCGACGCAGCGCATGGGCGTTGAGATCCGGACGAAACAAGCCCTTGTCGCCGGCAAAGCCGCAGCAGGCAATGTCGTCGGCGACCATGACCGCCGGGCTCAAGGCCTGTGCCAATGTCACCAGTTTATCCGCGGCGCCCAGACGGCGCAGGCTGCACGGCTGATGCACGAAGACCGGCCGGTCCTGGCTGGTGACGGCAAGGCGGGGCAACAGGACATCGAGCAGGAAGGCCGGCAGATCCAGCACCGCCACCCGGTCCTCCAGCAAGCCCCGGAGCCGAAGGCTGCAAGGGCTGGCATCCATGACGACGGCCAGGCGCCCTCCGTCGCTGGCCGCCAGGATGGCTTCGGCCATTTGTCGCCCCTTGCGATCCGCCACGTCGGCCATCCCCTTCGACTCGAAGACCAGACCGCAGCACAGGTCGGCGATGCCGGCCGGCACCACCATGCCGACCCCTGCCTTGGCACACAGGGACGCCACCACTTCGGGCAGCGGGCGCTGGTCCCTGCCCTGCTCCGACGGCCCAAGGGTACGGTTGGCGCAGGACGGAACATAGACCATCCGCGGCGCCAGCCCATGACCGACCGGCAAGGCTCCGGTCGCCGGATTGGGCAGCGTTGGCGTCAGCAGGGGAACGGTCGTCCCGACCAGGCGGCGCAGCCCCCGGCTGGCCCGCTCCACTCGCTGCGGTCCGAACAGACGGCGGGTCAGCCGGGCTGCGGCCAGCGCGCCTTTCGCCAAGCGAGTGGTCACCGCAAAGCGTTCCGCCGTCTTCGCCGCCAGCCACCGGCCGATCCGGCCACGCCGGCGCCCCCGCAGGGTCTTGGTCAGGACCCCGGTATCGATGCCAACCGGGCAGACCTGCGAGCACAGTCCGCAGGTGGCGCAGGTGTCGACGCCGAAGTCATCGAACAGTCGTCCCCAGTCGCCGATGGCCTGCCCCGCCGCCTGCCGCCGGGCGATTTCGCGCCAGCCGACGATGCGCTGGCGCGGCGACAGGGTCAACCCATGGGACGGGCATTGCCCTTCGCACATCCCGCATTCGATGCATTTATCGATGGCCGGGAAGGCTGCCGGCGACGGTTTCAGGTTGCGGACATGGGCCTGGGCGTCGTCGTTCAAGATCACACCGGGGTTCAAAAGGCCGAACGGATCGAACAGCCGCTTGATCTCTCCCATCAGGTCATAGGCCTGGCGTCCCCATTCCTGCTCCACGAAGGGCGCCATGGCCCGTCCGGTTCCATGTTCGGCCTTCAACGACCCCTGGTAGCGGTCGGCGATCACGTCGGCGATATCCTCCATGAAGCGGCCATAACGGTCCACCTCGGCCGGGTCGCCGAAGTCCTGGGGAAACAGGAAATGCAGGTTCCCGGCCAGGGCATGACCGAAGATGATGGCGTCGGAATAGCCGTGGCGTTCCATCGCCGCCCGCAAATCGAGCGCCGCCTGAGCCAGATGCTCCATCGGCACCGCCACATCCTCGGTGACGATGGTGGTGCCGGTCCGGCGAAGGGCACCGACGGTGGGAAACATGCCGCGACGGACGGCCCATTGACGGTCGATCTCGGCCCGCTCGGAGGTCATTGCCGGTGGCTCCAGGGGGCCATGGGCGGCAAGCACCGCCGCCACCTTGGCCAGATTATCGTCGCGGCCCTCGGCGGTCGCGCCGCGGACCTCGATCAGCAAGGCGGTGGCATCCCCGGACAGCGTCTTCAAGATCGGCGGCAGCCCCGGCTTGTCGGCGACCGAGGCCAGCGACGCCCGGTCCAGCAGTTCAACCGCCGCCACCGGTTGCTGGGCCAGGGCCATCACGGCGCGGCAGGCCGCGGTCATGTCGGAAAACAGGGCCAGCCCAGAGGCCCGGAACGGATGATCGGGCACGGTGCGATAGGTGATCTCGGCAATGAAGCCCAGCGTCCCCTCGGATCCGATCATCAGATGAGCCAGGATATCGAAGGGATCGTCGAAGTCGATCAACGCATTCAGGCTGTAACCGACGGTGTTCTTGATGCGAAACTTGCGCCGGATCCGGCCGGCCAGAACCTCGTCGGCGCGGGTACGGCGGGCAAGGCCGGTCAGTCGCTCGAGGAACGCAGCGTGGCTGGCCTGGAACGCCTGCCGGCTGGCCTGGTCGGCGGTATCCACGACACTGCCGTCGGCCAGGATGATCCGCATCGCGTGCAGCGTCTGGTAGGAGTTTTCGGCCACGCCACAACACATGCCGCTGGCGTTGTTGGCGGCAATGCCGCCGATGCGCGCGGCGTCGATCGAGGCCGGATCCGGTCCGATCTTGCGGCCGAAGGGGGCCAGACGCCGGTTCGCCCCGGCGCCGACGACACCCGGCTTCAAGCGAACCAACCGGCCGTCGCCCATGATCTCGATGCCCCCCCAGCCGTCGCCCAACTGCACCAGCACGCCGGTGCCCAACGCCTGGCCGGACAGGCTGGTTCCGGCGGCCCGGAAGGTGACCGGCACCAGGAACCGGCGGCACAGATCGAGGACGGCGCAAACCTCGGCCTCGTCTTCGACCACCACGACCAACTGCGGCACGATCTGAAAACTGCTGGCGTCGGATCCCCAGGCCAGACGACGCAACGGATCGGTGATCACCCGCCCTGGCGTCAGGACCTGGGCGAGGCGGATGGCAAGACTGTCATAGGGGGAGGACACTGCGAACGACATGAAGACCCGGCATAAGCTCAGAAGACCAATTGCGCCCGCCACAATCGGCCGGAACGGCGCACTTGTCGACCCAGTATCAAGCGCCAAGGCAGGCGGAGAGGGGGGAAATATGATGGCGCCGGTATCCGCATCGTGGCCGCGACCGGCACGAACGCCGGCCCCGCCGGTCGGGTGATGCAACCATTCAATTCATCGGAAGAGACAGACGACTCGGATGACACCACAGCCATATCCAGGCACAACAACTCCACAAACACCAGATATGTGAATATAATTTGAAACCGATCGATATATTCAGCAGAAAAGAATACTACGATAATCGTTTTCATTTTTATATTTCACGCAGTCTTCACAATCCAGCGCCGCCGGCCCCGTCTTGTATCAGGCAAGCAATGCCCTTTCCGATACAGGGGGCATGATGCGCGCGATTTGACTTTTTGCGCCGACGCCCCCACCCTGATTGACGAACGCATGACGGCGGGCGAAGACGGACGAGAACCGTCTCTCGGATCCTGCCGGCCAGACAAGGCCGGCAGCAAGGGGAGTGGGTCGCATGGCAGAACAGTCCAGGATTTGGCGAGTCTTCCAGGTCTCCAGCGGAAATTTCCTGGAGATGTACGATTTCATGGTGTTCGGCTACTACGCCAAGGCCATCGGCAACGCCTTCTTTCCCAGCGGCAGCGAATTCGCCACTCTGATGGCGACCTTCATGACCTTCGGCGCCGGCTTTCTGATGCGGCCTTTGGGCGCCATCATCCTGGGCGCCTACATGGATCATCACGGACGGCGCAAGGGACTGATCCTGACCCTGGGCCTGATGGCCATCGGAACGCTGACCATCGCCCTGGTGCCCGGGTTCGAAACCGTCGGCCTGTTCGCCCCGCTGATCGTGGTGTCCGGGCGGCTTCTGCAAGGACTGTCGGCCGGCGTCGAGCTGGGCGGCGTCTCGGTCTATCTGTCGGAAATCGCCACGCCCGGGCGTAAGGGCTTCTACGTCAGCTGGCAATCGGCCAGCCAGCAGGTCGCAGTGATGTTCGCGGCCCTGCTGGGTGTGATCCTGTCGAGCTATCTACCGCCCGATCAGATGTTCGCCTGGGGTTGGCGGGTCCCGCTGATCATCGGCTGCGTCATCATTCCCTTCATCTTCCTGTTGCGCCGGACCCTGCGCGAGACCGAGGAATTCCAGGCCCGGAAACGCCACCTGCGCTCGTCCGAAGTGCTGGCGTCGGTTGCCGCCAATTGGCGCGTCGTGCTGATCGGGACCTTCATGGTGACCATCAGCAACGCGGCCTTCTACATGATCACCGCCTACACGCCGACCTTCGGCAACTCGGTCCTGAAGCTCACCAGTCTCGATTCCCTGACGGTGACCCTGTGCGTCGGCCTGTCCAATTTCATCTTCGTGCCCCTGGGCGGCATTCTGTCCGACAAGCTTGGACGCAAGCCGGTCCTGATCGGCTCGGCCGGCCTGATCCTGGTGTCGGCCTATCCGGCCATGGCCTGGCTGATCACGACGCCCAGTTTCGACCATCTGCTGCTGGTCGAGTTGTGGCTATCGGTCCTGTACTCGGCCTACAACGGCGGCATGATCGTCTATGTCACCGAGATCATGCCGGCCGAGGTCCGCACCGCCGGCTTCTCGCTGGCCTACAGCCTGTCGCAGACCGTGTTCGGCGGCTTCACCCCGGCCATCTCGACCTATCTGATCCATGCCACCGGCGACAAGGCGGCCCCTGGCGCTTGGCTGTCTTTCGCGGCCGCCTGCGCCATCACCGCGGTCCTGGTGAACTGGCGGCGGGAATGGTCGGCCCGCCATCGCTTGCCGGCCGCCGGTCGAACCGTCTGACGGCGCCCCTTTGATCCGAAGGTCCACACCGATGTCCCAACCTTTTCTGACCTTGCCCCGCCTGGGAGACGCCAATCCCCATCCGACCCCGCGGCGATCGCTTTTGGCCCGCAATGTGGTTGCCACCTCGCAGCCGCTGGCGGCCCAGGCCGGACTGTTCATGCTGCGTCGGGGCGGCAATGCGGTCGACGCCGGCCTTGCCGCGGCCATCACCCTGACCGTGGTCGAGCCTACGGGTTGTGGACTGGGCAGCGACGCCTTTGCCCTGGTGTGGGATGGCAACCGTCTGCAGGGCCTCAACGCCTCGGGCCGCTCGCCGGCGGCCTGGACTCCCGAGCGGTTTGCCGGCCTTGCAGCCATGCCACAGCGGGGCTGGGAAAGCGTTGTCGTGCCCGGCGCGGTATCGGCCTGGGCCGCGCTGTCCGAGCGTTTCGGGCGACTGCCCTTCGCCGAGTTGTGTCAGCCGGCCATCGACTATGCCCGCCAGGGCTTCGGCGTGACCCCGACGGTGGCCGCCCTTTGGGCCAAGGGAGCGGCAGCGTTGAAGAACCAGCCCGGCTTCGCCGAGATGTTCCTGCCCGACGGCAAGCCGCCGGCCGCGGGCCAAGTCTTCCGCTCGGAAGCGCTGGCCGCCAGCCTGGAGCGGATCGCCGCCAGCCGGGGAGAGGATTTCTATCGGGGCGACCTGGCCAGAGCCATCGCCCGCGCCGCGCACCAGCATGGGGCGGCCTTGAGCGAGGCGGATCTGGCCGTGCACAGGGTCGACTGGGTCGACCCGATCAGCATCGACGCTTTTGGCGTCACCCTGCACGAGATTCCCCCCAACGGACAGGGCATCGCCGCCCTGATCGCCGCCGGCATCGCCCAGGAGTTGGGCGTCGCCAGGCTGCCGTCCGACAGTCCATCGCGCCTGCACCTGGAAATCGAGGCCATGAAGCTGGCCTTCGCCGATCTCGACCAGTATCTGGCCGACCCCGACCACATGACGGTATCGTCCGCCGCCCTTTTGGATCCGACCTATCTGCGAGCCCGCGCCCGGCTGGTCGACCCCAACCGGGCCCAGCGTCCCGACTATGGCGTCCCCGACAAGGGCGGTACCGTCTACCTGACCGCCGCCGATGCCGATGGCATGATGGTCTCGTTCATCCAATCCAATTTCATGGGCTTCGGGTCGGGCGTCGTGGTCCCCGGCACCGGGATCAGCCTGCAGAACCGCGGTTGCGGCTTCACCTTGAAACCGGGACATGCCAACCAGGTCGGGCCGTCCAAACGCCCCTTCCACACCATCATCCCCGGGTTTGTCACGCGCGACGGCCAGCCCCTGATGAGTTATGGAGTGATGGGGGCGGCCATGCAGGCGCAGGGCCATCTGCAGATGGCCTTGCGCATCCTGGTCGACGGCGACGATCCGCAAGCAGCCAGCGACGCACCCCGCTGGCGGGTCAACGGCGGCCTGGATGTCGCCCTGGAATCGCGGATACCGGCCGCCACCGTTGCCGACCTGACATCCCGCGGCCACCGCATCACGGTAGAGGACGAGACACCCGACCAGGCTTTCGGCGGCGCCCAGGCCATCGTCCGGCTGGACGGGATCTACGCCGCCGGCAGCGATCATCGCAAGGATGGTCAGGCGGTCGGTTTCTGAACTTTTTTTAATCCTGCGTCCAGAGTCCGTCGAGGTGGACTTTGGCACTCTGTCCCCGGTGTTCTGAACCACCCGGTTCGGGACCCCAAGTTTTCCTATCGGAAAGGACAGAGCAATGACCAATTCCCTTCTTCGCGGCAGCCCACGGCGCAGGCCAGGCCTTGCCGCCGTTCTGTTGGCCGGAACGGTGCTGGCCGGACTGCTCCCCGCGTCCTTCGCGCTGGCGGCTCCGGCGACCGAGCCGCTGGGATTGCCCCCCGTGGCCAACCAGGCCGGGTTCGCCGACCTGGCGACGACCGTGCGCCCGGCGGTGGTCAACATCGCCACCACCGAAATGGCCCGGCAGATGTCGGGCCAGGACATGCCCGATTTTCCGCCCGGCTCGCCTTTCGCCGACATGTTCCGGCAGTTCTTCGAGCATCGCAATGCCCGTCCCGAACATGCCCTGGGTTCTGGCTTCATCGTCGATCCGGCCGGCTACATCGTCACCAACAATCACGTGGTCGACGGCGCCCACAAGATCAGTGTCACCCTGGACGACGGCACCAGCCACCCGGCCAAGGTGATCGGACGGGATGCCAAGACCGACCTGGCCCTGCTGAAGATCGATGCCCCCAAGCCCCTGCCCTATGTGGCCTTCGGCGATTCCGACAAGGAACGGGTCGGCGACTGGGTGATCGCGGTGGGCAACCCGTTCGGTCTGGGCGGCTCGGTGACCGCCGGCATCGTCTCGGCGCACGGCCGCAACATCAACGAAGGTCCCTACGACGACTTCTTGCAGATCGACGCCCCGATCAACCCGGGAAATTCCGGCGGTCCGCTGTTCAACCAGTCCGGCCAGGTGATCGGCATCGACACCGCGATCTATTCGCCCAACGGCGGCAGCGTCGGCATCGGCTTTGCCATCCCGTCCCGCATCGCCGAGAAGGTGGTGGCGTCGCTGAGGGAGCATGGCAGCGTCGAGCGCGGCTGGCTGGGCGTGCAGATGCAGCCGTTGACGCCAAGCCTGTCGAAGGCGGTCGGCCGCAGCGCCGACGGCGGCGTGCTGGTCGCGGATGTCCTGGCCGATTCTCCGGCCCAGAAGTCCGGCCTGCGCCAAGGCGACGTCATCGTCTCGTTTGGCGGCACCGCCATCAAGACGCCCCGCGATCTGGCCCTGGCGGTCGCCGAGACCCCCACCGGCAAGACCGTGCCGACGACGGTCTGGCGCGACGGTCACGAGCGGCAGGTGGATGTCACCATCGGCACCCAGTCCAAGGAGGAGATGGCCGCCAACGACAGCGATGCCGACGGCGCATCGGTCGGAATGCAGTTGATGCCCTTGACCGCCGAAGTCCGCAATGAGCTGGGACTGGGACACAATCTGAAAGGGGTGGTGGTCGCCGACGTCGCCCCGGGCAGCCATGCCGACGATAGCGGCATCGAAAAGGGCGACGTCATCGTCAAGGTCGGCGACGCCGCCGTCACGACACCGGCTGACGTCGCCTCGAAAGTCAAACAGGCGCAAAAGGCGGGAAAGGAGGCCGTGCCGCTGCTGGTCACGCGCAATGGCACCACCTATTATCTAGCGTTGCAATTGACGCAAGGATAACCCGCCGAACGGCCGGAAAGGGATCCCCCCCTCCCTTTCCGGCCGCCCCTGCTTTTCCCCCGAGGACCGATGAAAATCCTGCTGGTCGAAGACAATGAACGGGTCTCGCAGTTCGTCGCCAAGGGACTGCGGGAGCAAGGCCATACCGTCGATGTCGCCGAGACCGGACGCGACGGGCTGTTTCTGGCCACCACCGAACCCTACCAGGTGATGATCTTCGACCGTATGCTGCCGGGTGGAATCGACGGCCTGGCCATCATCGAAGTGCTCCGCAAGACCGGCAACAAGACCCCCATCCTGATCCTGAGCGCCCTGGCCGAAGTGGATGACCGCATCAAGGGACTACGGGCCGGCGGCGACGACTATCTGACCAAGCCCTTCGCCTTTGGCGAACTCGAAGCCCGCATCGAGGCTCTTGCCCGCCGGACTCAAGGCGGCGGCGACGAGACGGTCATCGAGGTCGGCGAGTTGAAGATGGACCTGCTGGCCCACAAGGTGTGGCGGGCCGGCCAGCCGATCGCGCTGCAGCCTAGGGAATTCAAGCTGCTGGAATATCTGATGCGCCATGCCGGCCAGGTGGTGACCCGGACCATGCTGTTGGAAAATGTCTGGGATTATCATTTCGATCCTCAGACGAATGTCATCGACGTCCATATCAGCAAGCTGCGCCAGAAGATCGACGCCGGCTTCGAGCCACCGCTGTTGAAGACGGTGCGTGGCGCCGGCTACCGGCTGGGAATCGATGAGTAGGCTGTTACGCTCAACCTCGGTCCGGCTGGCCTCCGGCTATGCTCTGCTGTTCATCCTGTCGGCCTTTCTGCTGGTGGCGGTGCTGTGGTGGCGAACCGCCGACTACCTGGAACAGGAGGTTGACGCCGTCATCCTGGCCGACGCGCGGGCCATCGGCGACCGTCTGCAGGATTTCGGGCTGTCCGGCGCGGTGGAGACCATCAACCAGCGGCTTGAACAGCACGCCGACGAACACGCCATCTATCTGCTGGCCGATCCGGGCCTCTCGCCCGTTTCCGGCAACCTGGCGGCCTGGCCCCGGCGCGTCGGCCCCCATGCCGGCTGGTACGAGGTGGAACTGGCGCGCGACGATAAGCTGCATGCCACCCGCATTCTTTACGTCGCCCTGCCGCACGGCTTCCATCTTCTGGTCGGGCGCGATGTCCAGGATCTCGTTGCCATCCGCCATTCCTTCCTGTCGGCCCTGGGCTGGGTCGCCATGGTCACCCTGGTGCTGGCCGTCGGCGGCGGCCTGCTGGTCCGCCGGGCGGCCCTGCGCCGGCTGGAGGCGATCAATCGCACGGCCGCCGGCATCGTCCAGGGCGACCTGTCCCGCCGGCTGCCCACCGTCGGGTCGGGCGACGAGTTCGACCAGCTGGCCCTGACCATCAACGGCTTGCTGGCGCAGATCGAGATCCTGGTGGACGGCGTGCGCAATGCCTCCAACGCCGTGGCACACGACCTGCGCACGCCGCTCGCCGAATTGCGCGGCCGCCTGGAAGGGATCCTGCTGGCACCATCGGCCGCCGACACCACGCTCGACGAAATCCAGGCGGCGGTCGAGGATGTCGATCGACTGATCGCCGTGTTCAATGCGCTGCTGCGGCTGGCCGACATCGATTCGGGAACCCGGCTGTCCGGCTTCCGCGAGGTAGCCGTGGCCGACGTGATGGACGAGGTGGCCGAGCTTTATGGTCCCCTGGCCGAGGACAAGGGCATCGCCCTTGCCGTCGCCCCGCCCAGTGGGATCGTGGTGAGAGGCGACCCGTTCCTGTTGGCCCAGGCCATTGGCAACCTGGTCGACAACGCGCTGAAATACGCCCCCTCAGGCAGCCGGGTCGCCATGTCCCTGGTCGAGGAGGGCGACGCCATCGGCATCCGCATCGCCGACAATGGACCCGGCATCCCGGACGCCGAGAAAGCGAATGTCACTCAACGCTTTTACCGCGGCCGGGCCGGCGACACGACACCCGGCCTTGGGCTGGGGCTGGCGGTGGTCGCCGCCGTCGCCCGCCTGCATGGCGGTTCCCTGCGCCTGGAGGACGGCGCGCCCGGATTGGTGGCGACGCTGGCGCTGCCGAAGACGTAGGGACCGCGACAAAGCGGTTTTGACCGATTGGCAGGACGATGTTCCGCGTGAGCGGGCGGCGGCTGCATAAGTTCAGTTGAGTAGGGTCGGCGTCCGCCGGCCTATGCCGCGATGTAGTAGGGCCGGTGTCCCCACCGGTATTGCCGCGATTTAGTAGGGCCGGCGTCCCCGCCGGTATTGCCGCGATTTAGTAGGGCCGGCGTCCCCGCCGGTGTGCAGGCTGCGGCCGAAAGGGCTCAATTCTGCCGGTTCGCGGCACGGGCCGGCAGGGACGCCGGCCCTACTGGCCAACTGTCAGCGCCCACCCAGGCGGACGATCTCGCGCGGTATTGCCGACAACGAAACGACCTTCTCGGCGCCACCGCGGTTGATGGCCTCCTTGGGCATGCCGAAGACGACGCAGCTTTCCTCGTCCTGAGCAATGGTGAAGGCGCCGGAGGTGCGCATCTCGACCAGGCCGTTGGCACCGTCGTCTCCCATGCCGGTCATGATGATGCCAACCGCATTGGCCCCGGCGCAGCGGGCCGCCGAGCGGAACAGCACATCCACCGACGGGCGGTGGCGGGACACCAGGGGGCCATCCTTGACCGTCACATAGTAACGGGCGCCGCTTCTCTGCAGCATCATGTGCCGATTGCCGGGAGCGATCAGCACATGCCCACGCAGGACCGTATCGCCGTCCTTGGCCTCCTTGACGGCGACCTCGCACAGGCTGTTCAGGCGGTCGGCAAAGGCACGCGTGAAGCTCTCCGGCATGTGCTGGACAATGACGATCCCGGGGCTGTCGGCCGGCAGGGCCTCCAGAACCTCGCGCAGGGCCTCGGTGCCGCCGGTCGAGGCGCCGATGCACACCACCCGTTCGGTGGTCTTGGCCATTGCCCCACCGCCGTTGCCGCCGGTCGGCGCCGGCAGCATCACGTCGGCGCTCAACTTCGGCTCGACCGTCCGTAGCCGCGGCGACACCACCGGCCGCAGGCGCATCCGTGAGCGGGCGGCCGCCTTGACCGCATCGCAAATGGAAACCTGTGCATCGAGCAGGTTCTGGCGGGTATCCACCTTGGGCTTTAAGATGATGTCGACGGCGCCCGCTTCCAGCGCCTGCATCAGAGTCTGCGACCCGTCCTCCACCAGGGACGAACACATCACCACCGGTATGGGATGCTGGTTCATCAGTTTCCGCAGAAAGGTGATGCCATCCATGCGCGGCATTTCGATATCCAGGGTGATGACATCGGGAACCTCCTGGGCGATGCGGCGCGCCGCGGCGAAAGGATCGCCGACCGCTCCAATCACCTCGATATCCGGGTCCGATTCCAGGATCGCGGTCAGCGTCTGGCGAACCGCCGCGGAATCGTCTACCACCAGCACTCGCACCTTTGCGCCCATGGTCATCTCCGCGTGAATATCGACGTCGCGATCTGGTTGATGGGCAGGCTCAAGCCCGCGATGGTCTCGCTATGGCCGACGATCAGATAGCCGCCGGGCCGCAAGTGCTGACACAGTTTTTCCAGTACCGTCCTTTGCGTGTCCTTGTCGAAATAGATCAAGATGTTGCGACAGAAGATCACATCCATGTCGGTGGGTATCCCATACTCCCGGTCCATCAGATTCAAATGACCGAAACGCACCGATTGCCGTACCGCGGGAATCAGCCGCAGGGTCGGGCGATCGCGATTGCAGGATCGCACCAGATAGCGGCGCGCCAACTCGGGCGGGATGTCCCGGGCCATCTCCTCGGGATAGACTGCCAGTTTGGCCCTGGCCAGCACGTCGGTCGAGATGTCGGTGGCAAAGATCTCGAAGCGGAATCCCCGGTGAGTGCGGGCGAATTCGTGCAACACCATGGCCAGGGTGTAAGGCTCGGCCCCGGTGGCGCAGGCCGCGGACCACAGGCGCATCGGCCGGTCTCGACCGGGTCCGTGCGGCAATTGCATCAACGCCGTGAACCCGGTCTCGCACAGGAAGCGGAAATGGACCGGCTCGCGGAAGAAATCGGTCTTGTTCGTGGTCACCGCGTCGATCAGATTGACCAGTTCCGCCTCCAGGGCGCCCTGGTCCAGTACAAAACGGCAGTATTCGTGGACGCTGGCCAAGTTCAGCGCCTTGACCCGGCGACGCAGGCGCCCTTCCACCATGGTCCGCTTGCAGGGCGGCATGCGGATTCCGCAATGCCCTTCGATAATGCGTCCCAACTGCTCGAAATCGCGATCGCTTAAGCTGTCCCCGCCCAACTTCCTGGCTCTTTCGTTCAAGGGGTCTCGCATGACGGTTCCAAAAGCGCTATCTCGCTCGTGGAAAACAGGTGAGACAGATTGAAGACGATGACGAAGGTGCCGTTCGTTCGGCCAATCGCACGGATGTACTCCGAGCGCCAGCGCACCCCGATCTCCGGCGGCGCCTCGAGAAACTGGTCCGCCAGCGCCGTCACCTCGATGACCCGATCGGCGATGATGCCAAGAACCCGCGGATGGTTATCGACCACGACATCCAGAACAACGATCCGCGTATTGTCGGTCTGGATCGCGGCGGGCAGGCCAAGCTTGATCCTGAGGTCGATGGTCGGCACGCTCAACCCCCGGACATCGATCATTCCCGCCAGGAAAGGCGGGGCGTGAGGCAGCCGCGCGATCGGTTGCATGTCCAGTATCTCCCGGACATTTTCAACCGGGACAGCAAAGATCTCGCGATCAATGCCGATGGTCACGAACTGGGCCGGATCGCGTGCAACAGTGTCCACCATGATGACCGCCCTTTCTTCTCGGTGGTGATGCGGGAAACCGGCATCCCCGATATCGTCAAAATTTGGTATAGCTGGCGTCGAGGTCATCCTCCGGCGCTCCGCTCTCCAGGTTGATAGCGACACCTTGGTCGCGGCGGGGCGGCTTGGCAAACGCCACCCTGTCGCCGGTGTCGTTGCGCTTGCCTTTGACCGGTCCCCGATGGGTGATCGCCGGGCGGCGCGGTGGCGCCGACGCCCCATGGTCTCGCCCCCCCTCCAGGCGGAAGTAGGCGATGGTGTCCTGAAGCTGTTGGGCCATGGACGCCAGTTCCTCGGATGTCGCCGCCATTTCCTCGGACGCCGCCGAGTTCTGCTGGGTCACCTTGTCCAACTGCTGGATGGCCTGGTTGATCTGCTCGGCGCCGACGTCCTGCTCGCGACAGGCGGCACTGATCTCGGCCACCAGTTCCGACGTCTTCTTGATATCGGGGACCAGGCGGGCCAGCATTTGCCCGGCCTCCTCGGCCACCCGGCTGGACTCCGCCGACAAA
>Ga0326727_10006132_pt1 | contig 33329 bp, 34 predicted proteins | sample MB2enrmetagenome_FD_207643 | JGI IMG/M metagenome (GOLD analysis project Ga0326727, IMG submission 207643) | Lab enriched peat soil microbial communities from McLean, Ithaca, NY, United States - MB29MY | ecosystem: Environmental > Terrestrial > Soil > Wetlands > Peat | place: USA: New York...
CTGCGCCGACTTCCTGGCTGGCGCGCACCTTGACGGCGGTGGCAATCCAGAAATCCTGTTGCAATCGCTTTCTCGCTACTACCAGTTCCTGCCGAAGCCCCAGCAGGAGGTGTTCCTGTCAACGGTCACGCAATAGATTCATGGCAGCGTCTTGGTCGAAACATCGGCGAGTGAAGCTTGACCTGGAGAGCTACAGTGAACTGCACAGAAGTGTTTTGCAGCGCGACGGCTGGCGCTGCCAATTCTGCGGCAGCATGCGGCATCTGCAGGTTCACCACATTCAATTTCGTAGCCATTCAGGAAGCGACTCCGAAGAAAATCTGATTACCTTGTGTGTGGGATGCCATGAGCAGATACACCTGAGGCTGGATCCTCGTTGATTGACTTAGGCCTCTCCACCATACTGACGAACGATTTCCAGAATCTCGGATTCAGCAAGAATGCGATTACAGCGCTTCGCGACATCGATGATAGCCTTCACGATCTCCGGTGTACTGAGAAGGCCTCGCGAGGTCAGGTAGCAGATGACGTTCGAGTTGCCGGACATGTGGCCCACCTCGATTTCCTGCGCTCTTCCGATCCACGCGGCCGGGACTCCTGAATACACCCGGTCAGCGAGCCAGGTATCACCTTTCTTCTGCGCTTTGATAACGGCAGATGCATGAACACCGGTAGCGGTGCGGAAGGCGTCACGGCCAACGATCGGCATGTTACTGGGAATTGCAACTCCGGTGGCTGCCGAGGCCAACTGGACATACTCCGGCAAGCATGAAAGATCGTCATCTCGTATCCCGAGAAGCTTGAGATTGACCAGGATTTGTTCCATGGGAGTATTGCCCACACGCTCTCCCAATCCGAGAGCGGTTCCGTGGACCCGCGTGGCGCCTGCTTCGATGGCAGCTAAAGTATTGGCCAGATCCAGCCCGCGGTCACGATGACCATGCCAGTCGATCCCCACCTTAGCTTTCAGTTCCTCGATCAGCTCTTTGACCCAGGTTACGAGATTCCACACGCCTTTCGGAACTGCGGCCCCGCAGGTGTCACACAGGCAAATGCGGGTGGCGCCGGATTCGACCGCTGTCGCGATGAGCACACGCAGGTGCTCAGGAGAGGAGCGTATCGTGTCTTCCGTGACATACATGACTTCCAACCCTTCACGTACGGCGAATCGAATCGCCTCACGCGTAAAGCGCACGATGTCACTCAATTCCCATTCTTCTGCATACTGACGAATGGGGCTGCTGCCAATGAAAACGCAGGCCTCGATCGGCACTCCTGTCAACTGCGTGACCTCGGCGATGGGCTGAATATCCACCATCAGGGTGCGAGCTGCGCAGTTTGCCCGAATACGGAATCGCTGTTCGGCAATCTCGCGGCACAGGCGGAGGACGGCTTCACGCTGGTGGGGGCCGGCGCCAGGCAATCCGACATCTGCGCTATCTATACCCAGACGCTCCATCAAGTGAAGTAGTTCGACCTTCGTCTCCAGCGGGGGATCGCTGACAGACGGGCTCTGCAGACCATCCCGCAAGGTCTCGTCGTCCAGCATTACGCCGGACGGGTACTCCGTCCTTTGCTGGCCAGCCTCGGCCCAATCGTAAATAAGACTGCTGTCGTCGCCGGGGTACATGGCTTCCTCTTGCGGCTAGGACGTGGCGCTTTGGGCCCGACCGAATTCATGTGCGCGCCGCAGAAGGGTTTCGGCGCCTTTCTTGTCGCCCTTGGCGCGCCGGATCATGGCCAAGTGAAATAGGCTGCTTGCTTCTCCCACAGCTTCATCCAGACTGCTCTGGAACTCGCGTTCGGCGGCTTCGGTTTCACCCCGTCTCTCGTGAATCACGCCGATGTGGTAGTGCGCCATCAGGTACTCCGGGGTCAGGGCGATGGATTGCTTGAAGTGCTCCAATGCCTCCTCCAACTCGCCAGCATGAAACAATGAGACCGCCAGCCGATAGTGTGCAGCGTTGTAATTAGGATCGATCTCCAGGCAACGGCGGAAGGAACGGATTGCCTGCGGCATGTTGCCGCGATGAAACCAGGCAACGCCCAAATCGTAATGGGCAACTACGAACCTGGGCGCAGCCGCCACCGCTCTCTTGTAGCGCTCGATGGCCAATTCCATCGTCCCTTGATGGAAATAGAAAGTGCCGAGAATGTGGTTTGCCAGGACGTGGTCCGGTTCGCTTTGTAACAAGCGCTCCAACTGCTGGCGCGCTTCCCGGCTGTGGCCGTCCTTCTCTTCGACCAAGGCCAGCAGCAGCCGGTGGTCGACGTAAGCGTCACGTAGGAAAAACCCGCATTCGGCACAGAACTTGTCAGGCTCACCGGCGGGATGCCCACAGCGAGAACAACGCGGCGAGGGCATCACTACATGCTTCCGCGCTGCGACACGGGTGTTTGCGTTTTTTCGGATAGATTCTTTCTTTTTCATCGCAATTCTCATTCAAACCTGTGCACCTAGTCGTCCGTTTGCGTCGGGTCAAGTTCGCATTCCAGGCAGAGCCTTTGAGAAGGCTTGAACCCCTGGCTCCTGAAAAACGCCAGCAACCCGAAGTGATCCCAGGAGACCTCGGTGCGCAAGGTTGTAATTCGCAGAGCTGCCAGATTCAGGCGCAATTGGTGCATCAGGGCTTTGCCAACGTTCTTGCCGCGACTGTACGGGGCAACCGAGATGGCGTCGATGGAAGCGGAAGGTTCGACCACACCGTACTCGCCGTAATACAGCGAGCCGATGACGAAACCCACAACCCGCCCGTCCACTTCCGCTACCAGCGAAATCTGTACGCCAGTCTGGGTAACGGCGCGTTGCAACATGACCTCGAAATACCGCGGCCGTCGGCGCCCGCTGGCCGCAGCGTCAATGGCCACGATTGCGTTCAGGTCGTCTTCGCGCATGGAGCGCACCATTACCGCATCCGTCTCGAGCTCGCCCACTTGGTCGATGCTCTTGGGTTCCATGGTTCCTCCCATTCTTCGATCAGCCGCCAAGAACCTGGCCAGCGTCCACTCGCAGGATTTGGCCGGTGATATGGCGCGCCCCGGGGCCGCATAAGAACAACACGGCCGCGGCCACATCCGAAGGGTCGAGCAAAGTTCCCAGCACAGTCTCCTCGACCGCTGCCTTTCGAATCTCGGCTGGCAGCGCTTCGGTCAGGGGCGTCCGCACCCATCCCGGTTCGACGACATTGACCGTGATTCCGAAGCGCCCCGTCTCACGTGCCACTGTCTTAGCCAAGCCCAGCAGCCCCGCTTTACTGGCCGAGTATGCCGATGTGCCAAACTTCCCTCGCGACCCGTTGATCGATCCAACCAACACGACGCTACCGCCCTTGCCTTGCCTCATGAGCGGGATCGCATGCCGCACAAGAAGGAAGGCGCCGCGAAGATTGACAGCTTGAATCAGGTCCCAGTCTTCGACCGCAAGCTTCCAGACCACCGCATCCCGCGAGATCCCGGCGGCGTGGATCACCAGATCCAACCTGCCGTGCTGCTGATCAAAGCTCTGTAACGCAGCCCTGACAGAATCGTCACTGCGAACGTCGCATTGCAGCCAGAGGACTTCATTGTCGGGTGGACGGGAAATATCGAGAGAGGCTGGCTTCGCTCCTGCCTCTTGCAAGCTGCGAATGATCGCCTGGCCAATGCCTCCCGACCCGCCGGTTACAACCGCAGTCATGCCGGCCAATGGTTGGTCGCTCATGCCGAAACCTCCGCCTGGCGGGAAAGCCGAGCGTGACGATAGGCTCCCCACAGCGCCGCGCCTAGCGCACCCGCATAGATGGCGTCGGGATGCGCGCAGATTCTCAGGTTCAAGCCATCCGCCTTTGCCTTTTCGTCTAGCGCCTGTATCAACCCTATGTCGGCTGACAACCCACCGGTAATCGCGACAGTTCCGCTCACATCAATTGCCCGCAGCAATTGCAGATAGCGTCCCGCCATGGATAGATGAATGCCCTTAAGAATGTTGGCCGGGGAGATGCCGCGACTGACCATGTTGATCACGTCGGTCTCCGCCAAGACTGCGCAAATGCTGCTCACTACCTGCGGCTGGGTAGCAGTGGTAGACAGCGATCCAACATCCTCCAAAGGGATACCAAGATAGCGCGCTACATTTTCCAGGAACTGGCCAGAACCGGAAGCGCACTGGCTCGTCATGCGGTAGCCGAGAACCCGGCTTCGCGGGTCGATGCGCATCCCACGTGCATGCAATGCTCCGACATCGAGCACCGCGCACGCTTCAGGCAGCAGGAAAATAGCCCCGCGCGCATGGGCCGTCATGCCGTAGAAATGACCGCGGCGCAGCTCAACTAACTCGCCTTCTCCCGTGCTGGCCAGATAACAGATTTCGTTTGCCGCCACGCCCGCTATGCGAAGCGCACCCGCATAGCTGTCATTTACGACATGGCGCAACTCGCGCCGCCGAATGCGTTCCGTCAGCAGGGCGAGAGCTTCACTCTCACCATCGCGGCTGGTCCGCAGCACAGCAACCTTCACTGCGCTGGAGCCAACATCGACTCCAGCCGAGAACAGCTCGTCCGAACTTCCCGGTCCGGTTGTCATGCGTCCGCTTCTTTCTTGCGAAGGGCGAATAGGGCAGCGCCCAGGGCGCCGGTGTAGATCGAATCGGCAGAAATGTTCAGCACCCGCTCGCCATAGTTCTCCTTGACCAGCGAGCGCAAGGCCTTCACGGCCGCCGAATTTCGCGCGACTCCGCCGGTAAAGGTGAACTCATCCTTCACGCCTCCCGCGCGCGCCAGCAGGGACATCGCCCGCAGAATGATCGCGCGATGCAGGCCCGCGAGAATGTCCTCGCGCCGCTGCCCCAGCGAAAGCCGCTCACGCAGTTCCGCGCCGGCAAAAACCGTGCAGGTGCTGTTGATCTTGATCCGGCTGTGACTCTGATCCGCCAGCGGCCCCAGTTCATGCAGCCCGAGCTTCATTTCGTCGGCAATGTATCCCAGATAACGGCCGCATCCGGCGGCGCAGCGATCGTTCATCTGAAAGCTCACGACCAGCCCGTCGGCATCGACCTGAATGGCTTTTGTGTCTTGACCGCCAATGTCGAGCGCAGTACGCGTGCCGGGGAACATGGCATGCGCGCCTAGCCCGTGGCAGAGGATCTCGCTGCGGATCTGCTCCTTAGGGAATGGCAATCGCTGCCGGCCATAGCCCGTGCCGACCGTAGCCACTTCCAAAATCGTGGTCGAGCACGTGGACTCCACCGCCGAGCGTAATTCCTCAGCCTTCAGCTTTACGGCAGGAGTCGCATGTTCCAGTGTGGAACCAAGGGCGGCGCGGATCTGTTCGGTAAAGCTATCGCCACTGGTAGAGTTGTCGACAACCAGAATCGCGGCGTCAAACAGGCTGCAGAGTGTATCGAAAGAGATGCCGCCGGGATCACTGCGCTGTTCCGCGAGTTGCATATAATCGGCGGTTGCCAGATCGCGGAAGAAATCGCTCTTGCGTACCGCAAGTTCGTTGAAATGTCCGGCCCCCAGCTCCACCATGGTGTCCACGATCTCGTCCAGCATCGCGTCAAGCTCACGTCGATACGCGTGGTAACGCGGCTCCTCGGCGGCATGATGCAGCGCCTGGCGCAAGCAGGCGAGGCGATCCAGATGCTGGCACAATCGGAAGTTACGCTCCAAAGCCGAAAGGAAGGGCTTTTCGACAGCAGCCAAGGTGGGGTCGAATTGAATCGTCCGGCGCGTGAGGCTGAAACGAGTGCGCATCAACGCTTCCTCGCGCACCACCTGGCAGGCCACATCATAGTTGCTGCGGCTGTTGGTGATCCCGCGTCCGATCACCTCGCCAGCATCGTTCAACACGACTGCCTTCGTCGTCGTCGAGCCGAGATCGATGCCCATACAAATCTGCAGCTCGCTCATGCCGTTGCCCCTGCGCGCTTTTGCTCCAGCATCTGTAGATAACTTTCAATACGATTCTTGACGTTGGCGGCGGAGAAGTAGCGCGGATCCACCAGGTCGCTTTCGATGAAACCGCCCGGAACGCCCGTGCTTTGCTCCAGCTGGCGCAGCATGAGGAGTTGCCCCACGCTGAATGAGTTGCAGCTCTTGATGCTGTTGATGATGAAACCATCGGCCCGATAGTCATGGATGTATTGCCGCAGCAACTCAAGCCGCGTGGGAAGGCCAAGGTTGGTGTAGCACCCGAGACAGTATTCCGCCAGCGTCTCCAACGGATGCGCGGGATCATGCCGGAAACCGCGATCGTACAGACCGCCAACCTTGGTATAGCTGCTGGCAACCACGACCGCTCCTTCGTCGTAAAACATCTTCCAGAACTCGCGGAAGTTGGTCCAGTTGGGCGGCCCTTCCACCACCAGCCGATAGCGCTCCTTTTCCGGCGTCCCTTCCGGTGTTAACGGCCCCAAACCTTTGCGCACGCGATCCTCAACTTCGTTGCGCAAAGTCTGATAGTAGGTCACACCCTCAGGAGTTCCTCGAAATGCAGTAAACATCGGCCCGATGTAATACACTCCGCCAAAGTAAGCGTCGATGGGTGACGGTATATTCTTCGCCGCTTCCAGCGTCCACACCAGGTCGTCTTCTGCCTGGGCCGAGAGGCGCAGCGACTCGCGAAGTCTGTCCTCGTCATAGCGGCGTCCACTAACTTGTTCGAGCTTGGGGATAACCTCTGTGCGGAGTTGCTTCACGATGTACTCAACGTGGTGCGGCAGAATGCGTCCTTCTGCCTGATACGGCACGTGCAACATGGCGACTGGACAGTCGTACTCCTGGCGCAACAGTTCGAACCACTTCATGAAGGTGAAGCAGCCGGTATAGGAGAGGAGCAGCAGGTCAGGTGACGGCAGGCGCTCGCCGGTGGGGCCGATGTTGCCCTTCTTCAACATGCCGATGTCGCACTTGACGTACGTGCAAACATCTTCGCTGTGTCCGTGCTTCTCGGCTTCGGTGATGTAATCCCCGGACAACTTTCTCATGCCGGCTTGCAAGGCGTTGATTTCGGGTAGAACGGGCAACAGCTCAAAGGAGCGCAGCAGTTCGGTGAGATTGCCGGGAACGAAGGTGTAAACGACTTTGCGGCCCTGCTGCGGCGCCCGCGCCAGCGCCGAGTAGTGGCGGGCGATCATCTCCTTTTGCAGGAGCATGCTTTGTTCCTTACTGACATCTGCCGGAGCCAAATCGCCTGGCTGTGTCGTCATGCTTCGCTCCATAGGCGAATGGAATCGGAGAAGGTGCCCGCCTGCTCGCGGATGACGCCGAACTGGCCCGTGTCTTCCGAGTACTTGAACTGCGTGTGCGGAATACCCGCGCGATCGAGCGCTGCCACCAGCATGGGTTGTTCGAGCAGTGCAGGATCGCAGAAGCTGGGCGCGCAGAAGATGACCCCTTCGGCGCGATTCTGACGAACGGATTCCACCAGCGCTTGCCCGCGCTCGCCGCCAGGCAAATAGCGCGCCGCAGTTTCGACGCTTTGTGTGAGGTACGCGTCTACAAGCGCTTGCAGAGGATCGCCCTCACCCGAGATGTCACCGAGGATCCATCGCTGGCCGAGGAGCAGGTCGTCATCCACCACCCAACAGCCTGCGCGCTCCAAAGTCACCAGCAGGCCGATTGGCGGCTGTTCGCAGAACATGCCCACCAGCACAACCCGGCTCTGATCGCGGTCGCGCCGCTCGCTCTCCAAGGGAGCCAGGCGCATGTACTCATGCAGCAGGGCGGTGTGCTCTTCCACGGGCAGGACATTGCCGGCCCGCAAGATGATGTGGACCTCGGAAATTGGAAAACACCACGGCCGCAGACTTCGGGCGCGATAAAGCTCGCGAATGGCAGAACGATTTTCGTTGTAAACGGCGATGCTGCGTCGCAGAGCGTCGTCGGGCGACGGCTCACCGGTCACTCGCGCAAAATCGTCACGCAGAGTCTCCAGTTCGCGACGCCAGTACGCCCCGCCCGCCTGAGCATCAAAACTCTGCGGCAGATCCACGTAGCGGACATAGCGATCTGGGAACAATATGGTCCACATGCCGGACAGGTTGCGAATGACATCGCAGATCGAGGGGAACAGCATACCGTCGAGCGCATCGAGGCGCTGCGTGAGCGCCAGTTCGACGGTACTGCGCGGGATATGACAAATGTAGCTCTGGAAGTACGCATCCCCCCGGATGATTTCCAGGCGATCGCCGGCTCCCACGATACCGACCGGCAACATCCCCGCCGCGTGAATCAGTTCGCGCGGAACATAGATAGGCATATAGCCAATGACTTTGCGGCCAGGGACAGCTCTCTTCCAACTGCTCACACAAGCCAATGACAAATCTTCAGTCACCTGTGTCGCGCGCTCGACGACGGTGGCAAGCTGGGGGTTCATGCGATCGCTCCCGATCCGCGCCACTGCGGCGGGCGCTTCTCCAGGAAGGCGCGGACACCCTCCACCGCATCAGGACTGCTCATCAATTCATGCAAGTACAGTTGTTCCAGGACTGGCAAGTCGTCTTGCAAAGCACGAAGCCGAGGACGGCGGACCGCCACAGCCGCGCAACGTAGTGCAGTAGCCGAACGCGGCAGGAATTCCGCCGCTAGCCACTCCGCAAGGATTCCGTCAAGTTGTCCTGGAGGCGCCGTGCGGTTTACGAGACCAATTGCTGCGGCGGCGCTTCCGCTGACGGTCATGCCACCCAAGACCAATGCGGCTGCTGGACCGGCGCCGATGCTAACCGGCAGCAGGGCCGAAGCCGCCGGAGGAAAAACACCGAGTTGAATTTCGGGACAGCCGAGTTGAGCAGATTCTTCTGCCAGGACCAGATCGCAGGCCAATGCCAGCTCGAATCCGCCACCGAGGCATTGGCCACGAACGGCCACAATGGTTGGTGCTGGGGCTGCGGCGATTCGGCGCAGCACCGTATGAAGTCGCGAGAGCGTCTCTGCGATCTGGTCGGGCAGGTGCTCTCGCACGCTAGCACCGAAACTGAAGTTTGGGCCATCGCCAGTGAGCACAATCGCTTTCAGATCGTCATGGTTCGCCAGTTGATCGAAAGCCAGTTCCAACGCGGCCATCATGGCCTGATCGACAATGTTGGTTTTTGGTGCAGAGAGCACCACGCGGGCCAGTTGCCCGTCACGCTCGAATTCCAGCCGCGCCTTGCTAGTCTCGGTCATGCCTTCTCCGCATGCTCAGGTTTCACTGCCCAGGGCGCAATCTCCTCAATCAGTTCCTCGCACCACGACGCGCCCTCGGCCAGACGCCGTCGCAGCTGAACGAAGTCCACCTCGCGTTGCTCCTTGCTGCCATAGTGGAATGCGCGGAAGCCCGCCCGGGCTTCGGTCATCATGTTGAGCGACAGCCAGGCGCGATTGGTTTCGCGGTTGCGATCCCAGTGTTCGAGTTTGTGTTTGCGTAGGCTCTCGATCGTCTTGATGAGGCAGTCTGGCATGGTGTAGAGCAGATGCGTAGCGAGCGCCTCAATTGCCTCGTCGAGCAATGACAGGTCGACCGACCCTTTTGACAGGAGAGACTTTGCTGCTTCGCGCTCAGCGCCCACCTTCCATTCACCGATCGCCAGGCGTCCGTACTCGTCCAGCACACGCTCGGTTACCACCAACGGATTGGCTACGTAACGTCCGTCCACCTTCAGCACCGGGACAATTTGTGTCAGACCACCGAGCCAGTAGAAGCGGTGTGCGCTCCACTGCTGGCACAGAGTGCCACTGAACATCGCCCTCTCCATACCAACGAACAGCGGCAAGAAGTCGGTAGAGCCACCGTCGGGGGCGGAGCCGTGGCGAGGTCCGGCCTGACTAAACACCGCCAGGTCGCTAGCCACGGAAAAGTCGCACGCCATGCCGACCTCCTGGCCTCCCCCCACGCGCATGCCGTTAACGCGGCAGATCACAGGTTTGTCGCACTGCAGCACGGCGGTCACCATGTCGTTGAACAGCCGCATATACTGCCGGTATTCGCCGGGATTGCCGGCGTAGACCTCAGCGTACTCACGGGTGTTGCCGCCGGCGCAAAATGCGCGTGTGCCCGCCCCGGTCAGCACCACGGCCACCGCGGCACGATCGTTACTCGCCGCTCGCAGGGCGAGGATGATCTCCTTGACCATGTCGGTGGTATACGCGTTGAGCTCCGACGGGTTGTTGAGAGTGATCCAGACGTTGTGTAGCCCTTCCACCGGCGTTCCCGAGCGGTCGTTCACGGGCCGCTGCTCAATCAGGATCGAACGCGCGGGAAAAGATTCCACCAAGTTATGATCGTGCACGACCTTGTCTCCTTTCGTTACGAAGTAGCGCGGGTGTTTGGAACGAGAATCGCTCGTCTACGAATTTCATGCCGGGCTACCGCTTCCAGCAGATCAGCTGCCTCATCCAAGGGATGGCGTTCGACGTATGGCTCCAGAGCGACTTTGCCGTCCAGTACCAATGCCAGTGCGGCAGGGTAGTGTTCCGGAGGGCAGCCCCAGTTGCCGCGCGCGGTAGCATCCAGAGCCATGAGATTCGAGAGCCGTAGCTCCGTCTTGTTCGGAGTGAAGCCGACGACCGCCAGATACCCGCCATGGTCGAGCATCCCGAACGCGGTGCTTTGACCGGCTGTCGTCCCGCTGGTCTCGAAGACCTTTAGTCCTATTCCTTTGCGCCCTGACTGCCTGGCGAATACACGCACGGCAGACTTGAGGTCGCGGTCGGGGGTTGCAGCGGCGTTCAGAATCAGGGAGGCGCCATGCGCGGCGGCCAGGTTAAGCTTGGTTTCATCGACATCAATGGCGACCACAGCAGCGCCAAGAGCCGCCGCGATCTGCACCCCAAATCCTCCCACGCCACCCACGCCGACAAACACGGCAACGTCATCGGATACAAGTTCCGATCGCCGGATTGCTTCGTAAGGCGTGGTCACGGCATCGGCAACTACCGATAGAGCCTCGAGCGTGATGCCGGCAGGTAGGCATTCAGGAGCCAAACAAAGGCCTCGCGCCGGAACCCGAACATGGGTGGCGAATCCCCCGTCGCCATCATTGCCGGGCATAAACTGCCGCCGGCAGATGGTGGGCCGACCGGACCGACAAGGCGCACAGTCTCCGCATGGGATCACGGCAGGAACGATCACACTGCGGCCCTCTAATTGTGTGGCGCGCTCACCGGCCGCAACGACGCGACCCGAGATTTCGTGGCCCAGAATCAGCGGCAGAGGCGCACGCGTGGGGACGCCACCATAAGCGAAGCCAATGTCCGTGTGGCAGACGCCACAGCCCGCAACCTCGATCACAACCTCATCTGGGTTGGGATCAGGCAAAGAAAATTCGTGCTTTTCCAGCCGCTGGCCGGAAGCGATCAGACGGAAACCATAGCCGCCTAGTGTGGATGACAAGCCGCAATCCCTCGCCCCACGATGGCTTAAAGGTTGAGCCCCGGGTCGGCTTACGATAATTCGAGGCCAACCGAAGACTCTGTGACCGAAATCACCAGAGCTTGTGAGCTGATCTTGGCTCCTATGGATGGCAGGCACAGGCGAATCCCGCAGAACGAGTGGGATGGGAGCCGCGTTACGACCGATGTCGGAACTGCAGCGGTTTTTGGCAGTGTAGCAAGCAGGCCTTTGTTCGCAACTTCGTTACCTACGCAAGCGACGAGAAGTTACTGCGCGTTCGAAGGAGCCTGTCCAATTCTCGAAGTCCTTGGCGAGGGTGCATTCTCTGGATGAGCGCGGGAGTTGGAAAACCTTTCGACCAATGGTCCTGTCCGGCTCCGGAAGGGGTGGATTGTGGTTGCCGAGGGTGTGTTCCCGAGTGGGTGGGCGTCGCGAAGGAAGCTTACGCTGAGATCAAACCAGTCCAACGGCAGTCTCTGCCTAGGTCTCCGGCTTCGAGGTTGTCGGACCTCTCTTCAGGTCTTTGAGGTCACTGCTGCGACCTAACGCTTGTGTGTTGGCCACACGCAGGTAGTGATGCAGGCAGCGCAATCGTCACAGCGGAACAAAGGACAATAGTTGAATTCTAGGTGTCTTGCGTATATTGGGCCGCTCAAATGATGCGAACCGCTGACAGTGGCAACCCCATCCGACATCGTGGTGTGCATGGCCAGGTGTTGGTTATCACAAATGATGGTTGAAGAAGCTACGAGTGGTAGCTTCGGGCGCTCGCCGTCTTCACAGGAAGGGGGGTCCCTTATGAAGCGGCGTGTTCTCCACCAAAATTCATCTTGTGCTACAATTCATCTGTCTCTGTGCTACGGAGGAGGCCATGGCTGCAGTTAGCATGAAGAAGAATACCTATCCAGGGAAGAAGGCGCCAGAGCGCTTTACCGATGCACTGACGATCGCGAGAGAAACCGGTTTGCTCAAGGGTGGCCGTACCAAACTTGTGCGGGGGCGAATGCCGAATGCCCTGGTGGCCAAGGCGAAAGCCCGAAGCGGCGTTCATTCTGACACCAAGCTGATCGAAGTAGCCTTGGCAAATCTGGCTGTAACTGACGAATATCCAGGCTGGCTGCTGGCGCAGCGAGGTAAGCTCGGCAAGGATCTCGACCTTGAGTTCTGAAGTGCAGCGTGTCCTGCGCCGTCTCAAACCCGAGAAGCGATTAACGTCCTTAGCACCACGAGAGGTGAAGGACCTTCGGTTTCTCGCTCGCACAACTGAATTACCAGCGAAGCTGCTCTACGACACGACGGTTTATATCGATATTCTTCAGGACCGGTTTCCTGAGGAAGGCGAGTTCGTAATTCGGGCGGCAGATGCATGGCACTCAACGGTGACGGAGGCGGAGTTGGTTGCGCCCTGCGGCTTCTTGAAGGCCGGTCATCCGGATACAGCAGCCGCAGTAAGGGGAATTGTTGAGACCATCGAGAGGCGACCCGCACACCGGACAATTGCTCCGGATCGAGAAATGTGGATCGAGGCTGGGATCCTGTGCGGCATTCTTGCTCGCCTGCAGAACTATGGCCGAATGGAGCGCCAACGCGTGATGAATGATGCGCTGCTATTGGCTACCGCCCGGAAGAACGGGCTTACCCTGCTGACGCGCAATCTTGGCGATTTCGATTTGCTGCAGCAGCTAGAACCGTCAGTAAACATCATTTTCTATCATCGGCGATGAGGTTGATTGCAATTTGGCCTGCCCTGTTTTGGCGCGGGCCGAAACCCGACGAGAACGTTCAGATGTGGGCCCGCTTGGTTGACGAAGTATGCAGTGTGATAGAAAGAATTAATTGGTCAACTGGAAGTAGGCTCACCTCCTCTCTGTTCATCCCCAGTAGCCACATTCAAAACAAACCTCACTTTGCACCAATAAGAGGGCTGAAGGTGATCGAACCCGGTGAGGCAAGCGAAAAACAAGCCATTCTCCGCAGGAACTGGGCGGCTCACCCCCTCCTCCAGGAGGAGGTTCTCGGCTGCCGTCAGGGGCTTGTTTTCTCCGAACTGAGTTCAACGAATCCTTCTGCCAGTTGCTTCAGCTCACTTGCTTCGGGTCGGGTCTGTTCGTCCATCGCTTCCGCTCTGGGGTGTGTCATGCACAGCTACACCGAAAGATGTGAATCGAGTTGAGGTGTAAGCGTCCGCTTCCTCCGGTTCCTACCGTCTGTACTCGCCTCTGCATCGAGGCGGCCACACTCGATCCACCGACCGAAAACCAAGAATCGATTCGCCGAGCTTCGATGCCGCTATTCCGGTTTTCGAGCGGCTGCTTCCTTCTCCTCTTCCTTCCGCGCATGCTGCAGCCCCTCTAACGTTGCTAGGTTCGAAAGGAGGCGGCGGTGGAAGGTGGTTTCATAGCGCAGCAGTCGGTCCAAGTTTTCGCCGAAGGGCAAACAGATCTGCGCCTTGATCGCCTCGATCTCCTGTGCTGCCAACTCGGCGGCCGGCGCACGGGCGGCCAATTCGGTGATTGCCTGTCCCTGTTCGCAGCGCAATGCTCGCTCTAGTCGCCAAACGTCGGTGGCCATCTGCATCGTGATGAGCCCTTCAACGGCGCCTACAGGGTTGCGGTCGTGGACGAGAGCGCGGTTGATCTCGTCGATCAGCCCCCGCGGGCGTGGCTTGAGCCCAAAGACCATGGCGCCGCGCGTTTTGTCGAGAGTGATGTTTCCCGCTGTCGGTTTTCGGGCCCGTTGATCGTTGAGCATTTCGCCGATTCGCTTCGACGGCCGCCGCCGAAATCACCTTCCGTGGCCGGCCGCGTTTTCTCGGCTCAACGACAATGGTTATTCCGATGGGCTTCGCCGCTCCTGGCTGCGTGCAGTCAAACCACTGCCGTAAGAATTTTGCATTTCCGTGGGACAATCCTGGCTCTAGCTAGTTCCATTGATTCTCTGATACAGGGCGATTGTTCTGGACTGCGGACTTGTGCAAGCGCCGGTTGTTAATTGACTGACAGATACAGCGCCCGTAAGATGAACCTAACCCCCAACGCCACAAATTCCTTCATGATCGACCAGGTGGTCTCACATTACCGCATCGTTGAAAAACTCGGCGGCGGCGGCATGGGTGTCGTCTATAAGGCCGAAGACTTAGGGCTGCATCGTTTTGTTGCCCTGAAGTTTCTGCCCGAGGAAGTAGCGAAAGACCCAAAAGCATTGGCCCGCTTCCAGCGAGAGGCTCAGGCGGCCTCTGCCCTGAACCATCCCAACATCTGCACGATCTACGAAATCGGGCAGGAAGACGGCAAGCCCTTCATCGCCATGGAATTTCTGGACGGCATGACACTGAAGCATCGTATTGCCGGAAAGCCAGTCGAAACCGAGGTTCTACTCAGTCTGGGGATTGAGATTGCCGATGGGCTGGACGCAGCGCACGCCGAAGGGATTGTCCACCGCGACATCAAACCCGCCAATATCTTTGTTACTCGGCGCGGCCATGCCAAGATCCTCGATTTCGGTCTGGCCAAAGTCGCACCCACGGCCGACTCGTCGAGCAAGCTTGCGGCTGCTGACACGATGACCGACGAACCGCATCTGACCAGCCCGGGCTCTGCGGTCGGTACGCTTGCTTATATGTCGCCTGAGCAGGTGCGAGCCAAAGAACTCGATGGCCGGACGGACTTGTTCTCGTTTGGTGCAGTCTTGTATGAAATGGCCACGGGAAATCTGCCCTCCGCGGAGAAAGTTCGGGAGTCATCTCCAAAGCCATCTTGGACGGTGCTCCCACATCTGCGGTGCGGCTGAATCCTGACATCTCACCCGACTTGGAACGGATCATCCATAAGGCGCTAGAGAAGGACCGCAATCTGCGTTACCAGCACGCTGCAGAAATGCGCAGTGACCTGCAGCGGCTGAAGCGGGACTCCGAAAGCGGACGCAGTGCTGCAGTAACCGATCTCGCGCTGCCCGTGCCGCACGCTCCTACGGCTCAGGGTAGCAGGCTCTGGATGATTGCACTTCTCATCCTGCTGGGTGCCTTGCTGGTTGCAGGCGGGATTTACTATCGCTCGCATCACGACATGTCCCTGACCGACAAGGACACCATCGTCCTCTCCGATTTCGACAATAAGACGAGCGATCCGGTCTTCGACGACACGTTGAAGGAGGGACTCTCGGTACAGCTTGAGCAATCGCCCTTTCTCGAGCTGGTTCCCGAGCGTAAGGTGAACGAGACACTGCAGCTGATGGGCCGCCCAGTGGGTGACAGGTTGACGCCGGAGGTTGCCCGCGAGGTCTGCCAGCGCACGGGCAGCAAGGCCATGCTGACCGGCTCGATTGCCGGACTGGGCAGCCAGTACGTAATTGGCCTGAAGGCGGTGAACTGCAACACGGCGGATGTGCTGGCGGAAGCGCAGGAGCAAGCGGAGAGCAAGGAAGCAGTGCTCAAGGCGTTGGACGTTGCTGCGGTCAGCTTGCGAGGCAAGCTGGGTGAGTCGCTTGGATCGGTGCAGAAGTATGCTACGCCGGTGGAGGAAGCGACTACGCCATCGCTGGAGGCGCTGAAAGCCTACAGCTTGGCATGGAAGACGCACTTTGTAAGAGGGGATGCGGCCGCTCTACCCCTCTACAAGCGGGCGGTGCAACTCGACCCAAATTTTGCTATGCCCTACAGCCTTATGGCGGCCGTCTACATTAACCTCGGAGAAGAGGGTCGGGCAGAGGAGAATGCGCGCAAGGCTTACGAGCTGCGCGAAAAGGTGAGTGAGCGAGAGCGGATCTTCATCGAGACAACCTACTATGTGCTGGCGACGGGAGAACTGGAGAAGGCCGCACAGGTCTACGAATTGTGGCAGCAGACCTACCCGAGAGACTTTTGGCCTTACGTCGGCCTTGGGTTCGTTAGCGGCCTTCTTGGAAACTGGGAAAAGGCATTGGAGGAGGCTCGCGAGGCGGTGCGTTTGGAGCCGAACAACGAGTATAACTATGCCAATCTAGGCAACTCCTACGCAAGCCTGAACCGACTGGATGAGGCGGAGGCAGCGTACAAGCAGGCCAGCGAGCGCAAACTTGAGAGTGAATCCCTGCTCCAGAACCGCTACCTGTTGGCTTTTCTGAGCAGTGATACGGCGCAGATGACGCAATTGGTCTCAGCCGCTATGGGAAAACCGGGCACGGAAGACTTGCTGCTGGCCGCGCAAGCTGACACGGAGGGCTGGCATGGGAAGTTGAAAAATGCACGCGAGCTAACGCTACGGGCGATGGATTCAGCCGTGCACAATGACGCCAAAGAGAGCGCCGCGGCATATCAGGCGGCGGCGGCGCTGCGCGAGGTGGAATCAGGCAGCCGGGATCAGGCCCGGGCCGATGCCAATGCGGCAATTGAGTTGGGCCCGAATCGTTATGTGCGTGCGATGGTGGCGGTGGCCCTAGCGCAGGCGGGCGATACCGCAGGGGCTGAAAAGGTGATAGCCAACCTGGACAGGACCTTTCCTTTGGACACGCTGGTGCAGAAGTATTGGCTGCCCACGATCCGCGCGGCTGTTTCCCTGCAGCGCAAAGACCCACACCGGGCAGTCGAACTACTGCAGGCGGCGAGCACCGTCGAATTTGGCCAACCCACGAACCTCGCTGTATTCCTATGTCCAGTGTATTTACGTGGGGAAGCTTATCTCATGCTCCACGACGGTGAGGCAGCGGCAGCGGAATTTCAGAAATTTATCGACCATCGAGGATTAGTGGCTAACTTTGCCTGGGGAGCGCTGGCCCGCCTCAGCCTAGCTCGCGCCTACGCCATGAAAGGTGACACAGCCAAGGCCAAAGCTGCCTATCAGAGCTTTCTCACGCTCTGGAAAGACGCCGACCCCGAAATCCCCATCTACCAGCAAGCTAAAGCCGAGTACGCAACGTTGCAATAGCAATCGCGCAGACTACTTCAACTCGGACCCTTGATGGGCCCACTCCCGAGAAGTCCTAGGGCTGTATCGGAAGCGCCCTGAGAGGAACCATGAATCACATTGGATTGTGCGGGCGCTTTCGATACGGCGACTTGAAGGAGCCCCTGGCTATGGGATTTCAATGGTGCTGCGTTTGGATAGACTCTGGTTGGATCCTTGAGCGGAACCGACCGCAGCTAATCTCAGCAGTACGAGAGGCAGATACTTCATTCGTATATTCATCACCATTTCCGGATAGGCTACCGGCAGGTTGATGTCCTGATGAAGCTTGCGCGGTCCAGCCCACGACCTGAATTGTGGGCTTTTCGCGGTTGCTGAACTTGCCAAGCCATTTAGCGATGGCCGCTGCCGTGGAACCCACCTCCGCCGCCATGGAACCCGCCAGCGCTCGTGCGGTAGCCGCTCCCGGCATAACCTCGTCCACCGTAGGCTGCGCGTCCATAGGAGCCACTACTGTAACCATAGCCTCCGCGGCCATAGCCTCCGCGGCCGTAGCCACCGCGGTAATAGCCTCCACGCCAGCCACTGCCGTAGTATCCGCCATACCACGGCCCGGCGCCTATAAACACTCCGCCGACAAACCAGTCAGGTCCGTAGTAGCCGTACGGCGCACACGCGTACCGCCGCTGCGGCCGCGTCAGCTCGACGTGGCTCATCCGCGGCCTATACTGAAACCCGTATGGTTCCCACCCAGTTGCAGATTCTTTTCTGGGATACAAACCTCAACAACTTTAAGCCCGAGGACCATCCCGACTACACGATTACTTGCATCTGAAGACCTAAATCCTTATCGCCATTATGGTCGTGGCCCGTATTGATCGCCAAAGCAAATAGTCTTTCCATGCCCGGACGAGGCCAACTATATCTCGGGCACCACGTTGACGCCCGACGGCGGGTTCACGCTAACGATCTGAGTCAGACTGTTTCGCAGTATCAATTCTGTTTGTGGGTCATTGAAAGGGAGCGCTGAATGAAGCTGCCTGCGTTATTTGATTTGACCGGCCGGGTGGCAGTCGTGACTGGTGGTAATGGCGGAATTGGTCGCGGCATCGCGCTCGGACTGGCCGAAGCTGGGGCCGCCGTCGCAGTGTTTGGATGGGACGAACAGAAGAACCACAGCACGTGCTTTCCGAATTGAAAGCAATCGGTGTACTGTCGCTGGCCATGAGGGTTGATGTGAGCCATCGCGCAGCATTGGAACCGTCGCTGGACCAGCGTTTGTCCGAGTCTCCACCAAATCTCGGGTTTTCAAACATCATTCAAGCAGACCCACACACGAGAACCCGGATCAAAAGGCTTCTCGTTCCATCCTACGACTCGAGCCTGCAGCAGGAAAGAAGTTCAGCGGCGGCGCGCTGGCCGCTAGCGATGGCGCCGTGCACCGTCCCGTTGTGTCCGCTGAGATCGGTCGCTTCACCCGCAAAGAACAGGGTATTGCAAAGCGGTGCAGCTAGTCTGTGCGCAGCTTCCTTACTATAAGCGAGAGCGTAACTGTAGGCACCCCGGCAATAGGGATCGGATTGCCAGTCGTGTACAAAATACTCTTGCACCAAGTCGCGCAAGGTCTTTACGGGCACCTCGAAGACGTGGTGCAAGGCCTCCAGTCCACTTTCCAGGATAGCTGCATCTCCGTGACCGGAGAGCTGCTCAGCACGGACTCCACCGGACCAGCCAGTTAACATGGCGCTCCCCGCCGACTCAGACAACCACCACGTCGGGAACAATTCTTCTGGCGACGACAAAAAACATATGTCCGGCATGGGCAATAGCATCAGCTTAGGGTCCTTCCAGAAGCAACCGCGGAAACACAGGACGAGCCGGATCGCGGCTCCCATTTCCAATTGTTTGAGTGCATCGCCCTTCTCGGTCAGCTCTGGCCGAAAACACACGGCGCCGCTAGTTCCTGGCGCTGCCTGCAGAACGCCCAGAGGCAGAGTGATAACGGCAGCGTCTGCGCGAATACTGGCGGGCCGCTGCTCAGGCGATGTCGCCGTCACCTCCACCGTGTCTGTACCCCAAGCTATCTCGGTAACGACGGTGTTCAGCCGTACCGTGAGCAAATCTGGTTTGCTGGCGCCCGCGAGCGCTTTAAGCAGGCCCTCGTATCCATTGGGGAAACGGAAGCCGCGGTGTCCGTGGATTTCCCGCTCGCTTCGATGCCAGTGCGCGAGCGCATGAGCGCTGATGCGGCTTGCGTTACATGCGTGGAAGCTCTCGACATATGTGGTAGCTTCGATCCTCGCGTGCCGAGGCAGGTCGCCACAAGCGTGTTCAAGGAACTCCTGGAATGATTGATCCGGGGCAGACTCATCAATCCTGCGGAAGATACTGTCGATTTGATCCCAGGAGCCACTCGCGGGTGCCAGCCTTGATTGCTCCAGACGCCATTGGTTTGGAGTCAGTTCTTGAGTCTGCAGCTCAGCACGCTCCACGATCTGCCACACCTCTCGAGGCAGACCGTGGATGAATTCTGCTCCGAGTTCTACCGGCGCATTTGTCAGGGACGAATGCGCCGTCCAGATACGCCCACCGATACGGCTGCGCGCTTCGAGAATCGTTACCCGGAGACCGGCCTCGCAGAGCTCCCGCGCGCATGCGAGGCCAGCAACTCCAGCTCCGATCACCACAACCTCAGTAATCCCTTTGGACATACCTTTTCGGTAGTGTCCTAACACACAGAATTAGGACAGTACGACCTCTTTCGCAACCTGAGAAAAATGAGCTTCCGATGTAATGTCTTCGCTACCATACCTGCAAAAGGGAATGCGTGAACAGCCGATCCAGTTCCGGTCAAGCTGGTCGCCTTCCCGTAAAGAGACCCATCTCACAGCCGATTTGGCAAAAGTGCCTTTTGAGATCACGCCAGGATTACGGACAAAGCCCGTCCGCCAAGGCTTGGGGCATAGCTGTGCTCCTCGAAACGTAGCGCGGCCACTCTGTCCACCGCCATTGCCAGCCGTTGGTCATTTGAGCGTCCCAGTCCTTCTGCTTCAGTTCATTAATCGAGATACATTCGAATGTTAGTTCCGCGCTGCATCGCCTTACAGACCATTATCAGGCGATAAGGTCAGCCAAGGATAGCGGAAAGATCACTCAAGTAAGAATCTCTACACATGAAGTCGACCTCTGGTCATCACGATATTCGGGAGATCCAGATGTGCAGATGTCCCCGAAGCAGGTTCCTGGACAAGTACTGGATTGCCGACCAGGACTAAGCCGCTGGCGCGGCGGACGCTGCCGCGTATTCCTCCGGCATCGATGCGGTTGTAGGGTGCCGTCACAAGGAGGCTCCTGTGACCCGCTTACGTAGGTAAGCAGTCTGCATTTATCTCTTGCAATATTAGTTGCACAATTCCGGGAATTTGCTCGGCGACTCCTGGACTCAAGTCAAGGCTAATCTCTTGGAGCGAGGCGATTGAGACCGCAAATAACACAATCTCTACGGGATGGTCCAAAAGGTAGAAGGTATCGAGCAGATCTTTCAACCCGATGTCATGGGCTGTGAGGGTGCGGGGGTAGTCTGTGGAGAATCTGGGCGCCAGTCGGCGTACCGTGCCGGGCTGCTGATCGTCGAGAGTTGCATCGATCAGAATGATCCGGCGGGCCCGTTTCATGGGCTCGAGAAGAAGAAAGCTGCCAGTACCACCGTCGAGGAGCTCGACTCCCGCCGGAACTCCCATCTTTTCAAGGCAACGCACCACGTGGACGCCCAAGCCTTCGTCGCCCATCAGCAAGTTGCCAATGCCGAGCACGAGCAGATCGCCGGAGCGTTCAGTCATTGCCACTGCGGCGAACGAACTTCCATCCCCCGACCATGGAGGAGGTGGTGCCGCGTCCTTCGATGTAGTCGTGGTAGAAGACCAGGTAGACGTGCACAATCGCAAATAGGATAAAGAACCACATCATGGCGTGGTGCCATTGACGCACGCGGAAGTCCCCACCCATGAGGGGAACGATCCAGGCGAACATGTGCGGCAGTGCAGACCGGCTCATGTTGGAATAGAGAGCGAACCCGGTGGCCGACTGAAACAGAAACGCCAGGAACGACAGGAAGTAGATGAATCCCGCCAGCGCGTTGTGGCCGATGGAAATGTCCCTGCTTATTGACGTTTGTAGGACGTCGACCCTTACGATGTCGCCGATTTCCTCAATCTGCTCGCGTTTGTAGGGAATAAAATTCGTCCAGCGCGCGTACGCATTGCCCACGAAGCCCCAGTAGATGCGAACTAGAAACATGAAGAAGAAGACGAAAGCGGCAAGAAAATGGGCGAAGCGAATAGTGCCGAACCAGTACTGCTGATACGCTTCGGAGGCATACAGGATCGAGACCGGATGGCCGATTATGAAGCCGGTCACAATCAGCGCCACCACGCATAGGGCATTCACCCAATGGTAGAAGCGGACGGGCAATTCCCACACATAAACTCTTTCGTAAGTCGCAACGGATGCGTGAGCCATTGGCTTATCCTCAATAGAACTGGATACGGTTAATATGCCTGCCGTCGGGATCGTACAGGTGCACGGCACAAGCGATACACGGGTCGAAGGAGTGGATCGTCCGCAGGATCTCGAGCGGCTGCTCGGGATTGGCCAAGTGAGTCCCGATCAGCGCCTCTTCATAGGAGGAGCGCTGGCCCTTGGGATCGCGGGGAGAAGCATTCCATGTGCTGGGCACGACCAGTTGATAGTTTTCGATCTTTCCGTCCTTGATCTTGATCCAGTGGGCCAGCGCGCCACGCGGCGCCTCGGTCAGTCCAACGCCCTCGGCGGTGGTCGGCCAGGTGGAAGGCTCCCATTTGTCGCGCGTGAAAGTGGAAAGCTCACCGACTTTCACCTGCGCCATGAGGTCGTCGAAGAAGCCCTTCATCCAATGCACCACCAGACGCGATTCCAGGCCGCGGGCTGCCGTTCGTCCCAGAGTTGAGAACAGTGCGGTGACGGGAACTCCGAGGCGCCCCAGGGCTTCGTTGACCACGTCTTTCACTTCGCTGCTGCCTTTGGCGTAGGAAACCAGCAGTCGGGCCAATGGCCCAACTTCCATGGCGTGGTCTTTCCAGCGCGGCGTCTTGAGCCAGGAATATTTTGCTTCGACATTGAGCTGCTGGTAGGGAGGCATCGGTCCGGTGTAGTTGAATTCGGTCTCGCCAGCGAACGGATGTAGCCCCGCGGCATCTCCCGTGGAATAGCTGTACCAGGAATGCGAGATGTATTCCTTGATCTCCTCTGCGTCGTGACCGTTTACGGGATACACCTCGCTGAGGTTGCGATCGAGAATAGCTCCCCTGGCAAACTTGAAATAGTCGGGCTGCTCGTAGCCGCGCGTAGGCAGGTCGCCATAGGCGAGATAATTCTTCAGACCGCCACCGATTGCCGCCCAATCCTTGTAGAAGCCGGCGATGGCCATCAGGTCGGGCAGGTAGACCTGCTCGACAAAAGCGATGGCGCCGGTAATCAGGCTACCGACATAATTCAGGCGGTCCATGTTAATGGCGCCCACCTCATCGGGATTGATGGAGCAAGGCACTCCTCCGACCAGGTAGTTTGGATGCGGATTCTTTCCGCCGAAGATGGTGTGAATCTTAACGATCTCACGCTGCCACTCGAGTGCCTCTAGGTAATGTGTAACCGCAAGCAGATTGACTTCCGCAGGAAGTTTGTAGGAAGGATTGCCCCAATAGCCGTTGGCGAAAATGCCCAACTGCCCGCTCTCGACAAACGCCTTCAGCTTCTGCTGCACGGCCGCGAAATACTTGGGAGAACTCTTCGGCCAGGGCGAAATAGAGACGGCAATCTCCGAGGTTTTCTGCGGGTCCGCTTTCAGGGCGCTGACCACATCCACCCAATCAAGCGCGTGCAGGTGGTAGAAGTGCACCACGTGATCCTGCACATATTGCGTGCAGAACATAATGTTGCGGATCAACTCCGCGTTCTTGGGAACGGTGATGCTCAACGAGTCTTCCACCGTGCGCACACTTGCCAGCGCATGCACTGTGGTGCACACACCGCAGGCGCGCTCGGTAAAGGCCCACGCGTCCCGGGGATCTCTGCCTTTGAGGATCTTTTCGAAGCCGCGCACCATCGTGCCGGAGCTGTAGGCGTCGGTGATGGTCCCGTTCTCCACCACTGCCTCTATGCGAAGGTGCCCTTCGATGCGAGTTATAGGATCGACGACTAGTCGGGCCATGCAATCACCTCTTCAGAATTCGTCCCCGCTTGATCTGTTTCGCTCTATTGACCTTTCGTCACTTTTCGTCGCGCTGCGCGGTGGTCTCGTCTCCGCCGCGCTCCTGCTCGATCAGTTTGCGTTTGCGGATGTTGGTCGTGATGGCGTGCGCGGCCACGCCAGCAATGACGCCAACTCCCAGGGCGGTGCCGATCGTGTCTGCCGTACTCTCGACGCCAAAGCCTGGGAAAGAAGCGAGGTGCTGATAGAACGGCTCGTTGTCCCAAAAGCCGGCCTCGCTGCAGCCGATGCAGCCGTGACCTGACTGGATGGGATAGCTGACGCCACCATTCCATTTCGTAACCGAGCAGGCGTTGTAAGTCGCCGGACCGCGGCATCCCATTTTGTAGAGGCAATAACCTTTGCGCGCCTTGTCGTCGTCCCACGACTCGATGAACAAACCGGCATCATAGTAGGCGCGTCGGTAACAGGTATCGTGAACGCGCCGCGAGTAGAATTCGCGCGGGCGGCCCTGGCTGTCGAGTTCCGGACCACGGCCCAGTACCAGAACGTGCGTCACGACTCCGGTCATCACGTCGGCAATCGGCGGGCAGCCAGGCACATTGATGACAGGTTTGTTGATTAGCTTGTGAATAGGGGTTGCTCCTGTTGGATTGGGGCTTGCCGACTGAATGCATCCGTTGGACGCGCAACTGCCCCACGCGATGACTGCTGCCGCATCTTTGGCAGCATCTTGAAGAATGCTCTCGGCAGTCTTGCCGGCGATTGTGCAATAGACACCGTCTCCGTTGACGGGGACCGAGCCTTCGACCAGCAGAATGTACTTGCCGGCATCGTTCTTGATGGTGTCGGTCAGGCACTTTTCCGCCTGGAAGCCGGCTGCCGCCTGCAGCGTCTCGCTGTAGTTGAGTGAGATGAGGTCGAGCAAGACGTCGGCGACGATCGGGTGCGAAGAGCGGATGAAGGACTCGCTGCAGCAGGTGCACTCTTGAAAATGCAACCACACTACTGGCGGGCGCGCCTTCTTCTCAAATGCCTGAGCGACAGCGTCCAGATTAGCCTTCGAGATTCCAGCCACCATCGCCGCATATCCGCAGAACTGTATGAAATCGCGGCGGCTGTACCCTTTTGACCGCATCACATCCCAGATCGAACCGGAAGAAGCTTTCATAAGGCCTCTCTTCTGCAAGCGGTGAACTGCGGTTTTCATGCTGTAACGGGGTCATAGCGTGCAGCCGGACACTTCAACGGCATTTCCCTGCGCCAGCGAGTCCCACAGATTCTGGAAACTTCATCACACGGTAGTATCTGCTGCAGTGACGGACGTCACTGGTTGATGTTCGCCACCGCCCACTACGCCGAAGTTGCCCGGAAGCGGGTTCCGGGAAGAATTGAGTGGCGGATTATGACTTCTATCTGGATGGTGGCTTCCCGGATGGGACCGGCGGATTGGTACCAAGGAACTGGCCCGTACCGACAAACATGTGCGCAGCTGCCTCTATGGTCAGCGCTTCGAAAGTGCAACTTGGATGCACAAAGCTAGGCAGATGCGGAAGGAGGAGTTCGGAAGGGAAGTGGAGAAGGAGGCTGACAGGCAGGGAAGAGGAGCCTTCGGAGTTGAATTACTTCAAGGTGTATAAGAGCCAGGTGCCGGTCATCGAGCAGGCGATTGAGACCGCGGCCTTGATGCTGGGCTCAGACAAGTCGCGCGGATACGGTCTGGAGATGATCTGCGCCGACTTCCTGGCGGGCGCCCATTTGGACGGCGGTGGCAATCCGGAAGTTTTGCCGCAATCTCTGTCGCGCTACTACCAATTCCTGCCGAAGCCGCAGCAGGAAGCCTTTCGGTCAACAATTAGCTGATCCATGACTGTCCCATCGGCCAAGAATGGGCGAGCAAAACTCGAGCGCCAAAGTTACGGAGAACTGCACCGAGCCGTGTGGACACACATCGATGGCTAGAGCGAATCGGTAATCGATTGTATCCGTCAATTCGAAGCCCAAAATCTGAGCTAAGTTCTCGGCCTTATCGGGCCCGCTATCGGCCAGTTCATTGGGCAAAAGGTTTCCAGCAGGATCCACTTCGTACGCGCAAGCGTCCAGACTTAGCAGGCGAAACACAGTCGATGGTTCGCAGGTAAGGCTGCTGTCACTTCCAGTGTTCTTGCACGAAGGCGTTGATCGGCCGTTTCCCTCAGAACTCGGGAAAGCGACACAGAGGAGAACCGGACTACCTTATGTTCGGACTGCCACGCGCAGCTACATCAGAAGGCATAGCTGTACGCTACCAAGTTAGCCTTGTGATTCCCGCCACGGCGTCGAAGTGGCGGTCGCGGCTGATCAGGGGCAGAGCATGCTGGCGACACAACGCCGCAATCCAAACGTCGTTGGAAGGAATTGGCGTTCCAGCCTTCTTCAGCTCGGTGCGAACGGCACTATAGAACATGGTCGTCTGTTCGTTGACCTCAAGAACTCGGAATGTTGGCAGGTATTCCGCTAACCATCGTTCATAGTGCAGCAGGTAGCGCGAGTGCGAAATGCCGTAGCGGTATTCGCCAAGGACAATGACGGGGATAGCTATCTGGCCGGCTTTGCGGAGGATGGGTTCAAGCGTGGCGTCGCCTTCCGCCACCGCAGAGAGTCCGTTGGTGTCCAGAATCAAAGCCGGTCCTCGGCTTCAACCTGTTCAAACTCTGCTTCGATCCTGCGGTTGATTCTGGCGGTTTCCCTGCGTAGGCGCCTTAGTTTGCCAAACGCGGCCATCCAGGGCTTGTCCGCCGTCTTGGCGGGGTCAGCCAATTTGTCCCTCACCGCTTGGGTGACAAACTCCCGAAGAGGAATCCCACGCTCGGCAGCCACCGATTTGGCCCGGCGAAAAATGGCATCTGGAATCTCGAGAGTCGTCTTCACACGGGAATAGTCCCATATTTATGGGAATGCAGTCAAGACTAACGCGCTTGGATTATTGGTCTGGGCATCGCCTGGACAGGACAGAAAAAGCGGCCTCCTATGCCGGCCAAGGTGCGGCGCAAAGTGGGCCGTCTGATGCTGATATCCTGATAATCTTAAAGACTGATTCTGCGAGGGAACATGAGTACTCCTCAAAATCGGGCGTGCAGAACACGGCTGGTAGAGGGCGGGTTCCCCGATCGGTCGTTTGATATCGAATTCTGGCAGGAGCAGGGAGATGAAGCCATCTTTGCGGCCGCTTGGGAGCTGGTGGAACTAGCTGAGGTAGTCCGAAATGGCAGAAAACCCACACTACAAAGAACTGCTACAAGGCTTAGACGAATTTGAGGTTGAGTATCTGATTGTAGGCGGGTTCGCGTGGATAAATTTGCAACAGCTTAGCTAATCATGTCCACGCCGTGCACCTAGCCTAACTTGTGAGCCGACGCGTAAGCGAGCGTAGGCTCTCGAACCGGACGATGATTTCCCTATAACTCCTCTGGAATGTCCGGTCCACGTCTGACGCCACGACCAGGTTGTCCCCGTGTGGGTACTGCTTGCGGAATGCCTGCAGGTTGGCAGCATCGAAATCGTTTGTCGACCACTTACACTCTATGGCCAAAGGCTTTCCCCGGCGCGGCGTGAGCACAAAATCCACTTCATGTCCGCGCTTATCGCGCCAGTAATGCACGTCGCGGGTTTGGAGGTTTGCCATGATCTCATTCAGTACGAAATGCTCCCACAAAACCCCGAAGTCCTCGGGACGCAGTTCTTGCCAGCCGCGGTAGTAACACACAAATCCAGTGTCGAAGCCGTACACCTTCGGGGCAGACACGATCTCGGTCGCTCGATGCGTACTGAAGGGTCGGATTACGTGGGCTACAAACGTTGCCTCCAAGACCTTCAAATAAGTGCTGATGGTGGGGCGGCTCACTTCGCAAGGACGGGAGAAGCGGGTAGCTTCAAAGATCCCTCCGCTCTGTGCCAGCACCAGTTCGACGAACTTCTGAAAAGAACTGCGGCTCTCCAGCCGGAACAATTCTTGGATATCCTTCGCCCAGTAAGCGTCCATCCACTCCTGAAAATCTCGCTCCGGGAGTTGATCAGCCAGGAAGAATGGCGGCAGTCCCCCACGTAGGAGCCTGTGGTGCAAGTCAGGCCGCTCCGCGTCCTGCAAATCAGCCAAACCCATCGGCGCCAGCCAGATATCCCGCTTGCGTCCGGCCAGCGTGTCTCGGAACTTCCGGGAAGCCCCAAGCGTCGACGATCCGGTCGCGATCACCCGCAAGCCGGGATAACGGTCTGCCGCGATCTTCAATAGCTCCGAGGGATTCTGGAGGCGGTGGATTTCATCGAGCACGATCGATTGGTTCCCAAAGCCGTCAAGAAAGCCCTCCGGTTCCTCCATCATGCGGCGCACGCGCGGCAGCTCACAGTCGAGGTACTCGACATGGGGCAGGCTCCGGCAGAGGCAAGTTTTACCGACGCGCCGCACGCCTGATAGCCAAATCACAGAGCGTTCCTGCCACGACTGCTCGAGAAGGTGTTGCCAGAAGCGGCGCCGTATCATAAGCATGTATAGTTGCACATAGTGACACTATATGCAACTATATGTGCGTTTAGGACAGCGAAGCGGCCGTCGAAGCGGCGATGGTTGAAGTTCGCGCTGCCATGCTTTTCGGCCGCTGCTTCGAGCAGGCCGTGGCGGCCTCATTCCGTCACCAAGATCCGGCGGCAGTTCTGTCTGAGCAGAGGTCGCCATGTAAGAACCTAGAACTGGCCTACTCCGGGAAGTGACACCTGGGACCAAATGTTCCGGCAAGGCGTTCAGCTGCTGGAGCGCCTCACCCAAGACGGGCGCGTGCAGATTCACCAACCCCTCAGCCATCAACAAATCCGATTCATACGCACACTTAGTTCTGGCAACAGCTTTGTTGCCTTCGTCGATGCGGTCGGCGACTTGGACAACACACCTTGTGTGCTTGAGTGGAAGACCGCTTCGGCCCGCTATCCCGAGGAGCCCGTCGGCATTGCTGCCCTGGATCCACAGTTGGTTTGCTATTCCTGGATGACCGGGATCAGCGAGGTTGCTCAAGTCGTTTTCGTTCGTAAGCGCACGGTAGAGGTTCAGTACCTGCGGGCCTGCATCACTGACCAGCAGCGGCAGGAGTCGGAGACCCTGGTCGACGATACGGTGCGCAGAATTGAATCGGGACTGTTCCTGCCGCACAGCGGCATCCGTTTTCCACAGAACCCGTGTACCACGTGTCCGTTCCTGGGGCTGTGCCTGGATCAGCGTGACCTGGTAGAGACCGCTCTGATTCGCACGCCAGGAGTCGATCTTGGTCTGTTTGACGAACTTACGTACTAGGTACCCGCCGATGTCGCCAAAGCTGAATCGCCGCCGGGCTGAGGTCGTGCTGAACCAGATCGACGCCATTCTGGCGTAGGAAGCACGGCACGAGAACGAGCGCGACACGCGGTTTGTGGAGCTGGGAAAATGCCTGTGTGAAGTGCGAGCTGGACAGTACTGGCGGCTGGAGAAACTGAAATCGTTCGATGAGTTTCTGGAGCGGCGCTTTCCGGAGTCGAGGCGTAAGGCCTACTACCTGATGTCGATTCATGAGCACTTGCCGCCGCAGGTGAGGAAAGGGCTGAAGGAGGTGGGCTGGACCAAGGGAATGGAATTGGCGAAGCTGGCGCGCAAACAGGGTCAGCGCTTCGAAAGTGCAACCCGGATGCACAAAGCCAGGCAGATGCCGAAGGAGGAGTTCAGAAGGGAAGTAGAGAAGGAGCTGACAGGCAAGGACAGCGAACCCTCCGAGTTGATTTACTTCAAGGTCTACAAGAGTCAGATTCCGGTCATTGAGCAGGCGATCGAGACAGCGGCCTTGATGCTAGGCTCAGCTCAGACAAGTCGCGCGGCTACTGCCTGGAGATGATCTGCGCCGACTTCTTGGCCGGCGCGCACCTTGACGGCGGTGGCAATCCAGAAATCTTGTTGCAATCGCTTTCTCGCTACTATCAGTTCTTGCCGAGACCACAACAAGAGACGTTTTTGTCAACGATCACCTAGCTGATCCATGACTGCCCCATCGGCCAAGAACCGGCGAGTGAAGCTCGATCCGGAGAGCTACAGTCAACTGCATCGAGCCGTGCTGCAACGCGACGGTTGGCGCTGCTAATTCTGTGGCAGCATGCGGCATCTGCAGGTTCACCACATTTAATTTCGAAGCCATTCGGGAAGCGACTCGGAGGAGAATCTGATGACCCTTTGTGCAGATTGCCACGCTCGGGTACATCGACTGCAGCCGAAGCGCTAATCGGGGGGTGCTGGTGGTGATTTCTGCATATGCGGAAGGGGCCCCGCCGCCGCACACACGCTCCGCCGCTTTTCTCTTGATCTGTGCGCTTTTGGCCTTTGTCGGCTGCTTAGCTCGCGAACTGTAGCGCAGGATGCATCAGAAGCCAAGCAGCCCATCTTTCCAGGTGATCTTCTTGCCTTCGGCGTAGGTGCGCCCGTAATATGAAATCGGAATCTCGAAGACCCGCCAGCCCGCCCTCGCCGCCTACAAAGACTTCCTCACTCGCTGGAAGGACGCCGATCTCGACATCCCCATCTACAGGCAGGCCAAAGCCGAGTACGCGAAGTTGCAGTAGCGCCAGACAACGAAAAGATCACACACACAACGCGGCAACCTTGTTTCTCACGATTACGATGAATCCTCGCCAAAACTTGAGGCATCATTCTCCCCGACTGTCCATCTTGCGCAGCATCTAGGCACACTACATCGCCACCGCAGACACGCCGGCCGCTTATCGGCGAGATAGCTTTCGATAGGTGGCATTTGTGCACGTCCAATACAGCGGGTGTCCGATGCCAAAGGTCGGCCATTTCAGGAGGTATCTATACCTCACGTTCCATCGCTGGAGCATCTTGACTATCGAAATCAGGTAACAGGACTGGGCATGGTCGCCGCGGACAAAGAGCTTAAACGCCCGGCGCGCTTCCGTGTCCCGCTGCATTATGTGTGACAACATCCGATTTACGGCCTGCTGCTCCTCGGTGAGAGGTTCTCGGTTGACTCTGCTTCTCGTTCTTTCCGAGTGAGCCTTCGCTTTCTGCTTCCTAGCGATTGCCTTGAGTCCGACTTTCTTTGTGGCAGGTTTGTCGAAGAGGTCCGCTAGAGTTACAACTTTGTGCTTCTTTGATTTGCGCATAATGCCTCAATCAATCTAGTTGATCGCCCTTCCTTTGAGCGAGATGTGAATAGCCTGTGCTGCTGATTAGCGTTCCATGGAGCCCCTTTTCCCTGAAAAGGGGCTCCTGTCGTCTCTTTGCTCAGTAAGTTGTTGTATCGGGGTTACGTTCCTCCACTTTCGGTGTATCGATCATCTGAGAACTGAACTTTCAACGGCACCGGTACTTGGGTCTCCTTTTCGAATGCGCTGTAACCGTTCGAGATCCACAATGGCACGATCCCGCTGGTGAAGGGTCGTTCGGCGATAGCGGAGGATCTGATCCAAGCCAGGGCCAAGTGGCAAGGCGAGATGGTCGGTCATTGTCCGCAGTTGTTGGGATAGCTCGTCTTTCTGCTGTCGACCAAGCACGGCCTTAAGTGCTTGAAGTTCCGAAGAGTCCCCAGCTAGCTCGATACTGGTGTTTCGTTCGATAAACCCGTTTTCGCATCGTAGGGAACGTCGATATAACCATTCGCACCATGCTATCTCCTCCACTAACATTCGCTCTCGTTCCCCAACCGGCGAGCACGCTCGGTGGTGACGTCGCCGCAATGCATTGAAATCTTTGGGGTTTTCCGCGCTCGGACCGTTACGCACCAGGAGTTGCCGAGCGGTCATACCGTGTTTGAAGGAGTTCAACCGTGAGGTATTCTTCCAGCGTTGACTCTTGGGGCCGGTGGATTTCTTCGCGTTCTTCCGGTTCGCCGCCCGCTTACGCGTGGAGATCTGTTTCTTATCTCCCGTCGCTTTTGAAGCTAATACTCTCGCGGTGTTGTCAGCCGCGGCCGTGCGCGGAGGCACCGTAGCTCCGGTAGAAGTCTTAACTGCTTGCTCAGGTTTACGGCTGCTCGCTGCGAGCGATTCTTCACGAGTTGCTGCCGTCGGGACTTTCTTGTGAACTTCAGTGATTGCGGAGCTTTGCTTGCTCTGGCCACTCGAACGCTGAGCATCCGTAGCAGGGTGACGCAGAGTGTCTGAACTCCCTGGTTGCCGATTCTGCCGCTGAGGCAGAGCCACACCAGACACGGGTTTCTTAGTGAGGGTCTTGTCGCGCTGCTCAACAGGCAAGTTGCCTGTTCCGGGTTTTGCGTTCGTGTTCGAGGTCGGCCGCGTGCTACGGGCTTCGACAGCAATGCTCCCACGTAGAGGTGAAACGGTGTGGGCCCGAACACTTTCGTGTGTAAACCTCGGCCTATTGCCCACAGTGACTTGGTTCGGTCGCACAGCCTTACTGTTGCCTCGAACTGATGCGATCATAGATACGGCGTTATGTTGTATTTTCACTTTTTCCCTTTCCGCCGAGAATCTGCGCGTTTCGACGGCCACGCGCGAGACGAACGGGCGTCAGTCCGGCAACCGGTTCCGTCGGCCAATTCGCGCCGCGCTTGTAGCGCTGCCTTCCACAAATCCTGGCTAATGGATAAAGCCGGAACACGGCGCGTTTGGGCTTAACCGGCGTGTTGTAACACGGAACGGCTGTATGTTCCCGTCGCGTCACAACGGGACGGAGTCGATGGAACTGGCTTTCCTCGCGGCACCGCACGAATGCCCGATCGACTCCCCAGCCAGCAGGACTCTCGTTATGGACAATTCCTTGGTTCTTAAGCTTGGGCAGGGAGACTGGGAACGTGAGATGCGGACCCGGCCGGTTGACGTGTTGGACCCTCATGAACAAGCATTTGCTTGTGCCATCGTTCAGTCAGACTGCGGTCCGGCTATGACGATAGTCGAAGGTTGGATGGTGGCTGGGTCGGCTTGAGACCGTCAGTCCTGGCCTGAAACTCTTGGCTGATGTGAGGGAACGTTAAATCGTCGTAATCCGAAAATGCAGGAGTTAGGACGCTGCTACACACGATTGCGAGATGGCAGGCTTGATCGCGGCGGTAGGCGGTGGCTAGGGGGTTTTTGGTGGGGGCTTAAGCGTCGGTCCAGTGGGTTCCGGGCCTCGACCAGATCGGTAGAGATTGCTTTCAGGGCGTCGCAGCGCCATCCGCCGACACTCTGATTCGTGAATCAGGTCGTACGCGAGTGGTTCTGTCAGCATCAGCTGTTCGGAATCCCCCATGCTTTCTATAAGCGCCAAGGATATTCATTTCGATCGCGTCTTCTGTTTCGCGACCAAGCGCTGCATGAACTTGGCGCCCTCCTTCTTATAGGTCTCGATTCCTTCATGCAGCAACATCTCGCAAACCTGGGTTATTGTGCGCTGCTCCTCCTCAGCGATTCGCTCAACCTCTCGCCTTAGGGCCGGGTCGACTCTAAACACAAGAAAACCTGTTCTCGCCACCACTGAACTATAGCTGTGCTGCCGAATCGCAAGCAATCCAAATGTATTGACTATCGATGTATAACATGTAATACTCGTAATACATAAGGAGCTGTTGAATGTGCCACGCTGCAGCCACAAGAAACAAGAAAGAGCGGGTCAACAATCAGCTACTCACAGAAAACGTGCGATTGGCGAAGAGGACGCTGGGTTGTTCACTTTGGAGGCGAGCGAGGGCCGCATTGGATAGCCTAACCCGAGAATTCGGATTCTTGCGTTTGGCAACTGGTTTTGGCCCACCCGTGGCAATTAACTTTGGCCCACCCTTTGGTGTCATAGGTTTCGCGTTCCCGGTTCACAGCCGGGAAGGGGTGCCGGGGAAGGGGCGGCGCTTGAGCCC
>Ga0326727_10006133_pt1 | contig 33316 bp, 25 predicted proteins | sample MB2enrmetagenome_FD_207643 | JGI IMG/M metagenome (GOLD analysis project Ga0326727, IMG submission 207643) | Lab enriched peat soil microbial communities from McLean, Ithaca, NY, United States - MB29MY | ecosystem: Environmental > Terrestrial > Soil > Wetlands > Peat | place: USA: New York...
TTCCTTACCCAAGATTACTGCCAGCGTCGTCTCAGGAGACCGATACCTCTTCACTCTTTCCCGAGGATAGGCTGCGATAGGCAGCGTCCAGAATAAGTTGGTTCTGCCAGCCCTGCTGGCCTGGGACAGGGAACACCTCCCGTCCTTCGACGGCGGCAGCGAAGCTGTCCACCTGTCTCGCATAGGCAAGTTCGTTGGAAACGGTCTCTTCGGCGGCGCGCTGTCCGTCGCGCCACAGTTCCAACCTGACCGGCCGTTCAACGTTCAGCGCATCGTCGGCGCGGAGGAATCCCGCTTCGCCGACAATCTCCAGTGGCGTGCGATATTGGGCGCGCGTCGAAACCAGCACCGTCGCCAGCGTGCCCCGCTGAAACTCCAGCGTCAGGGCGGCTGCCGCTTCGAGGGCGCCCGACTGTTGATCCGGGTGGCCGAGTGTGCTCACGCGCCAGGGTTCATCCTGCAGGATGTAACGCAAGGCATCGATGCAGTGCACGCCCACGTCCGAGATGGGGCCGCCTCCCGACAGCGCGCGATTGTAGAGCCAGGTTCGGGGATGGTCTGCACCCGGATACGAGAACTCCACCCGCGCAAAGATCGGGCGGCCGATGTCGCCCGCGGCAACCCGTTCGCGAAATCTCGCCGTGCTTTCCTCAAAGCGAAACACCTGCGCGACACCGAGGAGAACGCCAGCCTTCCTCGCCGCTTCGACCATCTGACGGCATTCGTCCGCGTCCATGCCCATCGGCTTTTCGCAGAGTACCGGCTTGCCGGCCGCAACTGCGGTGAGGACGTCCTGAAGATGACAGGCATTAGGAGTCGTGACCAGCACGGCGTCAACTTCCGGACAGCGGCTGAGTTCTTCCGTAGACGCAAAGACATGCGGGATCTCATACTGCACGGCCGCATCGTGTGCTTTTTGAGAGTCGCGGCGCGATAGAGCGGTTACTTTGCAGTTCTGAGCCGACGCGAAGCCCGGCATCAGCCGCCGCACCGCGTGCAATCCGAAGCCTGCGATACCAAAGCGAACCATGCGAATCTCTCCGGCTTCTGTAGCGCCTTTTCTAATCCGCTACGTGTACGGATAAAAAACGAAAAACAATAGCGACAAAGCAGTTAATGCCCAGAGCGCTGGACGAACCTCCCGCAGGCGTCCCGAAACCAGCTTGCAAAAAGGATACAAGATAAATCCCGCCGTCATGCCAATTCCCACGTTGTAAGTGAAGGCCATCAACACGATGACGCCGAATGCCGGAACCAGTTCGGTGAGGTCGTCGAAGGGAATTCGCGTGATCGGAGTCAGCATCAACAATCCAACGAAGATGAGCGCCGGTCCATAGGCCTGGGGCGGAATGGCGGAGATAAAAGGCGCGAAGAATAAAGTCCCGCCAAAGCACAGCGCCGTAATGACCGCCGTCAGTCCCGTTCGTCCCCCAGCCTCGACTCCCGTGGCCGACTCGATATAAGCGCCGGATGTTGTGGTCCCAATCATCGCCGCAAAGGTCGTGGCCAGCGCGTCGGCCATCATCGGACGCTCGATCTGCGGCAGGTTGCCGTCTTTGTCGAGGAACCCGGCCCGCGCCGACACGCCGATGAGCGTGCCCATGGTGTCCACAAATGCCATGACAAAAATCGTCAGCACGACCGGGAAAAATCCCCAGGTGAATAGACTGTGCAGATCGAACTGGAAAAACACCGGCTGCAAGCTAGGCGGACGGCTGATCCAACCGGCCGGCGCCGGTGCGACCCGCGTCACAAAACTGAGCAGAGCGGTGGCCAGAACTCCGCTGAGAATCGCCGCCGGGAAACGGCGAATCGTGAGCACCGTCATCAGCAGAAAACCGAAAACGGAAAGCAGAACGGAAAGCGAGGTCAGATGCCCCGGCCGAACCGGCGCCCCAGGCGATCCCATGGTAACGATGCCCGTCTGGTTCAGTCCGATGAAGGTGAGGAACAATCCGATGCCGACGGCGTAGCTGTAACGGAGCGTGGCCGGAATAGCGTCGACCATCCACTGCCGGAGGCGAAACAAAGTCATCAGAATAAATAAGATTCCCGCCAGAAACACCGCCCCCAGCGCGCTTTGCCACGTGTAGCCGAGCACATGTACCACGGTGAACGCGATAAAAGCATTCTCGCCCATGTACGGACCAATGGCGAAAGGCCGGTTGGCATAGAAGCCCATCAGCAGCGTTCCGAAAATGGCCGTGAGAATGGTAGCCGTGAGCGAAGCCCCAGCCGGCATGCCCGCAGTTTTCAGGATGGCGGGATTGACCGCCACGATGTAGGCCATCGTGAAAAAAGTAGTGAGCCCAGCGACGATTTCGCGGCGGACGGTTGTCTGATGGTGAGAGAGTTTAAAGAACGCATCGAGCCAGCGCTTCAAGTTGCCCTCTGGTGGAAACTGAGGATTGTACATTCGCCGGCCTCGAAGTACGAATCGAACCGAAAGCACTCCCCCGTGTGACTCTGTGTCCCCTGTGGTTTTAGCTTTTGACGCGGAGGACAGCGAGAAGCGGCCCCTCAGGTCCGTGCAAATCTCAACTCGGCGAGCAACCTGGGATCGATGTTGCCTCCGCTGATCACAGCCACGTTGATCTTTGTGTCGGGCAACTCGCTGGCGTGGAACAGAAACGCCGCCACGGCCACCGCGCCGCTAGGCTCAGCCAGCGTTTTCGCGTTCGCACTGAGAACGCGCACGGCCTCGCGAATCTCGTCCTCCGTCACGCTGACAATGTCATCCACATAGGCGCGGATGTGTTCGAAATTAATCGCGCCGATGCTCTGGGTGCGAAGCCCGTCCGCCAGCGTCTGCGATACCTGTTCTGCCGGAAAGGAGACGATGCGGCCAGCGCGCAAGCTGGCCTGTGCATCGGCGGCAAGTTCGGGCTCGACGCCAATCACCTTCACCTGGGGCTTACTGAGGGGATCACTGAGAAGACTGCTGAGCTTGATGGCGGCAGCGACGCCGCTGATCAGTCCCCCTCCGCCGACGGGAACCAGCACGGTTTCAACGTCGGGCAAGTCCTCGAGAATTTCGAGCCCCACGGTTCCCTGGCCGGCAATGATTTTTTCGTCATTGTAAGGCGGCACAATTGCGTAGCCGTGCTCGGCGGCCAGTTGTTCAGCGCGCAGCCGACGCTCCTCGCTGCCGGGACCAACGGTAACGATCTCCGCTCCAAGCGCGGCCGTAGCTTCGAGCTTATTCTTCGGAGCATTGCGCGGCATGACGATGATGGCCTTCACGCCCAGCGCCCGCGCCGCATAGGCCACACCTTGCGCGTGATTGCCGCTCGAATAGGAAATAACTCCGCGGCGCCGTTCTTCGTCGCTAAGCGACGCGACCTTGTTGTAAGCGCCGCGCAGCTTGAAAGCGCCGATCGGCTGTAGGTTTTCGAGCTTGAGGAAGAGCTTGCGTTGGTCCCCGGTGCCCGTCCATTCGTATAGGGGAGTGCGGACGGCGATACCGTGGAGAAGAGCTTGGGCGGCGCGAATGTCGTGGAGGGAGACCATCATCCCTATTCTAAAGGTCTTTGCGTGCGCATTCCGGGCAAGGGGTGCCCCATCCTTGCGCGTTCTTTGCGCAAGGGTGGGAGTCCACAATCGCCGCGCGCTGGGGTTTCTTGCTGCACAACTCACCTGCGCTCGCTGTAATCTATAGGTTACAATCAGATTACCAGGGAGAGAACACAATGAAACGCAAAGCGAGCATATCGCATGACGAAGCCACGGCCCGTGAACTGCGCGAAAATCCGGAGTTTGCCGCCGAGTACCTGCGCGCGGCGTTGGAGGATGACGACGAGCCGAGCGTGCTTCTGATCGCGCTGCGACGCATCGCCGAGGCGCGGGGCGGTATTGCGAAGGTGGCGAAAGCCGCCGGCATCGAGCGCGAGAGCCTCTACCGCGCCCTGTCGTCCCGCGGAAACCCCCGGCTTTCCACGCTGGTTGCCGTGACCAAGGCCGTGGGGTTGAAGCTTACGGTAGAAACCGCGGGATAGGAGGTTGCTGTGAAGTCATATAAAGTGTCAACGAAATTACAGGGATCTCCCATAGACCAAGGGAAACCCGAATACGACATTGAAGTCAACGTAGATGAGGAGTTCGTGCTAATCTCAAGAAACCCCGAAGCAGTTAAGCGACACTTTACTTTCCCTGTGCTTAACGTTCCGCGTGGTTCCTATTTTGCCAAGATTGAAATAGAGGGGGGAAATCTACATGTGGGATATTCGGGTTGGGTTTGATCCGTCAGCTCCTACGCGACTTGAGACGCATGAAATACGGTATCCTCCGGCGACCGGTCTTGATTAGGGGATTGCCAGAGGATGCAATTTTCGCGAATGCCAGGAGGCCGTGGTGTGACATTGAACGTCGGGGATCGAGTGAAGGTAATAAACTACCGGGACTATCCTACAGCGTGTGACAAACCATGCGTCATAACGAGCATCGGAAGCCCTGGGCCTCTCCAATACTTGGTCAAGTTTGACGACACTAAATTGGGGTCCGGAAGTTTCGCAGAGAATGACCTTGAACTTGTGGCACGATAGTCGCGGGAGGAAGCCCACAATCGCCCGATGCAATACCCTTCGTTTTTTTTGAAAATGGGATTCTAGGGCAGTGTCCGTCTTGGGACTCTCGCTGACCCCAAAAAAAGAACCCTGGTGCACACTGACGATCTCGTCATCCACTTTCTAGTACTCGTTTCTCTTCTCCTCTGCGCTCTCGGCGTCCCGGCGGTGAGAAGTTCTCAAACTTCCAGTATCACCGGCATAATCAGCGGCCGGCGCTGCGTTTGCCGCGAGATGTATCTCTTCAGGTCGGTGCGGATTTTCTCTTTGATCACACCGTAATCGGCTTTCTCTTCCGCGCTGGAGGTGTCGAGGGTTTCGACGACGATCTGCTTGATGCGATCGATCACGCCATTGTCACCGGGGTTGAATCCGCGCGTCACAATTTCGGGCGAAGTTTCGACCCGTCCGGTGTGCTTGTCGATGGCGATAATCGGCATCACGAAACCGTCTTCGCTGAGATGGCGCCGGTCTTTAATGACCAGATCCTCGACCACGTCGGTGCGCGAGCCGGAATCGATGCAGACGCGGCCTACGTTGATACGCCCAGCCTTGCGCGCGCCCCGCTCATCGATTTCGAGGATGTCTCCACTTTCGATCAGCATCACGCTACCCACCGATCCGTGCATGGACGCGGCCAGATCGGCATGTAACCGGAGCTGCCGGAATTCGCCGTGGATGGGAACGAAATACTTCGGCCGCACCAGATTGATGATGAGCTTCAATTCTTCCTGGCTGGCGTGCCCGCTGACGTGGATCGGCGGATAAGAGCCGTCGTCGTAGATGACGAACGCTTCGCGGCGGAAAAGATGGTCCACCATGCGGAAGATGGCTTTTTCGTTGCCGGGAATGATGCGCGACGACAGGACGACGGTATCGCCCTTTTCGATTTTGGCGTGCTTGTGGTTATCCACCGCCGCGCGGGACAGCGCCGACATCGGTTCGCCTTGCGTGCCGCTGATGAGCACGCAGACTCTCTCCGGCGCGAAATTTTTCATTTCCCCGGGATGAATCAGCATGCCGTCGGGAATCTCGACGTAACCCAGGTCTTCGGCGATTTCGGAGGAGTTCTCCATGGAGCGGCCGATGAAGCAAATTTTGCGGCCGTGCTCCCGCGCCATATCCACCGTTAGCTTGATGCGGTGAATCGACGACGAGAAGCAGGAGATGAACAGACGCCGCTTGGTGCGGGCAAACACTTCTTCGAACTTGCGGCGGACCGCGCGCTCGCTCGGCGTGTAGCCCTTGCGCTCGACGTTGGTGGAATCCTGCAGCAGCGCCAGCACTCCCTCTTTGCCATATTCGGCGAAACCGTGCAGGTCGAAGAGGCGGTTGTCGGTAGGCGTCGGATCGACCTTGAAGTCTCCGGTATGCAGCACGACGCCGAGCGGCGTGTGGATAGCGAGCGCCACGCAATCGACCAGGCTGTGCGTCACTTGCAGCGGATGAACCGTGAAAGGACCAACCTTGAAGCGTTCTCCGGGACGAATTTCACGCAGGTCAGCGTCGTCGAGGAGCTGGTGTTCATCGAGCTTATCTTCGACATAGGCCAGCGTAAATTCGGTGGCCCACACCGGAACATTCAGTTCGCTGAGAATCCAGGGCAGGGCGCCGATGTGGTCTTCGTGGCCGTGCGTAAGCACGATGCCGCGCACATGCTTGCGATTTTCGAGGAGGTAAGAAATGTCGGGGACGACTATGTCGACGCCCAACAACTCGGCTTCGGGGAACATCAGCCCGGCGTCGACAACGATGATGTCATCGCCCCAGCGGATGGCCATGCAGTTCATCCCGAACTCGCCCAGCCCGCCTAGCGGAACAATATGCAGTTTTCCTGTTGGCATTATCAAAGTCGATGCTAGCACAGGGCGGGTTGTAGTTGGAGTTACGCGGACGGGCCTGTGGTCAAAGTGGGATGCGGCGCCGGACCCAAGCGACAGCTTTTATGAATTGTCATCCTGTTATGAGTTGTCATCCTGAGCGCAGCGAAGGACCCATGTATTTGGACGCCGCAATGCACAGATCCTTCCCCTTCGACTTCGCTCAGGGTCAAAATGACAGTTTCTTGCGAATCGAGGTTCGAGGTCGGCTGCTAAACTCATACTTAAAGATGGACGGCGAAGAGAAATCGTGGCTGCGGCGGCGCGTCGAAGGCGCGATCCGCGGCGGCCTGACTCGCGCCTACGACACGGTCAAGGTCGATCCCGGACGCTTCCTGATGCAGCTGCGGGTGGCGCACGGATTGCCGCTGGCCACATTTCACGGCGTTTACACGTTGCCGGTGGAGCGCCTCGACGATGTGGCCGAGTCGGTGATCCGCGGCGGCATGAAGCTGGCGGCAGCGGAGGGAGCCGGATTCGGCCTGGGCGGAATCCTCACCATCGTGCCCGACCTCGGCATTCTTTCCGCCATCACCATGCGCACCATCCAGAAGCTCAGCCTGATTTATGGATTCGAGTTGAACACCGACGCCGAAATTGCCGAGCTCTGGATTGCAGCGGCCAGCGCCGCCGGAGTCGACATCAGCCGCGAGTTACTGGAAAAGGAGGTCGTCAACCGCTTTGTGCCGAAGGTGATTCAGCGCATCGCGGTGCAGGCTGGCGCCGATGTGGTGGAAAAGTGGGCGGGACGCCTGATTCCGGTCGTCAGCTCAGCCATCGGATGCGCCCTGAATTATTACTTCGTGCGGGCATGGGGCGGGCGGGCACTGGCGCATTTCCGCAAGAAGCATCTCGAAGCGCGGCGCAGATTTGCAGGGGAGCAATCGCAACTTCCGGGAGCAGCGTCGCCGACGTTGCTGCAGTCGTGATCTGGTTTTAAAGCAGCTGCCGATTTGTTGTAAAGGCAGGAACGGGTAGGGCACGGCTTCACAGTTTGCGGAAAAACTCGTGTAGAGACGGGGCTTGCCCCGTCTTAGCCCGCTGAACCGCTCTCGTTTTCGGAGGCTTTGGGAAGGGCACGGCTTCAGCCGTGCCGCCATGGAGTGCAACGGTGTCCGGCTTTAGCCGCGGAGGGCGCGCCCCCTGCACCACCACGACAACTTCTTTAATCCCAACTCTGGCGTTCTTCTTGAAGATAGGTCTTGGGATAAGCGCGACGAGCTAGACCTCGAGTCGCGGCATGATATGATTTTGGTTTTTTCAAGACGAGGAGTCTCCCGCTTCTAACAACGACAAGAACTTTGTCGCCCGGTTTCAGACCCAACGCTTCGCGAGCCTCACGTGGAATCGCGATCTGGTTCTTCGCGGAAAGAGTTGATTCTGTCATCGCCCCACACTGAAGCATAAAAGGAAAGCGTCGGCGGTAGAACACGAGTGCGAACCAGCATAGCCCGTTTTTTACCTTAGCCAATCTTCCAGTTCAATCCCGCGCTCGGTTTTCTCATCGCGATACTTGACGATCACGGGCGTGTAGAGCGAGAGATTCCACTCCGCTCCCTTGCCCTTTTTCACCGCGCGCGAGCCGGGGACGACGACGGCGTTCTCCGGAACTTCGAGCGCTTGCTCCGCTGACGCCCGATAGATTTCGCCGCGCACCAAATCGTAGAGCGGCGTGGATCGGGTCAGAATCGTTCCCGCTCCCAGCACCGCGCGTGCGCGGACCAGCGTGCCTTCATACACGCCGCAATTGCCGCCGACCAGCACGTCGTCTTCAATGACGACCGGTGCGGCATTGACCGGTTCGAGCACGCCTCCAATCTGCGCGGCGGCGCTCAAATGCACGCGTTTGCCGATTTGCGCGCAGGAGCCGACCAGGGCATGCGAGTCGATCATCGTGCCTTCATCCACGTAAGCGCCGACGTTGATGTACATGGGAGGCATGCAGACGACCGACGGCGCAACATAGGCCCCTTCGCGGATGGAAGATCCGCCCGGCACCAGCCGAACCCGGTCGGCGAGGGTTAGCCGGCGAACTGGGAAAGTGTCCTTGTCAATAAAGGAGAGTACGTCTCCGTCCGACATCTGTTGTAACTCGCCAAGACGGAAGCCGAGCAGGATGCCTTGCTTCACCCAGGCATTGACGACCCAGTGTCCGTCGACTTTCTCAGCGGCGCGAATCGCGCCCCGAGTCAGAGCGGAGCGGAAGTCAAAAAAAACGGGACGAGCTTCGTCCGGATTGGCGATCTTCTCGCTTGTCGAGAGCCTTTCAATGGCCGACTTCAAAAGAGACAGCGGTTCTGATGTAGACAAGAAGCAGGTCCTTCGCTCCACTCAGGATGACAATCTTAATTTTGACGAATGCGCCTGCAGCTAACGGCTAAGAGCTAACAGCTGCTTTTATCCCACGCACTTGCATTCGCTGCGGATCAGCACACCCGGCATCTGATGCGTTGCCTCGCGCGCCTCGGCTAGATTGCTGTAGGGTCCGTGCCAGCGCGAATGATTGGGGTCGTGCCCGGCGGGGCGTCCTTTACCGGAACTGCACTGTCCACAGGACGCGCGGTGCAGCATCGCTTTGTGCGGACCCGCCGCCCAATTCTCGTAAACATAAAACTCGGCGGATGGGACCGGCGGAGCCGCGGGCCGTGTAATCAATCCGGCGTCGGTCGCGATCTTCTGCAGTTTCGAGCGCGTGTCGCGCCGCATGGGAAGCAGCGGCAGGCGATAAACCTCTTCAATCTTGCCCATCATCGTGAGGACGGCCTTCACCGGCAGCGGGCTCGACTCGATGAAGTTGGCCAGCATCAGCGGAAGGTATTTGCGGTGGAGGGTGCGCGCCGTATGCCAGTCGTTGTTCAGAGCGGCGCGCGTCATCTCCGCCATTTCGCGCGGAATTTCGTTCGACGCAACCGAGATCACGCCCACGCCCCCGAGCGCGATCACCGGCAAAGTCATGACATCGTCGCCGGACAGCACCAGAAAACTCTCTGGCATCGAGTTCAGCATCTCGGCGACCTGCGATATGTTTCCGCTGGCTTCCTTCACGCCCGCGATATTTGGAACTTCGCCCAGGCGCGCCAGGGTTGCGGGTTCGAGATTGGCGGAGGTGCGGCTCGGCACGTTGTAAAGGATCACGGGCTTGTCGACCGCCTCGGCAATCGCGCGGAAGTGCCGGTATTGCCCTTCCTGCGTCGGCTTGTTGTAGTAGGGCGAAGCCGTGAGGATGGCGTTGACGCCCGGCCGCGCCGCGACTTCTTTCGCTTTGGCGACAGCCTCCTGCGTCGAGTTGGAGGTGGCGCCCGCGACGATGGGCACGCGTCCGGCAACGACCTCGATGGTGACGTCGATCACGCGCAGCCACTCCTCGTGGGTGAGCGTCGGTGTTTCTCCCGTGGTGCCGCAGGGAATCAGGAAATCGATGCCCGATTCGACCTGCCAGGCGACCAGATTGCGCAATGCATTTTCGTCGACAGCACCGTCCTGAGAGAACGGTGTGACCAGAGCGGTACCACAGCCTCGCAGTTGCATGGCATAAGGATAACTCTTCTCGCGAGCGCTTGCATGAGAGAGGCCTTCCTCGTGCGGGGACAGGCGCCTCGCCCGTCCAAGCCGAGTGCAACTCGGCAGCCGCCGGCAGCTGGAACGATTCTGCGGCGCGCTCTAAAGCTCGCGCCAGACGTTGCGAAACTCGAAGAAGCCTGCCTTCCCCGCCAGCCACTCGGCGGCGCGCACCGCGCCCTCGGCGAACCCCCGCCGCGACTTGGCGTCGTGGCACAAATAGATTCGGTCGCCGGCAGAATTGAAAACCAATTCGTGCATCCCGACCGCGTCCCCCTCGCGGAAGGAGACGATCTCAAGTTCCTGGCCTCCGGACTGGCGCACAATCTTCTGAAGCGTGACCGCCGTCCCCGAAGGAGCGTCTTTTTTCGTTACATGATGGCGTTCGAAAATCTGGCCCGAGTAATCGTATTTCAGCGCGGCCCCAGCGGTCGCGGTAATCTCGAAAAACAAGTTCACGCCGATGGAAAAATTCGATCCGTAGAGAAAGCCTGTATTGGCCGATAGAACCATTTCGCGCAAGCGCGGCAATTGCTCATACCAGCCGGTAGTTCCGACCACGATGTTCTTTCCAGCGTGGATGCAGGCTTCAGCATTAGCGACGACGGCGGAGGGCGCGGTGAAGTCGATGGCGACGTCGAAGGGGGCAAGAAACGCGGGAGTCAGAGCGCCGGCATCCGCGTTCTCGTCGACATCCAAGGTGCGAACGTGATGCCGCCGCTCACGAGCGACTTCCGCAACCAGCGATCCGGTTTTGCCGCAGCCGAGAATTAGAAGTTTCATGCTAAGACCTTAACTCGCAAGGTGCTCCGAGAAATCGAACAGGCTCCTGCGGATCATATTTTCGCAGATTCATCACCCATAGGCTGCTTCGAGTGGCAAGATCAAAAGTTGTGAGTGTAAATCTGAGCCGAGATGTCCATCGCCCAGTGTGCCAAAATCAGCGGTGAAAGCCGGCGGATCCACAAGTACGCGAGCAGCCACGCCAGCACGCCAGGCAGGAAAAAAAGAAAGCGCCACAACACATATTTCCAATCCCAAATAAAAGGAATAAAACTGTGCTGCAGAGCCCACCAGAATCCCACCATCAGCACGGCGATCCATTTGCGCCCCGTCAACGCCTGAATCCGCGGCAGCGCGTAGCCGTTATACGTCATCTCCTCGGTCGGCGACCAGATCAGCCACCAGACGGTGAAGCTGTAGATCACGGCCCAAACCGGCAACCGCCGCGCGGTTAGTAGTCCCGGATATAGCAGTGACGGATTCGGATGCGCGGTGCCAAACACCAGCTTCGTCGCCAGCGTCCCGGCGGCGCCGAAGAACACCATCGCCAGCAAAAGGCAGCCAATCCCGAGAAAAATATCTTGTCCCCGGCGAAGACGTATCTGGCCGATCAGGTCGCGCAAGCCAATGCCTTCGGCGCGGGTGAATTTCACCATCAGCGTCAGGCAACCGACGTCGACCAGCGTCCCGTAAACCGACCACCAGGGTGCCGCCGCATTCCATGCCGACGGGTGGCCGCGCACGGCGTAGAGCGCTGCCACGATCGCCTGGGACGCAATCATGAAGAAACTGCGGCCAACCATCACTATCGCCGGTCCAGCCCATGTAATTTGGCCGGATTCAACGCGGCCTTCTAGTTCCGCCTGTGAGCTCATGGTTGGGACTCCCTAAGCGGGAGGAGTTTACGCGAACACTTCCGGATCCGCCTCCGCAAAAAACGCGTGGTGCAGCCGCCGGACCACCTCGGCCGCGTCGTCTTCTTCAATCACGAAGGTCAGATTAATTTCGGACGCGCCTTGCGAGATCATGCGGATCTTCACATCCTCAAGAATGCCGAAAACTTTAGCAGCGATTCCGGCCGTGTCGCGCAAATTCTCGCCCACCAGGCAGACAATCGCCTTTCGCCCCTCGTACTTCACGTCCGCGATCTTCGCCAAATCGGCGGCCAGCGCCGGGATGGTTTCGTTGGTCTCGGCCGTTACCGAAACGCTCACTTCGGAGGTGGAAACCACGTCCACCGCGATGTCGTGCTGATCGAAAGCCTCAAAGATGGACTTCAGATAGCCGTGCACGAGCAGGCGGCGAGGCGACGCGACCTCGACCAGCGTGATCTTTTTCTTGAGCGCGATGGCCTTGAAAATATTCGTGCAGCGCGGGGCGCGCGCCGTGATCTTCGTCCCTTCGCAGGTCGGGTTCAGCGAGTTCAAAACATAGACCGGAATATTTTGCTGCACCGCGGGCAGCACGGTTGCCGGATGCAGAACTTTCGCCCCGAAGTAAGCAAGTTCAGCGGCTTCGTCAAAGCTGATGAGCTTGATGCGGCGGGCGTCGGGACAAAGGCGCGGGTCGGTGGTCATCATGCCGTCGACGTCGGTCCAGATTTCGATGCGTTCGGCATTGAGGCCAGCCCCAAAAATCGCCGCGGAAAAATCCGATCCTCCCCGCCCGATGGTGGTCGTGATGCCGGCGCGATTCGAACCAATGAACCCACCCATCACCGGAACCTTGCCGGCCTCGAGCAACGGCTGGACTTTCTTGCGCAGACGTTCGTTGGTTTCGTCGAACTGCGGAACCGCGCGCATGTAGCTGGTATCGGTGAGCAGAACCTGTCGCGAATCGACGTGAACGCCGGGCAATCCGCGGGCGGCGAACGCGGCAGCCACGATCTTGCTGGAAAGCACTTCGCCGAAAGAAGCAACGTAATCGTACGTGCGGGGAGTAATTTCGCCGACCGCGCCAATGCCGCGCAGCAGTTCATCCAGATCTTCAAAGTCGGCACCCAGGTCGCCATGAAACTCTGTGAACAGCGCGGTGCCGAGCAGTTCGCCCGCGGTGTCATAGTGGCGTTCGCGTAAAGCGCGCGCCATCTTAAGAGCAGTCTTGCGATCGCCGCCGCCGGCAGCCTTGCCCATGGCGAGCAGGGAATCGGTGACCTTGGCCATGGCGCTGACTACCACAACGGGACGGTCCGCCAATCGCCCCTGGACGATGTGGGCGACGCGGTCGATCGCCTTCGCGTCTTGAACGGAAGTCCCGCCAAACTTCATCACAATCATGGGCGGGGGTTCTCCCTAGAGCAGTTGCCAATTGCCAGTTGCCGGTTGCCAGACAAACCTGCGTCGGCGTGGCTCTTACTGGAAACTGGCAACTGGCAACTGGCAACTGTTCTCACCCGAGATACCCCTTCGCCCTAAGCAGTTCAGCATTGAGCAGCGCCGCGCCGGCAGCGCCGCGAATTGTGTTGTGCGACAGGACGGTGAATTTCCAGTCAAGCACATTGCATTTGCGCAAACGGCCGACCGCCGTGGTCATGCCTGCGCCAAGGTCAACGTCGAAGCGCGGTTGCGGACGATCTGGAGCCGTCATGTACACCACCGGCTGCTCGGGCGCGCTCGGCAGGCGCAGATGCTGCGGCTCGGCACGAAAATCATTCCAAGCGGCGATGATCTCCTCCGGCGCGGCCTTTTTCTTCAATCGGACAGCGACCGACTCGGTATGACCGTCTTCGACCGCGACGCGATTGCATTGCGCGCTCATCGCAAAAGGAGCAGCGTCGACGCGCGACCCATTCAGCGTCCCCAGCAGTTTTTGCGTCTCCTCTTCCATCTTCTCTTCTTCGTTGGCGATGTAGGGGATGACGTTGCCGAGAATATCGAGCGACGGCACGCCGGGGTATCCCGCGCCGCTGACCGCCTGCATCGTAACCGCCATCACCGTCTCGAGGGCGAACGCGCGATGCAATGGAGCCAGCGCCAGCACCAGCCCAATGGCCGAGCAGTTCGGGTTGGTAACGGCAAAGCCGCCGGACTTGCGCCGCCAGGGCTGGGTTTCGATCAGTTGAATATGATCTCCGTTGACTTCAGGAATCACCAGCGGAACGTCAGCTTGCATGCGCAACGCGCTCGAATTGGAGACGACCGCACAACCGGCCTCCGCGAACTGCGGCTCCAGTTCGCGGGCGATCGCGGCATCGAGCGCGGCGAAAATGATCTTCGGCGCGCCTTCGGGCTTGGCGGGCGTAACCGTCATCTTGGCGACATCAGCCGGGATGGCAGTCTTTAAACGCCAGCGTGCCGCTTCCGCGTAAGGCCTTCCTTCCGAACGGTCGGACGCGGCCAGCCATGCGACTTCGAACCACGGATGATGCTCCAGCATTTGAATGAAGCGCTGACCAACGATGCCCGTGGCGCCGAGAATTCCTACAGGAAGTCTGTTCGACATGATTAGTTGTGATTTTATACCAGCGAAATTTCTTAGGGGAATGCCGCCGCTGATCCGCAGGCGAATTCGATGCATGTGGCCGCCCATGCTCCGCGAGACACACGCGTACGACCCTCGGTGACTGTTCGACTATCGATCTTGGATGTACCCTTTGTCCAGGAGCGACTAATGTCCGAACTACGCCAGAATTTTGCTACCAAGGAGTGGGTTGTAATCGCCACCGAACGCGCCCGCCGTCCGGAAGAAATGGCGCGCCACAGCGAACGGAAGCCAGCAGCGCCGTTTGTTGCGAACTGTCCTTTTTGCCCCGGAAACGAGAAGCTGACTCCGCCGGAAATTATGCGGATCCCCACTTCGCTCGAGGTTCCGTGGCACGCGCGAGTCATACCGAATAAGTTTGCGGCTCTTTCTCGTGACGTGCAGCCCACGCGCACGGTACACCGGTCGCGCCGGTCGGTGAACGGCTTCGGGATCCACGACGTGATCGTGGAGACGCCCGATCACTCGCAGGTGATGGCCCTGATGTCCGATTCCTACGTGACGGAAATCCTCCGCATTTATAAATCTCGCTACGATGCACTCAGCCTCGACCCGCGCATCGCCCTCATTACCATCTTCAAGAATCACGGCATCGACGCCGGCACCAGCCTGGAACACCCGCACTCGCAGATCATCGCCACGCCGGTGATTTCGCTGCAGGTGCGCGAGCGCTTTCAACAAGCCTTGCGCCACTTCGACGACTATGGCGAGTGCATGTTCTGCCAGATGCTGGAAGAGGAATTACAAGAACAAACCCGCATCGTCTCGGTTTCCGAGCACTTCGTCGCGCTCGAACTCTATGCCTCATCGGCTCCGTTCTCCACCCATATCTATCCGCGGCGGCACATGGCGAGTTTCGGAGACGTGAGCAGCGCGGAGCTCAACGACCTGGCGCGTATGTTGCGCTCGATTCTGGCCAAGCTCTACCACGGGCTGGCGGACCCGGATTTCAACTTTACGATTCGCAGCGCGCCCGCCGAGAGCGTAGGAGTGAAGTACTTTCACTGGTATCTGAGTGTTATCCCGCGGCTGACGCGAGTCGCCGGATTTGAGCTGGGCTCGGGAATGTTCATCAACACCGTGCTGCCCGAAGCAGCCGCCGAATTTCTTCGCAAAGTCGACGTGGAAGCCCTCAAGAACGGGGCCCTAGTGACCACGCCGTAAAGGCTCGGGATCCCGGCACGCATCCGGACCTCAGAAAAGGGCACTGATTTCCCCGTAGAGACGCGGCTCGCCGCGTCTCTTGCCGCGGAATGAGACGGCGCAAGCTGCGCCTCTGCATTCGTTTTCTAACTTCTCCCTTTTCCCAACTCCGGCGGGAAGGAGTACTCGTTGAGCGGTCCGAACTTGCGTTTTTCCACGTAAATGCGCCAGCGGCGCCACACGATGCGCAAACTCGCCATCACCGGAATGGAGAGGTAGACGCCGAGCACGCCAGCGATCTCGCCGCCCGCTAGAATGCCGAACAAAGCCGCCAGCGGGTGCAATTCCACGCTGACCCCCATGACGCGGGGAGAGATCACGTAATCCAGTATCATGCGCCAGGCAAACAAAAACAGCAGCAGCCAAGCCCAATGCTGATATCCCGCCAGAACGGCGACGACCATCATCGCCGTGCCTGCCAGCAGAGGTCCGGCCACGGGGACGAACTCCAGCGCGCCGCCGGCGGTGCCGAGCATCAGGGCGTACGGAACTCTCATGGCGCCCAAAAATGATGTGTAGGCCACTAGCGATAGCCCCGCCAGCGTCAACTGGGCGCGAATGAATTGGGCGAGCATCTGGTTCAGGTCTTGCAGCACGTCCTGTAAAAATTCACGCTGCGTGCGCGACTGCACCAGCGCCAGCAGCACTTCGTGGAAGCTGCCCCCATCGCGCAGGAAAAAAATCGCGAGGATCGGCACCAGAAACAGCACCCACACTTGCTGTGCCGCCTCGGCCGCGCGGACCCCGATGCGTTGCGCCAAGCGAGACAAGTCTTCCCGGCGGCTCAGCAGGAAGCGCTTGATGCGTTTCTGCGTGTCCGCGCTCCAACCGTGCTGGGTTCCGATCCGAGTCGCAATCTGGCCGATCTGCCCGGAAAACTGGCCGGCGCTGGCGTTATCCATGAGCGCGGGCAGAGACTCTCCCAACCGGGCGCTTTGCCGGGCAATCCTGGGGCCGACGAGAAGGCCGAACAGCACCAGGGCAAAGACAAGCAGAAGGTAAATGATTGTGATCGCCCAAACGCGGCTGCGGACCAGTCTCTCCAGTCGTCCCACGCCGGGATTAATGAGATAGGCAAAGAAAATGGCGAAAAGGAAGAGAATCAGCGTCCGCCGCGCCGCATAGAGAAAACCCAATCCCACGGCGAACAGGAAAGCCGTGAACAGCACCCGCGAAGTGCGTGAATCGAGAATCGTCAAGGTTTATCCCAACCGGTCTAGTAAAGCAGGTCTCAGGTATTAGAAATCTCCCGTGGCGCCCGCTGAGACCTGAAACCTAAGACCTGAGACCTCCAGTTTAATCGCGCACTATTTCCGTATGTTCTCCGACCACGGACATCTTCATAACCTTGAATTGATCGTCCAGCCAGAGTTGCCACGTCCCGGCGTCGTTCTTCAGTTCCAGTTCATTCAGTTCCTGCGGCCCATTTTTCAGGGTCACTTTTTCCCGGCCGAGGAACTGCACGCTGAGCTGCGCCGAAGAACGCTGGTGCGGATTCAAGGTTCCGAACTGCGCGCGCTGCTTCACTGGGCATTGCACCTGCCCTTTTTCCTGCTTGCAGGCGGCGGCGAGAAACCTCCAGGCCAGCACTTCGCGATGGATGAAGAAGTAGTCGTCCAGGATGCTGGTCGACGTCGGCAGCAGGTAGGGCTGTTCGTGTTCCTTCTCCTGCGGTCCCGCCTTCCACTTCTGATTCAGAAAGTCATCATTGGGAGCCACCACCGACTCCGCTTGGTCCGGGCTCAACTCATTCCACTGGTAACGCCGAATCTCCCCGTTCGCGGAAAGCTGCAACTCGGAACTTTGCACGTCCTGCGTGGGAGCGTTCTCCGTCTTGAACTCGGACCGTATGACGCTGCCGCTGCTGGTTTGATAGATCGAAAACGTCTCGGTTCCCACTCGATGGTCATTCTGGAACACGCCGAACGAGCCAGCGTCCACTTTCTGCCCCTCGGGTTCTTTTTGCTTCTCCTTGGGCAGCGGAGCAGCCGACGCTGCAACCGAGCATACGAGTGTCATCATAAAAATGAGCAGCCGATGAGACAGCTTCACTGTGATTCTCCTGTTCTAAAACTTGTCAGATTCATCCCGGATAAGCCCGGCCCCGCGCCTTCCGGAGTTTCTCTAAGTTGCAATGCGCTTTCGATCTCGAGGCAAATGGAAGCCACCGTCTTGCCCGCCGTATCGACCACCAGGCTCGCTTCGCGATAGAAGGGAAGCCTCTCCTCGTACAGCCGGGCGAACTGCGCCGCATCTCCGCGCAGCGGCCGTTCGATGCCGTCGGTCAGGCTCCGTTGCCAGAGATCGGATGCGGGCGCTTCCAGAAAAACCGAAGGCCAAGGGCGAAGCAATTCGCGGTTCCTTTCCTGCACGAAAGCCCCCCCGCCGAGCGCGACCACGCGGTTCGGTTGCCCCGATTCGTTCAGCAGATCGCGAAGCGCGCTGCTTTCGGCGAGCCGGAATCCGGTCTCCCCTCGCTCCCGGAAAATCTCAGGAACGGTTTGCCGTTCGCGGGACTCGATTCGTGTATCCAGATCCACAAAATCCCAGTCCAGCTGCCGGGCCAGTTCCCGCCCCACGCTGCTCTTGCCGGAACCCATGAATCCCACAAGAAATACCGCACACACTCCCATGACACTCCATGGAACGCAGCCATCAGCCGTCAGCGATCAGGGATCTCTTTCTGAAAGCTGATGGCTGAAGGCTGATGGCTGGTTCAGCGCTGCTTGAGGCGGATTCTACCACTGAAAGAGCGCAGCACGACTTCCGATGCTGCCTTGCCGGTAGTGCCGACGAAGGAACGTCCCACTTCCACGGAAAACCGGGAGTGCTTTGGTTGAAGAGGAAAGTCATGCTGTACCCGGCCCAGCACCGAGTGCGCTCTGAAATCGGCGGAGACGTCCGCCGGCACCCAGGCCTCGATATCACCCTTATGGGTGGTGAATCTATACTCGCCGCCCGAGCCGAAATCGCCGTCGTAGAAAATTTTCCCGCTGGTGGAGTCGGCCTGCACCAGCGGCCCCGTAACCGACTTCAAATGGATGTCGCCGCTGATGGAAGCGACTTCGACGTGGCCGTTGCGAACATCGGTCAGCGTGATCGGACCCCTCATCGTCCGCACGTGCACGTGACCGTTCTCGACGTTGCGCACATTCACCACCGCGTCCGCGCCTTCCAAGGTTAAGTCGCCGTGCAACCGCTCCACCGATAACGGACCGGTCGAAGAATGGAGATTGAGCGTAGCGTCGGGCGGAATCAGCAGTTCGTAGTCAACCTGGCCCGCTTGCTGGTCCGCGCCCCGCAGCAGGTGCGACGCGATTTCAATCCGGTTGCCATTCTGCTGCTGGTCGACCTCCACGTCGTCCGACTTGAGCGTGGCCCACACCACCAACTGATCGCTGCTGCCCGGCTTTACCGAAATTGCCCCGTACTGCGTGTCCACCGAAATCCTCGCGTTAGGACCGACCGTGAAGTGGAATTCCTTCTTAGTCTCGGCGAAGGCCGCCGCCGACAGGCAGGTTGCCGCCAGAGTTGCGACTGTAGCGTAGTGAATAATTGCCTTCTGATGACTCGCCATAAAACGCTGCCCCTGCGGCCGGGAACCCGGTCCGCCCTTCTATTGAATACGATCCAACGCAATCTGATAAAGAAGCGCCTTTTGTTGATAAGCATCCATCAGGTGCTGCCGGGCGTCTGCATCTCCCGGATTCCTATTTACGTAGGCCTGCGTTTCCAGTATGTCGGCATTCACCGCTTGCAATTCACTTTCGTAGCTGGCCCGCATGGAAGGGGCAAGCGTCGAAACTACACTCAGAAACTGTTGATCCTCCGCACTCGGCTCGGGTTCTACCGCAGGTCGCGCGGCCGGACCCAGCCGGTCCGCCGGCTTAGCCGACTTCCGCGCCAGTCGCTGAGGAGCTGGAGTAGTGACTCGATCCGAACTAACCGCGGCGGTTTCTGGAACTGAGGACCGAACGGTCACTGGAGCTGCCGCAGTTTGTTTCGCCACCTGCGGCGCCGGCTCATGACTTACCACGTAAGCGCCCGCCGCCAGCAGCGCAGCCGCAACCGGCGCCAGCCACCATGCGCTCCATCGCCGGCGAGGAGAAGTTGAGATAAGAATGGGCCGGGTGGGCGCGGCCTTGGGTTCCCGGGTCGCCGGATCGCAAATCAGCCCTTCGGCGCGCAATTCAGCCGCAATGCGCACCCACACCCGCGGCGAAGGTTCTTCGCTGGCCGCCAGTTGCCGGGATTCACTCGCGATCAGCCTCAGATCCGAGACCAGGCCCGAGCAAGCCGGACAGGACTTCACATGAGTCTCAAACTCAGCCGGAAACACACGCTCCGCAGCGCCGTCGAGGAGCTCCGGCAGAATTCTCTCTACCTCTGAACACGTCATAGCCCACACTCTCCCAGCACCGCAACTTCCACTACCCCGTCTTGGCCTTTTCGGCTCTCATGAACTTCAGATAATCCCGCAGCTTCAATCGTGCCTTGTGGAGCTGCGACTTGCTGTTGCCGATCGAGCAGCCCACCATCTCGGCAATTTCGTTGTGCTCAAACCCTTCCACGTCGTGCAACACAAAAACCGTCCGATAGCCCGGCGGCAGCTTGTCGATGGCCCGCTGCAGTTGCAGCCGATCGATCGAGCCCGTCAGCTTCACGTCCTTGGTGCCGAACTCTTTCCTCGGAGCTTCGTCGTCCGACTCCAGAGTCTCTTCGAGCGACACCACCGGCAGCCCCTTCTTGCGCAGCTGCATCAGGACCACGTTGACCGTCATGCGGTGCAGCCAGGTGGAGAAAGCCGATTCGCCGCGAAACGTGCCGATCTTGCGAAATAGCTGAAGGAACGCTTCCTGGGCCAGATCTTCGGCCTGCACGGGATTGGAGACCATGCGCAAACATAGCGAGTACACGCGCCGTTTGTGCAGGTGATACAAGACTTCGAACGCAGCTTCGTGGCCCTGCTTCGCCTGCTCAATCGCCTCTGCTTCGGTGATGCCTTGCTTCGGGTCGGTCAAGTCGTCTTTTCCGGCCGCTACTGCTTCAGATGCGGCTTCAAACTCTTTTCGTTGTACAAATTTGCCGAGGGAATCGCCGAAGCACTCTCGACCGTTTCTAGGTTTTCAGAATACCAAAAACTGTAGCTAGCCGAATCATCTATCCGACCAAAGTACTCGGCTAAGTTGGCCCTCAGATACTTTCGTAACCTCGCCCCAGCCGCGCCCGAACCCACTCTTTTGTAGAGACGGGGCTTGCCCCGTCTTGCCAGCACCACCTGACTCGCGGCAGCAGGCACGCAACAAGCAAGCCGCGTCTATCTATGGAAAATCAGATGCCGCTCTAGGGGTCGGCCATTTACAACCCTCTACCCCTTCGCCGTAATCGTCTCCAGCCCATGCCCGTGCGGACCCGTCTCGCGAATCCGTAACAGAATGGCGAACGCCAGCCCGACAAACCCGAGAATCGAGAAAATCCACATACCGAGCCCATATCCTCCCGGGTTATCCAGCCCCGCGTGAGAAAAGTCGTTGGCCTTGCCAATCAGCAGGTTAAGGATGAAGAAGCCGATCTGCTGAATCAGCGTCATCAGAGCGTAAGCGGTTCCCAGCCGGTTCTGGTCCACGATATATGCGACCGAAGGCCACATCACCGCCGGAATCAGTGAAAACGCCACCCCCATCATGCAGACCGGCACGAACAGCGAGACATTGGTGTAGCCCATCATCAGATAAACCGGCATCAGCAGTATCGAGCCGAACATCATCAAAAACGCGCGCTTCCCGATCTTGTCGGAGAGCAGCCCGAAAAGAGGGGTCGCGACCATGGCCGACAGGGGCAGCAGGCTGTTAAACATTCCCGCCCGCTCGTGCGCCAGCACGCGCATCGCTTCCGAAGCGCTTATGCCGCCGTGGGTCGCCAGAATTTTATTGGTGAAGAAGTCGATGGCAAATGTGCGGAAGGGAAAGATCGCCGAGTAAAACGTGAAGCAGAGCCCGACCACGAACCAATATGACGGATTGAACCGAAGAGTCCGCCCGAACTCCAGCTTGTCGATCGAACCGGCCTGGCCAAGTTCGTACCGTCCCTCCGCCCGGCTTTCGAGCACCCAATAAATCACCGAGCAGACAACCGCCATCAGTCCAGCGCCCACGGCGATCAGCAACGGCCCCTGCCAGCTAGGCTCGCCCGCCGGGCCCTGAGGATAAAACACTCTGTTCGCCCAAGTCGGCGAGTTGTCGGCCGCCACCGAAGCCAGACGAGCAATCGTGAGATTGATCCCGAAAGCAAAGCTGAGTTCCTTGCCCTTAAACCACTTGGCGAGCACGGTCGTTACTGCAACGATCATCGACTCGGCGCCCAGCCCCAGCACGGTGCGGCCGGCAATCATCACCCCGGGGCGCCCGCGAGCGGCGGTGAGCGCGGCTCCCAGCAGGCAAAGTCCCGCAAAAAACGTAATCGCTTTCTTGGTGCCAATCCGGTCGATGACGATGCCGCCGATGAGCAGCGTCAGAACCGCAGCCACGCTATAGGACGAGTTCAACCATCCGAACGCCGTGGCGGAAAAGCCCAGCTTGTCGATAAAAATACGTTCCAGCGGATTGATGCTGTCGTAAATATAGTAGTTGCCGCCCATGGCCACGCTGACGAACAGCAGCACGGTCCAGCGGTAAAGCGGAGACGGTTCCGGTCGAGCCTGCTCAGGCATGAAGACACTCATCCTCGGCGCGCGCGGGCGCCTGCATAGTATGTGTGGAGAGAATCAACCGACGAAGATAGCAGATTGGGGAAGGGAATGGCGCGTCAAAACGTAGCCCGTTCGTGTGGGGACGGGCGCCCTCGCCCGTCCAAGCCGAGCGCAGCTCGGCAGGCTTCCTGCGGTGGCCGCGACTCCGGATTCCTGTAAGAAAAACGGTCCTCTTCCTTTTCCTTCCAGAAATGAAAGGCCCTCGGTCCTCCACCAGACGTGGCGACCAAGAGCCAAAAGCGAAGAGCGAACAGCCGCCTCTTACAGCTTTTCCGTCTTGCCGTCGTACTTCACATCGCCGTTCTTCTCATTCTGGCGTGTGACGTCATCGTTGGTATAAACGTGGTCTGCTTTCCTTGATCCCTTTGTCGCACTCGCCGCACGGGCCACGCTCGCCGTGTGCTCGTGTCCTGTGAAATAGGTCCAGCCCGCGCGCGCTTCGTCGCGTGGGCCGCGTTCTTCACGCGGACGTTCTTCGTGCATAATGCGGCCTTCGCGTCCCACCGGCTCGGGCCAGAGGTGGACCTGCGGCGTCGTCAACGGAGCCCCGCCCTGGTACCACACCGGTACGGTGTACACCGAACTGGTCGATCCCTGAATCTGCGAAAGCGTCGAGTTGGTCGCGCCCGCGATCAATCCCGTGGTAGCGTTGCTCGCGCCCACCGGATTCGGCGAAACCGTTTGCAATGATATCTCCGGCGTGGTCACCAGCGGGACATACGGTCCGCATCCGTAAAAGCAAGAGCCGGGAAGAGGATAGGGCTGTTGCCCAAAAGCCGCCACTGCCACAAAAACCACCGCCATCAGAACCAAATAGGGTCGCATACTGCCTCCACAGGGGACTAGCACAACCCCGGTTTAAGTGCAGTTTGCGGGCCAGTTCAGGACGGCCCGCAGACAGCCAGAATGCTAGGAGATTTGCGGCGCTCTCGGCCAAATAACTGAGATTCACGCGTTGCCGGTCACCAAGGATGGTGAAAATTGCTGCGCACAACCTGCAATCGATTGGCGCTCCATCGACCCTAACTGCCGACGTATCGCGCATACAGACTGCGCGCAATGGCCGCATCAGTCGTCCCCTTGATGATCGCTCGCCCATCGGGAAACAGCGTCATCTCATACGGCTCGCGCCAGAATTTCAGCACAAACTCGTTGTGGCGAACGCTTCCGAGAGGCTGAAGGCGCGTGCTCAGTTCCGCAAAATCGACCGGCCGCCGTCGTTCGTGAATCTGCACGGAATTCCTCCCGCACAAAGTAATGTGAGGCCGCCCTTCCCCTGCCAGATGAACAAAGTCCCCGAGGCAGGCGCGGCATCCCGCCCGCGGACGACTCGCCGCCAACTCCCCCCGTTCGTTCGTCCATACATCCCAGGAGAGAAGTGTCCGCCGCATTTTCGAACGCGCCCCCACCAGAGACTTCAACGCCTCCGTGGCCGCAATCGATGCCACCAGGTTCACCGCGGAATTCAAAATGCCGGCGGTCTCGCAAGTCTCCACCGTCCCGCGCGGAGATTCGGGAAAAATGCAGGCCAAACACGCCGTTTCGCCCGGAAGGATGTTCATGGTCACGGCATAACTCGCGACCGCTGCCGCGTAAATCCAGGCCACGGAATTTTTCACCGCATAATCGTTGATCAAGTAGCGCGTCTCGAAATTGTCGGTGCCATCCAGGATCAGGTCGCAGCCGCCAAGCAGGGAATCGACATTCGCCGGCGTCAGGTCCGCAACCTGGGGTTCGACCGCGATCTGCGAGTTGAAGCGGGCAATTTGCCGAGCCGCCGCAATCGCCTTCGGCACCGATTCGCGCGCGTCGTTCTCATCGAACAACGATTGCCGCTGCAAGTTGCTGGACTCCACGTAGTCGCGGTCGAGAATCCGCAACGTCCCGACGCCCGAACGCGCCAGCAACGAAGCCAGGGCAGAACCGGTAGCGCCGCAGCCGACGATGACCACGCGGGCCTGCGCCAGCTTCTTCTGGCCCTCGGCTCCGATCTCCTGAAACAACACCTGCCGCGAGTATCGGTCGTCCATTTCCAAAGCAATAACCTTTGCGATTACCTTCCCCGACCTTCCCAACAAAGTATTATAGGTTCCGGTCGTCAAACTTAGTTCGCGCGAGCAACGTGTGCCCCTGAGCGCTTCATCGAACCCGAAAGCATCGATATTTGGCGCGCCTAAATTTCGGGAGGAAGTTTTGCCGGTGTGGGAACGGACGTCCTCGCGCCTCGGAGGTTGCGTAGGGACGGCCGCCTCGGCCGTCCAAGCCGAGCAAAGCTCGGCAGCTGGCTGCAGTCAAAGTAACTCTGGATTCGCGCTGAGCCACGTGGCGCTGCTCGTGCTCGTAGTTTTGCTGCTCCTCGCGCCCGGGCCAAGTTGGGCGCAGAGTTCGCCCCCTGTCGCGCAGCAGCCCGCCGAATCGCCCGCGCAGTCCGAAACGCAGTCCGAAACAACGTCCGGAGCAACCTTCGGAGCCATCGCCCCCTATCTCGGCTTGCCGATCGATCAGATCGAGTTGCCGGGAGTTCCGCCGGAAGAGGCGGCTTCGCTGCTGGCAACCACGCCGCTCAAAATCGGCGAACCCCTCACCCGCGAAGCGCTGCACGACGCCATGCAGAGTCTTTTTGCCACCGGACGGTTTTCCGACATTCAGGCCGAAGCGGACCGCACCGAGACCACTGGCGTCCGGCTGCGTTTTCTGACGGTCGCCAATTTTTTCGTGGGCATGGTGACGATCGAGGGCGTTTCGAACAATCCGTCCCCGAACCAACTGGCCAGCGCTACCCGCTTACAACTCGGCGAACTCTACGCTCAGGAGAAACTGGATCGCGCTCTCCCAGGCATCCAGCGAGTCATGGAAGAAAATGGATTCCACAAGTCAAAGGTGACGATCTCCGAACAGCGCGACGAGCAACAGTACCAGGTCAACCTCACCTTCCATGTCGCTCCCGGGCCGCGCGCCGTAGTCGGAGAGATCACTCTCCAAGGCGACGCCGGCTATTCCATCGCAGAGCTCAAGGAGATCGCCGGGCTCCATTCCGGCGACCTGGTCGCCTCAAATCGCATTACACGCGCCCTGCAACGCATTCGCAGCCGCTATCAGAAGCAGGATCGGCTGCTCGCCCAAGTCGAGGTGGCGGGCCGCACCTACAATCCCGACCGCAACACCGTGGACTACGTTTTCAAAGTCGACCGCGGTCCGGTGGTGCAGATTGCCGCCGAGGGCTTCAAACTCAGCCAGCACGTGCTGAAAAAGCTGGTGCCAATCTATGAGGAAGGCGCGGTTGACGACGATCTCCTCAACGAAGGCCGGCGCAACATCCAGAACCACCTTCAGACCCTTGGTTACTTCGAAGCCACGGTTGGCGTCAGCCAGCACACCACGCCGGACGGCAAGAATTTGCAGGTCGTTTACGCCGTCAATCCCGGCGACCGCCACAGACTCGCCGTCATTCGCATCTCCGGCAATCGATATTTTTCCGACGAGCTGATTCGCGCGCGCATGCAGGACCAACCCGCCGGACGCATCTTCAGTCACGGGCGCTACAGCGAAGCGCTGCTCGAAGAGGATGTCCTGCGCATCCAGGATCTCTATCGAACGAGTGGTTTCCGCCAAGCCGAGGTCACCAGCAAGTTGGTGGACAAGTATCAGGGCGAGCCGTCGCAGCTTGCCATTGAGATCGCCATCAAGGAGGGCCCGCAAACGCGCGTGGCCTGGGTCCGCATCGATGGCAGCTTCACGCTTCCGCAGGAACAGCTTCCCGAGATTTCCACCTCCGAAGGCCAGGGCTTTGATGAATCGAGCCTGGCCGATGACCGCGACACCATTCTGGAAAAGTATTTCGACAACGGTTTTCCCAATGCCACTGTCGACGTTGGCTACGTTCCGGTTTCGTTACCGGACAACTTGCCGCGCGTTGGTGTGACCTTCTCGATTCATGAAGGCGAGCAGTTTTTTGTGGATCGAGTTTTTCTCGATGGCCTGCACTACACCCGCGCCGGTGTTGCCCGCCGGGAAATGCGGGTGCAGCCGGGCGCGCCCCTGAGCCAGCAGGACATGCTGGAGAGCCAGCGCCGCCTCTACGACGTCGGCCTCTTCAAACAGGTGGACACTGCTATCCAGAATCCGGAGGGCACCGAATCGCGCAAGAACGTGCTGGTCACCGCGCGCGAGGCCGATCGCTATACCTTCGATTACGGAGTCGGCTTCGAGTTCCAGACCGGACAACCCGCGGTTGGAACCAACCAGCCACTGGGACAGACCGGCGTCAGCCCCATGGTGTCGTTCGGCGTCAACCGCATCAACGTCGGCGGTCGTCATCAGACCTTAAGCCTGAAGGGCGCTCTCGGCCGCCTGCAACAAAAAGGGCTCATCAGTTACGCCGTCCCCAAGCTGCTGAACCGTGACAATCTTCGTTTCACCGCCACGGCTCTTTACGACAATACCGTGGACGTCTCCACCTTCACCTCGAAGCGTTTGGAGGGCAGTCTGCAAGTTTCGCAAGTGCTGTACAAATTACAGGACCGCGAACTTACGACGCTTACCTACGGTTTCAGTTACCGCCGCGTGGAGGCCAGCAGCATCGAAGTCACCACCAATCTCATTCCGCTTCTCTCGGAGCCAACCCGGGTAGGAAGTCCCAATTTTTTCTACGTGCGCAACCGCCGCGATAACGATTTGGAAAGCACGCGCGGCAGCTACACCACCGTCGAAGGCGGCGTCGCCTCCAGCTATTTTGGCTCCGAGGCCGATTTCAGCCGCTTGCTGATCAAGAACTCCACCTATCACACATTCTTCCGCGATCGCAGCACAGGCCAAGGTTTCGTCTTTGCCCGTTCCACCACCGTAGGAGTTGAGAACCGTTTCGGAAGCACGGTTCTGCTGGATCCCTCGCAAACGCCGCAATCCGGCCAGACCCTTATCCCGCTGCCGGAGCGTTTCTACAGTGGCGGGGGCAACTCTAATCGCGGATTCGGGTTAAATCAGGCAGGACCGCGCGACCCGTTCACCGGATATCCAGTCGGTGGCAGCGCCCTTTTCCTCAACAATCTGGAGATGCGTTTTCCAAACGTTAGAGCGCCTTACCTGAACGACTTCGTCGGCTTTACCATTTTTCACGACATGGGGAATGTCTTTGCGCGGCCGCAGGAAATGCTCCCCAGCTTAGTGCGGTTTCACCAGCCCGACCGGGATCTCTGTTTTCAATATCTCACGCACCTGGGATGCAACTACAACTATGTTTCGCACGCTGTCGGCGTGGGCGTGCGCTATCAGACGCCCATCGGACCTTTGCGCTTCGATTTCGGATACAATTTAAATCCGCCCTACTTTCCCAGCTTCACGAACATCACGACCAACAACGCGACTGGGCAATCGATCGGGCAGTTTGGCTACCAACGCGCCGGCCATTTTAATTTCGCGTTCAGCGTCGGCCAGTCTTTCTGATGAAATTCCGCCGCATCAATCTCGGAGTCTGGTGGGGCGACGGGCGCCTTCGCCCGTCAACCGTCAAACTCCCAAGCCAGTGCGCGCTTGCGGCGGCACTGAGCATGACCCTGGCGGCCTGGGCGCTGGGCGGTCAGATCGTCGATCGTGTTGTCAGCAACGTGAACGGCCACGTCGTCTTGCAGAGCGATTGGGAGCAGGAAGTGGCCTTCGAGGCCTTTTCCAATGCCCGCGATCCCGACTCATTCACCTCCGCCGAGCGCCACGCTGCCCTCGATCGCCTGATTGATCAAGAGTTGCTGCGCGAACAAGTCCGGCCGTCTCAGCCCGCTCCCGCCGAGCAGGTCGCGGCTCGCGTTGCCGAGATCCGCAAGCTCCATCCCGACTGCGCCACCGACGACGGATGGCGCGCTAAACTGCAACGTTATGGCCTGACACTGAGCGGTCTTGAGAAACGTCTCGGCGACCAGATCCAGCTCATGAAGCTCGTCGAAGACCGTCTGCGCCCCTCCATCCAGATTGATCAGCAGGCGGTGGAGACCTACTACCACGATCAGTTGCTGCCGGATATGAAACGGGCCGGCAGTCGCGCTACTCCGCTGCCCGAAGTCTTTGGCCAAATCAAGGATTTGCTGGCCGAGCGCAAGATGAACGAACTGCTCACGGGATGGCTGGCGAGTTTGCGCTCGGGCAGCCATATCATGACTCCTGAACCCAATGCCGGAGAGCGGAACCCTTGAGTGAACCGCCAACCGAACCGCCGACTGAGCCGTTGACCGAACCCCCGACCGAACCGGCCGCCGAGCCCGTTCCTCCCGAGCGTCGGCGCATTCTCCTGAAGCTCTTTCTGGCCTTCTGCGTTTTCAGCCTGATTGCATTCAGCCTGCTCGCCTGGTACGTCACTACCGATTCCTTTCAGCAGATGGTCCGCCGCCGAGTGGTCGCCTCGTTTGAGAAACTCACCGGCGGCCGCGTCGAACTTGGGGAACTTCACACCATCCCCTTCCGCCTGCGCGTGGATGCACGCAATCTGACCATCCACGGCCGCGAAGCTCCGGATCAGATCCCGCTTGTGCGCGTCGACCGCCTGCAGGCGGAGTTGAAAGTCATTTCCATCCTCAGTACCACCATCGGATTGCATTCGCTGGTACTCGAGCATCCTGTCGTGCACGTCATTGTTTACCCCGATGGCGCCACCAACGTCCCCGTGCCGCAAGCAAGACTCTCCTCCGGCCAAGGCCCGGTGGAAGAACTCATTTCACTCGCGGTTTCCCACATCGAGGTGCAGCGCGGCGAACTGCTATGGGAAGACAAGAAAGTGCCTATCGATTTTGCCGGCCGCGACCTGGCACTGGTTCTGAACTACTCCTTGCTGCGGAGGCAATACGAAGCCCGCCTCCTCGCCGGAAGCATCACCACGCGCTTCCAGCAATATCCCTTGTTCACGTGGCGAGCGGACGCGTCGCTGGTTCTGGCTCGCGGCCACGCCGACATCAGCAATTTGACGGTGGCTTCCGGCAGATCTGAGATTCATTTTGCGGGCCGCCTGCAGGACTTTCACAATCCCCAGTTGTCCGGCGATTATCATGGCCTCGCGGATCTTGGCGAATTCGCGTCCATGACCCGCCAGCCGCAGCTTCACAGGGGCACGGTCCAGTTCGAGGGCAAAGGTTCGTGGAACCTCCAGACTTTTTCTACACAGGGAACCGTGCAGGCCAAAGACCTCGACTGGTCGAACGGCAAGGTGTCGATGCGAAATGGCCGCATCAGCGCGGGCTTTTCCCTCACCCCGGACCGCTTCCGCGTTTCCGCGATCAAGGCGAACCTGCTCGGCGGCGATCTGCTGGGCGATGCCGATGTGACGAACTGGCAGAGTTTACTCCAGAGTTCGCCCCCAAATTCGATCAAGAGTTCGATCCAAAGCCCGCTCCAACCGTCGCCGCCCGCCACGCGCCGCCATGTTGTCGGACGAGTCCCGCCCGAAAGCCTACAGCGCGGCTCGCTGCACCTGCAATTGGCGGGCTTCCCGCTGCTCCCGGCCCTGGAAATACTGAGCACAAACAACCTTCCCCTCGATCGCCTCGCCCTTGCTGGAAATGCGAGCGGCACGGTTGAGATGCTCTGGGTGGGATCGATCCGTGACGCGGAGACTCGCCTGAACCTCGCCATCGCGCCGCCGCTAAAGCTGGCGCCGCCCGAGATTCCCGTACGCGGCCAGATTGATGCCGTCTATCGCGGATCGCGCGACGAATTGGAAGTGAGCCAGCTTCACCTGACCACACCGGGCTCTGAAATCACCGCCGCTGGCGACATGGCCGCAACCTCGTCGCTCCGCTTCTCGTTTGTCAGCCACAACCTGAGAGAGTGGACACCGCTGCTCGAAGCCGCCTTCGGATCGCGCGATTTGCCCTTTGCTGTTCACGGCTGGGCGAGCTTCACTGGTAACGCCAGCGGCGAAGTCTCCGCGCTTTCCGTCGCTGGGAATCTCGAAGTCTATGACTTTGACGCGACCTTGCCCGCGGCTGAACGAGTCGCCTCCAGGGTTGTTCACTGGGACGCTCTTTCTACCGCCCTCCAGTTCTCCAGCAACCATTTCGCCGCGCGCAATGGCTCGCTCATTCACGGCCACACCACGGCCCACTTCGACGCCACCGCCGTGCTTACGGCAGCTACATTTCATGAAAACGATCCTTTTACTCTGCATTTCGACTTGCATAACGCCGACGTAGCCGAGCTGACTCAACTGGCCGGAGTTACTCAGCCCTTCGCTGGCACCGTGAATGTGTCTGCCACTCTTTCGGGCACGCAAGCCAATCCTCACGGCGATGGACACTTCGATCTTCACAATGGCATGGCCTACGGCGTGGCTGTTCCCAGGTTGAACAGCGATCTCCGTCTCGCCGGTGACGAACTCCAGTTCAACAACATCGATGCCAGCGCCTACAATGCTCCACTTTCCGGGAGCGCCGCCATCGGCATACCGAACCTCGGGTCGCCGAAGCTCGGGTTAGCGAAGCTCGAGTCGGCAAAGAACGAGTGGTCGAAGAGCGAGTTTCGCCTGAATCTTTCCGGACGCAACCTCGCGCTCTCCCGTTTCCCGCGCCTCCAGACCAGTCGCTTCACCGCCGATGGCGTCGCCGACTTCACGCTGCGGCTCAGTGGCACTTTCGATCAGCCTTCCATGGAGGCGCACGTTCATCTCAAGGACCTCGCCCTGGACAAGGAGCGCGCCGGAGATTTCTACCTCGACGCCGTCACTCATGGACGGCAACTCGATCTCACCTCGCACTCAGACTTCGAGAAGGCCGACTTGACCATTCTCGGCAGCGTCGCATTGGAGCATGACTTTCCCGCTGATCTGAACCTGGCCTTCCATCATCTGGACGCCGATTCGCTTCTGCGCACTTACCTGCCAGGAAAGATCACGGGACACGCTCTTCTGGATGGCACGCTTCACGTTCGCGGTCCCCTGCGCACCCCGCGCAATCTAAAAGCCGCCGCCGAGATCCAGTCTTTCAGCGCCGACGTCGAGAATGTGTCCACACGAAGTGTCGATCCCATCCGCATCGAAGTCGCGGATCAATTCGTAATTGTCGAAAATTTCCACCTGGCGGGAAGCGGAACCGATTTCACCGCCCACGGCCGTGTGCATTTGACCGGTGCTCGAGAGCTCGACCTCCGCCTCGACGGCTCGGTCAATATGACGCTCCTGCAATCCCTCAATCCCAAAATTCTCGCGCGCGGCACGGTCGGCGTAAGCCTCAACGCCGCCGGCACACTCTCGCAGCCCGTGTTGCAAGGGCGTCTCGAAGTGAAGAACACCTTCGTCAGTCACAACGACTTTCCCAGCGGCCTCAGTGATCTGAACGGAGTCCTGCTCTTCGATCGCAACCGCATTCAGATCGAGAGCCTCAGCGGCACTACCGGTGGCGGCGCTGTCGCCTTGACCGGCTCCGCGACCTACCAGAGCGGCGCGCTCCTTCTTGATTTCGGCGCCACCGCGCATGACGTCCGCCTGCGTTATCCCCCGGGGGTAAGTTCCACCGCCAACGCCGACCTCCGCCTGACCGGCAGCACGAATGCCGCTCTGCTGAGTGGGGATGTGCTGGTCACCAAACTCGCCATCACTCCGGGATTTGACTTCGGCGCTTATATCGAGAGGAGCAAGCAGGCCACCGTCCTGACCGAGAGCGACAGTTTACAGAGCCGTCTCAAGCTCGATGTTCACGTGGTGACAACTCCTGAACTGCGTATGCAAACCGCCATCGCCAGACTCTCCGGTAACGCCGACCTCAGAGTGCGGGGCACCGCCGACCGTCCGGCAATTTTGGGAAGGGTGGAAGTTCTGGAAGGAGAAATCTCTTTCAACGGGAACAAATACAAGCTAGAACGCGGCGATGTTACCTTCGCCAATCCGGCCAAGACGCAGCCCATCATCGATCTGGAGGCGACCACGCGCGTGCGCGATTACGACATCACCGTGCAATTCCGCGGCGACGCCAGCGTGGCCAACGGTTTGAAAGTTACCTGGCAGTCTGAGCCTCAGCTTCCCGAAGCCGACGTCATCGCCCTGTTGGCTCTAGGCCGCACCCGCGAAGAGTCCGCCTCCGCCGGATCCGCCGGATCTTTTGGACTCGGCGGAGACGCCTCCAACCTGCTGATCAATCAGGCCCTCAACAGCACCGTCAACAGCCGCCTGCAGCGTTTGTTCGGAGCCAGCCGAGTCAAGATCGATCCCCAGGGACTGGCCAGTGAAACCGCCGTGGTTCGAGGGCCGCAGGTCACCGTCGAGCAGCAAGTGGCGAGCAATGTAACCCTCACCTACAGTACCAACGTCTCCGTTTCCAACCAGCAGATCATTCAGTTGGAGTACAACGTAACCCGGACGATCTCGATCGTGGCCCTGCGCGACCAGAACGGAGTAGTCAGCTTCGACTTCAAAATCCGCCGCCATAAGAAGTGATTGCAGCACTACGGTTTTGTAATTCCGTAATCGGGTAATTTGGTAGTTTAAGAGCCATAGGGTCCTAACTTCAAATTGCCAAATTACCCGATTACAAGATTACAAAATGCCTCCATTTTGGTTAATTTAGAACGCTGCCCAATATCGCCCTTGACATAATTCTCCAAACCAGCAACCCTATTTGTTTTTCACTACACGCCCAAAGAAGCGGGTGAGGGATAACTAATTTGCGAATGCGGGTCTTTTATCACGACAAGTGTTTTGACGGGGCTTGCTCGGCCGCTCTGTTTGCGCGTTTCTACCGGGAACGAATCCGCAGTGATGTGGACTTCGTCTTCTCCGGCCTGCTGCATCGCGCCGGCTCTCTTTTCGACGAGAAGCAGTTCGACGGCGACGAGAATGCCATCGTCGATTTCAAATATTCCAGTTCGCCCAAAATCACCTGGTGGTTCGATCACCACGAGAGCGCTTTTCTTTCTCCCGCCGATGCCTCCCACTTCGAGCAGGATCAGAGCGACCGCAAGTTCTACGATCCCGCTTTCAAGTCCTGCACCAGTTTCATTGCGATGATCGCCGAAGAACACTTCGGCTTCGATCCCAGCCCCGTGGCGGAGCTGATCCACTGGACCGACATTGTCGACGGCGCCATGTATGAAGATGCCAAGTCGGCCGTGGAAATGAAAGCTCCCGCCATGAA
>Ga0326727_10006134_pt1 | contig 33316 bp, 30 predicted proteins | sample MB2enrmetagenome_FD_207643 | JGI IMG/M metagenome (GOLD analysis project Ga0326727, IMG submission 207643) | Lab enriched peat soil microbial communities from McLean, Ithaca, NY, United States - MB29MY | ecosystem: Environmental > Terrestrial > Soil > Wetlands > Peat | place: USA: New York...
CCAAATCCGCCGTCTGCTGGCGAGTGTGGGGAGCAACCCACTGCCTGGCCCGTGCGCAAGCTCGCCGCCATCGGCGTGCACGTCTCGCGCGGTGTCACCTCGCACGGCTTTGCCTTCAACGTCACCACCCCGCTTGAATTCTTTCGTTTCATCGTCCCCTGCGGCCTCACCAAGCCCGTCACCTCCATCGAGTTTGAAACCGGCCTGCGTCCTTCGCTCGACGAGGTCATGACCATCGCCGCGCGCACCTTCGGTGAACTCTTGCGCTCGCAAATGCTGTGGCTGGAATCCATCCACGACCTCGTTCCGGAGAGTTCCGGCGATTCCCAGTTGCCCGCCGCCGCACCCGGCGACACTCCTGCCCGCGCCCCGGAAAACGAGCGCCGCGTCGCCGGCGATGACATCCACCTCGCCTAGCCCGGGCGCCGGCGGCCGCAGGGTCATCCGTTGGCTCGTGCCCGCCACCAAGCTTCCTCCCGGCAGAAGTCTCCCGTCAGCTTCCTCTCTGCGATAATGACACTCAGAGAATGAGTCCGATGCCAACCCCGCTTCTGCACACCAGCGCCGCCTTGCTTGAGTTTGACCGCCTCCGCGAGATCGTCCGCGGCTGTTGCCAGAGCGAACTCGGCCGCCAGGCGGTGGATTCGCTCGCGCCCACCACGGACGCCGCCTGGATTGAACGCCAGCAGCAACTCACCGTCGAAGTGCGCAACTTCTTCCGCGCGGGCGGACGTTTCGATTTCGGCGGCCTGACCGATCCGCGCCAGTTCGTTCTCCGCGCCCGCATCAGTGGAACTACTCTCGAACCCAGCGAACTCCGCGACGCCATCCTCGCCGTTGATCGTGCCGCCGAATGGCGCGAAGCCGCCTTTCATCCTCCGCAGGCCATGCGGGAGCCTTGGCCCGCCATCGAGCAGCTCAGCGCCGCCATAGAAGATTTCGCGCCGCTCCTGCGTTTCTTCGCCAACAAGCTCGCGCCTGACGGAACCCTTGACGACAACGCCTCGCCCGCCCTGGCCGCCATCCGTCGTGAAGTGGAAAAGCAGCGCCGTTCCATTCAGGAGTCGCTGCGCGGCTATCTGCGCCGTCTTTCCGAGGGCAACGCCTTGCAGGACGAACTGGTCACCATCCGCGGCGACCGCTTCGTCATCCCCGTCAAGACCGAGCAGAGACGCCGCGTCCAAGGCGTGGTTCACGGCGCCAGTTCCAGCGGCCAGACGGTCTTTGTCGAGCCTCTGGAAACCATCGAGCAGAACAACGAACTGGTCCGCCTCCTCGAGGACGAGCAGCGCGAGATCCACCGCATCCTCACGGAAATGACCGCCCGACTCGGCCAGCAATCCGAGGCCATCCTCGTCGCCGTCGATGTCCTCCGCGAACTCGATCTGCAGTTCGCCAAAGCCCGCTTCGCCGAGCAGTACCAGTGCACTCCGGTCCATCTCCTCGCCGCCGGCGCTGCAAACTCGCTCGTTCTTATCGATGCCCGCCACCCCATCATGGAGCGCAATTTGCGCTCGCGCGGCAAGTCCGTCGTCCCGCTCACCCTGGAGATGGATTCCATCCACCGCCAGCTTGTCATCAGCGGCCCCAACACGGGCGGCAAAACCGTGGCCCTGAAAACCGTGGGCCTGCTCATACTCATGGCGCAGGCCGGAATTCCCGTCCCCGCCGAGCGCGCCGATCTTCCCATTGTTGACGCGGTTTTCGCCGACATTGGCGACGCCCAATCCATCGAGCAAAGTCTCTCCGGTTTTTCCGCCCACGTCACCAACATCGATTTCATTTCGCACACCGCCACCGCCCGCTCGCTCGTCCTGCTCGACGAGCTCGGCTCGTCCACCGATCCCGAAGAGGGAGCCGCCCTCGCCGTGGCCCTCGCCGAACACTTCCGCCGCGCCGGCGCCCTCACCATCATTTCCACTCACCACACGGCGCTCAAGATTTACGCCACCAACTCCCCCGGGGTTCTTAACGCCGCGGTCGGCTTCGATGAGAAAACTCTCGCGCCTACCTACCAGTTTCGCCTCGGCGTTCCCGGCGCCTCGGCCGGAATCAACATCGCCCAGCGGATCGGCCTCAATCCGGAGATCATCGCCGACGCCCGCCGCCGTCTCGGCACCCAGACCCAGGACATCGCCGGCTTCCTCGACCAGCTCCACGCCGATCTCCGCCAGATTGAAAACGAGCGCCTGCACCTGCGTCAGCGCGAGCAGGAGGTAGCTCGCGAGCGCAGCCGCCTGGAAGCCGAGGGCCTCAAGGAGCAGCGCGAAAAGATTCGTGATTTAGAGAAGAAGCTCGACTCGCTCATGCGCGATTTCGAGTACCACGCGCGCGAAGCCGTCGCCGCCGTGCAGGATCGCGCCGCCGCCCAGAAGCTTGGCAAGGAAGCCGAACGCCGCATTGCCAAGGCCCGCCGCGAATTCCGCGAGCAGTTCAATCAAACCGTCGTCGCCCACACTACCGGCGCCGACCAGGGAGACGAAAACGCCCGTCCCCACGTCGTAGCCCGCGTCTCCGTGGGAGACATCGTCCAGCTCAAATCCATCGGCCGCAGCGGCAAAGTCGTGCGCAAACTGGACGACGAAGCCATCGAAGTCCAGGTCGGTCCCATGAAGATGCGCGTCCCCCTCGACGACATCGCCGCCGTCATCGCCCTGGCCGCCAACAATCCCGTCACGGCGGCCCGCAGCAAAGGCATCAACGTCCGCCTGCGCGACGACGACGCCTCGGCCCCCACCGAACTCAACGTCATCGGCCGCAACGTGGACGAAGCCACCGCCGAAGTCGAAAAGTTTGTAGACCGCGCCTTCCTCGCAGGACTCTCGCGTATCCGCATCATCCACGGTTCCGGCATGGGCATCCTCCGCCGCGCCCTCCGCCAGTACCTCAAATCCCACCCCCAGGTCATCGGAGTCACCGAGCCCCCACAGAACCAGGGCGGCGGCGGCGCCACCGAAGTAGAGTTGAAGGTGTAGGGAAATTCTTAGGAGTCTGCGTTTCGAGCCGCCAACGTGGGCGGAATCCCGGCTGCCCGCGGCAACCGGGATTCACCGCGCGATATCGTTCCGCCAGAGCGTCCGGCGCTTCTTTCCCCAGCGACTGCTGGGTAAGGTAGGTTGGCGCGCAAAGGAGCGGCTAGGTCTTGCCGGAGCGATAGGAGCCGAACAGACGCAGCTCAACGGTGCGCGGTTGGAGCTCGGCCAGAGCGCGGATCATGCGAGGGTCGGAGGCAGCGGCGGCGACTTCGAGAAAAAATCGATAGTGCCACGGTGCTCCGACGAGGGGACGGCTGACCAGGCTCATGACATCGACCGAGTTGCGGGCGAACGGCTCGAGCGCGTGAAAGAGCGCGCCCGGCAGGTTGGCGACGGTGAGGACCAGGGTTGTGGCATCGGCGCCAGGGATGGATTCAGGGGCGTCGGCGGATGCCTGGAGCAGGGCGAAGCGGGTGAAGTTGTTGGGATCGTCTTCGACGGCGGAAGCAAGGATCTGGGCGCCGTAGTGGCGGGCGGCAAAATCGCTGGCAATGGCGGCCACGGTTGGGTCCTGGATTTCCATGATCTGACGGACGCTGCCGGCAGTGTCCTCGGCCACGGCCTTCGAGATGGCGGGATGAGCGGCGAAAAAACTTTCGCACTGGGCGAGGGCGACCGGGTGAGACTGGATGCGGCGCACGCCGTCAAGCGACGCGCCGGGACAGCCGATGACGCAGTGACTGATGCGCAGGACGACTTCGCCGGTCATGGTGAGCGCACCCTGGTAGAGCAGGTCATAGCAGCGCAGCACGGGACCGGCGAGAGTGTTCTCTAGGGGTACGAGGATGAGATCGGCGCGTCCCTGGGCGATGGAGTTGAACAGCGCTTCGAACGTGGCGCAGGCGACGGTCACAACCTGGTCGCCAAGCAGCTTGCGGGCGGCGAGCTGGCTGAAGGCTCCGGGCTCTCCCTGAAAGGCGATGCGGGCTGAGCGGGCTATTGCGTGCATGAGGAATCGGCTCCCAGATGATACTGGAGACGGCGGCTTTCGGCGAGGATGGAGCCGAAGATTCGGCGCAGGCTGGCCGCGTTGAGTGGCCCGGAGTTGCTCTGGAGGACGGCGTTCAGGATGGCGGCTTCGCGGGCTTCGTCGGAGACGGGCAGGCTGTGTTCGAGCTTGAGGCGGGCAATTTCCGCCACGGCCTGGGCGCGGCGGTTGATGAGGCGGAGAAGTTCGAGATCGAGTTCGTCTATGACGGTGCGCTGTTGTTGAAGAGCCTGAGTCATGGTGTTTCTCTCCTTGATTGAGATTGGCGCAAAAACACAAAGGCCGCGATCTGGGATCGCGGCCGGTGAAGAAAGAATGTGCGAAGTCTAGAGCCTTAAATCAGAAGCGCACACCATCCTGGCCGGCCGCGAGGTAAAGTCGCGGTAAGCAAAGAAACCGAAAGTAAATCGAGTGGTGTGCATAAACTCTTACAAAACTTTAGCGGAAGACAATGGAGGCTGTCAACGGAGGAGAGGAAAAGAACGATAGTGCCGCGCCGGGGTAGCTGAAAAGAATAAAACCACGGTGGATATTTCAGCGTCGCTGGGGTCCTTCGCCGCGCTCAGAGGATGACAACTTCAAAGAACAAAGACTAAAGAAAAACAACTGTGCGAGCTGGAGCAACTGCAAAAACCGGGACAACGATGCTTCCGCCGCAGGTTAGGATAAGCGATGCATCCACGCTGAAATGGCTTTAGTAGGGAGCGATGCGAGCTTCGTAATCGGTGATGAGCTGCTCCTTCTGCAAGGTGATGCCGATCTGGTCGAGGCCGTTCAGGAGACAATGCTGGCGGAATGGGTCGAGCGGAAAACTGGCGCTCCAGCCGGCGTCATCGGAGACGGTGAGGGACTCGACGTTGACGGTCAACTGGTAGTCGGGACGCGCGGCGGCGCGGGCCTGGAGTTCGGCCATGGCGGCTTCAGGCAGGGCGACCGTGAGCAGTCCGTTGGCGGCGGCGTTGCTGTGGAAGATGTCGGCGAACGATGGCGCGATAACGACGAGAATGCCGGAATCGATGAGCGCCCAGGCCGCGTGCTCGCGCGAGGAGCCGCAACCGAAGTTTTTTCCGGCCAGCAGAATGCTTCCGTGGTTGTAGGGCTCGCGGTTCAGGATGAAGTCCGGATTGGGATGGCCGGCGGAGTCGTAACGCCAGTCGTTAAAGAGGAACGGGCCATACCCGGTGCGCTCGATGCGCTTGAGGAACTGCTTGGGAATGATCTGATCAGTGTCAATATTGGCGCGGTCCAGTGGAATGACCTGGCCACGATGAATGCGCATTGGTTCCATGGAAGCTACTCCTTGTATTTCCACTGGCGGACGTCGGTGAAGTGTCCGGCGACGGCGGCGGCGGCGGCCATGGCCGGGCTGACGAGATGGGTTCGGCCCCCGCGTCCCTGGCGTCCCTCGAAGTTGCGGTTGCTGGTGGAGGCGCAACGCTGGCCGGGCGAGAGAATATCCGGATTCATGCCCAGGCACATGGAGCAGCCAGGCTCCCTCCACTCGGCTCCGGCGTCGCGGAAGATGCGGTCCAGTCCCTCGCTCTCGGCCATGGACTTGACGGCCTCCGAGCCGGGAACGACGAGCATCTGAACCGCGGGACTGATCTTGTATCCCTTGAGGACGCGGGCGGCCGCGCGCAGGTCTTCCAGGCGGCCATTGGTGCAGGATCCGACGAAGACGCGGTCGATGGCCAGGGCGTTGAGGCGCTGGCCGGGCTCGATGCCCATATACTCAAGAGCACGCGCGATGGCCAGCTTTTCGGTCTCGTCCTTGCCATCTTCGGGACGCGGGGCGCTGGCGTTAACGGGCGCAGACATTCCGGGCGAGGTGCCCCAGGTAACCCAGGGCTGAAGCGCGGAGGCATCGAACTCCACGACGCGATCAAACCGCGCGCCGGGATCGCTCGGCAGGGTGCGCCAGTAGGCGACGGCCTTGTCCCAGTGCTCGCCCTTTGGCGCATGGGCGCGTCCCTTGAGCCAGGCGAAGGTGGTTTCGTCGGGAGCGACCATGCCGGCGCGGGCGCCGCTCTCAATGCTCATGTTGCAGAGCGTCATGCGGCCCTCCATGGAGAGCGCGCGGACGGCAGGACCGGCGTACTCGATGGCGTAGCCAATGCCCCCGTCGATGCCAATCTGGTGGATGATGCCGAGGGCAAGATCCTTGGCGGTGACGCCCGTGGGCAGCGCGCCGGATACATGAATCAGCATCGATCCAGGACGCTTCTGCTGCAGCGTCTGGGTGGCAAGGACGTGCTCGACTTCGCTGGTGCCTATGCCGAAGGCGAGAGCTCCGAAGGCGCCATGGGTGCTGGTGTGGCTGTCTCCGCAAACAATGGTTTTGCCGGGCAGCGTGAGGCCGAGCTCGGGGCCGATGACGTGCACAATTCCCTGCTCGGCCGAGCCGACGTCGGCCAGCCGGACGCCGAACTCCTCGCAGTTTCGGCGCAGGGTGTTGATCTGCTGGGCGGCGATGGGATCCAGGATGTGGAAGCGCTCGGCTGCCGTGGTGGGTACGTTGTGATCGACGGTGCCGAAGGTGAGATCGGGACGCCGGACTTTGCGGCCGGCCAGGCGCAGACCCTCGAATGCCTGCGGCGATGTGACCTCGTGCACGAGGTGGAGATCGATATAAAGCAGAGCAGGTTGCGGCTCCTGCTGGCAGACGAGATGGGCGGCCCACAACTTCGCAAACAAAGTTTGAGGCGAAGCGGAACCAGGATGCGTGGTCAACTTAGAAACCTCAGACGGCAAAGTATGCCATGCGCGAATTCAGCGCGTCGACGGTGGCTTCGGCGATGCGCTGGCCGATTTCCGCGGTGCTGGCGGCGCGGGCGCGTTCGGCGGGCGGCAGTAGGTCGGCGGTCCTCACGCCGGACTTAAGCACCTGGTCGATGGCGGCCTCGATGCTGTCGGCTTCATTGTTAAGCCTGGCGGTGTGGCGCAACAGCATGGCGGCGGAGGCGATGGCGCCGATTGGGTTGGCGATTCCCTTGCCGGCAATATCAGGAGCAGAGCCGTGGATGGGCTCGTAGAGATCGACCTTGCCGCCGATGCTGGCCGAGGGCAACATGCCGAGCGAGCCGGCGATCACAGCGGTCTCGTCGGAGAGAATGTCTCCGAAGAGATTTTCGGTGAGCACGACATCATAGCGGGTGGGGTAGGTGATTACGTTCATGGCGAAGGAATCAACCAGGGCGTGCTCGAGCACAACGTCGGTGAATTCGGCGGCAATGCGGGTGACCACTTGGCGCCAGAGACGGGAAGTCTCAAGGACATTGGCCTTATCGACGGAAACCAGCTTTTTACCGCGGCCCTGGGCGAGTTTGAAGGCGACACGGGCAACGCGTTCGATCTCCTGCTCGCTGTAGCGCATGGTGTTCCAGGCGCTTTTGCTGGCGACGTCGAAGGCGCGCGGTTCGGCGAAATAGAGCCCGCCGAGCAGCTCACGCACGATGAGAATGTTGGCGCCAAGGATGCGCTCGGGACGCAGCGGAGAGCAGCCGGAGATGGACTCAAAGGCGATGGCGGGACGCAGATTGGCGAAACAGCCAAGGGCCTGGCGCAAGGCGAGCAGGCCAGCTTCGGGCCGCCGTTCGGCCGACAGCGAATCAAACTGCGGGCCACCGACCGCGCCTAGCAGCACGGCGCTGGCGGCAAGGCAATGCTCCCTGGTTTGCGCCGGGAAGGGCGAGCCGAAATCGAGCGAAGCCTGGCCGCCAATGGGGAACTCTTCAAAACGAAAATCGTATCCGCAGAAGTCAGAAACCGCACGCAGGACGCGCACCGCTTCGCGCGTGACCTCAGGCCCTACTCCATCCCCGGGAAGAACCGTTATGTTCAATTTCATCAGTGTTGTGCCGCCACCAGATTCCCCGCGTCGGCGAGGGGACCGCGATGGGTGATGACCATCGAGATCAGGTCCTGATCGTAAACCTTTTTCTTGCGATCGGCCAAGTGAGTGAACTTGGCGTAGAGAGCATCAATCTCATCGCCGGCGACATCGAGGCCCAGCTCGGTGAAGCGATGCATCAGGGCGTGGCGTCCGGAGTGCTTGCCCAGAACGATGCGATTGGCGGGCATGCCGACCGATTCCGGAGTCATGATCTCATAGCAGAGCGGATTGCTGAGGACGCCGTGCTGATGAATGCCGGCTTCATGGGCGAAGGCGTTGCGTCCGACGATGGCCTTGTTGGGTTGCACCTGGAAGCCCAGGGTGCGGGAAAGCATCTGGCTGGCGGCGTAAAGCTGGGAGCGGTCGACGGCGCAGGAAAAGGGATAGACGTCAGGGCGGACATGCAAAGCCATAACCAACTCTTCGACGGCGGCGTTTCCGGCGCGCTCGCCAATGCCGTTGATTGTGCACTCGACCTGGCGGGCGCCGGCCACGACGGCTGCCAGGGAATTGGCGACGGCCATGCCGAGATCGTTGTGACAGTGGGCGGAAATGACAAGGTTTTCGCCGTGGACGGTATGGCGGATTCTCTCGATGAGGCGGGCGAACTCGGCGGGCATGGTGTAGCCGACGGTGTCCGGAATGTTGAGCGTCGTGGCGCCGGAATCGACGGCCGCCTGCAACACTTCGCAGAGAAAATTCGGGTCGGAGCGGGTGGCGTCCTCAGGCGAGAATTCCACGTCGCCGCAGAGCGAACGGGCATAGGCGACCGACTCGCGCACGTTGCGCAGAGCGTCCTGGCGGGAGATCTTGAGCTTGAAGGCGAGGTGAATGTCACTGGTAGCCAGGAAGGTGTGAATGCGCGGACGGGCGGCGCCCTTCAGGGCGCGGGCGGCAACTTCAATGTCATTACGGACGCAGCGGGCAAGGGCGGTGATGCGGGGGTGACGAATCTCGCCGGCGATACGCTCGACGGCTTCATAATCACCGCGCGAGGCGACTGGAAAACCAGCCTCGATGATATCAACGCCAAGGCGCTCGAGTTGGTGGGCGACGGCCAGCTTCTCATCCGTGTTCATGCTGCAGCCGGGCGACTGCTCGCCGTCGCGCAGGGTGGTGTCAAAGATGAGGACTTGTTCGGATGGGGCGACCACGTCGATGTCCATGTGATTACCTTCGGCCGCGGAGAGACATTAGTCAAACTACTTTTATTTTTCTATCCATAAGTAATCGTGATTTAATAAGCAAGGTTAATTTTCTGTTATGGATGGCTAATGATGGACCTTTATCAACTGGAAGCATTCGTTGCAGTAGCGCAGGAACACAGCTTTTCGCGCGCGGCGCTACGGTTGCACCGCACCCAGTCGGCGGTGAGCCAGACGATCGGCAAGCTGGAGGAGACGGTGGGCGAGAAGGTGTTCGAACGCTCTTCGCGCGATGGCACAATGACAGCGGCCGGCAAGGTTCTGCTGGAATACGCCGAAGAGTTGCTGAATCTGCGGGAGCGGGCACGCGACGCGATTACCGAATTGCGCAGTCTGCATGAAGGCAAGCTGACGGTTGCGGCCAACGAGTTCACCTCGCTGTGTCTGCTGCCGGCGCTACACCTCTACCACCGGATGCACCCGTCGATCAAAATCCAGGTTCAGCGCACCTTGTCGGGAGACGTGGCAAGGCAGATCCTGATGCACCGGGTGGAATTTGGGGCGCTGTCATTCAAGCCGGAGGACGAACAGTTGAGTTCGACGATTTTTTACCGCGACGAACTGGTGTTCGTGGTGTATCCGGGGCACTCGCTGGCGGCGGCGGAAAAGGTGAGCATTCACGATCTGGGAGCGGAGTCGTTTGTGGCGCACAACGTGACTTCGCCACTGCGGAACAAGGTGATCGACACCTTCAAGAAGACTCGCACCACACTGCACATGGACGTGGAGTTGCCGACCCTGTCGAGCATCAAGGAATTCGTGCGCATGGGCAACGGGGTTGCGCTGATGCCAAGGATGAGCGTGGAGGGTGAGTTGCAACGGGGCGAGTTGGTGGCGGTGACCGTGGATGAGCTGCGTCTGGAGAGGACGCTGCGGCTGGTGACCCGCAAGGGGGCAACGCTGTCTCACGCCGGGGTGGCGTTTATGAACGTCTGCCGGGCGATGGCGGCCGACCCGAAGAATCGCGCGGTGTTCGAGCCGGAAGGGTCGGCGAAAGCGAAACGGACAAAGACCCAGCCCACTGCCCCGCTCAGCCCGAAAAAGGCGGACCGCGCCCCTTCGCCAGTTCGATGAGGGTCAGCCGGGGCGCAACTCCATGCGGACGTCGGCGCACTGGGCGAAGAGAATCTGGCCGCCAGGCTGGAGGATGTGTTTCTGCGGGTCTCCCAAGGTAGCCTTGTCCTTGGCCTCCAAGACGAAGAAGCGGGTAATCCAGGCTTCATTGAGTTGGCGGAAGGCGAGTTCGTCTCCGGGACGGAAGGCGCGGATCAGGACTTCGGCGTGAGTGGAGGAGGTGCTCACGTTGGACGAATGTACAACTCAAAATTGATATAAAGAGCCCACCAATCATGGCCGCTATTTGGCTCGGTGGTCCCGCACTTGGCAACGGCGGGCGGTTGCGGGCCACGTGGGATGAACCGGAGGCGGCAGCACTTTACATAAAAAGTCGGCTGGCTAGGACGAGCAGGCTCACAAGAACAGCGACCGCCCCTGTAAATGCAACAGCTAACGGACTTTCATTTAAGAATGGGATCGATATTGCGCCACGCGCGCTAGCATTGCCGCCAATGAGTCCTACTGAAAGTGCGCCCGAGAGCGCCAGGACTATGACAACAAGATATCGCGCTTCGTGTGGCACTATGAACCCCCAAACACTCATAACTACAAGGGCCATAAAAAACAGTAGCGCCATAACTCCGCACACTACACCTACTCTTGCAGCAAGGTCGGAGCGAAGTGCCTCTGTGCTTCGTCGCCTCGGCTCATCGGGCCTCATTCTCCCGACCTGTAACTTCGCGCGCGTCACTGGGTCGTGGGTGTTTGGCGCGTCGCCATGCTGAAGGGCGAGGACCATCTGCCGAGCTAATAATTCGCTAAGCAAGTACTCCATCTCCGAAACGTCTAAAGAGCCTGTCTTGCCCGCCGCGTCCGCTGCTTCGAGAGCCTCATAATAGGGCCCCTTGTCTCCCGCGATCATCTCCGGAACTGTCGTAACACCTGGGATGTGAAACCCGAGTTTCACGCAGAGCACATAGTAGGAAAGAACACGTGTCGTGCGACCGTTCCCGTCAACAAAGGGGTGAATCCAATTCAGTCGCCACATTACGTATGCTGCCAGATGGAACGGGCTGCGAACGTCCCAATTGTCGTTCACATAGTCGCACAGGTCGTCTACATGCTTCGGCACCTCTTCCCACGGCGGCGGCTGATGCCCGCTGCCTTCGATAATGATTGGTTCGTTGCGCCATCTGCCAGCTTCAGCTTCAAGGTTGTTTATCGAGATACGATTCAACTCCTGAATAGTTGAGGGACGAAGACGAAAGCGCTGCGGGGAGCGCAGCGCTTCATTGATGATCTCGACCATCCTGTCATATTGACGGAGGGTATTTAGTGCCTCTTGGTTAGCTTTTTCAGGTTCACTCAGAGGCTTGAATCGTTCTCGCTTAACCGTTCGGCTCTGTCGATTTTGCTGTGATGAGTTACCAGGTTTTTCGCTACCGTTTTCTTTGGTCATCCCTAGCACTTTCAGAGATCAGGTCACTCAAGCCTGGTTCCCTCACCATTCTCTCGGCAACTTCGTCGATCACTTTCCTCGTCACAGCCTCGTTTTCGATGTTCGCGTTCCCGTACGCAAAGCTTCTTCTTTGTTGTTCACGGTCACAGCTCGACATCTTTATTTCCCTGGCTTTTTCAAGCAGCTTAGCGAACTCTATGGTCGTCATGGGCCCCTCGTTTTGGCTCTGTGCAGCATTGCCGCACGAAGATTCAAGCGTCTACTTGATTTGATGCATACTTCGAGTCGCGCGCTTCGACTCTGGTCTCCCGAAGTGCACTCAAGCGTTAGCACACTCTATTTCATGACTGTTCATGTGTCAACGATCCACAGAATGCGCTGATTGATCGGCTGGTTCAATGGTGACGTCCGGTTCCTTCTCAAATCCTGCGACGAAGACGCGGTAGAGGGCGATGGCGCTGAGGGCGGAGAGCGCGAGCAGGGTGAACCCCTGCGCAGGATGGTGGAGCAGGAGTTTGCCGGTGCCGAAGAGGCAGAGGTAGACCATGGCGCAGCCGAGCATCCAGGCTGTGAGGTTGCGGCCCAGGTCGCGGGTGGGGGTGATGGCGTCGGCTTCCACCTGGGCGGCGACGGGTTGCCAGCCGCGAACGTCGGGACGGACGAGGCGGTAGAAGGCTTGGAGGGTGGCGCGGGGTTCGGCTGGCGTGAGCAGGGTAACGGCGAGCCAGACCAGGGTGGTGAGGATCGTGGTGGTGAGCGCGGTTTTGGCAAAGAGCACGGGCGAGGAGCCGTGGAAGGGATGGAGCGCGTTGAGGGTGACGGTGACGGCCAGCGAACAGCCCATGGCGGAGATTTCCGACCAGGCATTGATGCGCCACCAGTACCAGCGCAGGAGATAAACGGCTCCGGTTCCGGCGCCGATTTCCATGACGACCTGCCAGCCGCTGGCAATGGAGTCGAGATTGACGGAGATCCAGGCGGAGGCCAGGACAAGCAGCACGGTGGCCAGTCGCGAGACCATGACATAGTGACGATCGCTGGCCTGCGGACGCAGAAAGCGGCGATAGAAATCGGAGACCAGGTAAGAGGCTCCCCAGTTGAGCTGGGTGGCAACCGTGGACATGAAGGCGGCGAGGAATCCGGCGATGGCCAGCCCGCGCATGGAGTGGGGAAGGTAGTTGTTCATGACCAGCATGTATCCGGTTTCAGGATGGGCGAGACCGGGGTAGAGGACGATGACGCAAAGAGCGGTGAGAATCCACGGCCAGGGACGAATGGCATAGTGAGCAACGTTGAACCAGAGGACACTGAGCAGGCCCTGGCGCTCGTCGCGGGCACTGAAGATGCGCTGGGCGATGTAGCCGCCGCCACCGGGCTCGGCGCCGGGATACCAGAATGCCCACCACTGCAATCCGATGTTGACGAGGAAGGTTGCGACCGGGATGGTCCAGAGCATTTCCGTGGTGAGACCGGTAGAAAAACTGGGAAAGAACGAAAGCGGGTTGCCGGTGGCGCGCGTCTGCATGGAGGCGTTCTGCGCTATCCCCAGGCGCGCGATCAGAGCCGAGCCGCCGCCGACGGCGCGGACGGCGTAGTAGGCAATGGCGATGACGATCGACATTTTCAGGACGAACTGGAAGAGGTCGGTCCAGAGCACGCCCCAGAGTCCGCCGAGTGAGACGTAGAGTCCGGTGAAAGGGATGAGGAAGAACACGCAGACGGCGAGCGCGGCGCCATCGGGGCCGGCCCACACCCCGCCCAACGGTGCGACCCAGCGGCCAACCGTGAGCAGCAGGGGCGTTCCGCCCAGGGTGATGGCAACGATGCTGGTCATGGCCTTGGTGACCCATCCGAGGATGACGCAGTTCATCAGCAGACCGAGGTAGACGGCACGGAAGCCGCGCAGAAAGGCCGCGGGCTTGCCGCTGTAGCGGATTTCGGCGAACTGCACGTCGGTAAGCAGTCCGCTGCGCCGCCAGAGGCGGGCGAAGAGGAAGACGGTCATCATCCCGGAGAGCAGCGAGCCCCACCAGAGCCAATTTCCGCTGATGCCCTGGGTGTAGACGAGTCCGGTGACCACCAGGGGGGTGTCGGCGGCAAAGGTGGTGGCGACCATGGAGGTTCCCGCCAGCCACCAGTTAACGCTGCGTCCGGAGACGAAATAGTCATCCACGCTCCTGGAGGAGCGCTTGCGGAAATAGAAGCCGAGCAGGATAGTGATGGCGAGATAGGCGAAGATGGCCAGCCAATCCAGGAGCGCGAGGGTCATAGCATCCGGCAAACGATGAGATGGCGGAAGGCTAACACGAACCCATGCCGGGGTGGTAGAGGGTAACCAGAGACCTCGGAAGGGCGCGGTGGGAGGAGTTCCGCGGACCTTCCGGGACCCGGTGGGGCGCGGCCCCACGGAAGCGTGAGTGGACCGTGGCGCCGATTTCCGCCTCAATCATCAGCCACGAGGCTGATCTGTTGCAGCCGTCGAGCGTTGCTGGAGACGGCCCTGCGGGGTTACCGATTGCGATCTCCCAGAAGTTTCGGATGCCGTCACCTGGTTCTATCGGGCGCCAGGGGCAGAAGCTTGAATCCGGAAGAGCCCAAAGAAGACACAATACGAGCAATTGTGCGCGATTCTGTACACTAGGTGCGAGGAACAACGACAAGGAGCCGCACGCTTGCATATTCCAGACGGATATCTGAGCCCTTCGACGTGCGCCGTGATGTATGCGGCGAGCGCTCCGTGCTGGTGGACGGCGCTGCGGCGCACGCGCAGGAAGCTGTTTGGACGCACCCTGCCGCTGCTGTCCCTCTTCGCTGCATTCTCGTTCGTAACCATGATGTTCAACTTGCCGCTGCCGGGCGGGACGACCGGACATGCGGTGGGAGTGGGAATTGCGGCGATTGTGCTGGGACCGTGGGGTTCGCTGCTGGCGATTTCACTGGCACTGACGATCCAGGCGCTGTTTTTCGGTGACGGCGGCATCACGACGCTGGGCGCGAACTGCTTCAATATGGCGATTGCGGGATCGTTTGCCGCCTGGGGTATCTACCAGGTTGTGAGCCTGGGAGCGACGGCGGAGTCGCGGCGGAGGGTGGTGGCGGCAGCACTGGCCGGTTATGGCGCGATCAACGTCTCGGCCCTGCTGGCGGCGATTGAATTTGGCATTCAGCCAATGCTGTTTCACGATGCGACGGGTGCGCCGCTGTATGCGCCCTATCCGCTCAGAATTGCGATCCCGGCGATGATGGCGGGGCACCTGACGATTGCCGGAGTGGCCGAGGCGGTAATGAGCGCGGGACTGTTCAGCTACTTGCGGCGCAACGAACCGGCACTGGTGGGAATTTCCCCGTTGGCCTCGCTGGCTTTGCCGCAGGTGCCGCGCAGGTTGTGGGGGGCGCTCGCCGTGGTGCTGCTGCTGACGCCGCTGGGAATCTTGGCCAGCGGTGCGGCATGGGGTGAGTGGGCGCCGCGGGATTTTGCGAATTCAGCTGCGCGAGCGCAGATTGCCGTTGCCAGCCGGGCCGCTGCGCCACCGGCGGCGGTGCCCTCCGGGTTGGCGCGATTGGCAAATGTGTGGACGGCGCCTCTGCCGGATTATGCGCCGCACTTTGTAAAAAGCGCGGGCTTCGGGTATCTGCTGTCCGCGATGTTCGGGGTGGGACTGATTCTGGGCGTGGTTTGGATTGGGCAACGCATGACGCACTCGTCGAAGCCGGGGAGCGAACCATGAGCGCGGGTGTGATGGCCAGGACGCTTCGCGGATTTACCCGGGCGTTGGGGCAGACACTGGTTTCAGAACACTCAGCGCGCGAGCCCGGCCTGCTGCAGGCGCTGGACCCACGGGTGAAGCTGGCAGGAATGCTGGCGCTGGTGGTTTCGGCGGCGCTTGCTCGCAGGCTGAAGGTGATGGTGGTGCTGTTCGGGTTGGGGGTGGTGCTGGCGGTGGCATCGCGGCTGAGTTTGTGGGCGTTGGCGAAGCGCGTCTGGCTGGTGGCGTTGGGATTCACCGCGATGATTGCGGCCCCAGCGCTGTTTCTGACGCCCGGAGTGGCGCTGTACCGGTTGCCGGTTGGCTCCCTGGCGATTACCGTGCAGGGAGCACGCAGCGCCCTCCTGTTGATTGCGAGGGTGGAGAGCGCGGTGACCCTGAGCACGCTGCTGGTGCTGACCACGCCGTGGATGCATCTGCTGAAGGCGCTGCGCACGTTTCTGGTTCCCGTGGAGGTGATTGTGCTGCTGGCGATGACCCATCGCTACGTGGTTCTGCTGACGGAAACCGCAAACCAGATGTTCGAGTCGCGGCAGAGCCGGATGGTAGGGCGGCTGAGCGGCCGCCAGCAGCGGCGGCTGATGGTGAACACCGGCGGCGTGCTGCTGAGCAAGACACTGGAGATGGGCAACCAGGTTTTCCTGGCGATGCAGGCGCGGGGCTTCCGCGGCGAGGTGCGCCTGCTGAGCGATTTCCGGCTGCGCGGTTGGGATTACCTGGCGATCTGCGGATTTGCGGTTGTGGCGGCAGCGGCGGTGGTGGCGGGAAGATAGAAGAGAAGAGAGGAAGCGAACCAGTGCCGGAAGAATTCCAGGGCGAGACGCGGCAGCCAGAAGTGCTTGAGTTTGAAGCCGACCGGGTGAGCTATGAATACGAGCGGGTCCCGGCACTGCGGGGACTTTCGCTGCAGGTAAGGGCGGGTGAGCGGATTGCGCTGCTGGGAGCCAACGGAAGCGGCAAGAGCACGCTTCTGCGGCTGCTGGACGGGCTGCACTTTGCTTCGGCGGGCAAGCTGCGATTCCGGGGCACATTGCTGACGGAAGCTGCGATGGAAGTCGACAGGTTTGCGCTTGGTTTCCGGCGGAAGGTGGGACTGGTGTTTCAGAACCCGGAGATTCAGCTTTTTAATCCGACGGTTTTTGACGAAGTTGCGTTCGGACCGCTGCAACTGGGCTGGCCGCGGGAGGAGATCCTGGAGCGGGTCCATGCGACGCTGGACTGGATTGGCGCCGGGCAATTGAAGGACCGCGCACCCTACCGGCTCTCCGGCGGCGAGCAAAAGAGGGTGGCGATTGCGTCGGTCATCGTGCTGGACCCTGACGTGCTGCTGCTCGACGAGCCGACGTCCATGCTGGATCCGCGCAGCCAGAGCCAGGTGATCGAGCTGCTGGAGAGCTGGAATAATGGGAAGAAGACGATCATCACGGCAACCCATCAACTGGAGATTCTGGGAGAAATCGCCGGCCGCGCGGTGGTGCTGGAGCACGGGGCAGTGGTGGCCGACGCACCGCCGGCCGACGTGCTGGCCAACACCGAAGTGCTGGAATCAGCGAACCTGATCCACTCACACCGGCACCAGCACGAGGGCGTTCCGCACAAGCATCCCTCGCCGTACCTGCGGCATGAACATCCCCAACACTAGAACAAATCCGTCGGCAGCCGCCAGCCCAGGGCGGTGAGTTCACAGTCCTGTAATGAACGTTCCCTTGCGCCAGGCAGTACACTGGAAGGCTATGCCGCCTCGTTCGTTGCTTAGTCCGGAGTTTTACCTGAATCGAAGCATGTCTTGGCTCGCCTTCAACCGCCGGGTCCTGGAGGAGGCGGAAGACGAGAGCAATCCGCTGCTGGAGCGGGTGAAGTTCCTGGCGATCACGGCCAGTAACCTGGACGAATTTTTCGAGATTCGCATTGCCGGATTGCTGCAGCATCTGGAAGAAGGCCAGATGGATGCCGGACCCGACGGGTTGACTCCGCTGGACGAGCAGGAGATGCTGGCCGAGGCGACGCACGAGTTCGTTGGCGAACAGTACGACTGCTGGAACCAGAAGCTGCTGCCGGCGCTGGCCGAACATCGCATCCGGGTGCATTCGCTGGCGGATTTGAACGATGCGCAGCGCGAGGTGGCGGACGACTACTGCCGCAACGAACTGGATGCGCTGCTGACCCCGGTGACTGTCGACCCGGCGCATCCGTTTCCGCGGGTGATTCACAAAGCGCTCTGCCAGGCGCTGCTGCTGCGGCGGCGTCGGCGGGCGGCGTCGAACGTAAATTACATGGGGGTGGTGACCGTGCCGCGCGCCCTGCCGCGGCTGGTGCGGTTGCCGGATCGGGACGGCGATTCCTTCATTTCGCTCTCCGACTTGGTGGGGTTGCACGCCGGGCGGATGTATCGCGGTTATGAAATTCTCAGCGAGGGCGCGTTCCGCATTACCCGCAACAGCAATCTTTATCTGCAGGAAGAAGAGTCGCGCTCGGTGCTGGAGTCGGTGCGCACGGAACTGCATAACCGGCGCAAGGGCGACGCCGTACGTCTGGAAATCGAGGCCGACGTGAGTGCCGACATTGTCTCGCGATTGCAGGGTGTCTTCGAGCTGGCTGACTGGCAAGTGTATCGCTCCCAGGGGCCGGTGAATCTCTCGCGCTTGATGGATCTGTACCGCGCGGTGGATCGCGCGGATCTGAAATTCAAGCCTTTTCAGCCGCGGGAGTGGTCGCTGCCCAAAGGGACGCGGGACATCTGGAGCGCGCTGCGGCAGCGCGACGTGCTCCTGCACCATCCGTTTGACAGCTACGACAGCGTGGTCTCATTCATCGAAACCGCGGCGCAGGACCCGGCGGTGCTCTCCATCAAGCAGACGCTCTACCGCACCAACGATAATTCGCCCATTGTGGAAGCGCTGGTGCAGGCGGCGGCCAGCAAGGAAGTGACGGTGGTGGTGGAGGTGAAGGCGCGCTTCGATGAAGCTTCAAACATCAAGTGGGCGCGCGAGCTGGAGGATGCGGGAGTGCAGGTCTTCCACGGACTGGTGGGGCTGAAAACGCACTGCAAGCTGACCCTGATTGCGCGCAAGGAGTCCGATGGGGTCATGCATCGCTATGCCCATTTGGGAACGGGCAACTACAATCCGACCACGGCGGCGTTCTACACCGACCTGAGTCTGCTGACGGCAAACCCGGAGATGACGTTTGCGGTGCACAATGTGTTCAATTTTCTGACTGCCTACTCCGAGCAGCCGAACTATAATCCGCTGCTGGTGGCGCCGGTTGATCTGGCTGAGCGGATCGCGAACCTGATAGCGCGGGAGGCCGACCATGCGCGGGCGGGTAAACCGGCGCAAATCATCGCCAAGGTGAATTCGCTGCTCGACAAGAACGTGGTGCAGGAGTTGTATCGCGCCTCCCAGGCCGGGGTGCAGGTGGACCTGATCGTGCGCGGCATCTGCGCGCTGAATCCTGGCATCCGGGGCATCAGCGACCGCATCCGCGTGCGCAGCATTGTGGGCCGTTTTCTGGAACACAGCCGCATCTGCTACTTCCGCAACGGCGGCGCAGAGGAGATCTACCTGGGCAGCGCGGACTGGATGCCGCGCAATCTGCACGAGCGGGTGGAGGCGGTTTTCCCGGTGCGCGACCCCCTGCTGCGTGACCGGGTGAAAAATGAGATTCTAGCGCCCTACCTGGCCGACAACGTGAAGGCGCGCCTGCTGCAACGCGGAGGCAACTATGTTCGCGCTGAGCGGGGGGGCAAGACCGCCCCGTTCAGCGCCCAGGAGTTTCTGATCGACGCCGCCGAGGGCAAGCGCGACCTTTCGGCGATTCCAATGGCGCCGGCCCGGCCGCCCCGGCGGAGGGTGAGAACCCGCGCCAAGGTAAAATAGAGCCATGATCGTATATTTTCTGCGCCACGCCAACGCCGGACAAAAACGGATGAACCCGATCCAGGATGAGAAGCGTCCGCTCGACAAGGAAGGCATTGAGCAGTGCCGCTACGTTGGCAGATGGTTGAGTTCGCAGGACACCCACGTGGACCTGATTCTCTCCAGCCCGCTGAAGCGGGCAACGCAGACGGCGTCGATGGTGGGAAACGAAATTGCTTATGAGCAGAAGATCGAGTTGAGTGCGTCCCTGCGCCCGAATGCAGCGTTTGAGGGGTTCCGTGATCTGCTGCACAGAATGTCCGGCCTGGAGGCGGTCATGGTGGTGGGGCACAATCCCAACATGAGCCGGTTTCTCTCGCTGCTGGTGACCAGCGGGCTGAGCGAGCGCGCCATCGAAATGAAAAAGGGCAGCGTGGCGCGGGTCGAGATGGGCCTCAAGCGCAGCGTGCTGAGCTGGCTGGTAACCCCGCGAGTGATCAAGAGCGCTTACAGTTCTGCGCAGACGAGTGCGCGGCCAAACACCTCGGAAAAATAGGCGCGTTCCTTTTCGATCGCCCACAATTCCAGTTCGGCGCCGCTGGGCCGGGTGACCAGGGTGAGGTGCACACTTCGGGGTTCAAGCCGGGCTCGGACCGAAAGCACGGCGGCGCGGCGTCCCTGCTCCAATGCCCTGGCAAGGCGCACCAGGACGATGGCGCCCGGCACCAGCGCGCGGTCAGCTGGAGCCAGGGCACGGAGCGCCTGGCTTACGGGAGAAATCTTCGATTTGCCCAGGTAGCGGGCAATGGCCGCGATGACGCGGTGCTGCGACGGGCTGAAGCCGAGCAACTCGGAGTGAGCCAGGATGTAGTAGGCGTGGCGGCGGCGACCGGCCCGGCTGATAAACGAACCCACCTCATGAAGCATGGCGGCGGCGTGCACCAGCTTGGCGTACTCGGGCGGCAACTGATGCACCGGCGCCAGCAGCTTGAACAGACTCTGTGCGTGCTCGGCGACGCGGTTGGAGAAGCGCAGATCGATTTGGTAGTGAGCGGCGAGACTCAGAATTGAGTTGGTGCGCTCACTCTCCAGTTGCTTGCGCAATCCGATGTCCTGCTCATCGGCGGCCATCTGCGCCAGGATTCCGTCGCGCAAACCGAAGGGCAGATAACGGAAACTGGTCAGATCGAGCTCAACGAACAGCTCGGCAAAGACGTGCGCTCCGGCGAGGATGATTTCAGCGCGGCGGGGACCGATGCCGACGAGTGAGCGGCGCTGTTCGACGTTTAAGGCGGAGAGCTTCTTGGTCAGACGCAGGAGTCCGGCCCGGGGTACGGTTGAGCTGGGACTTGGCTGGCCGGCCGACCAGAGTTCGCTGAGCGCGGCTGGGGTTCCGGAGGTGGCAACCGTGAGGTTGATCTTGTGCTCGGTGAGTTCACGGCGGAGCCGGCCAATCTCTTCGCCAATGTAGCTGCGCATCTGTTCGAGCTCGGTCTGGGTGGGCGGGTCGTGCTGGAGGAATTGGCGGGTGAGGCGGACGGCTCCCAGAGGCAGGCTAAAGACATGCTCGATCTGCCCCCTGCAGGAGACGATGAGCTCGCAGCTTCCGCCGCCGAGGTCGATCAGCAGCAGGCGTCCGGCGCCGATGCGGGCATTGGTCATGACGCCGAGGTGAATGAGGCGGCCTTCCTCGACGCCGCTGACGATCTCGACGCGCCAGCCCGTGGCGGCCTGTACCCACTGCAGGAAAGCACCTGCATTGTTGGCATCGCGCAAAGCGCTGGTGGCAACGACGCGTACGTGGGTGGCGCCGTGAGATTGCGCCGCCTTTTGGAAGCGGCGCAGCACGCGCACGGTCTGTTCCATGGCCGCCGGGTCCAGGGCCCCGGTGCGGAACACGCCCTCACCCAGGCGCACCACCTCACGGTCCTCATGCAGCACCTGCAGGCGCTTGTGAACGACCCGCGCAATCTTTAACCGCACCGAGTTTGCGCCGATGTCTACGGCAACCAGTGTCGCCATTACTTCATCCTGCTTGTTTTCATCGTCGTCACGGCGAAACGATACGCCATTGCCCGAGGCGAGGGCAAATGGGACTGGATCGCGCCGGTGGGGTGCAGGTGACAAGTCGGCTTCCCGCGGTCTCTTTCACACAACATTCATGGGTGGTTTACCACTGCGTAACCGCACGGGGTGAAACTGAAGATGCTATGGCAGAGCAAGCACTGGACACCGTGATTCTCTCCGACTTGCACCTGGGCAGCGAAGTGAGCCGGGCACGGGAAGCGACAGAATTGCTGGAAGCGACGAAGTTCCGCCGCTTGCTGCTGCTGGGCGATATCTTCTGCGACCTGAACTTCCGCCGCCTGACCAGCGATCACTGGAAGTTTCTCTCCCGCATCCGCAAGCTTTCCAACCCCAAGCGCAAAGTGGAAGTCGTGTGGGTGGAGGGGAACCACGACCAGGGGCTGTCGCAGATCATGTCTCACCTGGTGGGCGTGCCGGTGTACCAGCGTTACGTTTGGGAGTACGAGGGCAAGCGCCACCTGGCGGTGCATGGGCACCAGTTCGATTACTTCTGCCAGGAGAATGCGTTGCTGAGCCGCATTGGCGAACGGATTTTTTACGAGCTGCAAAAACTCGACGGCGGCCGCAAACGGCTCTCGCGCTTCATTGACCGGATCAACACGCGCTGGCTGCGCATGGAAGCCCGTGTGGCCGAGGGCGCATTCCTGTACGCCCGCGCGGGACGGGCGGAGCGCATCTTCTGTGGACATACCCACGTGGCCACGCACCAGAGCCGCCACGGCATCGACTACTACAACAGCGGGAGCTGGATCAACGCCAACCCGACATACCTGACCATCGGCCACGAGGGGGTTCGGATTTGCGAGTACGCGGGTCCGAAGTACGACAACGCAGCCGAGGCGGAGTCCGAAGGCGGGCAACTGCCGCTAGGCGAGATCTTCGATCCGGCGAGCCTGCTGGAGCCCGCGTTTGGGAGCTATGAGAGCGTGCGCTGCTAGAAACAGAGTTCGGGAATTCGAATTGCGTCGGCAGCATTATTCCGGCGCATTTTCCCAGCGCTCCAGGGTCTCGCGGCGGATGCCATTGTCGGCGATGATCTGGCGGTAGAGTTCGGCGCTGGGGCGGGCGACGCGCTGCTGAGTGGTTTCATCGAGAGAGTAGAGGCCGAAGCGCAAGCCCCAGCCTTCGCTCCATTCGAAATTGTCGACCAGGCTCCAGTGAAAGTATCCGCGCACGTCGTACCCCTGCTGCCACATGTGGCGCAGCTCGCGCAGTGAATTTACCAGCAGCCAGGGGCGGATGCGATCGGCGCGGTCGGGAACGCCATTTTCCATCACATACATGGGACAGCCCAGCGCTGCGTAGACGGCGACGGCGGCTGAGACCACCTTGGGATAGGCTTCGCCATAGGACGCGGAGATGCCGTGGTCTCCCTGCGGTACTTTTCTGGGCACGTAGAGGCCGCCGGGCCCGAATTTTTCGCCGAGTGGGGCGCGCACGTGCAGCCGGTTGTAGACGTTGAGGCCGACGAAATCGATTTTGCCCACACACTCGGGAACGCCCGGGGCCATCAGGGCGAAGGGCAGGGGCAGCGGCTCGCCGCGCAGATAGCTGAGCGCGGCGCGGTTGAAAAGGGCGTCGTAGGAGGCGGCGAGCGAGCGGTCGAGCACGTTGTCGCGGGCAGGCTCAAAGACCACATAGTTGACCGCCAGGCCGACGTTGGCCCGGGGTTGCTCGCGATGCAGCACCTCGTAGGCGGCGGCGTGGCAGCGCATCATGGCGCTGAACACGCTGAGGGTGGAGTTCAAATCGTTGAGGCGTCCGGGAGGAAACTCGCCAAACAGGTAGCCGAAGGCGGCATAGACATTGGGCTCGTTGAAGGTGACCCAGTCGGTGACCAGGTCGGCCAGCGAGCGCACGGCGCGCTTGGCGTAATGGCGGAAGAGTTCCGGCGCCTGCGCATCCAGAAAACCTCCGCGCGCCTCAAACCATTGCGGATGAGTGAAGTGGTGGAGGGAGACAAAGACCCGCATGCCGCGGCGGCGCGCTGCCCGAATGATCTCGCGGTAGCGGATGACAGCGGCGTCGCTCCAGTGGCCGAAGGACGGCTCCATGCGGCTCCATTCCAGCGAGATACGGATGGCGTTGAGTCCGAGGTGGACACAGAGATCGAGATCGCGCTCGGCGTTGAGCCACCAGTCGCAAGCCGCTCCGCAGACATCGCCGGAGCGGATCCGTCCGGCACGCTCCCAGGCATGCCACTGGTTGAGCGTGTTGCCTCCCTCGAATTGGTGCGAGGAGGTGGAAACGCCCCAGAGAAAATCGTCTGGAAACGAAACGGGGATCGCGAGCATAAGCGACTTCAATCAAAAAGAATACGCAAGACTAGCACGAATGGGGGAAGGGTTTCGCGCCGCTGGCGGCAAGACCCACATCTGCTGACCACGGCAGATGTGGGTCTTGCCCCGTCCTGAAAACTCAATGCTTAATCCGTGCTTCTTTATCGGCTGCTTCCCATTCAGCAATGGCTTTTAGAATGGTCTCCTTTTCGGTCGGGTCAACTTTAGAGGCGGGGGTATCCGTCCTTATGGATTTAGTGCCCGTAAAGTTGAACAGCTCACCTTCGTACACCGAATAGTGATTAGCGCGAGAGGTGTGAGAACCGCTCGGCTCCCATATCGTGATGCTCCATACAGGTTCCCCAGCTGCTTCAGTTTCATACTGAGTTCCAGTCATCGAGTATTTCCCGATGTTTGTTTCGTGATGTGATTTCCTGTCCGGTGAAAGCAGAAGTTCCGTCATCGTGAGTAGCTCCTGAGGGGATTGTAAATTACCCGCTCTGGCTCGCCGATTCTGGGACAAGATGAGGTTCCGTCGAGTCATGCCTGCGGCGGAGCAGCTCCACAGAGACGAACGAAGTTGGCGAGGATCTGGACTCCGTTGCTGGTGAGCACGGATTCGGGATGGAACTGCACCCCCTCGATGGGCAGGCTGCGATGGCGCACCCCCATGATGATTCCGTCGGCGGTGGTAGCCGTGACCTCCAGCACCGGCGGGCAGGATCGCGGCTCGATGACCAGCGAGTGATAGCGCGCGACGTCGATCTCCGTGGGAACGCCGGCGAAGATGCCGCGTCCGTCATGGGTAACGCGGCTGGCCTTACCGTGGATGGGCCGGGGGGCACGAACGATGCGGCCGCCGAAGGCTTCGCCGATGGCCTGGTGGCCGAGGCAGACGCCGAGAATCGGAAACCGGGGACCGAGTTCGCGGATGGTCGCCAGAGAAACTCCCGCGCCGCTGGGCTCGCCCGGACCGGGTGAAATGACGATGCCGTGATAGCCGCCGCTGGCAATTTCGGCGACGGTGACCTGATCATTGCGGCGCACCACGGGTTCTGCGCCCAGCTCGCCCAGCAACTGCACCAGGTTGTAGGTGAATGAATCGTAGTTATCGATGACCAGCAGCATGGTTATTCCTCCGCCTCGGCCAGGGCCACGGCACGGCGCAGAGCGCGCGCCTTGTTGATGGTCTCCTCCCACTCGCTGGCCGGGACCGAGTCGGCGACAATGCCGGCACCGGCCTGCACGCTAAGCTCGTCGCCGGCCAGCTCCATGGTCCGGATGGTAATGCAGGAGTCGAGATTGTTGGCGTAATCGGCGTAGAGCACCGCGCCGGAATAGGCTTCGCGCGTGCCGCGCTCCAGCTCGGCAATGCCCTGCATGGCGCGAATCTTGGGTGCGCCGGTCACCGTACCGGCTGGAAAGCAGGCTCCCAGAGCATCAAAGCGATCCAGCTCGGGACGCAACTCGGCCCCCAACTCGGTCACCAGGTGCTGTACGTGTGAATACTTTTCGACGGTCATCAGCTTATTCACCTTCACTGTGCCGTAACGCGCCACGCGCCCCAGATCGTTGCGCCCAAGATCGACCAGCATCATGTGCTCGGCGCGTTCCTTCTCATCGGCGAGCAGTTCGGCCGCCAGGCATTCGTCCTGTTCGGCATTGGCGCCGCGCGGCCGGGTGCCGGCGATGGGGCGGTAGGTCAACTGGCGACCGCGGCAGCGCACCAGCATCTCGGGCGAGGCGCCGATCAGCGCCTGCTGCGCCGTGGAGCCAGGCGAGGGGCCAAGGTTGAGCAGGAACATGTAGGGCGAGGGATTGGTGGCGCGCAGGGCGCGATAGAGGGCGACTGCATTGGCCGTGGTCTTGCGGCGGAAGCGCTGCGACAAGACGATCTGGAAGCACTCACCGGCGAAGATCAGTTCCTTGCCCGCGGCCACGGCAGCCTCAAACTCGGCGCGGGCAAAGTTGGACTCGAAAGAGGCCTCGCTGGCGCTCGCCACGGGCACGCCATGCAACGGCAACCGCACGGCGGCGCCAAGCTGGTTGACCACGGCGCGATTCTTTGCCGCTGCCGCGTCGAAGGCTTCCCTGAGCGCGGCCTCCGACGCACCTGGCTCGACTTCAGCCAGGGTGCGAATCTGGATCTGCTGGCGGGCGTGATCGAAGGCCAAGACGGTGCGGAAGATGAGAAAGCAAGCGTCATCGCCCGTGCCGGCAATGGCCTGCATTGCTGGATCAAACCAGCGCGAAGCAGCATAGCCGAGGTATCCCACACAGCCTCCGGCCATGGGCGCGACATCCTCGGCCACCCCCAGCTTGCGATGAGCAAACTCGCGACGCAGGATGTCCACAGCGGTGCCCGGCTCCTGGCGCTCGCCATCCGCGTCCTCGACGGTGGTAACGCCGCGGCGGCTGCGAACGACCATGGCCGGGTCGGCTCCGAGGAACGAGTAGCGCGCCAGGTGCTCGCCGCCTTCGACGGACTCCAACAGGAACGACCGCGGCGCATCCTGCGCCACTCGCAGGTACGCCGAGAGCGGAGTGAGCAGATCCGCGGAAACAGTTTCATTGACGGCGACCAACCCGGCCGAGGAAGCCAGGCGGCAAAACTCGGCGAACTGCGCGGGGGCCGTCACTGGGCCACTTCCGCGCCCGCAGTTTTACTGTGCGGTTCATACATGGTGCGTCCCACGAGTTCGGCGATGCCGCTCAGGTTTCGCACCATGGAGTCGAACTGCGCGGGGTACAGCGACTGGGCGCCATCGGAAAGAGCATGATCGGGATCGCAGTGGACTTCGACGATCAGACCGTCGGCGCCGACGGCGACCGCGGCGCGCGCCAGCGGCACGACCTTGTCACGCTTGCCGGAGGCATGGCTGGGATCGACGACGATGGGGAGGTGGGTCAATTTCTTTACCGCCGGGACGATGCCGACATCCAGGGTGTTGCGGGTGTGGTCGGCAAAAGTGCGGATGCCGCGCTCGCAGAGCACCACGTTGTAGTTGCCCTCGCTCATTATGTATTCGGCGGCCATGAGAAGCTCGTCAAGGGTGGCGGCCATGCCGCGCTTGAGCAGCACCGGCTTGTGGGCGCGTCCGGCCAGCTTGAGCAGCGCGAAGTTTTGCATGTTGCGGGCGCCGATCTGAATCATGTCGGCATACTGATCGACCAGAGCGAGTGATTCGTGATCGACCGCCTCGGTAACCACCAGCAGGCCGAACGCTTCGCGGGCGGCGGCCATGATCGCGAGCCCCTCCTCGCCCATTCCTTGAAAAGCGTAGGGCGAGGTGCGCGGTTTGAACGCGCCTCCGCGCAGGAATCGCGCGCCCGAGTTGGCCACTGCCTCGGCGATGCGGAAGAGCTGGTCGCGGCTCTCGACCGAGCAAGGCCCGGCCATCAGCGCCAGCTCGGTGCCGCCCACCGCGGCGTCGCCTGCCTCGAAGCGCACAATGGTGTCCTCGGCCTTCATGTCACGGCTGACCAGCTTGTAGGGCTTGGAGACGGCGATCACCTCGGCCACGCCGGGCAACTGGCTGAGGGCATCGGCTTCCACCGCGCCTTTGTTGCCGGTGATGCCGATGGCGCAACGGGTTGCGCCGGGCAGCGGATGAGGCCGGTATCCCATCTCTTCCACGCGTTTACAGACCGTCTGCGTCTGTTCTTCGGTTGCATTTACATTCATCAATACAAGCATTGCCTTATGCCTCCACCGCCTGGGACGCGACCAACTCGCGCACGAAGCGTTCCGCTTCCCCAGGAGCACGAACTCCGAATTCTTCGATCCTTTTGACGATGGCCGATCCCACAATGACAGCGTCAGCGCCCTGTGCCCAGGTCTCGCGCGCCTGTTCCGCGTTGCTGATGCCGAAGCCAACTGCAACCGGCAAATCGGTGACGCCGCGGATGCGGGCGATCAGCGCGGCGGCGTCGGCGCTCAACTGCTGGCGCGTGCCGGTGACGCCGGTGACCGAGATGGCGTAGAGAAAACCAGTGGCGTGTTCGGCGATCTGCGCGATGCGATGCGCGGTCGAGGTGGGCGCGACCAGCGAAACCAGGTCCAGTCCGCGGCGTTGCAGTGCGAGGGAAAATCCCTGCGCCGATTCCGCCGGAAGGTCGGTGACCAGTACTCCGGCGAGGCCCGCATCGGCCACATCCTGGGCCAGTTTCTCAAGTCCGTGGCGCAGCAGCGGATTGAGATAGCTGAAGAGCACGATGGGAACTCCGGTGGCCTGGACGGCGCGGCCCGCAACTTCGATGACGCCGTTCAGTTTGACGCCATGCGCCAGGGCTCGCTCACAGGCGCGCTGGATCACCGGGCCGTCGGCCGCCGGATCGCTGAACGGCATGCCGACTTCGATGGCAGTGGCCCCGCCACGCGCCATGGCAACCAGGAGTTCGTAGGTGGTTTCGAGGTTGGGATCGCCGGCCGTGATGAAGGGCACAACGCCCTTGCGGCCTGCCTCCCGCAGAGATTTGAAAGCCTGCTGCAGCCGGGTGGTCATTGCGGGCCGCCTTCCTTGAGTTTCGCCACGGTGTCCACGTCCTTGTCACCGCGTCCTGATAGATTCACAATGATCAATCCATTTTCGCCAAGCTCTTTTGCCAGCTTCACGGCGTGGGAGACGGCGTGGGCAGACTCCAGCGCGGGAATGATTCCTTCGCGTCGCGAGAGCAGGTCGAAGGCTTCCAGCGCATCGGCGTCGGTTGCCCAAACGTACTCGGCGCGTCCCTGTTGGCGCAGATGCGCGTGCTCCGGGCCGACGGATGCGTAATCGAGGCCGGCGCTGACCGAATGGGTCGGTGCGATCTGCCCGTCGTCATCCTGCAGAACGTAGCTGTAGGTTCCCTGCAGCACGCCTGGAGCTCCGCCGCGGAAGCGCGCGGCGTGATCGCCGAGCGACTCGCCCCGTCCGCCGGCCTCGACGCCGACCAGGCGCACATCGGGATCGGCGAGAAAGGCGGTGAAAGCGCCAATGGCGTTGGAGCCGCCGCCGACGCAGGCCACGACCGCGTGGGGCAGGCGGCCTTCGCGAGCCAATACCTGGGCTCGCGCCTCGTCGCCAATGACGCGCTGAAATTCGCGCACCATGGTGGGATAGGGGTGCGGGCCGAGCGCCGATCCCAGCAGATAATAAGTCTCGCGCACGTTGGTGACCCAGTCGCGCAGCGCCTCGTTAATGGCATCCTTCAAGGTCTTGGCGCCGGCTTCCACGGAACGCACCTCGGCTCCCATGAGGCGCATGCGGAATACGTTGAGCGCCTGGCGCCGCATGTCTTCCGCGCCCATGTAGATGACGCACTCCAGGCCGAAGCGGGCGCAGACCGTAGCGGTGGCCACCCCGTGCTGGCCGGCGCCGGTTTCGGCGATGATGCGCCGCTTTCCCATGCGCCGCGCCAGCAGGACCTGGCCAAGGGCGTTGTTGATCTTGTGCGATCCGGTGTGGCCGAGGTCTTCACGCTTGAGCAGGATGCGCGCTCCGCCCGCGTATTGGCTGAGCCGCTCGGCAAAGTACAACGGCGTGGGCCTGCCGCTGAACTCGGCGAGCAGGCCGCTCAACTCGCGCTGAAAACCTGGATCCTCGCGCGCCTGGACAAACGCGGCGGTCAACTCGTCGAGCGGTTCGACCAGGGTTTCGGCCACGAATCGTCCTCCGTAGGGGCCGAAGTAACCCTCGCCGGAGGCGCTCAAAAGGCTCTCCAACACTGCCTCATCTTTCATGGGTCCTGCCTTTCCGCGGCCCGCACGGCCGCGACAAATTCGCGCATCTTCTGCACGCTCTTGATGCCCTTTGCCGACTCAACGCCGCTGCAGACATCAACCACGTCGGGATGGGCAATGGCGATGGCCTGGCGCACATTGGCCGAGTGCAGGCCGCCAGCCAGCCAGAGCCTGGCCGGTGGGAACGCGCCACGCAGGCGCTTCCAGTCCACCATCGCCCAGCTGAAACTCTTGCCCGCACCGCCATGTTCCGCGCTGGGAGCGTCCAGCAAAAGCGCGCGGCAAGCGGCGAATTGCGCGGCGGATGCTTCGCTGAATTCCGCATCCACCTTGAGGGCGCGAATCACCTCGAACTCGGCGGCCAGGGTCTGGCAATCGCCGCCGGGTTCATCGCCGTGCAACTGCACCGCGTCCAGCGGCACCCCGCGCGCGATATCCAGCACGTCCGATACATTCATATTTACGAATACACCAACCAGCTTCACCCGTCCCGCGGCCGCCTGTGCAATCTGCCGCGCCCGCTCCAGGGTGATCGAGCGCGGGCTTGGCGGATAGAAATTCAATCCGAGCATCGCGGCGCCCAACTCGATGGCCGCTAGCGCGTCTTCGACGCGGGTGATGCCGCAGATCTTAATGTCGACCGGACTCATCGCTTCGGCTCCAAACCCTGCAACTCAGCCAGCGCAGAAAACGGATCGGCGGAACGCATCAGCGTCTCACCGATCAGGAACGCCTTGTACCCGGCGGATTGCAGGCGTTCGATATCGGCGCGCGTGCGCAGTCCGCTCTCGGCCACCATAAGCGCATCCGGCGGAGCCAGTGCGGCCAGACGCAGGGAGGTTTCCAGATCGACCTTGAGAGTTTTCAGGTTGCGATTGTTGACCCCGATGAGGCGGGCGCCGAGGGATGAGGCGCGCTCCAGTTCCTCCGCGGTGTGGACCTCGACCAGGGCGTCGAGGTGAACCAGGTGCGCGGCATCGAACAGCTTCAAGGCATCGGCATCGGTCAATCCGGCGACAATGACCAGCACCGCTTCGGCCCCCGCAATCGCGGCCTCATAGACCTGGTGACGGTCCACCAGGAAGTCCTTGCGTAGCAGCGGGAGCCCGACAGCGGCGGCGACGCGGCGCAGATCCTCGAGCGAGCCCTTGAAATGCTCCGGCTCGGTGAGCACGGACATGGCTGCGGCACCGCCTGCCTCGTAAAGGCGGGCTAGCGCGACCGGCTCGGCCGTCGCCTGAATGTCTCCCGCCGATGGCGAGTGGCGCTTGAATTCGGCGATGATGGCGGTCGCGTGGGCCAGCAACCCAGCCCGGAAGCGCGGGGTACACCCGTGGCGCGCCGCCAGCGCGGCCGCGCGCACGGCTTCGCGCTCGCCGCCGGCAACCAGGCTCATCTGGCGGCGTTTGTCATCCATCACGCGTTCGAGGAATGCGGCGCTCACGAGGCCACTCCTGCCTGCGGCTGGGCCGCGTCGTGCGTCGCGCCGCCGCCTGCGTGTGAGATCCGAATTAAAGCTTCCAACTTGGCCAGGGCCGCACCGTCGTCAATGGCGCGCTGGGCGCGGGCGGTACATTCGAGCAAGCCATCCCCGGTGCGCACGTGCAAGGCGGCAGCGGCGTTCAGCAGTACAAGCGCGCGCGCCACGTCGCGGCGCGCGCCAGAGAGCACCCCGCGCACCGTGGCCGCATTGTCTTCCACGCTGGCGGCACGAGCGGCGGCGGTGGGGCGTTCGTCGAGTCCGAAGTCGCGCGGTGAAACCGTTTGGACATGGATGGAGTGGCCCTGGCTCACCTCCAGCACGCGCGTGGCGCAGGCAGTGGTGATCTCATCAAGCCCGTCACCGCCGCGCAGCACCCACGCATGAGCGACTCCGATCTGCGAGAGCGCGCCGGCCACATCCGGCATGCGCGCCTCATCGGCCACGCCCAGCAGACGATACTCTGCCCGGCATGGATTCACCATGGGACCGACCAGATTGAAGCTGGTGCGGAATGCCAGAACGCGGCGGATGGGCGCCAGACGCGCCAGCGCGGGGTGGTAGAGGGGCGCGAAGAGGAAACAGATTCCCAGTTCGCGTAAGCAGCGGACGGCGATTGCCGGTTCGCACTCGATGCGTACCCCGAGGGCGGCCAGCACGTCGGCGCTGCCGCTGCGGCTGGTGGAGGCGCGGGCGCCGTGCTTGGCGATGGCACATCCGGCGGCGGCAATCACAAAGGAGGCCGCGGTGGAGACATTGAAAGTCTTGACCGCACTGGCGCCGGTTCCGGCGGTGTCCAGCAGTTGCCGCGGAATCGCAATCGGAAGCACCCGCTGGTAGAGCGCATCAGCAAAGCCGGCCAACTCGTCCGGGGTTTCGCCCTTGGCGGCCAGCAGCGCCAGCACCGCCGCGATCTGCGCATCGGGGGCATCAGCCTCCAGCATGGCGCTGACCAACTGCGCGGCCTGGTGACGGGTGAGGTTGCGCGCTACCAGCAGCGCGGGCAACAACTGGCTCAAAGTGGACGTGGCCGGTGCGATTGGGGAGCTTGGTTGCATGTAGTTCGTCCTGAATTTCGGCTCGAAACGCAATCGCGTTACGGCAGAGGCAATACATTCGGTTGCAGGGGGAAAATCTAGAGATGCGCCTGGACTAGAAGCGCGCGACAGTGTTAGGCCACCATCGACGGGAGGAGCAGACAGCGCAGGATGAGGTTGCACGGCTCACACAAAAAGATTACGACGAACGAGGCACGAGGTCAAAGGAAAAATCCAATGAACTATCGCAGGGACCACAGATAGGTGGTAATGTCGCGGGCTTCGGCGACGCTGACTCCCAGCTCCGGCATATGCGTCTGCGGCCGGATGGATCGCGGCGAGCGAATCCAGCGCATCACGTTCTCCGGCGTGTTGGGCAGATTTCCCGTGATGTAGGCCTCTCGCGGCAAATCTCCCAGAGACGGCGCCGAGCGTCCCGCCGCGCCCGCTACGCCGGGAATGCGATGGCATCCACCGCAGCCGAAGTGCTGCAGCAGGGTCACCCCACGTGCGGGATCGCCTCCGACGCGCAGTCTGGCCTCGGCGAGCGCCCGCTCCTGCGCCTTCTGGCAACCGGCCGCACAGACCAGCAACAGGAGGGAAGCAGCGGCGATGTGTGGCAGACGGTTTCGCCGTGCATAGCTTTTCACAAAAGCTTCCGCGCCGCGCCGATCACGGCGTCCACTCCTGGCTGCTTTGCGCCCTTGACGGCGGCTGCCAGGAAAACGGAAAAGCGCGCGCCATCCAATTCGCCCACGAACAGCAAACCATGAGCGGTGCGTAAGGATTCGCGCAACAGCGAGGGTGCGAAGATGGCGGCTCCTGCCGCTGGCGCATAGAACTCCGGGTGCGGCATCTCCGCCAGCTTCTCCACCCGCTGCTTGCGCGAAGTCAGCCAATTGTCGATCTGCTGGCGCAAGCCTCCCGGCGAGGGCACCAGGACGGGCACGGCAGTCAGACGCGAGGGAAAATCTTTGCGCACCTTGCGGGCCAGCGCTGGCGGCGCGAACATCCCCACCGGACTCTCCAGCAGCAAGTGGCTGTGCACGAGGCCCGGTGCGTTGCTGGCAAGCTTTACGTCGGCCAGGGCAAAGTGCAGGGAACGCGCCCCGAGCTGTGCAGCAAGCATCTGGGCTGGAGCTTCGACGATGGTAACCAGCGGACGCGGCTTGAGGCTGAAGACCTCCTTCAGCAGAATCGCCGCCAGCGCCCGCGGGAGCGAGGAAGTGACGCCAACGGCCAGCTTGGGAGCGGGGGTGGCGTGGCTGTCGAGTGCCATCAGCATCTCACCGCCGAGGGCGAAGATGCTCTCGGCGTAGCGCAACACGGTCTCCCCGGCGGGAGTCACCTTGAGGCCGCGGCCGCTGCGCTCCAACAGCTTGCATCCCAGCCTGTGTTCCAGGGCATGGACCTGCGCGCTTACGGTGGGCTGCTTGAGACCCAACCGCAGG